>JGI12109J20283_11378790_pt1 | contig 11668 bp, 10 predicted proteins | sample ElkSlonscriptome_12_FD_20283 | JGI IMG/M metagenome (IMG submission 20283) | reverse complement strand
GATCGGCGGCGGCGGCGCGCACCTGCGCGGCCTGCAGCCGGGCCTGGGCCAGCGTTCGCGCCGCCTGCTGTGCAGTTTCCAGGTGGGCCAGCGCATCCCGCTGCTGCGCCGGCAGGGCATCCAGCGCGGCCTGCGCCGCCGCCAGCTCCCCCGCGGCCTGGTCCCGATCGAGATCGTGCTGCGTCTGACGGCGCGCCAGCTCCCCCTGGGCAGCGGCCAGGTCGGCCTCGGCAGCGTGGACGCGTTCGCGCGCCCGCTGCTGCGCCGCGGCATCCGCCGGATCGCTCAGCCCGGCGGCGGCATCCGCATCGGCCACCGCCGTCGCAGCGGCATCCACCGCCTGCTGCTGCTGGAGGTCGGTGTACTGCTGCCGCAGGTTGGCATGCTCCTGCCGGAAGACAGCGTGCTGCTGCTGGAGGTCGGTGTACTGCTGCGGCAGGTTGGCGTGCTCCTGCCGCAGGTCGATGTGCTCCTGCCGCAGGTTGGCATGCTCCTGCCGGAAGGCAGCGTGCTGGTGCTGGAGGTCGGCGTGCTGGTGCTGGAGGTCGGCGTGCTCCTGCTGGAGATGGTCGAATTGCACGGTTTGCATATGCATGCGGCGGTTCATCTCCATCTGGAGATGAACCGCTACCCGCGCCTGCGCCTGCGCCGTGGCACCGGCCGCTTCGGCCTGATGGCAGCGCGCCGTCAACGCCGCGAGCGTTGCTGCGCTGTCCTGTCGGTGCAAGACGAAAACCATCCACAGCAGCACCATCCGGACAGATGAGTCGGCACCCGGGTCGGGGCCAGGATGACGGTGATGGACTGCGGCTGGAGTGTCAGCGCAGCGGGCGCCGGGTCGTCCGGGTCGGGGGCCGGCAACGCCGTGGATTCCCGTGCGTCCGGCGCGGATGCTGATACCACCAGGACGTGCTGCCGGCGCTCCACGTCCTGCTGCACAACGGCCGCCGGCGCATCGCCCGCGGGATACTGCATAAGCACAGCCTCTCATGCGGCAACCTGCTCATTCGGGGACAGGCCCGTGAGCGCGCGCGCCTGTCGTTCATTTGTCGGTGGCTGCAACCCGTGCTGTGCAATGGTCACGGCAATACCAGCAGCAGCAATGAGCTGATATGCCCGTTTGCAGCTTATGTCCCACCGCGAAGGGCAGTACGCCGCGAACGAAGGATGGGTCGCGCGATAGAGTTTGGCATCCCGGATTGTTTGCAGCGCCTGGCCAACGTTGACAAATGTTTCCAGCGCCGCGGTGATCATCTGTTCGCACCGATCCAGCACGATCTGTTCGTCTGCAGTCAGGCGCGTTGCTGCCGCATGGTGCGACAGGGGTACATGGATCATGGTCATGGCAGTTCCTCTCCCGGGCATGGAGCGCGCCACACCCGATACGGACGCTAATGCCATCCATCAGCGTCCCATCCGATTCCCATACTTCCGGTTCAGACTCGCCGTTGGGGAGACATACGATCTGGTGGGAACCATGGGCGTACGGATGCCGGGAGGCTGGATCCCCCAACGCCGGACCGTTCCGCAGACACGGCACGCAGCGTTCGGGAATCGGATTCACGCGCACGACGGAGGAAGTACCTGGGATGAGGGGGGCGCGAACCGTGGACACCCTACGTCGCGCGGCTGCGCATAGCGTGCAGCCGCGACCAGCACCATCCTTCTCACCGTTCCAGATACGGGAGGAGGATGCTGGAGCAGATCGTATGAGCACCACCGGCGCGAAGCATACACACGACACCAAGCGGAGATGTCGCGCATCTGGTGGTCATTCGTACCGCCTTTCATAAGTAAACTACACTCTGCGCAGGGTGTCAAGTGCCATGTCCCCCCCCCGCTCCGCTGCTGCGCACTGGTAGGCCCAAACCCAACATTCGTATTACCAGGGGCAACTCAGGTACAATCTGGTTAAACCTCGAAAGAAGATCGACCATTTTGCTCTATAATTCCAGAGATTTGGCTGAATGATCAGCGCATCAGCATGCGATAGAGAAGGCATTGGAGCCAGTTCTTGCTTTATAACACGGAGTATAGCGCAAACGAACGCTGCCAGAACAACCGACGTATCAGTCACACGGCTTGCTTCAAGAGCGTGCATCTCGAAGGCTTTCTGATGCAGTATATCTGTCATTTTCACCGAGTTGCCCTTCATGACACGAACGTTGGGTTTGGGCCGAACTGGTGTGGTGGCAGACGGGCTTCGCGGCGGGCAAAGGCCACCTCGTCATCGGTCGGCGTGTAGGCAGTCTGCAGGTCATGCTCGGCATAACGCTGCGGAAAGCGTGGATAGGCGGTGCGATGGGGAGCCGTCACTGGATGTCTCGCAGGTCGGCCGGCTTGCGGCGCATCTGCTCACGGCTGACCTGGATGGAGCGAGCGGTCGTCTGTATGGCTGGTGCGCCGCTGCGGGTGATGTGGCCCAGGTAGTAGGCGATTTCTTCCAGCAACCAGCCCGCCGCCCGCGCCCGATGCGCGAAATCGTGGCGCAGGTCGTGAAAGGCGACATCCTGGATCAGCAACCATTCGGCATGGGTTGCCTGGGCCTTCAGCGTGCGAACCCAGTGGTGGATACCGGCTTCGGTCAGCCGGTCGGCACGCTGCGAGACAAACACGAACGGCCGTTGCGGGTCAGCCGTGCGTTCCAGATAGGCATGGAACGACTGGCGGGCCTCGTTGATCAGGTCGATCTCGCGCTGCTTGCCGCCTGTATGCCCCACGCAGAGCCAGCCCGTCCGGCTGTTGACGTGGGTATCGGCCAGCCGCAGCCAGGCGATATCGCTGACGCGACAGCCGGCCCAGTACCCCAGCGCAAAGAGCGCGCTGCCGCGTGGGTCGTCGGCCCGTTCGACCAGGGAACGCAGGACATAGCGCTGGTCGGATGCGAGCAACCGGGGGGCCTGCACCGGCTGCGGCGGCAGCGTCACACCACGAGTCGGGTTGCGCGGCAGCCCCTGCTGCTCCGCGATCAGCCAGGTGGCAAAGCTACTCAGCACGGCCTTGACACGCACGCGATGGCTGCGGCTGTGGCCCTGCTGGTCCAGGTGCGCGAGATAGCTTTCCACAGCGGTAAAGGTGAACTGCTCTGGCGCGAAGCCATCAGCGTTGCCAGGACGCTGGGCCAACCAGGTGAGGAACTGCCGCAGCGCACGCAGATAGGTATCTTTTTCGGGCCAACCTCCAGCCCAAGCTGGATACCCCTTCTTTGGCACAGAAGCGACGTGCAGCGCGTGTGCATACCGCAAACGGGTTGGTGTATCTGGGGTTATTCTACCAGATGTTTGGGTGATGCAAGCAGAAACTCGTCCCAGAAGGATCGTTCCGGGACGAGCTTTCTGGGACGAGTAGCGCTGTACTTTCTTTTGTTGCTCAATCAGATTTGTGTTCTCTCTGGCTTGTCATACCAGGGCGGATACCCTTTCTATTCGCCACTACCTACCGCCGTACCAGTGGTAAATACAGCGACGTGCTGGAACGCACGCTGGTTGCCAGACGCGTGCCATCCGGGGTGGTATAGTAATTGACGATGACGGGTGATCCGACCGCCGCCAGGCCGATCCGGTCGTCGTCGTCCATATCATCCAGGTCAACGTCAATCGCCGGGTCGCTCTCATACCCATCATCGCCAATGCGCCAGGTGCCCAGGTCGTCAATCGGGCGCTCCACCAGGACGCCGGTAGCGGTGTTGCGGCCCTTGCCAGGGGCGACGTGCGTTTCAATTTCCGTCGCTATGCGCTCACCGTTGACCAGCGTATACTCGACCTCGATAAAGGCACCAACAGCGAAAACACCATACTCCTGCTCCAGTTCGGTATCGACCGTGACGGTGTAATCAATGCCGTTGATGACCCAGGTGCCTGTGCGTGTAGTCGGGAAGCCGTTCGGCAGCGTGTCAATCACTCCATACACATCGCCAACGTCGTTATTGTCGTCGTTGTCACAGAAGGCGGCGGCAATCTGCTGCACCTCGGTGAGCGTGCGCTCGCCGCCGGGTGCAACGGAGAACCAGGCGCGCACGCAGACATCTTCGGCAAAGCTATCCAGCGAGGCCGTGAAGGTGGTCTCTTCCGTCGCTTCGAGTTCCAGGTCATCGATCTCCCAGGTACCCAGAAGGCTGGTGTTATCGGGCAGGTCGTCAATCTCGCCATAGATCAAACCAGTGCGCGGAGCAATCGGGGTGCCATTGCACACCCGGTCGTCCTCGTCATCCAGCTCGATGATGAAATTGACGCCACTGCGGGTGATATATTCGACTTCGACACAGCTCCCAACAATGATGCTATCATCATCGTCATTCAGGTCATCAATGTCGCTCTCGAAGGTGGCGCGATAGGCAACGCCGCTGATGGTCCAGATGCCGTCTTGCGGGTTGCTGGGGATGCTTTCAACCACCCCATAGACCGTGTTTTCGGTGTCGCCGGTGCTGCATTCGTAGCGCTCTTCGCGCTCGATCTCCTCGGCGATGCTGCCTGCGTAATCGACGGAGACACACGCCCCCACGACCAGCGGCCCGTCGTCAGCATCCAGTTCGGTTTCGGTGGTCGCGGTGAAGCTGCGCCCGCTGATGACCCACTCGCCTACCGTGCCTGCCGGGCGGCTCTCGATAAAGCCGTAGAAATCGTCGTCGTCATCGCGGCCATTGTCGTCGTCGTCGTCGTCATCGTCGTCGTCGTCATCGCGGCCATCGTCGTCGTCATCATCGCGGCCATCGTCGTCGTCATCATCGCGGCCATCGTCGTCGTCGTCATCGCGGCCATCGTCGTCGTCATCGCGGCCATCGTCGTCGTCATCGCGGCCATCGTCGTCGTCGTCATCGCGGCCATCGTCGTCGTCGTCATCGTGGCCATCGTCGTCGTCGTCATCGTCACTTGTTATTGGTATGGGCTGGTTGGACTGTGCCTGAGACACTGGGACAACCGCCGTACTCACCACAAGCGACACAGCCAGGATGATGGATAGTATGATCCATCGGGCGGAAGATGTAAGAAAACAAGGTCTCATGAGATGATTTCCTTTCGCTACTCTTCTTATTGTGTACTACGTCTTCTCACCCTACCAGAGGTTTCTGAACCAACACTGTATGTTCGCTGAATGTTTGCTGAAAAAGTATGCGCTCACTCCTCCCATTCCAGCAGGTCGCCCGTCTGCGGGTCGAGCAGCAGTTCTGGACCGCTGGCAAACTCCACGCTGTAGACGACGCGCGCCGCCTCGTCCCACCACTCCAGCTCAACCTCGCGTGCATTGCCGTAGCCGGGTGCGTGCTGTACGGCTGCCGCTGCCGCTGCATCGAACGTGAGTCCCACGCCACCCTGCGCCACCACCGAGGCGATGCGCGCCGCGTTGATCTGGCGCTGCTCCGCGCCGCGCCCCTCGCCGTAGAGATCGCGCTGAACTTCGATGACTACGCCACGGCCCAGGTCAAGATAGACCTCGGTCTGATCGCTGAAGAAGACATCATATATCTGCGCGCCTTCTTCGGGCAGGTGCGTCACCTCAATCGGCGTTCCGCCGCCCAGGTGAGCCGTGGCCTGCTGGGCCGCAGCATCGAAGCCCGGCACAGCAGGCGGCGGGTCGGATGGCACTGGTGTAGACAAAGCGGGAGGAACAACCGCAGGAGTGACAGACGGCGCCGGCGTAGGTGTGGGGGCAGCAGCCACCACGACCGCCGCGACCGCTTCGCCAGGGGGCTGGTCGGCCCCGGTGGGAAGCTGTCGCAGCACGCCGCCTACCAGCAGCGCCAGCAGCAGGCCGCTCGCCGCAATGCCGCTGCCCACCAGCCATCCCCGCCGCTCCGGCACCGTGCGCGGAAGGGGGATAGTCGGGCCAGTACGGGCAGCCTGGTGCGCCATCAGGTGCGGCAGTGCCGCGCGGCGCGGCTGCTGCACCGGCACCCGACAGGGCAGCCAGAACGTGATCGTGGTGCCCGCGCCAGGGGTGCTGCTGATCCGCACGGTGCCACCGTGGGCCTGCGCGATGGCCTGCACAATCGACAGGCCCAGGCCGCTGCTGCCGCGCCGCCGCGTGCGGGCGTCGTTCACCTGATAGAAGCGTTCGAACAGGCGCGGCAAGTGCTCTGGCGCAATGCCGCTGCCTTCGTCGCGCACCACAAAGGCGCAGCCGTCGTGCTCTGGCGCGACCGTCAGCACCACGCGATTACCGGCGGGCGTGTGGCGCAGCGCGTTTTCGAGCAGGTTGTTGAGCGCCCGCCGCAGCAGGTCGGCATCAGCCTGGATGGGCTGCACCTCGGCGGCGGGCCATTCCAGCACTACATCCTGCCCGCTGGCGAGCAGGCGCGCCCGCTCGGCTACCTCTTCGAGCAGCGGCAGCGGCTCTACTTCGGCGCGGTGCAGCGGCGTGGGGGGCTGCTCGGCGGCATTGTCCATGCGTGCCAGCAGCAGCAGGTCATCGACCAGGCGGCCCATTCCCTCTATCTCGGCCTGGATCAGCGCAGCGGCCTGCTGCATCTCGGCCTGGTCGCCGTGCTGCTGCGCCACCTGCCACACCTCCACGCTGCCGCGCAGCACCGCCAGCGGCGAGCGCAGTTCGTGCGCAGCGTCGGCCACAAAGCGGCGTAGCGCGGCGGCGGTCTGCTGCTCAATCTCGACGGTGTGCTGCACCTGGTCAAGCATCATGTTGAGTGTCGTGGCGAGGGTATGCAATTCATGCACGGGCGGCAGCGGCGCGCGCGTCGCCAGGTCGCCCGCGGCCACCTGCTGCGCGGTGCGGCTCAGACCTATCATCGGGCGCGCGGCGAGGCGGGCTAGCAGTGGCGTGACCAGCAGCGCCAGCAGCGCCACGCCGCCTACGGTGAGCAGCAGCCAGAAGGCAAGCGGCTGCAAGTCGGGCAGAATGACGGCAGTGGGGAAGCTCGCGGCGATAGTACCTACGGGCTGTCCGTCAGGGTCGCGCACAGGCAGCAGCGAGAGGATGCGCTCCCCGTCAGGTGCTGCCACGGTCTGTGGAACGCTGCTGCTCTGGCGGTTGGCAGCCTGCTGTGCGGTGGTGAGCCAGGTTGCGGCTCCGGTGCTCTGCGCGAGCGGCTGCCCTTCGGCATCGAGCACAATGACAGCGAAGTCGGTGTCTTCCAACTGCTCCACCAGCAGGTCGCCCAGGCGCGGCAGCGAGAGGCTCACACGGTCGGCGGTGCGTGGCATAACCGTCGCCTGTACCAGGCGTTGCATGGTGGTGGTGTGTTCGGCAATCAAGAACACACGATATTCGTAGTAGATCAGCCCGCCGAGCAACAGCAGCAGCGGCAGCACGCTGCCCAGGTAAAGCAGGCTAAACAGCCCGCGTAGCGAGAGGCGCGGCATCAACTCTCCTCCCGCAGCACATAGCCCATCCCGCGCAACGTGTGGATGAGGGGTGGCTCGCCCAGCTTGCGCCGCAGCGAGCGCACATACTGCTCGACCAGGTTGGCACTGCCGCTGTCATAGCCCCAGACCGCTTCGAGCAGGGTGTCTTTGGTGAGCACCTGGCGCGGGTGGCGCAGTAGATAGTGCAGCAGGCTGAACTCGGTGGCAGTCAGGGTGATGCGCGTGCTGCCGCGCGTGGCCTCGCGCAGGTGCAGATCGAGCGTGAGGTCGGCAAAGGTCAGCACGTTGTCGGCGTTGGGCGGTGCCAGGTGGCGCAGGCGGGCACGCAGGCGAGCGGCCAGTTCTTCGAGATGCACCGGCTTGACGATGTAGTCATCCGCACCCGCATCAAGCCCCTGCACCCGGTCATCCACGGCGTCGCGGGCCGTGAGCATCACAATCGGCGCGCTGGAAAGCTGGCGCAGACGGCGGCAGACGGTCAGGCCGTCCAACCCCGGCAGCATCCAGTCGAGCAGCACCAGGTCGGGCTGCTCGGTGTGGGCCAGATCGAGGCCATCGCTGCCGGTAGTGGCGACAAGTACGTCGAAGCCGGCATAGCGCAGGCCCATCTGGATCATCTGCACCATTGCGGGGTCGTCTTCGACCAGCAGAATACGCGGGCGCGGTGTCGTCATGGGTCGTAGCTCCTGATAGACATGGGGCTGCGCTGCCACCCGGCGGCGCAGCCCTGACTCCCTCATTCTTGCTGTAGTGTACCAGAAAGGTGCTTTGGTGGTCGTTAGTCAGCACAGTCGTCGGCTGGTTCGCTCTCGATGTCGAGCGCGGTGCTGCCTGCATAGTCCACCGACACACACGCACCTACCGTCAGCGGGCCGTCATCTGCATCCAGGGTGGTGCCGGTGGTGGCGGCGAAGCTGCGCCCGCTGATGACCCATTCGCCTGCCGTGCCTTCGGGACGGCTGCCAATGAAGCCGTAGAAGTCGTCCTCGTAATCCGACCCGCGTCCGTTGCCGGTGTCATTCGGCGCAGCGGTGGGGGCGGGCGATGCATTGCTGCCACAATCGTCCGCCGGTTCGCTCTCGATGTCGAGCGCGGTGCTGCCTGCATAGTCCACCGACACACACGCGCCAACCGTCAACGGGCCGTCGTCGGGGTCGAGGGACGTGCCGGTGGTGGCGGTGAAGCTGCGCCCGCTGATAAGCCACTCGCCTGCGGTGCCTTCGGGGCGGCTGTCAATGAAGCCAGAGAAATCATCGTCATCGTCCAGGCCGCGTCCGTCGTTCCCCGCCCGTGTGGGCGTGGTCTGGATATCCCCCAGCGTGGGGCTCCTATCCTGCTGAACTGGCATCGCTGCCGATGTACTGGCTGGTGTGGGCGTAGTCTGGACGATGATCGGGGGGCTGCTTTCCTGCTGGGCCGGCATGGCTACCGATGTATTCCAGAACCGCAACGCTCCGAACCCGAACAGCAGCGCGAGCACGCCTATGATCATCGTCCAGGTCACCAACGATATCGAACCCATACGTTTCATCTGGTTTGCTCCTTTCATCCTGTCAGGTGTTTCAGGGTGTGTTCTATCGACAGGTTCAGGATAGCGGGTGGGGCTGAAGCGGGGCTGTGAACTGGCTGAATCTTTGCTGAAGAAGGGCGTGTACCATCAGGTAACACCCTCCGGTTTATCCGGGATGCTGTGGTAGTACTCCATCCATCCTTATATGATGGGTTCGTCCGCCAGGTCTCCAGCGCTGGTGGCGATCGTCGGATACAACTTGCTGAGTTTTATGCGTGCATCCGCCGTCGTAAACCGCCACTGTACGGTGGCCTGACGTGCGTTGCGATCCTGTTCCCATGCGGCCACTTCCCTGCTGAGGGTCGATTGATCGGGAATGCGCCGATCCAGACATTGGCGGCTTAACACACGCAGTTCAATCTCGGCCATGTTCAACCAACTCCCGTGCTTGGGCGTATAATGGAATTCCAAACGATCCCAGATTCGTTTGGCCTCTTCGGGAGGGAATGCTGCATAGAACGACGCTGGCGTGTGTGTATTGAGATTATCTTCGACAATGACAATCTTTTCGGCTTCAGGAAAATGGATATCAACCAACTCCTTCATACACTGTGCCCAATCACACGCAGTGCGCTGATCCGTACCTTTGACATGCCGCCAGTTCAGCAAGGGAGCAAAGAACATGAACAGGTTACTCACACCATTGCGCTCATATTCGGTGTCATACCGTTGCGGTTGTCCTGGTTCCAATGGTAACGGAACGTGTATCTCACTGATCTGTTGCTTCCTGCTCTCATCAAAGCAGACCTGCGGCCGTTTCTCATCAAACGGTCGGGTAGAGCCATCACGTACGTCTTCCATCTGGGCCACACATGGCGCATTGGCTTTGGGCGGAATGCACCATTCTTTGTTCAACCAAGGCTGAAGTTCGTTTTTTTTAACGTTTGCCGGATGGTTTCGTTGGCGATCGAGTCGACATGCTTGCGTTCGACCATGTGATCGGCCAACAAGCGCAAGGTCCAGCGATCGTAGCCGGTCGGTGGCGGACTGCACACCAGCGCCACGAGATGCGCTTCCTGGGCGCCATCCAATGTGCGCCGACGGGGGGACGTGGCGGGCCGACGTTGGAGGGCGGCTTCCAAGCCCTCCAGGACCAGGGTCCGCCGGACGCGCTCGATAGTGGGAATGCTGACCTCCAGTGCGTTGCTGATGTCCTGGTCGGACCAACTCGGCCCTGCGGCGCTTTGGTGAGCCTTGAGCAGCATGCGGGCATGGGTCTGGGTCTGGGCGGCGGTTTTCCCAGTCGTGATCAGCGTCTGGAGTTGGCTGCGTTCGTCATCAGTCAACGTCACGCGATAGTTCTTGTTCATGGTTGGGCTCCTTGTCGAAGCAAGGAAACGTGCATCACCCCAAGGTTACCCGATGTTGGACAACCCATCAACTGACGATGGATGGAGTACTAGTGGCATTACAGCAATTTCACCCATATGAGATAGAACTTCAGCGGCATTCATCCATGTACATTCTCGTTTTAGGGCGACTATGAGAGAGTGGACACTTGGCGCACCTATTTCAACAAAACGTTGTACTATTTTTGGATCTACTGGTGCCGGCTTTTCTAGTTCAGCAATAAGTGTATGTATAACAAGATCAGTCTTTTCCATTTAAATCCCCTTTTTCTAACATCTGTACTTTGCTTGTTATTCGTTGGTTACAAGCGAAAGTATAACACGGCTTGTAAAGAGCAAGATCTTTTATGCCACCCAACGCCCGCCTTCACCGGCACCGCTGGCAGGCGTCAGGATCGCCGCCTTCCGATGGCATAAGACGACCTGAAAAAGTCGTGCCCAGGTCAGGGCCGCACCAGCGGCGTCCGTGTACAAGGCGCTGTTGGGCGACGCGGGTTGGTGTTGCGTTGTTGCATAAGCACCTCTTAAACCCTCGTTTAAGGCGTCTGAAAGCCAAAAGCGATATCTGCCATTATAGCGGCTATCAATACCATGCGAAATGAATTTTAAAGCTTTCTGATACCGAAAGCTACCACATCCGTTTTCGAATTATGCAATAGCGCCGCACGGGTTGAGCAATACGATTTATTGCATTACGATGTTGTTCTTCGGTGGTAAACGGTTTCATTGATCAGATTTTCTTCTCGATTTTGTTTATACTTCGAGAACTTTGGATAAACTATAGAGAATAGCTATACCAAGCAAGAACGAGCCAAGCGCGTAACATTTCATATAGCGCAGCGTTAGCGGAATAGCCCATGCTCCAAACTTGTGATGCCATTGCCAAGGGATCAGGAATAAACCGATACTCGTAACAATGAGGATCCAGCCAAGCAGATTGATGAGGGTTGAGTACCACATGAATGGAGCAAAGACAACTATCGCCACACCAATAATGAAGCGCGCACTTTGTTCGGTATAATGTGCGCGCGCTGAACTCGCATACAAATTCAGGAACCGCTCAGCACGTTGTGGCGTTATGACAATGAGGATTGCCAATCCAATCAAGAACATGCAGAAGAACAAAATGACTATTCCAGAGAGGAATACAATGATTTGCATGTAAAGCTCCAAAATATGCTTCAATTGAAGGATGATTGCTTTATCAGAATGAGTCCAACTACCTTCTCACGGACGGATGAGGAGCACTTGTGGCTTCCGCTTTCGAGGATCCCATATGCAAAGGCGTTTCCACACAACGAGAGAATGCGGCCAATACATTCATAATTGATCGCACTTGCGACGAGGATATGATGCAGGTGGGTCTTCGCCTGGCCCCGATAGGGCGTGCGCCGCAACCGAAAGCGCCCCGTGCCCTGGGCGATCGTCCCTTC
>JGI12109J20283_10122227_pt1 | contig 11670 bp, 21 predicted proteins | sample ElkSlonscriptome_12_FD_20283 | JGI IMG/M metagenome (IMG submission 20283) | reverse complement strand
CACCTCGGCGATCCTGGCCAGTATCCTGATCGCGGTGGTGCAGCAGATGGGACTGGCTTGATGCTCGCCCGCCATGTGCGAACTGCTGGGGATGAGCGCCAACGTACCCACCGACATCCGCTTCAGCTTCGCCGGCCTGATGCGCCGGGGCGGCGGCACCGGCCCGCACCGGGACGGCTGGGGCATCGCCTTCTACGAGGGTCGGGGTTGTCGCACCTTCCACGACCCCCTGCCCAGTGTGGATTCCGAGGTGGCGCGGCTGGTGCGCGAGTACCCCATCAAGAGCCGCAACGTGATCTCCCATATCCGCCGGGCCAACCGGGGCCGGATCTGTCTGGAGAACACCCACCCCTTCACCCGGGAGCTGTGGGGGCGGGTGTGGGCGTTCGCCCACAACGGCCAGTTGCGGGGCGTGAAGAAGCTGGCGCTGGATTTCTACCGGCCGGTGGGCACCTCCGACAGTGAACACGCCTTCTGCTGGTTGCTGGGGCGGATTCGCGAGCGCTTTCCCCGCCCGCCCCGGCGCCCGGCCACCCTCTGGCGGTTCATCTACGCCGCCTGCGGCGAGTTGAACGATCTCGGCGTGTACAACATGCTGCTCAGCGATTCCCGCTATCTGTACGCGTTTTGCAGCACAAATCTTTGCTGGATCACCCGCCGGGCGCCGTTCGGGGTGGCGCGGCTGATCGACGAGGATCTGTCGGTGGATTTCGGTGAGGAGACCACGCCCCGGGATATCGTCACGGTGATCGCCACCCAGCCCCTCACCGACAACGAGACCTGGACCCGCATGGGGCGCGGGGGAATGGAGGTATTCGGGGACGGCTTGCCGGTGCAGCGCTGGGACAGCAGTCCGGGCAATCTGGCGCGGGTGGGGTTGTCCACCGATCGCTTCGAGTCGCCCTGACGGTTTACCATGGCTGCTCGCCGAGACCCGGAACCGCCCATTCATGTCCTCCACCCCGGCGTCGTGCCGGTGCCCCCGGTCTCAATCCGTTCCCTGGATCTCCCGTACCATCACGTCCCGAGCGGCGATCAATGCCCTGATCTGTTCCACGGCATTCCGGTAGCGCTCGGCGAAGGGGTGGTCGAGGAGCGCCGCCGCCACCTCGAAATCCCCCAGCTCCCGCGCCACCTCCGCCTTGTAGAGCCGGGTGGATTCGTCGACCTGCTCGTCCAGCAGGGCGAACAGCACTTGCATGTTGGCGATGGCCCGGGGCTCCCGCCTGGCCCGGGTGGCATCGGGGGCGAAGCGGAATCTGTCGTTCGACTTCCACCAGGCCAGGATCCGGAGAGTTTCCTCGCGGCTCGGCGTATTGCCCAGGCCCTCGTCCAGCGCCCGGTAGCAGTCCTCCTCTCGCAGGCGGGAGGGATTCGCGGTCGGAACGCTGGGTTCGACTTCGAGTTCGACCTTCTCGATCAATTCGCAGTCCTCCTCCCAGAAAATCACCTCATCGGGACCGGCTTTCCAGAGGCCGGAATTGGTGGGAAGCATCGGCGCATCCATCTTGCCGTCCGTCCAGAAGGCTGCGCCAAAGGTGTTGCCGGAGAGGAGGGTGGAGAAGCGTAGGGCGGTCTTCACGCCGGGGCAGCGTTTGATCTCGTCGGGGCCTATTTCCATGGTCTTCACCATCGGTGGCAGATGAACAGGGCGAGTATCGCGATCAGGGCAATGTGCTTGACAATGTCCTGCTGGATAAACGTCCGTGGAAGCGAAAAGGTTTGATGGATATTCCGGTGTCCCGGGCCATCCGCCGGGTCGTCCCTGGAATCTGCGCTATTCTTGGGAGCGATGCACCATCGCCTGCCGCCGAGATCAGGAACCGCCACGCCATGTCATCCCTCTCCCGCCATGTTGCCGTACTGTCCCGATCCCTGAGCTACTGTGGGTTGTTGCCGGTCTGGCTGATGGCCGGCGCGGCGCTGGCGCAGCCCGTGGAGTCCGCCTACACCTCCCTGGATCTGGAGGCGGATTGTCGGTGGGAGGCGGACGATGGGGAGGTGAGCATGGGCGGGAGTGCGGTGTGCTCGGGTTACGGGGAGTATCCGGTGCATGTGGGGGAGGGGGATCTACGCATGTTCGCTGCCTTCGGACCGGCGGCGGAGCCGTTCCGGTTCTGGCAGAGTTTCATGCAGTTCAACCATGTGAACGAGGTGGTGGAGTGGCGGCTGCGGGACGGCGAACCCTTCGCGGCGATCCTGCGCTACTTCGTCGACAATCAGACGCCGGATACCGGCATTCCGGAGGGCCAGATGCTGGTGATCTCCACGGTGGCCGGCGCCGGGGGGGAATCCTGCGTGGTGGGCTATGTGGATGCCCGCGCCAATCCCGAGGCCAATACACTGGCCCGGCAGGTGGCGGATACGGTGGTGCCGGGGTTCGTGTGCGGCGAGCATGAGCCGCGCTATTTCGGGGAGCGGGGGGAGACGGCGGGGAGCACGGGGTAGGTTTTCGGGACGGTACAGCGGGCACGGGCTCGCAACCGTGCTGGAAATCGTCCGTTGACCCGACCATCATGCCCGGTGAGGCGAGACCACCATGAACCCGCTCGATCGAATCACCGTCAATCCTGCCATCATGAATGGTCAGCCCTGCGTTCGAGGCATGCGAATCACCGTTCGCCGTGTGCTGGAAGCGCTCACGGTATATCCCGACTGGCAGGCTTTGATTGCGGAATACCCTGAACTGGAGCCCGAGGATATTCACCAGTGTCTGGCCTTCGCGGCCCGGAATCTGGACGGCCGGATCATGGACAACACCATGGCATGACGCGGGTATTGCTGGATCAGGGGCTGCCTCGCAGTACAGCGGCCGATCTGCGCGATGCGGGTTGGGATGCCCTGCATGTGGGGGGAACTCGCCATGTCGCGGTGGGAGGATACCGGGATTGTGGCCTTTGCGGCCCGGGAAGGGCGAGTCATCGTTACCCTGGATGCCGACTTTCACGCGTTGCTTGCCGTCCATACGCTGTCAAAGCCGTCGGTCATCCGGATTCGTATCGAGGGTTTGCAGGGAGTTGCGATGTCGCGTCTGCTGCTGCGAATCCGGCCCGGCATCGAGGAATTGCTGGAGACCGGTGCCATCGTGACCGTTACCGAACGGCATATTCGAATCCAAAACCTGCCGGTTCGATAAGGTGGGTGGGTCAGGCGCTTCAGCGCTGTAACCCATGCTCACCATCGGCATGATGTTTCAGGCCAGGTCCGTGTGCAACCGCTCCAACTTCGGGGTCGGGGAGTCCGACGAGGAGGCGGATGGTGTTGGTGCGGTTGTGTATCCCCGAATTCCTGGGCGCCGAGAATCCCGGTGCCGTGGGAATCAAGCCTTCTTGGACCTGAAATCGCCGCTGATTCTGGCCTCCACCAGCTGTCTGATCTCCGGTGCGGGAGCGGTATCCCGTAGACGCTCGCGTAGCGTTGTCTCATCGCACAGCCTGTGTGGCGCCACGGGAAATTGCCCGAGAATTGCCTGACTGCCGATCACCACCAGTCTATCCTGATCGGTCAAGGCACCCGCGGCCCGCAGTAGATGCTCGAGTTGTTCACGAGTCATCGCCAATCTCGCGGTGAGTCGCACCTTCACCCGGGGCGCCTTGCAGTTTCCCGGCGAGGATTTCGCCCATGCGCGGTTCGACTGGGCGCTGGTGGTGGAGGATTTCGACGGCGACGGTCTGCGGGATCTGGCGGTGAGCGCGGTGTCCCGTTACGGGGTGGAGCCGCTGGATTCGGTGAGCGTGCTGTATCAGCGGCCGTTCATCCCGGTGGAGATCATGGGCGACGGTTTCGAGTAAGGGGCGTCGGGCGGTTGCATCCGGGGCCGGGTTTTGCCACGCTCAGGAGTATGGAACCGAAGCCCGACGATCGGACCCTGCCGTCCGTGCCCACGCCCTTTCTGGCCGCCGGTGTGGCCCTGCTGCTGGCCGGTCTGGGGATCGGCGGCTTCATCGCGCTGGAGGTGTACGGGCTCTACCGGCGGGTGGAGGACAACGCTTTCGTCAGCGTACTCGGCCGGCGCTTCGCGGATGCCGATCTGGTGGTGATCGGCGGCGAGCCGCTCACCGTGACCGCGGAGGGGGCGACCGTCCTCGCCATCGCCCTGTTCGTGGTGCTGGCGCTGCTGGGCATCCATATCGCCACCGCCTTCATGCGTACTGGGGCGCATATCGTCTATCCGGTGTTTCCCCATCAGCTGACGAGGCTCAGGCAGCGTATCGACGGACTCCAGCGCCGGCTCGCCGGGCGTTGAAGCCCGGGGCCGGGAGGCTGCCGTCAGCGGTCCTGGACGATCCCGTGCAGGTGGTTGGCGGTCGGCACGCGGTCCCAACAGTCGGTGGGGATCCGGCAATGTGCAGGCCCTTGAGAACAGCCCTTGAAGAACCGCATCGCCATGACATCGGCAGGTAACGAAGATCCTAGACCGCGCGACGCGCTCCACGAGCGTATCACCCTGGGTGGCAGCGAACCCACCATCCGCGATCTACCCATTTCCGTGGAGAGCGTGCTGGAGTGCATGGTCCTGGGTGAGACTACCGAACCCAACGCTTCGGCCTGCTCCCGGCGTCCCTGGAGTAACGCATCGACGGGGCCGATGCAGAGGCGCTGGAGGGGTGGTTCGACCAGGGGCTCAGGGTCGCGTCGCTGGGGGAGCTGTTCTCCGATGCTTCTCGGGAATGAGTGGGCCATGTAGGCAACATGGAAGCGCGCCACTGGAACATTCACTGGGTGTCCTGCAATCTAGCCCTCTGAAGGGAGGAAACGCCGTGCCGACGACCAGAGAACGTATCCTGGCAGCCATCGACACCCTGGACGAAAACCAACTGGAGGAAATCCTCCAGACCCTCCAGCATCTGACCGACCAGGCACACAGCCAGGCCGACAACAGCCAGACCGACAAGGGAACAGCCACCGGCGCCAATATCCCCCTGGGCGCCAATCTCGCCGAGGATTTCCGGATCCTGCGGCGTGCCCTGGCGGAGGAGGATCTGGATTGGTCGCTTCCGACCCGGGATGACGATCGGGTCAATCCCTTTCTCGAAGATCTGGACGGCGAGGATGATATTCCCACTGATTGATACCAATGTGCTGTCGGAACTGTCCCGGGCGCAACCTCATCCCGAGGTGGAACGCTGGGCCAGTGGCGTATCGCGAGTCGCGATCAGCGTGATCACGATCACCGAGGTGCAACAGGGCTTCAGTTGGAAACCCAGACCGAAAAAGGAGCGTTGGTTCGAAGCTTTCCTTCAGCACCGTTGCGAGATCCTGCCGGTCACCGCCACGGTGGCCCGTAGCGCGGGGATGTTGTGTGGACGGCTACAGGCCATGGGGCAGCCACGCAGTCTGGCGGACATGCTGATTGCCGCGACAGCCCTGGTTCATGGGCGGACGCTGGTTACACGGAACATCAGGGATTTCCAGAGCTGCAATATCGTGTTGTTCAATCCGTTTCCGCCGCCGGCCTCACCGTGACGGTGCCGATCCGGGATGATGTTGAGAATACGGGGGAGTAGCAACAGTCGGTGGGTGTACCGCAATCACCACGGGTCTCCGGTTCATCCTCCACAATGATCCTCACCCGGGTATTAGGTTTGAGATCCACGGGCTGGGCCGGATGAAACACGCTGCCATCGAAGGTGGCGTCTATGGTGCGGGACATGGCGTCGCTCTGCGTGGTGCCGATGGGGTTCTCGACATCTCATAGCGGGTGAGTTTCCCGGGAAACTGGGGTGGGTCAGGCATCCCAGGGATTGACGATTGGAACCCCGGTGGGCGAGAAGTCCCCGACGTTACGGGTGGCCACCGTCATGCCGTGAACCAGTGCGGTGGCGGCGATCAGCGCATCGCGCACCGGGCGTGGATCGGGGACGTGTAAGCGCGCACTGGCGCGGGCGACGGCGGTATCCACGGCGAGGATGCGCCCGGCGAAGGCCGGGAGGACGCGGGTTTCCAGCCAGGCACGCAGGAGGCTGCCCTGCGCCGCATCCCGGTGTTCGGCCCGCAGGACGCCGATTTCCAGTTCCTGCACGCAGATGGCGGACAGAAACAGGTCTTTCGCTTCCACCACCCCGGCCCAGCGGGCCACCCGCTCATCGGCCCTGCCGGCCTGCACCTTGCGAAGTTCCGATACCACATTGGTATCGAGGAGGTACATCAGGAGAGATCCGCCGGCGTTGGTCCATCCGGCAGGGGCGTGATATCCAGCGCCACATCCTCGCTCCCCGGGAGGGCGAGCAGATCGGCGATCTTCTCGCCGCCACCGGCGAGTCGGCGGTAATCCTCGATACTCAGCAGCACATGGGCCGGGCGGCCCCGGTCGGTGATGAACACCGGGCCGTCACTGGCCGCTTTCTTGGCCTCGCTGACGCGTTGGTTGAATTCGCGGCTGGTCATGGTGGTGGTGGCCATGGGCGGTTTCCCGGGATTTTGTAGTTACGTTACTACATGGCCGCCGGGAGGGGAAGTGGTTCACTGGATCATTTCGGTGAGTTTGCAACAGCTTTCATCTTGAAGTTGCCGCTCAGTTGGGAGTCAGTCAATGGGAGTCAGTCAATGGGTGTCCCCAAATCCCCCAGGTGTCCCCAAATCCCCCAGGTACAGTTGGGTGTCCTCGAATTCCTGAATTTCCGGAATCCTGAGAAAAATCATTGAAGATGCCTCGAAGACGTTTGGCAGGCATTCGGTGGGTGTCCTAAAATTTGCTGGGACGCTACAGCGGGCACGGGTTCGGGAGTCCCGGTGCCGTGGGAATCAAGCCCTTCTGGACCTGAAATCACCACGGATTCTGGCCTCCACCAACTGTCTGATCTCCGGTGCGAGAACGGTATCCCGCAGGCGCTCGCGTAGCGTTGTCTCATCGCACAGCCCGTGCCGCACCACCGCCCGGGTGAATGTCAGATCCTTTTCCCTGCCAGCAACGTACTTGGATATCATCAGATCGTGGATCTCCAGGCAAAGACCCGTGATACCCCGGGTGTTTTCATTGCTGATCTCGACCAATCGGCTCTTCCAGCCCTCGGGTAGGACCGGGGTCGATGCCTCCACCCCGTCGGCATAGTAGCCGAAGGTCTCGTGGAAGGGAGAGCCTTCACCCAGTACCCCGTCGATGAGATTCCATTTCTCCGGATCATCAATGGGGATCAGGTCTGCTTCCATGGACTGCCGGGTCTCCGGTGGTGCCATGGGAAATTGCCCGAGAATCGCCTGACTACCGATCACCACCAGTCTATCCTGATCGGTCACGGCTCCGGCGGCGCGCAGCAGATGCTCGAGTTGTTCACGAGTCATCGCCAATCTCGCGGTGAATCGCCCAGCGTTCCCGGGGGCCGATGATGCCAGCGAAGGGTGATGAGGAGCGCAGTCGGCGGGCATTCTCGCTATCGGCGGTGAGCGCCTCCAGGATATCCGCCAGGGGGTGTTCCAGTAACTCCCGCCATTCCTGGAGCCAGCCCGGTGGTTGATCCTCGGGATAGTCGCGACTCCAGCGTTGGAGGTTTGCCCGGGCATGGGCGAGTACCGCTGTGGGGTCGGCCTGAAGACGCCTGGCGATGATCCGATGGCGGGCCAGAATTCGCGCCTCGATAAGCTGTTGTTTGTTCATCGGCCGATTATAGGGTTTTGCCGGGTTTGGCGGTTGCGGGATCGGGTGGGTGTCCTCGATTCATCCCTGCCCGAGAGCTATCCGGGAACCATCTTTACCTGGGCGATCCTCGCCGGGTCTGATAAGGACATCCTCGACCTCGCCCTCCGCTACATCATGCCGATAGATGTGCGGTAATTCCGTTTGTGGATCAATATAGTAGCGAATTTTCATGGGATAAATCAGATCCGCCCCGCCAGACTCCGATAAATCCGCTCAAGACTCACCCTGAGCGGTGGATGCCCATCCCCCAGCCGCAACTCGATATCTCCCGTGTGCCTGAGATAGACATCGCTCCGCCACCCATCCCCCGCCCGCTGATGAACCGTCATCATCATCTCGGTCTGGGACAGCAGCAGATAGACCTGCAAGGAGGCAATCCCCAGATACCGATCCCGCTTGATCCCCTTATCCCGCCGCGCCGTGCCATCCGACAGTACCTCCGCCACCAGTACCGGCGCCTCTTCAAAGAGTTCCGAGACCTCCTCGGCACAGGCCAGCATCACATCCGGATAGGCCACCGAATCCCGCGTCGCGCCCTCCGCCGCCGGGATACGCAACTTCACGTCGGCCACATACAACCGGCAGCCCTCATCCTTCTGCCGGTCGATCTCGCTGAACAGCCCGAGGGTGATGAGCTTATGCGCCCGGGTGCCGCCGATCATGGCGACAGGCCGACCGTCCAGCAACTCGAATTTCTGGCCGCTCAGTTCCTCCAGCTCCAGCAACTCGGCGAAGCTGTAAATCCGCTCCGGGTCCGGCGCCACACTGCCCATAGTTGTACCCCATAACCATTTTCATCTTCCGGGGAGTTTACCCCGGAGATGCCCCGCGCTACCCCGCCGCCGGCCCGCCCGCGCCGGGTGGGAGGCTGAGTACCAGGCGAACCCGCCGCGGATATTAACGGGCTTCATGAAGTTATCCACCCAGTGCTCGATCTGCCCGTCCAGCGCCCCGGGCGCGTGGCTCCAGTGGCGCAGCATGTTTTCGAAATAGATCCGACAGGTCTCGCGGTTGTGCCCCACCAGATCCGCCGCCCACGGCAACTGCCGGAAGGACTGGTACCAGATCTCCCGCACCTGCCTGGCATCCACCCAGCGCCGGCCGATACCGAGGTAGGGGGCGTTCAGGAAGAACAGGCCCGTGAGGCGCCCGGGATGGCTGCGGGCGATGTGCTGGGCCACGTAGGCGCCCGCATCGTGGGAGACGATGCCGAAGCGCTGGATGCCCAGCGCATCGGCCAGCCCGATCACATCGGCGGCGTGGGCGTCCAGCCCCGGAAAGGGACCATCCGCGCCCACCTCGAAATGGCTGTCCCCGAAGCCCTGTTACGGCGTAGGCGGTCTCGAAGGCGACGTTCGGATCGCCGGGATTGATGAAGAAGGGGGAGCCGATATCGACAAAGCCCACCACCTGAAGCGAGGATCCGCCGAAGGGCACATCTTCATCTGGGAGGAGATCGAACGCGAAAAAGGGGCCGCGATTGTCCGCCGCGGCGGCGAGGGCGCTGTCGAAACCGAGACCTTGCGCGAGGTCCACCGCGAGTTGCTGCTCGCCCCACTATGGCTGAGCGCGAAGCGTCACCTCCAGATCCTCGAACGATCCGATCTGGCTCGACAGCGTATAGGTCGTGCCCGCGACCGTCACATCGACAGGTACGGCATGGCTTGCGGCGCCGCCCGCAAAAAAAATCGCGAGCGCCGCCGCGGCGCGTTTGGTCCTCGACATCATCGACACGGTCTCTCCCCTTTGCCTGCGGGGCCGTCGCGCGCCCACATGCCGCCAGCGCGACATTCTGCGGCGCGCTGGCGGGCGGTGCGGCGACATCTCCGGTTTCATGGTGTCTCGACGCTCACCCCATCCCTGCGCGGCTAACGCCAGAATCCGTACCGGCGTGTTCAGCGAATTTCGAGTGACAGTCAATGCAAGCGCGAGCACGTTCAAGACAAACGTAAGTGAACCGAAAGGTTTCATGGTTCGTGGTTGCTCCCTAATGTCCGCGCCGCTGATCGCAGCAGGTGGAGTGTGAATGGCTGAATCGCATCATTTAGGCGACCGGCGCCGCCGCGCCCGTAGGGCCAGGCCGGCGAGGCCGAGGCCGAGCAGGCCCGCGGTGGCGGGTTCGGAGACGGGGATGGCGCCCTGGCCGGGTTCGGGCGCTTCGAAGTACTCAAGCGGGCTTGTGCCGAAGCGGTAGCCGGTGATGCCGAACTCGAACGACGAGTCGGTCGTGCCCACGGTGTAGGTCGTGGGGTTGACCATCGTAGGGATGATGACCTTCGGGCCGTTGGAGTTGAACGACGTGCCCTCGATCGTCGCGGAGAAGCTGGCGCGATTCCAAACCACTAGCCTCAGTGGGCTGGACGGCGCCGCATCCAGCATGATGGTCAGCGGGTTGCTGTAACCGCCCAGGGCGCTCGTGGTGAGGTAGGTGACTTCGGCGGATGCGAGGATGTTCGATGTGTCGCTGATCAACTGTCCGCCCGAGAGGGTAAACCCGTTGCTGGAAAAGTCGGCGACGTTGCCGTCGGGGCCGAAGGGAATGGCCCAGGCTGGAGCGGCCGCGATCGCGAGCACTACAGCAACAGTCAGTTCTTTCAGGTTGGCGGTCATGGTGTTGGACTCCTTGGTTAGTGATGGTTAGTGGTCGGATGTCGTTGGCAATACCCGGTGTTGTCAAATGTCACGTCGATCGGCGACGCCTGCGCTCCGCCGGTGGATGCTGCGGCGAGGGCGAGGGCTGCGAGGGCGTTGCGGATGGTTCGGTAAACTCTGGTCATTGCGGTACTCCTGAGGTTGTGGGCTTGCGCCCGGGGAAGTCGGCGGCGTTCACGCCGTCCGCCGACGAAACAGGCCCAGCACGCCGAGGCCGCCGAGCAGCAGCTCATTTAGGCGACCGCCGCCGCGCCCGCAAGGCTAGGCCCGCGAGGCCGAGGCCGAGCAGGCCTACGGTGGCGGGTTCAGGGATGGGGGTGGCGTCGCTGGCGGTGATGGCGAATCCGCTGTAGTAGCCGCCGTAGACGGACTCAAACTGGCCGGATGGTATGTCGCTGACTTCTGAGTAGAAGTCGTAACCCCAGCCTGCGATCGAGCCATCCGAACGCAGGGCAAAAGCGGTGTAGTCAGTGGCGGCCACCTGCACGAAGTCGTTGCCCGTGGGCACGTTCGAGACGATGCCATAGTCATCGTCGCCCCAGGCGACGAGCGATCCATCGGGCGCGATCGCGATGCCGTTGTAGGTGCTGGCGGTGATGTCAAGGAAGCCCATCCCGGTGGGGACGTTGCTCACCTGGCCGTAGTTGTCATAGCCCCAGGCAGCGATCGAACCGTCCGCAGCGAGGGCGTAGACGTTGGCGTACCAGGTTGCGATGTCGGTGTAACCGCCGCCGGTGGGCGCGTCCGAAATCTGATCGCTGTCATCGTCGCCCCAGCCGTAGATGTTGCCCAGGTTGTCCAGCGCGAAGCCGGCGTAGTAGCCGCCGACAATCCGCGTGAAGTTGTTGCCTGCCGGGATGTCGGAGATTTCGCCCTCGCCGTCGTCGCCCCAGCCGACGATGGCGCCGGTAGAGTCGATGGCGAAGCCGGTGTAGTACGTCGTGGCGACATCCTGGTAGCCCGTGCCCGTCGGGGCGAGGCTGACCTGTCCGTCGGAGTCGTAACCCCATGCCGCGATCGACCCGTCGGCCCGCAGACCCAGACCGGTGGCGTAATAGTTAGCGAAGTCAACGAAATCGTCGCCAGCGGGAATGTCGGTGAGTTGACCGCTGTCATCGTCACCCCAGCCGACGATCGGACCGGCAATGACTATTGCGGGAGACGCGGCAAACGCAAGCACGCCCAAGACAAACGTAAGTGAACGGAAAGGTTTCATGGTTTGTGGTTACTCCTTAATGTCCGCGCCGCTGATCGCCGCAGGTGGAATGTGAATGGCTGAATCGAATCGTTTAGGCGACCGCCGCCGCCGCGCCCGCAGGCCCAGGCCCGCGAGGCCGAGGCCGAGCAGCGCCAGCGAGGCCGGTTCGGGGACGGGGGTGGTG
>JGI12109J20283_10075548_pt1 | contig 11670 bp, 11 predicted proteins | sample ElkSlonscriptome_12_FD_20283 | JGI IMG/M metagenome (IMG submission 20283) | reverse complement strand
GGAGGTTCAGGTTCCGGCTCAGGCATTTCAGGCTTCGGGCGGGCAGCCTTGAGGGCCTCCTCGGGCATGAGGATCAGGGTGGAAAGGTCGAGATTGAGCGGCGGCCGGGTTCGGTCCGTCTCCTCTCTTTGATCTTCGACCACCGGATCGGGAGGCGGGGGCGGAAGAGTCGCGGCCTGAATCACTTTGATATCCTCCTCGCAGGAGACCAGCGAAATCACGAGAACAAAAAGGATCAAGCCGAGATGCGTGCCGGATACCCACTGAAGCACTTTCTTGTAGAGAGGACTGAGAATCGGCTTTCGCATGGCGTTGTGCGAGGGTCAGCTCCCGGAATACGAAACCACGACCCGGGTCAGGCCCAGATTGCGAAGAATGTCCAGAACGGTGGCCACGCTGTCGTAGCGGACGGCACGGTCCCCGCGAACAATGAAGATACGGTCGTTGGGAAAACCGCCGAGGATTTGCCTCAGCGCCTCCGCATCGACCGCTTCGTTGCCGAAAAAGAAAGTCCCGGCACTGTCGATCGAGATTTGGACAGGGTCCTGCGGTGCCTCGCGCACGATCTCCTCGGACTCGACGAGGTTGGGCAGCTGCACCGCGACGGGCTGTTCCAGGAGAGGGGTGGTGATGATGAAGATGATGAGAAGCGCAAAAGCCAAATCCAGAAGAGGCGTAATGTTGATCTCGGCCATCGCGCCGAGTTCGCGCTTGCTCTGGAATCTTCTCGCCACGAATCGCGTCCGTCAGCGGTTTTCGAGTTCGAGGCGGTCGGCAACCGAGCTGGCGAAATTTTCCAGCTCCATGGTCAGGCGACGCACCCGCGTGAGAAGATAATTGTAGCCAAAAACCGAGGGGATCGCGACGCCAAGGCCAGCGACTGTGGTGAGCAGCGCGCCGGAGACTCCGGGGGCAAGGCTTTTCAAGGTCGCCGACCCGGCAAGGGCTACACCGCCAAAGGAGTCCATCACCCCCCAAACCGTTCCGAGTAGGCCGAGGAAAGGGGCTCCCGTTACGATGCTGGCCAGCATGACCATTTTCGACTCGTAGTTGATCGTTTCCCGCGAAATCACGCGCTGGAGGGCGTTCTCTACTTGGGTCATTCGCTTGGGGTGCTCGGTATCGGTAGCCCCGTCCCAACGGTAGAAGGCCTGAATGGCCGCCACCACCAGGATGGCGTACGGATTCTTGCGGGTTTGGAGGGTGGTGAGGTCGATGTCGATCAGCGGCTGCGACTTGATACTTTGCTCAAGACGCAGGTTCCCAATCCGGATACGGCTCAGCTCGAACCCTTTGGCGACCATCACCGTCCAGGCGATGATGCTCCCAATCGCCAGGAGGATGATGATTCCTTTTCCCGCGAGATTGGAGAGAAGAAAGTAGGAAAAGATCGAGGGATCGGCGGCGGCAAGAAATTCTGTGGCAATCATTGGATGTCAGGCTCTCCGAGTGCATACCTCAGGAAACTTCCCCGGCTCAACTGAAAACTGCTCCAAAGCCTAAAAATATCGACCGGGAGAGCGCGATCTCCCGGAAATGAGTTGCCCGGAGAGGCAGGATTCATATTTCATGGGTGAATGGATATAAAACAAGCGACGGTCGATGAACTTTCATCCAAGAGCAGTGCGGCATCGAGTCGCTCCGTATTGGTTGGATTGGACGGATTTGTGGATGTCATCATAAACCCAGTGGATCAACGGTTTGGCCCGGGCGATAATTATCAACCGATCCCCGAGATGAGCACCTTCGCGAAGCGGATTCTCGCCGCCGCCGGTAAGAGCACCAACATCGAGATGGGCAAGAAGATGGAGAAACTCGGCGGAAATGGCCCCATCCTCGCCAACGCAATCCATTATGCCGGATTTCCGACCCGCTACATTGGAGCACTGGGTGATCCAACCATCCATCCGGTCTTTGAGGATTTTGCGAAGCGGACGGATGCGGTTTCTCTCGCGGAACCCGGTGTCACCCACGCACTCGAATTTCGGGACGGGAAAGTCATGCTCGGACTCATGGATTCGCTCGAAAACGTGACCTACTCCAGCATGATTGAGAAGATGGGCGAAGGCCCGTTCATCGACCTTCTCTCCCGAACAGACCTTTTCGCCATCGTCAACTGGACCATGTTGCCCTACCTCACACAGGTCCTCCAATCGCTCGTCGACCGAATCTATCCAAACCTCGGACCTCGTGACCACCGGAGCTTTTTCTTCGACCTGGCCGACCCCGAAAAACGTTCCGACGACGACCTGATTGCCCTCTTGCGCTTGCTGAAACGCTTCTGCGCCTTCGGCTCGACGACCCTCGGCCTCAACCTGAAAGAGGCGCAGCACGTCTCGAGAGTCCTGGGCCTCACGGTCGGAGAATCGAGCGAAGAGGAACTCACAACCATGGCCCGGCAAATCCGCGCCGAGCTTCATCTGGACTGTGTGGTGGTTCACCCCACGGACTGCGCTGCCTGTGCCACCAAAGATGAAACCTTCTACAGCCAGGGCTTCTTCACCCCAGATCCGCTCATCACCACAGGCGCCGGAGACCACTTCAACGCCGGTTTCGCCGTCTCAAGACTACTGGGCCTCTCCCCCCAATCCGCCCTGGTAGTAGGCTGCGCCTTCTCCGGCCACTACGTCCGCACCGCAGAAAGCCCCTCCCTGGGAGCCATCGGCTCATTCCTGCGCAACACCGACTTCGCGGTGATACCAAGCTAATCGCTCATTCTATCGACGACTCGTTTGCATCCTCCGAATAAGGATTCGTCGCTCCGTTTTTTTTGTCAACAATTATGGGTCTGACCCATTTTACGACTCAATTTGAGCGACTCTTTCGTAATTTGGAACTCGTCAAACCGGACCGCACTCTTGTAGAAACTCCCCATGTCGATAGAAGTCCCTGAACGAAATGGATTGCTCGTCTCCTTCGAAGGCTCGGAGGGGAGCGGTAAAACTACCCAAATTAGTGCCCTTGCGGATAAGCTTGAGGATGCTGGTTACGAGGTGATGGTGACCCGCGAGCCTGGGGGGACGGATCTGGGGGAGGAGATTCGGCATCTTCTGAAGCATTCCAGCAATGGAAGCGGGATGGTCCCGGAGGCGGAGCTTCTTCTTTTCGCCGCGGCCCGCGCGCAGTTGGTGCGGGAGAAGATTCTTCCGGCGATTGATGAGGGGAAGATTATCCTCTGCGACCGTTTTCTCGACTCGACTACCGTTTATCAGGGGGTTGCCCGTGAGCTTTCGAAAGAACCTGTCACGGTCATTAACCGGTTTGCGGTTGGCAATTTTATGCCGGATTGGACGATTATCCTCGATGTGCCAGCAGAGGTGGGCATCGAGCGGATTCGCCACCGGGCTACGGATATTCCGGATCGAATGGAATCTGAGAATATCGAATTTTATCGTGCGGTCCGCGAGGGCTATCTGCTTCTCGCCAAATCACTCCCCGACCGTTACTCGGTCTATGACGGAACCCAGCAGAAAGAGTTGATTGAGGACGAGATCTGGGAGGAAATTCAAGAGCGGTTCTTCCGCAATGGCTGATCGAATCGCGGATAGGCCTGATTCGGCAGAGGTGCTTGGATCAGCTTGGGAAAATGGTCGCCTGGGGCATGCGCTTCTTCTCCATGGTCCCGCTTCCAGTTCGCTGGAGAACGTCGCTTTTCCCTTGGCCTCCCGCATTCTGGGGTCGGAGAGGTCTGCTGTGGGGCATCCAGACTGTTCGGTTGTCCGCCCGGTAAATAAGATGCGGCAGATCGGGGTGGAGGCGATTCGGCGTCTGGTTCGGACGGTGAGCCATTCAGCGAATCAGGGTGGCCGAAAAGTCGGAATCATTCTCGATGCGGACCGGATGAATCAGCAGGCTTCCAATGCTTTTTTAAAAACACTTGAGGAGCCCCCGGAGGATACGACGCTACTCCTCCTGAGCACCCGCCCCAACGATTTGCTCGACACCATCCGAAGTCGGTGCATGGGGTTCAAGATTTCGGGGGATTTGATCCGCGTGGAGGATGAGGTTTGGAGTGCGTGGTGCCACGACTTCGGGGAGTGGCTCGCCCGCATTGAGAAGCCTCCAGCAAGCCAGCGTGATGTGGCGGAAACTGTTCTCAGGCTTTACGGACTGGTCCAGCGCTTTCAGGAATGTCTTGATTCCGTGGCAAAGGAGCGGCTGGAGGTCGCTCTGGCAGAGTTGCCGGAGGGGGTCGAGGATGAGGAGCGGATCGCTGTCGAGGCGGGGATTGAGCGGGGTGCACGGCAGGATTTGTTGTCCGGGATCGAATCATGCCTGCGGGATTGGGTGGTCAGCCGTGTCACAGAACAAAAGGCCCTGCCGGATCGGGCCAGGAAGCTCGTTCTGGCTATTGAGGAGGCGGAAAAGACAACAGGTCTCTTGGCTCTCAATTTCAACGGCGTCGCTGCAATCGAACAATTCCTGATCCGAATTCTAAGGATCTGGAGTCGCCAGTAATGGCTCGCTGGCCGATTTTCCGTGGGCTGAGTAAAATTGATCCGTCGCTTCTTTCCCTCCCATGAAAAACCGCAAGGTTTTGGAATCGGTTTCCAGTAGGTCGACAACCATGAGGCCGTCGAGGACGTCGCTGAAGTCGGCATCCACGTTAAACGAGAGGAAGCGGGCGTTTAATTTGACGTAGTGGCGGAGCAACGTGGGGACCCCTTTCTGGTCGGGTTCGATCTCGGCGATGAGGGCGGAAACATCATCGATGTCTTTTAGGCCGCGGGCGATCACCTCTTTTTCCTCTCTACTCAGAAGACGGCTTTTTCCCGGTGGGGTCTTCGCTTTGACTTTGCCGGATAAGAGCGGGTCGAAGTTGTTCCCGCGCAGGAAGTGGATGATGAGATCTTTGGAAATCGTTTCGTATTCGCAGTTTATGCTAACGGGACCGAACAGGTAGCGGTAGCGGGGGTTGCGCGAGATAAAGGCCCCAATGCCCTGCCAGAGCAGAGAAAGTGTGGCGAATTTGCGTTGGTAGGAGGGCACGATGAAAGAGCGCCCGAGTTCCATGGCCGGGTCCATGCTCTCGAGAAAGGACGTGCGGAATCGAAAGAGGGTGCTGGTGTAAAATCCGCGCTTGCGTTTGCCGGGAAGGATTTCATCGGTCAACCCCATGCGATAGCCTCCAACGATCTCATTTTCTTCGGTGTTCCAGAGGAAGAGTTGGAGGTAATCGAGGTCGAAGTGGTCAGTGTCGTAGGGCTTGCCGGTGCCCTCGCTTACTTCGCGGAAAGTGAGTTCCCGGAGGCGACCGATTTCCAGGAGCAGGTTGGGAGCCTGCGATCCTTTGACGGCATAGACGCGGAACTGCTTCCTCTCGAAAAGAAGACTCTCCGGCGGAAGTTTCGCGATTTCCTCCAGGAGTTTTGGCGTGGGAACCGGGTCGATTAGAGGCGTGAGCTGTAAGCGTGGGTCCTTTTGCCGGTGGGGGATTGGCAACCGCAGATTGGGGCGAATGCGGAGAGTCCCGCGGGGCCGTCGCCGGTCGGAACCTCCGAGTAGATAGGTCCGCAGGCGCAGGAAATCCAACAGATCCTGCTCCCCCGAAAATTTGGCGATTTTCGAAGGGGGGATGGGGCTGCCGATTCGCAAAGAAACCTCGGTTCCACGTTTGTTGGCCAATTCGCGGGCGAGGAGAAGGGTTCGCAGCCGGGGATGGAGGGTTCCCATGGCGTTGAAAAACCAGCTGTTCCCACCGGAAAAGTAGATGGGTACGACGGGTGCATGGGCTTTGCGCACGAGTTTGGCCGAGACAGGGTTCCAATCCGGATCGGTTATTCTCTTTTGCTTCAAGCGGAAGTGAGAAACTTCCCCTGCCGGGAACGTGGCCAGAAGATGCCCGTCCCGCACCCACTGGAGAGAATCCCGGACGGAACGGGCGTTGAAGCGGGCGGCAGAGGGTCCTCCAAAAGGATCGATTCCAAAGACCAGCGGCTCCATCTCGCTCATGCGCAGGAGCAGGTAGTTGACCAAGAGCTTGCTGTCTTTGCGGATCGATTGCAGGAGGTCTCCGAGAATGATTCCGTCGAGACCACCAAAGGGGTGGTTGGCGATGATAAAAACAGGTCCGTCGGGAGGGATGCGCGCGGCATCCTGTTCACTGAACCGATAGCGCACTTCGAGGCTTTCGAGGACACTTTGGAAAAAAGTATCAGGTGGATCGTGCCGGGCATCGTCATAAAGACGATTCATCGCACGGATACCGAGCATTCTTTCGACCAGGGGTGCGACGATTCGGTAAGCCCTGCGGGCGACCGGATGGCGGATGCCCTTTCCCAGCTCAATGAGCGACTCGTCGTCTGTGCACGGTCTCATCGAATTTCCCCCGGAAGGGAGAACTATTTATTCTTTTTGTCGAACAGGCTGCTCGCACCCTTTTTCGAGTCTCCGGCTTTGTCTTTTGGCTCCGGGTCGGTTGGTTTGGGCGCGCCAAATTCTTTGCCGGGCTTGCCCGCGGACGATGAAATGGGGGTTTCCGGTTGTTTTGGCGCGGGCGAAGGATCGATCTTCTTCTCTTCTGCGGCTGATTTTGCGGGTGCGGTGGAGGGCGATTCCGGCACGGGAGCAGGAGCTTTGACCGTTGATTCTTTTTTCGGCGCATTGAGATCCACTCCACCGCGGTCCGATTTGGGCCGTGAGCCGGAGCGGATTCCCGTCACGAGCACTTCGATCCTCCCCAATTTCTCCACACCGAGGTTGTTTTCGAGAGCATCTTTAAGGTGAGTTTGCAGGAAGGCCGCTGTATCCCGCAGCTGGACGGAGCCGTCCACCCGGATGCGCACAGACAAATTCAGCTTCCGGCGCGGTTTGACTTTGATCGAAGGCTTGCGGACCTCGGGCATCTGCTCGCACGCAGAATGCACCAGCTCGAGGAGGGCGTGCCGTGAGATTTCCACATAGCCGGTCTCACCTTTGAAGGCGCGGATACGGCGGCGTGGTCGGATGCGGTAGAGAACGAGAAGGATGAATAGTCCTGCGGCGATTGCGGCGATGATCAGGTAGGGCTTTTCCCCGAGATAGCTGAAGTCGGTAGCGCGGATCGAATCGATCCAGTTGTTTATTTTCTCCATCATAATCTACTCCTTACCCAGCCCACTGGCCAGTCTCTTGTTTGGGTTCTTCGGGCACATGAACCCCGTCGATGATAATGTCGACTCGGGCAACGTCCTTGCTGGTCATTTTCGAAATTTCATCCCGCACCGTTTGTTGGATTTGGCCGCCCGTGCGGGCGAGTTCTACCCCGAAATCGAGGATCACCCGGACCTCGATTTCATAAGTGCCACCCTCATCTTCGCTTACCCGCACTCCGCGCTCCCCTTCGCGCTTGGCGAACATCTCGGTGATGCCCTCAAAGCGTCCCCCGCCAACGGAGTGGACGCCCGGAACGCTCAGGGTTGCGATGCGGACGATGTTGGCCACGACGCTGTGGTTGATACGGATCTCGCCGAGGGTAGCGCTTTCCTCGGAGATGAACGGGACGGTTTCTTCGGAATCGGATGAAGTGGGCGGTGGCATGGCTTTGTCGGTTATTCGGGTTGACTGGGGGAGAGAAGATAGCGCGGTGTGCGGGCTAGAAATTCCTCGACGTAGCGGGTGGTGGTTTGGCCTTGGCGGAAGACGGGATCACTCACGATCGCCTGCAAAAACGGGATATTGGTATTGATTCCGCGGATCATGTATTCCTTGAGCGCCCGATGCATGTGGACGATGGCTTCCTCGCGTGAGTCGCCATAGGTAATCAGCTTTCCAATCATCGAATCGTAGTGGGGCGGAACCGGGTAGCCGGAATAAACGTGCGAATCCACGCGAACGCCAGGTCCTCCCGGAGGAAAATAGAGTTTGATTTCACCTGGGGAAGGAGCGAAATTCCGCGACGGATCCTCGGCGCAGATGCGGCACTCGATGGCATGCTTGCCAGCGATGCGGATTTGCTTCTGCTCGATTCCCAGCTTCTCTCCGCCAGCGATTTCAATCTGTTTCTTAATCAGGTCGATGCCCGTTACCAATTCGGTGACTGGGTGCTCGACCTGGATGCGGGTATTCATCTCGATGAAGTAGAAGTCCCCGTTCTTGTCCACGAGGAACTCGATGGTCCCGGCGTTTCGGTAGCTCGCAGCCTCGGCAGCCTTGACCGCCGCCCGGCCCATGCGCCGACGCAGGTCCGTCGATAAAAAGGGCGAGGGAGCTTCCTCAATCACCTTTTGGTGGCGGCGCTGCACGGAGCAGTCCCGTTCCCCGAGGTGAATCACCTTACCGTGCTCGTCGGCGAGGATTTGAAACTCGATATGCCGCGGGTCTTGTATAAACTTTTCGATGTAGACAGAGGCATCTCCGAAAGCTTTGTCGGCCTCGTTTCGCGCCGTCTCAAACTCACGTTGAAAAGCCACCGCGTTGTGAGCCACGCGCATCCCCCGACCGCCACCGCCGGAGACCGCTTTGATAATGACCGGGAACCCGATATCTTTCGCGAGTTTCAGGGCCTCCTTGTCGTCCTGAACCGCTCCATCGCTGCCGGGAACGGTCGGCACCTTTGCCGCCTTGACGGTTTCGCGGGCAAGGGCTTTGTCGCCCATGATGCGGATCGTCTTCGAAGAGGGGCCGATAAATTTGATGTTACAGCTTTCACACTGCTCAGCGAAGTCCGCGTTTTCGGAGAGGAAGCCATAGCCAGGGTGAATCGCGTCTACGTTGGCCAGCTCGGCGGCGCTCAGGATCCGGTCGGCCTTGAGATAGCTCTCGGTGCTCGATGCCGGACCGATGCAGATCGCATCGTCGGCCACTTGGCAATGGATGGATTGCTCGTCAGCCTCCGAATAAACAGCGAGAGTCTCGATGCCCATCTCTCGGCAGGCGCGTATAACCCTGAGGGCGATCTCCCCTCGGTTGGCGATGAGAATTTTCTTCAGCATGCCGCCCTATTCACCCTTCCTTAACTTTCATCAGCGCCTGCCCGAATTCGACCGGCTCGCCGTTCTCGATAAGAATTTCGACAATCTTACCGCTCACTTCGGCCTGGATTTCATTCATGACCTTCATGGCCTCAATGATGCAGACCACCGATTCGGTTTTCACCTTGCCGCCCTCCTCCACAAAGGGGGGGCTTTCCGGAGACGGGGCACGGTAGAACGTACCGACCATCGGCGACTTTACGTAGACGATGCCCTTCTCTTCGGGTTCAGGAGCCGCCGTTTCTCCGCCGCCGGATGGATTCGCCGGGGCAGCAGGACTCGGGAGAGCTGCCGGGGCACTCGTTCCTCCGCCGCCATGGACGGCCACAATTTCTTTTTCGCGGGCGAGGCGAATGCGAAAAGTCTCCTCCTCGACTTCCATGCAGGACAGATCACTATCCTTCATAAGTTCAACGAGTTTCTCAATCTGATCGATGTCCAAGGTGTATCCTTTGTTGATATGTTAAAAAGTTTGGTCGCAGAAAATTGGAAAAGTGGGGAAGTGTAGGAGCCTTATGGGGTCATCTGCAACCTTTTAGAATCCAGTTCACTTGCCCAAAAAATTGTCACAATACTCTGCCGCAAAACCGCCGCTTAGCAAGGTGAGTGGGATCCCCCCGCCAGGATGAGCAGATCCACCTGCGAAAAATAGACCGCGACAATGCCGGTCACGATTGGGGAAACGCAGGAAAGCCTGGCGCAACGGGTTTGAGCTTGGCCCGTACAAAGATCCGTGCCAGGCGTGATACGAGTCCCGGTAAAACGCCGGACCGTGGAAAAGAGTCCACTCCACGTTGCCTTTGCAGGGAGGATAACGCTCCTCGATCCGGGCGAGAACATGCTGCGCATATTTCTCCTCCGACCAGTCTTGGAACTTCTGTAGGCTGGGGGCGTTCACGAGAACAAACCAGCCCTCTTTGCCCGCAGGGGCCAACTCGGAGTCTAGGGAGGACGGGCGCGAGATGTAGAGCGTCGGATCCTCTAGAGGCCTGGGGCGGTCGAAGAGAGAGTCGAACTCTGCCCGATACTCTTTCGGAAAAAAGACATTATGGCAGGAAAGATCAGGGTGACTGTTGCGGAGAGCTGCGAGAACGACAAAGCCACTGCTGGATGCTTCCTGATTTGCGAGTTTGCGCTTCCAGGACAGGTGGCGGGGGTGTTCGGCAAGGAGTGGGCCAGCACGCGCTTGAGCAGCATCTTGATTGCAGACAATCGATTTAGCCGCAATGCTTGAACCATCAGAGAGTAAAGCTCCGGTGACTCTTTTCTCGGGGTTAAACAGAACACGCGAAACCTCAGCGTTTGTGCGCACCTGAACTCCTACGCGCGAAGCGAGCTGTTCCAAGGCTCGGATCAGGGCCGTCATTCCCCCGCGGCAGCGCCACGAGCCGAAAGCCAACTCCGCGTAGGCCACGACATTGAAGATGGCGGGAGTTTGGAACGGGTCTGAGCCGTTGTAGGTTGCGAAGCGTGAAAATAGCTGGAGGAGGCGAGGGTCACGGAAATAACGGCGCAGACGAGGCTCCATTCGTCCGGGAAGGAAATCAGGCAACGCCCTCAATGCCCGTAGCCAGGGGATGGACCGTGCGGCGGCCATTCCTGGCGGATGGAAAAGAAATGCGGGGCCGCTCACTTCCCAAAGCCTTCTCACGTAAGCGCGAAACCGGATGAATCCGTCAATCTCCGAGGGGAAAATCTCAGCAACAGCCTGCTCAAAATCATCCATGGTTCCGGGAGCATCGAAACGGGAACCATCGCCGAAAAAGTAACTGCAGCCCGGCTCGACCGGCTCAATCTCAAGAAAATCTCTCCTGTCCTGGCCGACCGACTGGAAAAGATCGTCCAGAACAAAAGGCAAAGTCAGCACCGATGGCCCGATATCGAAATGAAAACCATCCATTGAGCGAAAATCACATTTACCGCCGAGATGATCGTTCTTCTCGCAAATTATAACTTTTCTGCCGCGAGCCGCAGTCCGTATGGCGGCCGCCAGTCCACCGATCCCACCTCCTATGACAAGGCAATCGGCACTTTCTTGAGCATTCATTGGAATTCGTGGTGAGAACAGTCGGTCCTATCGTGAAATGCGGGTTCGCGAGTAGGTGAGCCAGTGGCAGACCGCGGTGGCAATGGCGTCTGATTCATCGAGGGAAATTTTCTCCGTAGCTCCACGGACCATCTGAACGAGAGTTCGCCGAACCTGTTCCTTGCTGGCTCGCCCATAGCCCACCAGAGCCTGCTTGATGCGCAGCGGCGGGTATTCATGTATCTCCAGCCCGCGAAGGACCATCGCAGCAATCGCAGATCCCCTGGCCGCCCCAAGAGTCAGAGCTGTTCGATAATTCTGAACGTAAATGGCCTCTTCTACCGACGCGACTGTAATCGGAAAGTCCTGGAGAAGCCGGTCGAGCCTACGGGATATCTCGCCAATACACCCTTCTGTCTTCCACGAGGGAGGAAATCGAAAAACCTCGGAGTGCAAAAGGGTAGCCGTCTTCCCGCAAGTTTCCACAACGGCAACCCCGGTCCCCCGCAAACTAGGGTCCACCCCCAAAATCAACCCATCCGCCAAAGACCGGTCCACACGCCCCAACCCCGTCGCCGAATTCCCGGAGCTCTTACCGCCCTCACGAACAAACTCCGCCCAAAGTTTCCCATTGGATGCCCTTGCCATCATCTGAATGATGACCATCAAAACTTTCGAATCAACCAAGAAGAA
>JGI12109J20283_10418578_pt1 | contig 11677 bp, 8 predicted proteins | sample ElkSlonscriptome_12_FD_20283 | JGI IMG/M metagenome (IMG submission 20283) | reverse complement strand
GGGTGGTACCGATCCTTATTCTCTCTGGAGATCACGACCGATTGAAATGAGAAGGAAATTTTTCAAGATGATTATTTTGAAGAAGAACAACCCCATAAATACCCCGTACTTTCAAACTGGACAAATCACACCACTTTCATTCTGGCGCTGACATTCCGAGCATTTCATTCACAATCTGAATTTGGCTCACATCCGTGGAACTATCAAAATTCCGAGAGGCTAAGACGGAGAAGATCATGGGCGTATTCATGGCAGAAAGCATTCGTTTTGGTTCGAATCGTGATATCTGCCATATATATTAAATCTGAGATCTTTTGCTCCTGTTGTTACAGCCCTCATTCTTTCAAGCATTCCCGACCCTCGTACTATGGTTCCAGAACAAGACGTAATCTCTTCGGAAGATACTGGACGCGTCGGAGCCGTGGTCCTTCATTTCAACCATGTGAAATTAACGGAAATGTGCTGTAGGGCTCTGCTACAGCAGACTCGGCAGGTGGATCAGATTCTGGTTGTGGACAATGGCTCCCAGGAGCCTCTGGGCAGAGCACTGATCAACTTAGGGCCACGTATACGCGTAATACACCTGAACGAGAACTTAGGATTTGCTGGAGGTGTAAATGCTGGTGTCGATGTGCTCTTTCGGGAATATCATGTGGAGTATATATGGCTCATAAACAACGACGTTGAGTGTGACAACGATGTATTGGCGGGTATGTTAGACCAATTACTTGTGATGCAAACCATGGCTGCGATCGGATGCAGTCTGATTGAGAAATCTGACAACGGGGGGGAATCAACAGTAATTGGCGGTCGATTTCCTTATCCAATTCTAGTACCCGAGGTTAGTACACTTGGTGACCCAGTTGACTATTTATGTGGCGCATGTCTTTTGCTGCGCAGCCAGGCCTGGCGGGAGGTAGGGGGCATGGATACGGGTTATTTCTTCTTTTTCGAGGATGCGGATTGGAGCATGAGGGCAAAACAGCGTGGATGGACTCTCGGGGTCTGTGAGGAGGTCAAGGCCCGACATATCCGTTCGGCCACAATTGGTCAGCTCCCACGATTACGTGGTCGGTATTATCGGCAGAGTTACGTGCGGTTTTTACATCATTATTCAAAAGCACCGTTTCTGCTGGGTGCATCTACTACGGTTTACCGCTTACTGGTCGAGGCCCTCCAAAGGCATTGGGAAACGTTTTGGGGCACCTGGGAGGGCTGGTGTAAAGGAAGGTCCGATCTGAGAAGTTCAACGGAACCTTACACGTAAGAGTAAGGCGACCACCCTAGACCAACCTTTTTCTGAGATGAATAGCAGCGGGTTCCAGCCACTGATGATACGTTTGGGATGTTGCTGAAGGTAATTCAAAAGGTTTAGGTTTGGGTTGGGGTCTCTGCCTTCCTTCCAGCCGTTGGTAACGAAATGTATAATGGGATCGGTGCCGGATTCCCTGACATCCGGATTTTCTTTCAAATAAAAATCCGGGTCGAAGTTTCCGCTGTTTTTTAGACATTTGGATGAAATCCACATTCGAAAATCTGATGGATGCGGTGCATCACGTAGCACGTGCCTGAGATCCGTTTCATCGGTTCCATGCATGAGGTGATTCACGCTATGTTCAAGGTGCCTTAACATCTGATATTCTTCAAGAAATAGACGCATGCAGATTGGCAGCACCTCACCCATTCCTAGACCAGGTGGAGTAAAAGGACCTTCAGGATCTGGCCAGGGGTGTTGAAAAAGGGTTCCATCCTGAATACCAAGAAATTCCTGAGCTACCTTTTGATTGCTGGAATGATACCTCTTCAACAGGCTGATCCTTTGTTTTGGAGAAATGAAATGCTGAGGCACATTAGGTATTCGAGCCATAATTTCCGGTTGAACCTTCTGTAATAAATCGATGAGGGTCGCCTGTTCCTCTTGGCTTCGTTGAGCGTTTGTACGGCGGAGAAATTCGGTCAAGTAGGGTGATAGACTTGGGTTAGAATCGGTTACTCCCGGATAGGTGAGCGACGGAGATTGTTCTAAACCCAAGGTGTTTAGAAAATCCGTAAAAAGATTGCCTCCAACGAACTGATCACTTTCGTAGACCCTTACCACGATTTGGTCTTTGGAAAAATAGTTGGACCATTTTTGTAGCATGGAATACCAATCTATCTTACTTTGGAGAGGTTCTTCCTCTGTCAAATATTTTTTGACGTATTCGTCGAAGGTACTGGTTTCCTGGCGTTTAGGACTCTTTACACGTTCTTTGTAAGTGGAATCCAAATAATCATCCTGCCTTCTCAGGTACAAGATGACGGTTAGTTTACCTGCATCCTCTTTTAAGGCATCTTTTATTCTTTCTGGATGATAGCGAAAATCTTCTGCACTGAGTAGGCCTACACGTTTACCGGAGTTGCGAATCTCGTCGAGGTTAGCCTGTAATGGGAGAGGGTTGTTCTTTCTCAATGCCTGGGCTGATGAAGAATGACTGTAGCCGGAAGGTTCGGGATAGCAGATATCCTGGCTGGCAAGCCAGGTTCGGTTCATGTTGAGAAATTGCTGCAGGGCAGTGGAACCCGTTTTGTGGGTTCCGGCATGAAGATATAATTTATCCATTCGGTTCGTGTCCTTGTTGGCGAAGTTTGTCGAGGTCTGCTTCGAGATTTTTTCGCTGTCCGGCCATCCACAGTGCCAGTTGGAGTAAATGATCACACAGAAGGTCTTCAGGAACCTCTGGAGGCTCCCAGCATTCATTTGGATCCGGCCAGGGTTCCAGAAACATTTTTCCGTCCTCTCTACCCAGGTAGGTTCGAGCGATACGGCTATTTGCTTCCTCTACCGCCTGAAGCACTTCAATACGCTTACTCGGCGAGAGAAACGGATACCGGTCATACGGTTTCTTGCGGACTACGGGTCCAAGAGCCTCATAAATGAGGTCTTTGGCAATCAAATCCAGAGTAGAGCCTGCCAGGCCCCATCCTTGGCGCATGAATTCCACAACGGAAGCGGAGGTGCCTAAGTTCTGATTTTTCCTGCTGGTAGGCGGTTTGGTATAATCCTCATTCCTGGAAATCCCCAGGGTTTGCAGGAAATCGTGAATAACATTCTGATCCAAGAGTTGATTGGGTTCGTAGACTCTGACCCTGATATTTGATGGGGGTACGATCTGTTCCCATTTTTGCAACGTCGCTGAGTAGTCGATCGGACTTGATTCTCGGACGAAGCGAACCCCATCCTTACATGAAAAAAAAGATGTTAAATACTCATCGAAAGTAGTGCTTCCATTTTTACTTCCCCATTCCTTCCATGCGGATTCCAGCCAATGATCCTGTCTCCTGAAATATATCAGAATCTCCACGTCCAGATGTTTCATTTCGTTCATCAGAGTTGACACCAGTTTTTTTAATGCAGGCTTCGCGGATTCGCTGCTTAAAACGACTCGCTCAAGCTGACGTTCTTCCGCAAACTTTATCACCGTCTGCATTCGCTCTAGTTGATATTCCAGAGGTTGATTCACAAAAAAACCTGAATGGTTATGACAGTCCCCCCGATCCACATGAATTCCGGATGTATTCGGATAGAGCACGCCGGATTCTTCCAGAATCCTCTCCCGGTTATAATTCATAAAACCCTGGATGGCACTGCTGCCGGTTTTACCTGTGCCGTTGTGAAGAGTGAGTTTCATGATCCGGATTCCTGGGGGTGCAGGTTCCAGGTGGCATTCACATGAAGTTTTCCACGGGTGGGTGGTCGTCCGGAGACCGCGATTACCTCAAGACGTAACGCCTTACTTATGCGAATACTTCTGGCATTCCGTTCCACACGTGCCAGGGCGTAAACCAGATAACCCCCTGGGGGGAGACAACCTTCAGGCGTTCGCACAAAGATTCGTTTCCGCCCAGGAGATGGAAAAGAAAAAGTTGGACCAGGGAAACTTTCAAAAAGTGAGTCCGCTTGATCTTTGGTCACTTCGATCCCCAGTTGGGAGTTGGGAGTGCCTGCCAACCACTCGGCATCGAATTCCACATGTAGAGATTGATCCTCCGACATGACCTTTATCACATCTCTTTTATGATTCAGGAGACGGAACGCAAAAAGCGTAAGCCCAGGTACCCGGCCTGGAGTGAACCCATTTTTCCAAATTTTTTCGCCTTCCGCTCCGGTTGTTTCGCTAAGATAAGCAGCGAGTACCTCCTGAGTCGGGCCATCTTTTTTCAAGCGGCCTTGGTGAATCCACAGGCTCCGGGGGCACATAGTTGTAATGGTCGAGAATCGATGACTGACGATGAGTACCGTACGCCCATGGCCGGCAAGTTCGTTCATCTTGTCCGAACATTTCTGCTGAAAGGATGCGTCCCCAACCGATAAAACTTCATCCAGGAGCAAGACATCAGGTTCGAGATGAGCCGCGACTGAAAATGCCAACCGGGTGCGCATACCGCTGGAATACCGTTTCACGGGAGTATCGATGAATTCACCCACCTCGGAAAAGGCCACGATCTCATCGAACTTTTGGTTTATTTCCTTTTCCTGCATGCCCAGGATCGCACCGTTGACATATACATTTTCACGTCCGGTAAGTTCGGGGTGAAAGCCTGTTCCAACCTCAAGTAATGAAGAAAGGCGGCCTCGGATACGGGCATGCCCTTCTGTGGGGGAGGTGATCCGCGCCAGTATTTTCAATAAAGTTGATTTACCGGCGCCATTCGCTCCAATAACCGCGACCAGTTCCCCGGGTTGCAGACGGAACGACACATTTTTTAAGGACCAGAACGTTCCCGGATGATCAGGATCGAGCTGAGTTGCCAGTCGATTCCCGACCTGAAGTGGATTCGCTGCTACTGCAGAACGTGCTGGATCCTTAACGTTCGGCATCAGCACCCGTTTCATGGTGTGTTGAAACTCCTCGGCCAAGCTCTGTCTGCCAATAACCCCCAGCCGATAGCGCTTGCCCAGACGGTCAACTTGAATGCTAAAGTTAGAATCGTTCTTCATAGATCCACTCAAAGCACGTCGACAAAGTTACGCTGGGCACGATGAAACACGGTAAGTCCGATCAACAAAATAATCCCTGTGATTCCGGCTCCCTGAATTATGTAAAGAAGGGAGGGCCGGGGCGTTCCTAATACCACATGCCGGTGCGTTTCGATAAAGCCTGCCATAGGGTTTAGGTAAAAAACAGATTTCCATTTTTCAGGAATCATAGTGGATGGATATATAACCGGAGTCGCAAACATCCAGGTTTGCAGAAGGACTGGCAGAGCAATTCGGAAATCTCTATACCGAACACTAAAAGACGCGAAGATGAGCCCAGTTCCCAACCCCAGTGCTGAAATGAAAAGTAAGATAAGGATCATGAGGGGGAGATCGAGCAGGTGTAGATTGTTGTCTACAGTGCCTCGGAACACATAACTAATGTAAAATATAACAAATACCCCATATTTAAACAGAAAATGCAGTCCGGCAGTCCCAACAGCAACAACAGGCATAATCATACGTGGAAAATAAACTTTCCCCAGAATCGAGGCATTGGCCATGAGGCAACCTGACACCCCTTGATTAATAGAGGTAAACAACGTCCAGGGAATCATTGCGGATAAATAGAAAAGGAATCGTGGAACTCCCCGAGGGCTCAACCCTGCAAACATTCCGAAAAATACCACAAAAAGAAGAGAGGTAATCACGGGTTGAAGTACAAACCATGCCGGCCCCAGAATGCTTTGTTTATGGGAGGCGAGAATATCTTTACGAATTAAAAGACGAATGAGATAGTGCCGCTGCCAGAGCTCTTGGATATCGATTCGCCAGAGGGTTCTTCGGGGTGAAATTTCCACAATGTCTGTTTCCTCATTATGCAGATGATCCAATTGCGTCATCGTTTGGCCCACTTGGTTTGTAGTTTGCGAAGTATCAGCCCCGGACTCCTATGACTTACTTTCGCTTTAAACCTCAGCAAAACTTGTTCCAGGGCAGTAAAGTCTGCTTCGGTGGTTTCGAGGTGCATTTTCAGGTTGGGATGTTCCTCACATGCAGTACGAATGATAGAAGCTACAGTATCATCTCTTTTGGAAAAGGTCAGGAGATTCATGAGATCAAGTTCAAGTTGACCACGCCACACCTGAGCCAGTTCGGGAAACTTAACCCGAACCTCTTGATAGGGTTCACCTGTAAGGAGTTCCAACAGCAGGAGTGCTGATTCAAGATGAATCCCCTTTACGGGATCTTTCATATGCAAGGACGTAACAGCGTTCCCATGAACTCTGAAGGTTACAAGGCGTTCTTCGAGAAAGACGCAGGGTTCCTGCAACGTCAAGCGAAGCCAGAATTCATAATCTGCTAACTGGGAAAGGCGTGGCTGATAGGTTCCGATGGATTCGAAAACATCCTTACGGATCAGCCCACATAAAGGTTCACCGATAAAATTTGTACAGGGGGTAGGTAAGTACGGAATGACGTCCGCGAAAACATCAGGGGGCAGGACTCCTGAAGCTGTACCCAACCTGTCTAAGGTGGGAAGTTCGAGCTCATAACTATCCCGAAGGGCGGGGTCCGCATCCTCAGCATACAGGAAGTGGCGGGATACCAGTACCAATCTGATCTCTTTTCTGGCTGACCGTAATGCGGTTTCCACCATTTCCTCATCCAACAAATCATCCTGGCCCATCAAAAGAACCCATTTTCCCCGACATAATGAAATGGCACGATTCCAATTCGCCACCATACCTAAATTTTCCCTGTTTTCATAAAGCCGTACCCGTGAATCATCCTTCACAAACGAACGAACGATCTCTGCGGAGGTATCTGTTGAGGCATCATCCACGACCACAACTTCCAAAGCATGATGACTCTGCTTCAGCACGTTTGATAACGTCTCTTTTAAATAATATGCTCCATTATAGATGGGGATAGCAATGCTCACCAGGGTCGTCGGGTCGTACGGTAACTTTGAAGCCTTGCTAAGAGGTGAGGCCTCCGTGCCCGGGGTGGGCATGGGGAGGGGTCGGTGAGGCACGAAAGGCCGAAGCAACCACCGCAACGGGTAAGTGACCAGCCAACTACCGGAGCGACGTATTCGATTGTTTTCTGTTTTCAGGTCCATGGCCATCCGTCGGGAATGACGTGCATGGTTACGTGCTGTTTTAAGTTCCGCCGTCATGAACTCGAGACGTTGTTTCCTGAAGTTCGTATTCGAAATCTGCTGACGCAACTGTTCGGTAAGCTCCTGCACTCCCCACACCTCTAAGGTGCCGCTGATGGTGATAAAGGTTGCCCCGGAAAAGTCCCCATCGAGCTCCAGGCGGGGGTGAAGATTCAGAAAGGTCGAAAACCCTTTTCGTTTCTCATAACGGTTACTGCCTGCAATCCCCTTGTAAACACCGTCCGTTTCCACCATTTCAATTTTNCACCGACAGGGAAATCCTTCTATGGGGTGCCAAACGAGAGGAGGACGCAAGGTTCCTTTACCAAGCCTGTAATGGTTCCTGAATGTTCCAGGTTGAATGGGGGTTGTCAGAACACAAGGATCCCGGTCCTCCGTGTGATAAATCAATGTGGATTTCAGATCGATTGTAGAACCTGTAGGTAAATGAGAGGGAATTGCCGTCATAAGGTACGCAGCTACGGGTTACCACTCTTCATGCAGAAAAAACAGTGAGACATAAAAAAATCCTTTGGAAAATGTATTAATTTGGGAGCGGTATTCCTGTACACATTTGCCCAAACATCAATCTTGTAGTGCAGAGGATAGTAAAGCCCTGTTCGGTTGGAGGCCCAGTACCCAACAAGAGTTTTCCAAGACTTAAAAGCTTTTCAAACGATGAGCAAAAAGGTTTACAACTCAATATAACATGACCGCTCCCTACTGTTCAGCCGTACCGCTTTCGACATCATGACGGTAAGCAAACCTCAAAACATCACGCACCACCTAACATCTGAAGCCAGGAGAGATTTAGCGTGAACCTTTTGTTCGCCTGTCATCAGTTTCTCCCTGAACACATAGGAGGGACTGAAGTATACACCCGCAGTCTTGCCTCCAGGGCAATGGAGGAAGGATGGAACGTGCTGGTAGTTTCTTACGTAGAGAATCCCTCCGGGAAGCTGGAGGATTCCCATCTTTCGTGGAGCCACTACGAATCCATTCCCACAGCAAAAATTCATTTTAACCTCAGCCTGACTGAAAACCCCATGCGGGCAGAATATAATAATGACTATCTGATTCCTTTTTGGGATGAGATCACTTCGCGTTTCTTACCGGATCTGGTTCATCACACCCACAGCATGAAGTTGAGTGGATCGGCCCTGAACTATTTTTCTGAACGCAACATCCCGAATATTCTCACCATGCCGGACTATTGGTATGTGTGCCCACGTCATACTCTGGTCAGATGGAATGATGAAGTATGCAACGGTCCAAGATCTTTTTATGATTGCCTGAAGTGCGTTCAGGATACCCATGGTTTTTTTCCTGAGAACGTACAGGAAATGAGCCCTCTGGCTTCATACTGCTTTCTGGGAAAACACGACGTACTCCCTGTTCCCCCCGCAGACCCCTCTATAAAACAGGCAGCCAAAGCGCTGCGCAAACGTGAGTCATTTTTGCGAAAAACCGCTATGCGTGCGGATCATATTCTGGCGCTCTCACGCTTTCAACGAAAGATTCTTTTGAAAAGAGGGTATTCGTCGAAACGCCTGACATTTCTACCCCATGGGATTGAAACGGAAGGATTGTCCATCAGATCTCCGAAAGAAGCCCGGGATAAATCGCTTCGGATATCCTTTATCGGAAGCCTAGTTCCCCATAAAGGACTCTCCACTCTTCTCGAAGCTTTCGCTCTCGCAAAAAATCCCCTGCTTCACCTCACCATCTATGGAAGCCTGGATGTACAGAATATGTATCATTCTGAACTGAAAGCCAAAGTGGACCGGATGGAACGGGTTGAGTTTGGAGGAACCTTTCATTTTAAAGAAATTGGCCACATCCTTAACCAAACCGAAATTCTGGCCATGCCGGCCAATTGGTACGAAAACGATCCCTTTGTGGTCAAATATGCTTTGTATTGCCACATACCGGTGCTGGCTTCCGATATTGGTTCCTTGTCAGAAATGATTACTCATGGCTCCTCAGGTTGGCTCTTACCCAGAGCCAACGTCAGAGCCTGGGCGGATACCTTGCGTGAGATTAAACCGGGGTCTCTACCTGACTTTCAGGAAACCTCATATACCGTACCGCTGATGGATGATCATTACGCATCCGTCTCTAAACTTTATAAGGAGTGCACCCAAAAACATGCATAACCATTTTCTCATCGATGACCTACAAGATTCTGACATCCGAGCTCCATCCAATACCTGCGTGGAAATCCACAGAATCATTATTCAGCGTGACTGCCGAACCTCTTTATTTCTGCACCCGGATTCCACCGTCACGTTCCCTTCAATACCTCTTGGTACGCATGCAGAGTTACGCTCTGCAATCGCACTCAAAGAAGTGGTCTGGGATAAATGTATGGCTGAAATACTCTTCACGATCAGCCTTGTTCCGGAGTCCGGTGAAGACGTGGTCTTGTTTTCCAAATCGCTTGATGTAGGGACCAGGGAAGAGGACAGAGCCTGGGTTCCTCTCCGGATTGATCTGACAGAATGGGAAGGCACCCGTGTCCAACTTCGCTTTGAGACCCGTGCAGAAGGTGATCCTGCCTATGCATGGGCTGCATTCGCCAATCCAATCCTAAGCTCAGAACAGCCCAAAGCTACACCCAGAGTGCGGGACGATTCGAATCCTCATGTGATCTTACTCACGTCCGATGCTCTCAGTCGCCGCTTTTTAGGATGCTACGGAGGGACAGACGTGGACACCCCTCACATAGATGCTTTGGCCGAAGACAGCACGCTGTTTGAAAATGCCAGCTCCCAATCCACCTGCACTCTGGGTGCCTACGCGAGCATGTTAAGCGGGAAAGCTCCTCCCGAACATGGCCTGCTCACGGAGTGGGGATCTTTTCCCTCCGGTGTTCCGAGCTTGCCGGTACTGCTGCATCAAGCGGGCTTCCATACGCAGCTTCTAACCAGTGAAGACGATCTGACCCGACCTGCGTTTGGGTTCAAACAACTGTTTAATCATTCTGTGGACAGTATTTCCAATCCCGCTCAGGACGGGAGCATCACCGCACGTTGCTTTGAGCGGGTTTGGGATCAGCGACCCGATTCGCCTACCTTCTCCTGGGTGCAATTCTTTGACACTCACCCGCCTTCTCTGCCGCCTAAAGAATTGAGCAGAAAATACTACTCAGGCGATCCGGAACAACCAGGCTTTCGGCCGGAACTGGTGAAGAAAATTTATGGATTGGAAAGTCTCGTGGAAATGGAAAACGTCATAGAGGATCTGGAAGCGGGTCATCCCCTTCCGGGTCAATTACGCGAGCGTCTCCTGGCCACCGCTTGGGCCTTAAAAGGAAAACAAAAAAACGGCCCGGATTTATACGACCATCTACTCAACATCCCCCCCAGAGGACGGTTGGACATGACTCCGAATGCATTTGGTTATTGGCTCGAAAACGAAACCACAAACTGTGTGACCCGCGGCAAGGCCTCACAGGAACTTCTTCATTGGTTACGAATGATCATTCAGGAAATGAGGTTCATCCAAAAGAGTATTACCGGATGGATGGACGGAGTGAAGGATTTTCAATATTCGGTAAGCCAGTACAAGGCATGTACAGAATACTTTGATCAGCAAATCGGGAGGGTGATCTCCCACTTGAAAGAGACGAATACTTATGATCAGACGCTAATTATTCTGACCTCTCCTCATGGTGAAATTCTGTCCTATGAAAACATTGCATTTCACCATCATCTGCCCCACCCCTATGTCTATGATGTTCCCCTGCTGGTAAAAGCGCCTGGACAGCCCAAAGCGCAACGGCTGAAAGGCATGACCGAACATCGCGATGTACTCCCCTCCATCTTGGAGGCACTACGGCTGGAACAACTGACCCCGAAAAATACCACAGGACAGAGCTGGTATAAACAGGTTGTGGAAGGAACGAATGTAGAGCGCAGTTACAGCCAAGGATATGATGTCAATTCCATTCTGACCTCTCTGTATGATCCACCCTATCTGTATGTAAAAAGTCATGATCGGTTTCATATTTCCAAAAACTGGACCGGGGATCGAGACCAGGAGTTTCTTTTCGAGTGTACAGGCGGATTGGAAGGGATGACGACCATTATGGACAATAATCTGATGAACGAACTGAGCGAAAAACATCAGAAAACATAAGCAAACGGGTCAGGCAGTACATCGGAAAAAGGGGTAAGGACATGATTGGAGCACCCGTAAAGCCATCCCATTCTCTGACCTGGAAGGACAGTCCCTGGTCACCGTGTCGCCCGAAGCCGCTCCGGCCTTTAACCTCTGGCTACAGGATCTGTTTGTACAGGCCGGCATCCGTCCGCTCTTTGTTCAGCGTGCCGACCGGGCCCGCGCCGTCTGCTCCATGGCCTCAGTCAGTGGAACCCTCGCTCTGCTCATCAAAAGTGCCTGTCACCCCATGGAGAGCGGCAAAGCCCTGCCGGTAACCGATGCCAAAGGCAACGCCATCCACCTCACCCTCGTCCTCGCCCATCGACCCACCGTTCAGGAACATGTGGATGGATTGCTAGGTGTAGCCGTCGACCAAAGTTCTAAAATCTCAC
>JGI12109J20283_10274885_pt1 | contig 11678 bp, 8 predicted proteins | sample ElkSlonscriptome_12_FD_20283 | JGI IMG/M metagenome (IMG submission 20283) | reverse complement strand
GGGCCGCGGTGACGAGCCAGCCCAGCCGCGCGCTCGCGCTCTGTGGCGATCATCAGCGTCACTACCCGAACGGCGTCCTCGGCGAGGAGCGTGAGGTGATCGCGGTCAAGGCGCTCCTCGCGCTCGGACGCGTCGGCGACGCGCAACGTCGCGGACGGTCTTTCCTGCGCACGCACGAATCGAGCGCCCACCGGGCACGGATCGAGGCTCTGCTCGAAGAGGCGAGGCAAGAAAATGATCCGGCGGCGAGATAATTCGCGGAGCCTGCGACCACGACGGGGCATGCAACGCCATCTCCTCTTCCGCGCGGCCATCGCCGTTCTCCTCATCGGGTGCTCGACCGAGTACCGCACGGGCATCGACGACCCCGACGCGTCCCCCATCGACGCGACGCGCGACGCCGGCACCTGCTTCGTTCGCTGTGGGCCGAGCCTCGAGTGCTGCGCCGAGGGCACCGAGTGCGTGGCCGACGAGTGCCGACCCGCTTGCGAGGGCAGTCGATGCGGAGCCGACGACGCGCTCTGCTGCATGGCCGGCGAGCTCTGTGTGAACGGCGGCTGCGAGATGCCTCGGGGCGCGTGCATCGACGACGTCGACTGTGGCTCCGGCGAGTACTGCGACCTCGGGCTCGATCGCTGCCTTCCCCGGCCCGAGGTGGAGTGCACGTATGTGCCGCCCGAGGACGTCTTCACCAGCGAGCTGCTCTGGGCCTGGGAAGAGGAAGAGGTGATCTCGATCCCCCTCGTGGTGCAGCTGACCGACGACCAGGGCGACGGGGTCATCGACGCGGCCGACGTCCCGGACGTGGTCGCCATCGCCTACGATGGGACGTGGGCCACCGCTGGAGACGCTCGGATCGCGGGTGGGCGACTGGTCGCCCTGCGCGGCGACGCGGGACTCCCCGCGGCGGAGCGCGAGATCTGGCGATCCGACGACACGGACTTCGACCTCTGCGTGGCCAGCTCCCCGGCTGCGGGCGACCTCGACGGAGACGGGGTGACCGAGATCGTCGCGTTCGCCACCGAGAAGGAGGCCGGCGGCTGCCCGGCGGCGATCTCAGCCGACACCACCGTCCACGTCGTCGCCTTCGACCACGCGGGAGCGGTGGTCTGGAGCACGCCCGACCCCGTGTTCGCTTCCTCGTCGACCGGCTGGACCGCCGGCGGTCTCTCGGTGGCCGATCTCGACGGAGACGGGCTCGGCGAGGTGATCGCCCCGGGGGTCGTCTTCGAGCACGACGGAGAAGTGCGCTTCGCGGCCGAGGGCTTCGTCGGGGCGTACTCGGGCGTCTTTCCCTTCGCCGCGGACGTCACGGACGACGCCGGGCTCGAGGTGGTCTCCGCGCGCGGGGTTTGGACCGCTGGCGGAGCGGAGGTCTGGAGTCGGATCGAGGGCGGGGCCCACGGCTTCGTGCTCGGCCGGGTCATCGAGTCTGCCCCCGGTCCGCAGCTCATCACGATCAGCGACCAACACGCCTGGGTGCTCGACGCGGCCACGGGTGAGACGATCGTCGGACCATTCGAGTACGACGCGGATGGGGGCAGCGGCTTCGTCGGACCACCGACCCTCGCCGACTTCGACGGCGACGGCCGTTCGGAGCTCGGCTTCGCCGGTCCTCGCGACTACGTGGTGATCGACTTCGACGATGGCGACCTTTCGGTGCTCTGGCGCGCGGCTGGAGCGACGGGATCGGTGGGAACGACCGTCTTCGACTTCGATGGCAACGGTCGCGCCGAGGTCGTGTGGGCCGACCTGTGCTCGCTGCGTGTGCTGCGCGGCACTGACGGCGAGAGCCTCGGCGGCTTCGACAACACCAGCATCACCGCGTGGGAGTCGCCGGTGATCGCCGATGTCTCCGGGGATGGTCGGGCCAACTTGGTGGTGGTGGCCAACGACGATGCCTGCGCCACCGCGACCCATCGGGGGGTTCGCGTGTTCCGTAGCCCGACCGACGACTGGATCGGCGCCCGGCCCGTCTGGAACCAACACGCCTTCTTCTACGACAACGTGCGCGACGATCTGCGCCTCCCGGCCGATCCCAGGCCGAGCTGGAGCTCGCACAACACGTTCCGCCTGAACCGCTTTCCTACCCCCGACACGGTGTTCCTCGCGCCGGACCTCCGTGTGGTGAGCGTCGACGCGACGCGGGCGTTCTGTCCGAGCCGCGTCGGGCTCCGGGCGAGGGTGCAAAACGAGGGGGCCCGCTCGGTGCCGCCGGGCGCTCCCGTGGCGTTCTATGCCGACGTCGGCGAGGGACCCGAGCTCTTGGGGACGAGCGCAACCGAGACGCTCGTCGCACCGGGCGCCGCGACCTGGGTCGACCTGGGCGAGGTGGCCGTGCCGCTGGACGCGATGGACACCGTCCGGGTCACCGCACGAGCCGACGATGACGGCTCGGTGCCCTACGAGCGGGGTGTCGTCAACGAGTGCATGGAAGACAACAACCAGGCCGAGGTCGTGCTCGACTGCGGGCTGATCTGAGGCAGTGTTCCGGTCAGCGCCGCTCGCGCTTGCCCTGGCAGTCGACGCAGAAGGGCGACTCGGGGCGCGCCTCCAAGCGGCGAAAGGCGATGGGCTCATCGCAGAGGCGGCAATGGCCGTATTCGTCTTCCTCGAGGGCCTTCAGGGCCTGGCGCACGAGCGCGAGGCGCCGGCGCGCGGCGGCCTGGGCCGAGCGGGCCATCTCCTGCTGCTGGATCGCGTCGATGCGCGAGACGCGGCCCATCTTGGTCTGATCGAGCTCGACGGGCAGGGCGGCGTCGCCCTGGCCGTCGAGGGTCTCGGCGAGGCGCTCCCGGAGCTGGCGGAGCGCTTTGGCGAGGGTCTCGCGCTGGTCGTCGGTGAGCTCCTCCATCGGCCCGAGCATAGTCGTCCGGGGGCCCCTTTCAGGCAGCTCGAGGGACAGTTTGCATTTCGTGCTCGGAGGGCCCTGTTTTTGCGGGAGATCCGGAGGGGGAGCCTGTCCCCCCTTCAGAGAAGGGGGAGGAGGTCGGTGGGGTGGGTGAGGAGGTGGGCGGCGCCCTCGAGGTGGTCGGGGCGGAAGCCCCAGCGCACGCCGATGGGGGTCATGCCGGCGGCGCGGGCAGCTTGGACGTCGACTTCGGTGTCGCCGAGGTAGAGGCAGCCCTCGGGTGGGGCGCCGACGACTTCGGCGACCTCGAGGAGCGCGGTGGGATCGGGCTTCGGAGGGACGCCCTCGCGAGCGCCCCGGACCTCGCGGAAGGGGACCTCGCCCATCAGTGCGCCCACGACCTTCAGCGCAGGCTCCTCGGGCTTGTTGGTCAGGATCCCCATCGGCACCGCGCGCCGCTCGAGCTCGTCGAGGAGCTCGCCGATGCCCGGGTAGAGGGCGCTCGAGCCCAGGGGCTTCGCGTAGTAGTGGACGCGAAAGGCGGCGAGGTGCTCTTCGATCCGCGCTTGCTCGGCGGCGGGGAGCGCTCGCCGCATCAGGTCCCGTGCGCCCCAGCCCACGTGGTCGCGGTAGGCTTCGATGGGCAGCAGCTCGAGGCCGGCATCAGCGAGGACACGGTTCATCGCCTCGGCGATGTCCTGGAGGGTGTCGACGAGGGTCCCGTCGAGATCGAAGAGGACGGCGCGGGTCACGAGGCTCCTCTACCATCGTTACGGGAGGGGCTAGGTAGCGTTGCGTTCACCGGCGCGACGCTAGGGGCAGGAGAGAATTTTGGAAGCGATCCGAGAGCAAGAGCAGCAGCCTCGACCCCCCGAGCCTTCGCGGACCCCCTCGCTACCGCCCGGGCCGCCGGCTCGCAGGGCCAGCGTGCTGAGCCGCATTCGCTACGGCCTGAGCTTCTACGTCGACCCCTTCGGCTTCGTGGGCGATCGCTTCGACCGCTACGGGGACACCTACTTCGTCGCCGCCGAGGACGAGCCCGGCCTCTACGTCTTTCGCCGGCCCGAGGACGTCTGGCAGGTGCTGGTCACCGAAGCCAAGAAGTTCCGCAAGACCCACAGCGCCTTCCGCGAGCTCGGCCAGGTGCTCGGCGAGTCGGGCCTGCTCACCACCGATGGCGAGCTCTGGCGCAAGCACCGCCGCATCGTGCAGCCGGCGTTCTCCCCGAAGCGCATGGGGGACTACGCCGAGGTCATGATCGAGGAGACCGTCCGCGAGGCGAGAGGCTGGCAGGAAGGGGAACGCTTCGATCTCGCCGATGCGATGATGGAGCTGACCCTCCGCATCGTCGCCCGCACCCTCTTCGGTCATGACGCGAGCGACGACGTCGACGCGGTCCGCGACGCGATGCGCACGCTGCAGGACGGCCTGGTCGGGGCCCAGCTCCCGCTGCCCCGTTGGCTGAACATCCCACGCCAGCGCCAGGAGCGCGCGGTGGCCACTCTCGATGCGCTCATCGCGCGGATGATCGCGACCCGTCGTCGTGACGGCGGCGCGGACCGAGAGGATTTGCTTCAGCGGCTGCTGGACGCCGAAGACCCGGAGACCGGCGCCGGCCTCACCGACACGGAGATCCGCGACCACCTGGTGACCTTCTTCCTCGCCGGCCACGAGACGACCAGCAACGCGCTCACCTGGACCTTCCACCTCCTCGGCGAGAACCCGGCCCAGCGCGCGCGCCTCGAGGCGCACTTGGGCGAGGTGCTCGGCGATCGGGACCCGACCCCCGAGGACTTCCCGAAGCTCGCCTTCACCACCCAGGTGCTCGAGGAGGCCATGCGGATGCGGCCGCCCGTCTTCGTGCTCGCCCGCCAGGCCGCCGAGGACGTGCGCATCGGCGAGTGGGATCTGCCCGCCGGCTCCGAGGTCGTGCTCTGGCTCTGGCACACCCATCACGATGGGCGTCTCTACCCGGACCCGGAGCGCTTCGACCCGGGCCGCTTCGCCCCCGAGGCCAAGGCCGCGCGCCCCAAGGGCGCCTATCTCCCCTTCGGCCAGGGCCCGCGCACCTGCATCGGCAAGCACTTCGCGCTGATGGAGGGCACGCTCCTCCTCGCCGCCATCGCGAATCGCTGGCGCCTCGAGCCGGTGGGCAGCCCGCCCAAGCTCCACGCCCGGGTCACCCTCAGCCCGAAGAACGGGCTGCCCATGGTCCCGACAAAGCGCTGAGGGCCCTCAGCCCTTCTTCTTCGCCGCCTGGAAGCGCGCGCGCAGCCGGGAGGCGTAGCCTTCCTTGTTCGACTGGCGGGTGCGCGAGACGGCCAGCGCGTCGGCGGGGACGTCCTTGGTCACCGTGGAGCCGCTGGCGACGTAGGCACCCTCGCCGACGGTGATGGGCGCGACGAGCTGGGAGTCGCTGCCGATGAAGACGCCGTCCTCGAGGGTGGTGGTGTGCTTCTGGACGCCGTCGTAGTTGCAGAAGATCACGCCGGCCCCGACGTTCACGCCCTCGCCGATCTGACCGTCGCCGACGTAGGCCAGGTGGTTCACCTTCGAGCCCTTGCCGATGACGGTCTTCTTCGTCTCGCTGAAGTTGCCCACCTTCGAGCCCTCGCCCATCTCGGTCTTCGGGCGCAGGTGGCTGAAGGGGCCGACCGACGCACGGGGACCGATGCGCGAGTCGCTGGCCACGGTGTAGGGCAGGAGGACGGCGCCGCTCTCGACGACGACGTCCGTGAGCACCGAGCCGGTGTCGATCACCGCCCCCGTCGCGATGCGGCATCTGCCGCGCAGGTGCACGCCCGGATGAATGGTCGCGTCGGCCTCGATCTCGCAGTCGGCGTCGATGAAGGTGCTCGAGGGATCGACGAGCCCGACGCCGCCCCGAGCGAGGCCCTCGTTGATCCGCGTGCGCATGGCCTTGCCCACCTGGGCGAGCTCCCAGCGGTCGTTCACCCCGCGCATGGTGGCCATGTCGCCGGTCACCGCCGCGACCTCGCCGCGCTTCGCCGCGGTCTCCACGAGGTCGGTGAGATAGAGCTCGCCCTGCTCGTTGTCGGTGTCGAGGAGCTGCACCGCTTCGCGCAGGAAGGCCGCCTCGATGCAGTAGATGCCCGGGTTCACCTCGGTGATGGCCCTTTCGGCCGGCGAACAGTCCCGGTCCTCGCGAACGGCGAGCACCGAGCCTTGTTCCCGGAGGATGCGCCCGTAGCCGGTCGGGTCGGCCTTCCGGGCGGTGACCAGCCCGAGGTGGTGCTCCCCGGTCGCCCCGATGATCGCCTGCAGCAGCGCCGGCTCGAGGAGCGGGCAGTCCCCGTAGAGCACGAGCACGTGGCCCTCGAAACCCTCGATGGCCGGCAGGGCGCACGCCGTGGCGTGGCCGGTGCCCCTCTGCTCCTTCTGCTCGGCGAAGGCGACCTTGTCCCCGAAGCGCGCGCTCAGCGTCGCCTCGACCTGCTCCTTCGCGTGGCCGACGACGACCGCGCAGCGATCGACACCCGCATCGAGCGCCGCCTGCACGACCCAGGCGACCAACGGGCGCCCGCAGATCTCGTGCAGCACCTTCGGCGTCTCGCTCTTCATGCGGGTCCCCATGCCCGCCGCGAGGACCACTCCGACCACGTCGCTCATCGCACTCTCCTTCTCGGGGGCTGACGCAGCCCCCGCCCCACTTCTGCGAAGCCGATGACGGGGCCCCACCCCGACTCCGCTCGCGCCGCGGGCGTCTCGCCCGCGGCTTCCATCTGTCCGCGGGCGCCGCTCACGCGGCGTCCACCAGGTGCTTGGCGACCTTCGCCAGCGCGCGAAGGTCGTGCACGTCCTCGTCGAAGGCTGGCACCTCCACGAAGGTCGTCTCTTTGCCGACCCGGCTGCGCAGCCGGTCGGACTCGATGCGGTCCGCCACCGCACGAAGCCGCTCGTCCTCGAGGGCGCGGCCCATGCGGTCGACGGCGCTCGCCGGGTCGACGGCTGGCAGCACTTCGGCGACGGCCGCCTCGAGCGTCTCCTCGTCGGCCTGCGGCTCGCTCAGCAGGTAGTGCACCCCGTTGACCACGATGCCGTCGCGGCGCATGCCGAGCTCCCGTAGCCGGTCGCTGAAGAAGAAGGCCTCGCGGATGGCCATCGGCGCCGGCGAGGTCACCACCACGAAGGCCACCTCCGGGCTCCGCAGCACCCCGCTGACCGCGGCCGCGCGCTGGCGAAAGCCACCGAAGAGATCGTTGATGCCGCCGACGAACTCGGCCACCTGTTCGAGGAAGCCGGTGCCGGTGAGCTTCGAGAGCCCCTTCATCACCAGCCCGGCGCCCCTGCCGAGGATGCCCATCGAGAAGCGGCCGCCGGAGCTGTCCATCGCCTCGATGAACCAGCGCATGGCCGGGCTGTCGATGGCGTCGACCATGCGCTCGGGCGCGTCCAGGAAGTCGAGGGCGTTGGAGGTCGGCGGCGTGTCCAGGACGATCAGGTCGAAACGGTCGTCCTCGCGCACGGCGTGGAGCTTCTCCATCGCCATGTACTCCTGCACGCCGGCGAGGCCGTTCGACACGTAGTGGTAGATCCGATTGTTCAGGATCCGGTCGGCGACCTCCGGGCTCGAGGCGGTGCTCTGCACCAGCTCGTCGAAGGTCTTCTTGCTGTCGAGCATCATCGCCGACAGGTGCCCCTTCAGCTCGAGGCCGTTCGCCTCGAAGAGCTCGGGCTTCACCACCTGCTCCTCGGTGGTCATCTGGTCGAGGCCCAGGCTGTTGGCCAGGCGCCGGGCCGGGTCGATGGTCAGGCAGAGCACCCGGCGACCCTCGCAGGCCGCCTGCACGGCGAGGGCCGCGGCGGTGGTGGTCTTACCGACGCCACCGCTCCCCACGGTCACGACCACCCGATGTTCCTCGAGGACCTTCCCGAGGCCGGCTGCCGCTGCGTCGCTCATCGCCGCGGGTCTAGTGCAAGCGGCTCATTCTGGCCACCCGCTGATCCGCGATCATGGTCTGTCGCTTTCTTTCCCGCCGCCGCCGACCCTGCCTATCCTACATGTAGGTTTTAGTCACACACAGCCGGGGCACCCCACGCCTCGCGAGGAAACGACCGCATGATCTGGATGCTTCAGGAGCGGCGCGCGCGTCGCAGCGCCGACCGCCACCACGCCCTTCGCTATCAGCTCGAGCACACCAGAGAGCAGGGGAAGCTCGAGGCGCTCGTCGTCGTCGACGACGACGGGCTGGTTCTCGCAGGGGCCGGGGACCGCTCCGTCTGCGAGGAGCTCGGCGCCTACGCGCCGCTCCTCACCCGCTCGCCGATGGGCATGCGCCTGCCGCCGCTCCTTCGCGGCGGCGAGGTCGCCGTCCGTCACCTCGAGCTCGAGGGCCAGCCGCTCATGCTCGCTGCCCTCGGCGGCGGTGTCGCCCGCGATGCGCTGCTCAACAAGAGCGGCCAGGGCGTCCGCCGCATCCTCAGCAGCAACTGATCAGGGCTGGACGCCGGCTCCCGGGGGTGACCATCACCGGGCGCGAGCTGAAGGTCGGGAGAACGCCCGTACCCGCCCCTCAGCGCGAGGTCACCACATAGGCCGAGAACGAGAGCCTACCGCCCCGGGGCTCGCCACCGTCGAAGCTGCCCCGGTAGGTGAAGGTCGCCTCTTCGCCCGGGGTCACGTCCGCGGTGACATCGACGCGGTGCATCTCCACCGGCAGCCCCGGGCACCAGCCGGCGCGGAGCGGCGCCCAGTTGCCCCACTGACCGGGGACCACGCCCTCGGCCGAGCGCTCGGCGCAGCCCTGCGGCTGGCCCGCCTGCCCCTCGAAGTCGATGACGTGCTCGCTCTCGTTGGCGGTGAAGGTGTGCACGTGGTTGCACCACTCGGCGCAGCCGTCGCCGTCGGTCTGGCCGTGGCCGCTGATGATGGCCACCACCTCGACCTTGGTGGCGTCTGCCGGGATGGTGGTCACGAAGGGCTCGCGGCCCTCGTTGTAGGTCGCGTCGAAGGCGCCGCCGGTGAAGGCGAGCTCGGCGGTGAGCGGCTCCTCGTCGCGCCGGTCGGCGAGGCGGAGGTTAATGGTGATCTCCCGTTCGGTGGCCTCTTCCCACTCGGGACCCATGACGATGCGGAAGGTCTGCTCGCCGCCGGCGCTCATCAGCGGGAGCAGCGCGCTGGCGTCCATCACCCAGCGGCGCCGTCCGGGACGAGAGTAGGGCGTGATCCAGCGGACCAGCTCCCGGGTCTCGGCGCAGGCTTCCTCGCCCTCCGCGGTGCAGAGGAAGACGTGGGCGATGCGGTCCCACTCGCTGCAGCCCGCCGGGTCGAGGAAGCAGTGGACCTGCACGTCGAGCTCGAGGGTGTCGAAGGCGCCCATGTCACCCGGGAGGCTCACCGTCCGCTCGAAGATGCGCTCGGTGAGCGTCTCGGCGGGGACCAGCGGCAACACGGTGGTCTCGATGTCGGCCGCGAGACCGGCTTCGAGCTCGTAGAGGTAGTTGTACCAATGGGGATGCCAGGCGGCCGCGCCGATGTTGGGCACGAAGCCCCCGCCGCGGATCTCCGAGAGGGACCCCAGCGGGTCGAAGTGCTGCGCCCGGTCGATGGCCAGCGTGAAGCGCGGCGTCGCCCTCAGCAGCTCGCCGACGCTTCCGCCGGCCTCGTCCATCGGCTGGGTGACGAGGTGGATCCGCTCGCGCCAGAAGGCGCGCTCCTCCTCCGCGATGCCGTGGAAGCCGAAGCCCTCGTCGAGGGCCGCCTGCATGGTGGCGAGGCGCGCGGTGATCGCCGCCGGGTCGGTCTCGTAGGTGCCGAGGAAGTAGTGCGCGTTGCGCGGCCCATCGAGGTAGAAGCCGTCGGGCACGCTCGCCCAGAGCTCGTTTCCGTAGTCGGTCGCGCCGTAGCTGATGAAGATGTAGGACTCGCAGCCGGTGTGCTCCTCGGAGAACACCCAGGGGCCATCGGTGGTCTCGAGCGTGAAGTCGCCGGCGAGCCCACCCATCGTCGCGCCGCCGCCGGCCCGGAACGCCGAACGCTCGAGGCCGAGCTCGTCGCAGATGGTGAGCTCGGGCACGAAGACGTCGGCCTCGGGCACGAACATGTCGGTGGCCGGCGCGGCGTCGGTCGAGTCGTCGTCGCCGCAAGCCAGGGCGCAGAGGAGCGAGAGCAGCCGAGGCAGGGAAGCACGCATGCCCTAGATATGGAACGTGTTCCATTGCCGGTCCACCGGAGGCGCGCCCAGCTCGGCACCCGACTGGTGACGGCCCTGGTGGTCCAGTAGGCTCTACCAATGGCAGCCGCCCCACTGCCGACGAACGAGAAGACTCGGCTGGCCTACCTCGAGGCACTCGCCGTTCTGGACACCGCGCCCGAGCCCGCTTTCGACCGCTTCGTCCATCTCGCGCGCCACATCACCGGTGCGCCGATTGCCCTGGTCTCCCTGGTCGACGCCGAGCGGCAGTGGTTCAAGGCACGGGCGGGCCTCGAAGCCGAGGAGACCCCGCGAGAGGAGGCCTTCTGCGCGCACGCCATTCTCGAGGACGAGATCCTGGTCGTGGCGAATGCCACCGCGGACCCGCGCTTCGCCGACAACCCTCTCGTGCGCGGCGAGCCTGGGGTGCGCTTCTACGCCGGCGCGCCGCTCGTCACGCACGCGGGTAACCTCGGAACCCTCTGCGTGCTGGACACCGAGCCACGGACGCTCAGCACCGATCAGCGAAGCGCCCTGAAGATCCTCGCCGGAACCGTGGTGGATCAGCTCGAACAGCGGATCCTCGAGCGCCGCGCACGCCGTCGACTCCGCTGGCTGTACCTCGCCGAGGAGCTGGGAAAGATCGGTCACTGGCGCGTTCTGACGAGCGACCGCTCGCTCTTCTGGTCGCCCGAGGTCTACTCGATCCACGGGCGGGATCCCGCGACTTTCGAGCCGGAGCTGCAGGATGGCATCGATGCCTACCACCCCGACGATCGGGACTCGGTGCACGACCTGGTCCACGGGACACTCGAGAAGGGTGAGCCCTTCGAGTTCGAACGACGGCTCGTCCGGCCCGGTGGCGAGATTCGCTGGGTCCGCGCCATCGGCCGGCCGGAGCTCGACGCGGAGGGGCGGGTCACCTCGGTCTTCGGTGTCTTCCACGACGTGACCGACCAGAAGCTCTTGCAGTCCGAGATGCTCCACCGGGAGACGCTCTCCTCCCTCGGCCTGATGGCCGCCACCATGGCCCACGAGATCAACAACCCCCTCGCGTCCATGCAGCTCAACGCCGATGCGCTCGCGACCTTCCTCGGCGGCGAGGGCACCAGCGCCGATGCGAAGGCCGCTGTCGCCGATCTGCACCACGCCATCGGGCGGGTCCGGCGGCTCACGGACGAGCTTCGCTCGGTCGCCCGCCCGGCGAGCTTGGGCATGGCGGAGGTCGAGCCTCGGCGAGTGCTCGACGCGGCTCTGCGCCTGGTGGGCTTCCGCCTCGACGAAGTGCGGGTCGAGGTGGCACTGACCGACGACCTCCCCACCGTTCACTGCAACGAGGCCAAGTGCGTTCAGGTGCTCATGAACCTCTTGGTCAACGCCGCTGACGCCATGGCGGATTCGACTCGGCCGCGGGTCCTCTCCATCCGCGGCGGCTCGGAAGGGGAAGGCGTCTGGCTCGAGGTCGCCGACAACGGCGCGGGCATGGCGCCCGAGGTGGCTACCCACGCCTTCGAGCCCTTCTACACGACCAAGACCGAGGGCCAGGGCACCGGTCTCGGTCTCTACGTCTGTCGCCAGGCGGTGGAGTCCCTCGGTGGCTCCATCGCCCTCGACTCCACGGAGGGTGAGGGCACGACCGTCCGTGTCGAGCTCCCACGCTTCGAGCAGCCAGC
>JGI12109J20283_10765818_pt1 | contig 11680 bp, 9 predicted proteins | sample ElkSlonscriptome_12_FD_20283 | JGI IMG/M metagenome (IMG submission 20283) | reverse complement strand
GGCCTGCGCGACGTACTCGTCGGCTCAAGCACGTGTGCGATCTCGTAGGCCACGAACCCGGCGAAAGCGCCCTTGGCAACGGGCGTCAGGCGCTCGCTCGAGGCGGTCTGCCATCCAGCCCCGGCATGCAATTGGCACCGATCGCCGCGAACGATGACGGCTATCGGACCATCGCCGCCATGCAGATCGAGGCCCGCCAGACGATGAGGGGTCGCCAGTGACTCAGAAAAAACCGAGTCGCTTGCGGCGGTGGATTCGGTGCCGACAGTCGTCAAGGGGGGAAAAGTCCTCTAAGATCCAACTCCGAGCGATGGAAAACCTGCCGCCAGCCCGTGCCGCGGCAAACCTTCACGCTAGGCAGGCTTCGTCGCGCGGCGGAGCCTGGCAAGTATACCAACCATGTTCCGAATATAGGACGCGCCGATGGCCCCACCTGCAAAGACCTCCAAGCGTCACGCCGCCAAGACCACCAAGAAAGCCCCCACGGTCAAGAAGACCAGGCCCAACGTCGGAGGCAGGCCCAGAGACGCCAAGATGGTGTACTACTTCGGGAAGACCAAGGCCGAGGCTACCAGCGACATGAAGTCGCTCGTCGGCGGGAAGGGCGCCAATCTCTCGGAGATGACCTCCATCGGCCTCCCGGTGCCACCGGGCTTCACCATCACCACCGAGACCTGTGCCAAGTACTACGAGGGCGGCAAGCGACTGCCCCACGGCCTCATGAACGAGGTCCACCAGAACATGTCCATCGTGGCCAAGGAGATGGGCCGCGAGTTCGGCAGCAAGGACAATCCGCTGTTGGTCTCGGTCCGTTCGGGCGCGGCCGTCAGCATGCCGGGCATGATGGACACCATCCTCAACCTGGGACTCAACGATGAGGCGGTCGAGGGCCTGGCCAACGTCACCGGCAACCGCCGCTTCGCCTATGACGCCTATCGCCGGCTGATCAACATGTTCGGCGACGTGGTCATGGGCGTGGGTCACGAGGTCTTCGAGAAGGCCTTCGACAAGATCAAGCTCAAGTACCAGGCCAAGACCGACAACGACGTGCCAGAGCACGGCATCGTCGAACTGGCCGAGGCGTACAAGACGGTCTACCGCAAGTCTGTGGGTGACGAGTTCCCGCAGAATCCCAGCAAGCAGCTCGAGCTGGCCATCGAGGCCGTCTTCAAGAGCTGGAACGCCGACCGCGCGATCAGCTATCGGCGCTTGAGCGGAATCACCGGATTGACCGGCACCGCGGTCAACATCCAGGCCATGGTCTACGGCAACATGGGCGACGACTCGGGCACGGGCGTGGCCTTCACACGCAACCCGAGCACCGGCGAGAACAAGTTCTACGGCGAGTTCCTCATCAACGCCCAGGGCGAGGACGTGGTCGCGGGCATCCGCACCCCCCAGCCCGTGGATGAGATGCCCAAGTGGAACGCGAAGGTCCACAATCAGCTCATCAAGATCAAGAGCACGCTCGAAGAACACTACAAGGAAATGCAGGACATCGAGTTCACCATCGAGCGCAACAAGCTCTTCATGCTCCAGACGCGCGCAGGCAAGCGCACCGGCGCCGCCGCGGTCCGCATCGCCTGCGATATGGTGAAGGAACGCCTCATCACCGAGGAAGAGGCGCTGCTGCGCATTCCCGCAGCAGACCTCATCCAGCTTCTGCTGCCCAGCTTCGACGAAAAAGCCAAGTCCAAGAACGCCGTGCTCACGCGCGGCCTGCCTGCCTCGCCCGGTGCGGCCGTGGGCAAGCCCGCCTTCACCGCTGAAGAAGCCGTTGAGCGCACCCACGCGGGCGAAGCGGTCATCCTCGTGCGTAAGGAGACGAGCCCCGAGGACGTCGACGGCATGCACTCGGCGGTGGGCATCTTGACCAGCACCGGCGGCATGACCAGCCACGCGGCGGTCGTCGCGCGCGGCTGGGGCAAGTGCTGCGTGGCGGGCGCCGGCTCGGTCCACATCGACGCCAAGAAGGGCAGCTTCACCGTCGACGGCAAGACCTTTAAGCGCACCGACACAATCTCCATCGACGGCTCGACCGGCGAGGTGATGACCGGCGCGATCGCGACCGTCGAGCCAAAGCTCAGCGGCGACTTCGCCAAGATCATGCGCTGGGCCGACAAGTATCGCACGCTCCAGGTGCGCACCAACGCCGACACACCCGAGGACAGCCGTCGCGCGCGTGAATTTGGCGCCCAGGGCATCGGCCTGTGCCGCACCGAGCACATGTTCTTCGAAGGCGAACGCATCCTGGCGATGCGCGAGATGATCCTGGCCGAGAGCAAGGAGCAGCGCGAGGCTGCACTCGAGAAGCTGCTCCCGTTCCAGCGCGACGACTTCATCGGCATCTTCACCGCCATGAAGGGCCTGCCCGTCACCATCCGCCTGCTGGATCCGCCGCTGCACGAGTTCCTGCCCCACGAGCCGGCGACCATCAAGGACGTGGCCAAGGCCCTCGGCGTGCCGGTCAAGAAGGTCGAGCAGCGCGTGCACCAGCTCCACGAGCTGAACCCCATGCTCGGCCATCGCGGCTGCCGACTGGCGGTGACCTATCCCGAGATTCTGGTCATGCAGGTGCGGGCGATCGTCGAGGCGATGATCAATTGCCAGCACAACAAGATCAAGGCCATGCCCGAGATCATGATCCCGCTGGTGGGCGTGGCCAAGGAGCTTGGCATCCTCCGCAAGCTCGTCGAGCAGACTATCCACGACGTTCGGGCCGAGAACGACATTAAGAGTGCGCTCAACATCAAGATCGGCACGATGATCGAGGTGCCCCGCGCCGCCATCACCGCCGACCAGATCGCCGAGCACGCCGACTTCTTCTCCTTCGGCACCAACGACCTCACGCAGATGACCTTCGGCTACTCGCGCGACGACTCGGGCACCTTCCTGCCGGAATATGTCGGCCAGGAGATTCTGCCCGCCGACCCGTTCCAGCAGCTCGACGAGGGCGGCGTAGGTGAACTGGTCAAGATGGCCATCGCCAAGGGCCGCGACGCCAACGATCTGCTCAAGATCGGCGTGTGCGGCGAACACGGTGGCGACCCATCGAGTGTGCACTTCTGCCATGCCGCGGGCCTCGACTACGTGAGCTGCTCCCCCTTCCGCGTGCCCATCGCCCGCCTCGCCGCCGCCCAGGCCGCACTGATACACAAGACGAAGTAGCGCCTTCTCACATACGCCGATCACCAACGCAAACGCCCGCGATCTCGAAGGATCGCGGGCGTGCTTTCTTGTCAACCTTTGGAATCAGGCGGCATCCTACTTGGGCTGGTTGCCCCCGTCCTGATTGCCGCCAGCCTGATTCCCACCCTCTTCGGTCACCTGGTTGCCGGCCTGATTGCCCGGCATATTGCTACCCATAGTCGTGGTGCGCGTGCCGTCGAACTCACCGTCCAAGGCCTTCTGCACGGCCTCGGCGATGCTCTCGCGGAATGTCTCGGCGTTGAACTCGTTCATGGTGAACACGAGCCGACCGTCCTTGGTGATCACGAACACCGTGGGGAAGCTGCTGACGGCATACTCGAGCGCCACCTCGTCGGCGCCGGTGACGAGCGGATAGGTTGCCCCACTCTCCTCCCAGGCGTCGATGCCCGCCTGCACACGGCCACGCTCACGCCAAGTCATGCTCACGACCTTCACGGGATCGTCCTGGAACTGGATGTTCAGCTCCTGGATGTCATCGCGCGAGTCCTTGGACGTCCCCGACCATCCCGTCCAGAAATCCAGGATGACCACGTGGTCCTGAAGGCTCTCAAGGCTCACGGTCTCGCCCTTGCCGGGCCCCTCGGCGATCGTCACCTCGAATGGCCTGGCTCGCGGATAGACCTGCCGCTGCTCCTGACGCGTCGCATCGCGGGCGGTGCGGCGAACCGTCGTATTGAAGGCGTAGCCCTCTGGACGCTCGAGCTCGAAGATGTTCTCGGGCAGTTCCTGGTCGATCGCGAGGTTCGTGATCGTGTACATCTGCATGTTGTCGGCGCCCAGGCGTGTTTCCTTGCGACGTGGCAGATCGCTCTCTTGGCTGATCGACCAGCGAACGACTTGTCGCTGGTCGCCAAAGTCCACCTCCACCACGTCGCAGACCTCGCCGTTGACCGTGTCGCCGCCGATGTCCAGTGTCATTCGGACCTCGGGCAGCGTCAGCTCGCGCTCGAAGGGCGTGTCTTGCACGAACTCGGCGATCCAGCCGGTCTGGGCGACGGTGATGCTGCGATGCCGCGCAGCGCGGTGGAACCGCTCATACACCGTGCGCAGGTCGTGGGCGATGTACGTGACGTTGGGGCCCTTCCGCACGACGTCGAACTCGACCTCTTCGGTATCACCCGAACGTGGATCGTTCACGACGACCGAGCCCTGGCGGCGATGGTTCCACTCGGCGGCTTCACCCTCGCCCTCGCGTTCCATCCACACGATGCTGGTCAGCTCTTGGATGGTGCCGAAGAGCCCGCCCTCGCTGCTCACCTCGCCGGTGTACTGCAGCGTGTCGAGGTCGCCGATCGCCGCCCGAGACTCCTCGAGCCGCTGGCGAGCCGAATCGTCGTCCTGCGCCAACGCCGGCGACACCAAGCACACCACGGCCGAGACCACACCCACGCCGCCGAGCACCCAGCGCCCCGCGGGGACTCCCTGATTCTGAAGAGAACGCATCCTCATGCCTCCTTGGAGATCACTTCCACCGTCCCGGCATCTGCCCGAGCCCTCCCCTTCGAGGCCCGCGACCGGCCGATCCGCCCACCGCTCCCAACGATGCGCTGGGAGATGCCTGCCGACAACGATGCCACGCGCGTCTTGCGACAACCACGGATCATCGATCGGAAGGTCCGCATGGTATCGCCATCTCCCCTGCATCAAACGGGTCGGAGGGTCCGGCTACGAGGCGGGCGATAGTTATCGGATGCAGGCGTGGTTCTTTGCCAGATCCATATGATGTCCTAGAACCAGATTCTCATCAGCCGAACACGAGCCGGAGGCCGCACCAATGCGAGGCGACATCGAATACAGCAAGGTCATCGACAGCGATGAGGCCCGCCTGGCCCAGGCCGCGGCCGACAAGGCGCCGTTCCAGGCGTCGGCCGAGATCGATACCAATCAGTTCTACATCACGCAGAACATGGACCTCTACACCGCCGAGAACCACGAGGTCTGGCGGACGCTCTTCAGCGAACGCATCAAGAGCCTGGACCATCAGGCCTCCAAGGTCTTCCTCGACGGCATGCGTGCCATCGGCCTGCCCAGCGACAAGGTCCCCGAAGTCGCCAGCATCAACGCCAACCTCGCCCAGCGAACCGGCTGGCAGAGCCGCCCCGTGCCCGGCTACCTCCCAGCCAAGGCCTTCTTCGCCTGCCTCGCAAGCCGCCAGTTCCCCACCACCATCACCATGCGCCCCAAGCGCCTCATGCACTACCTGCCAGAGCCGGACATCTTCCACGACATCTTCGGCCACGTGCCCCTGCACGCCGACGACGTGTTCGCCGAGTTCCTGCAGACCTACGGCAAGGCCGCCCTGCACTGCGAGGACCCCTACCACATCGAACGCCTCGGCCGCCTCTTCTGGTTCACCGTCGAGTTCGGGCTCATCCGCGAAGAAGGCCGCATCAAGCTCTACGGCAGCGGGCTCATCAGCAGCCTGGGCGAGAGCGAGCACGCCCTGCACAGCACGAACGTCGACCGCCGAGATTTCGACCTCGACCGGGTATGCGACACGCCCTTCGAGATCGACCACTACCAGCCGATCCTGTACGTGCTGGATAGCTTCGAGCAATTGCGTGATGCCATGAACAAGTACGCCGAGCGGGTGATGAAGGCGAGGAAGGCGAGTGCGGCGTAAGGAGCGCTTGTATGGCGATGGCCAACGAATTCTCGGAGCAACTAGAACTCGTCAAGAACTGCCAGGAACGCATTGCTCACGAGAACACATTGTGCCACCACCGCATGGTGTGGATGGTCATTATCGAAGGCCTGTTGTTTTCGGCGCTCGGGCTCACAACCGATGCAAGCGAAATACTGTTTCCGACCGTGTGCGTCGTCGGTGCGATGATCTCTTGGCCATTTTGGTACATCCAAGTCTTGGGAGGCGTAGCTCGAACGCAGATCAAGTCTCAGTCTCGACGCCTCTTTAAGGCCCATGGGATCTCGAAGACCGAGTTCCCTCAGATTAGTGGCTTCAATCATCAGGAATCGGCAATTCTCGGCTGGATCTACCCGGCTCTTGCGCCATGGTACGTGTTGCCGGCAGTCTTCTTTATTGTTTGGACCCTACTGCTAATCCACAACTTCTGGACGTAGCTGTTCTCACCGCTCCCCGAAGCAAATAAAAAACACCCCGCTCTCCCCAGCGCGGGGTGTTCAACTCGGGCCGTGTGGCCCGAGCGACGGGTCAGCTTGTAGTGAATCCGTGAATCAGCCGATAGCGTCGGCGACCGCCTGACGAATCGCGCCCGAACCGCGCTGGACGGCGTTGCCGACGTCCTCGCGGAAGCCCTCGGCAGCGTTACGCACCCGCTGGATGAGGGCACGATCGGCCTCGAGGCGAACGAGCACGCGGACGCACGAACGCTCGATGCGGCTAATACGCGACGCCCCGGCACGGCCAAGACGCTGCACGCGATCGACGCCGGCCTGGCCGGCGCGAGCGATCTCGCGATCCTCGGCGCCGGCGGCGTCGAGCCGCGCGATGCGGTCGATGGCCGCCTGGGTGGTGTCGCCGACGGCGCCGACGGCTCGATCCCGGGTGGTCTCCATGGCGGCCACGCAGCGGGCGGCCACGTCGGCGGGCTCCGGGGCGTTCTGCGCGAACACGGTGGTGGCCGAGAGCAGGCATGCCACGAGCCACGATACCACAGTCAGATTCCTCGTCATCGCAGGGCTCCTCTTCGTTGTTGCCGGGGGCAGAGCGATGCCCCCCTGGACGCGATCTGGCCCGCCCTCCCCGGGCCGGCCTCTCGCCCGTCCAACGCGGCCACCCCCGGTCTATTGCCTGCCGAGCGAGAACTCGGGCCAATACCCTGTGTGGTGCCCACGTACCGCCTGACCATCGCCTACGACGGCACCAATTTCTGCGGCTGGCAGAAGCAGGAGCCACCCGCACCGACCGAAGGCCAACCCCTGGCCACCGGCTCGGCCATCCACCACGCCGACCCGTCGCTGCCCGCCCCACCCGGCCGCGTGGCGCTGCGCACGGTGCAGGCGGTGGTCGAGCAGGCCGTGCGTCAGGTCGTCCGCGAGCCCATCATCCTCACCGGCGCAAGCCGCACGGACGCCGGCGTCCATGCGTTGGGCCAGGTCGCCGCCTTCGCGTGCACCGACGGCACCGACCCCGCCCGCCACGGCGGCGGCTGGCCGATCGAGCGCGGGGTCGAGGGGCTCGTTCGTGCCATCAACGGCCGCCTGCCTGCCGACGTCCTCGTGACCGACGCGCAGCCCACCCACGCCGAGTTCAACCCCATCGGCGACGCCCAGCGCAAGGCGTACACCTACACGTTCCACGACCACCACCGGCGTCCGCTGTTCGACCGCGCCACGGTCACCCACACGCACCATGAGCTCGACGAACGCCTGATGGCCGAGGCCGCGAGGCGTCTTGTGGGCGAGCACGACTTCGCCGCCTTCACGCAGATCAATCACGACCGACAGACCACGGTGCGCACCATCTACGACCTCACGGTCAAGCGCTCGGCCGAACACCGCGTGGCCATCACCGTCACGGGCAATGGCTTCCTCTACAACATGGTCCGCATCATCGCGGGCACGCTGCATGAGGTGGGTCGTGGACGAATCGCTCCGGGCGATGTGTCGGCCATCCTGCACAGCAAGGACCGCCGCCAGGCCGGGCCCACGGCGGCGCCGATGGGTCTGTGCCTGCAGTGGATCCGATACCCGGCGCGATAATCTGCAGACTCGTGTGAGTTGATCTACTGCTTGTCGCTGATTCGAGCGGGAGGCACGCGTCTTCCGCTCGCTATCACATCAAGGAGATGAAAGAATGCTTCGAACGACTCTTATCGTGCTCGCCATTGCCGGCCTGGCCTCCAGCGCATCGGCCGACCGCATGTACGCCGTGGACACGAGCACCGACAGCCTTTACGTATTTGACAGCGTCTCCGGTCTGACGCTCGATCTCGTCGGCCCACTCAACCCCGACCCTGCGCGATACTCGACGCCGGTCAGCATGGCCGTCGACAGTCGTGGTCGCATCTTCGTCATCAACAACAGCCCCGCGGGCGACGACGGACTGAGCCGGGTCGATCCGGCCACCGGGCTAGCCAGCAACATTGGCGGCGATGTCGGCGGTTCAATCAGCTTCGGTCCCGGGGGTCGCTTGTTTGGAATCGATCCGGCCGGCACGCTCGCGGCTGTGGATACCTCGACCGGGCTGACCACCTCGCTGGGCGGCCCATCGCTGCCTCGGCTCTTCGGGCTCGACTTCAACCGCCGCGACGGAAACTTCTACGGCATCACCAGCGCGGGCCCCGGCTCAACGCCCGAGCTGCTACGGATCGATCCGGCCACGGGAAACGTGCTGGCCAACATCACGCTCAGTTCCGGCATCGTCGGCAGTGCCCCGGGCTCGATCGCCTTCCAGCGCAACGGCGAACTCGTCATGACCGAGAACGGCCGCCGGCTCTGGGAGATCGACATCGCGACCGGCCTGCTGACTCTTCGTGCGGTCACCGCCGATTCGCCGCAGGGACTGGGGCTGGCACCCTGCCGTGCCGACTTCGACGGCAATGGCGTGCTGAACATCTTCGACTTCCTGGCGTTCCAGAATGCCTTTTCCGCCGGCAATCTCAGGGCAGACTTCGACGGCGACGGAAGCCTGAGCATCTTCGATTTCCTGGCGTTTCAGAACGAGTTCGCCGCAGGCTGCTAGGGCCTATATCCCAAAAAATATCGACGCTCGATGCGCGGTCCATGCGTGTTTGCCGCAACTTCTGGAACCGGGCACGACACCGATCGAATAAGAGCAAGGTCGTGATGGGAATGCATGGGCCGATCAGGCCCGACCCGAGCCGATTCGGACACCGGGTGATGCAGACCGACAATTCATGAATACGCAAAGCCACACCAGGCGTGGCCAGCGTCCGGACTCATCCCCCGGACCCTGGCCACGCCTTCTTTGATCGGGGCCTGCAGGACCGATCTGAGCGACTGGTATCAAGGCCGCTGGTCTTCGGCCTCGTCATCACCAAAGACGAACACCTCGCCGTCCTCATCGTCAGCGTCCGCGTCTTCCACGAACTCGCCGGCCGGCTCATCGCCGGGAATGCGGAACAGGCTTTCGATCTCTTCGGTGGTGAGTTCCAAGTCCTCGCCGCGGTCGAAGGCGCTGGTGTCGATGAGACCGCGCTTGTCGCGTCGCTCGGCCTGCTCTCGACGGCGATCAAACTGCTTACGGCTACGCACGAACACGCGGAAGGGCACTTCGTCGAAGGGCGCCTGCTCGCGGATGCGGTTCATCAGGTATCGCATGTAGTTGGGCGTGAACAGCTTGGGCTCGTTCACCACCATGGCGATCGTCGGCGGGGCCGTGCCGACCTGCGCGACATAGAACACCCGTGCGAGCGTGCCCAGCTTGTTGCTCGGCCCGCGCTTCTCGAGGATGCCGCGGACGAGGCGATTGAGCGCCCCGGTCGACACACGCTCGTGGGCTTGGTCCTTGAGCTCCATAGCCAGTTCGAGCACGCCGTCGATGTTGATGCCCTCCTTGGCGCTCAGCAGCGCAATGGGCGCGAAGGGCAGGCCCTTGAAGCCCTCACGGACGTACTTCTCGTACCGCTCGGCGGTCACGGGGCGACCCTTGTCGTCGGTTCTACCCTCGGCCAGGTCCCACTTGTTGACCCCGATAATGGTCGGCTTGAACGCGTTCTGGCACAGCATCGCCAGTTGCTGGTCGACCTGGCTGGTTGGCTCGGTGGCGTCGACCATCAGCACGACCACGTCCGCCCGATCGACGGCACGCTGCACGCGATCGAAGGCGAACCATTCAACGCGGCCCTGGAAGCTCTTCTTCCGCCGCATGCCGGCCGTGTCGATCACGATGATCTTCTTGCCATCTTTCTCGACCAGCACGTCGATCGCGTCGCGCGTCGTGCCGGCGATCTCCGACACGATCACGCGGTCGGCCCCGGCCAGAGCGTTCACCAGCGTGCTCTTGCCCGCGTTGCGCTTGCCGATAACCGCAATCGAGAGGTCGGCCGGCGGTGGGCTGGCAGTCTCGGAGTCGTCGGGCAACAACTCGTACACCCGGTCGCTCAGTTCACGCCGCATGTAGTTGTTCTTGGCGCTGCACATCAAGGGCTCGCCGAAGCCCAGGGCGCTGAACTCGTACGCGTGGGTCTCCCACTTTGGCCCGTCGACCTTGGTGGCCACCACCGTCACCGGAGCATGCTTGCCCAGGCTGGCATCGAGCTTGGCCACCTCGGCCCGCTGCTTGCGTCCAAGCTTCTGCTCGCGCAGCAAGCGGGCGATCTCCTCGTCGCGCGGCGTCATGCCGGCCTGCACGTCGATGCAGAACAGGATCACGTCCGCATCGGCCACCGCCGCCTCGATCTGCCCCTCGACGTCGTCGGTCAGCGTGGAGAGATCGGCCCCCACCTCGTCGTATCGCTGGCCCTCGGCTACGTACACGCCGTAGCCGCCCGTGTCGGTCAACTCGAGCGGCCGGCTGGGCCGCCCGTCGGTGTGGGCCAGGTCGATGATCCGAGTGACACGATCACGCGTCACTCCGGGCAGGTCGTCGACGATCGAGACCTTCCCCCCGGCCAGCATGTTCATCAGAGAGCTCTTGCCCACATTGGGCCGGCCCACGATCGCGATCCGTGGTATGGGCATAGCACCAATGGTACGCGCGTCTCGGCCCCGCCCCGACCGGCGGCCTCTTCCTACTATGCCCGGCTATGGACCACCTGACCCCCGGCGCCACCGTTCGCATCACCCAGCAGTTTCCCCGCCAAAGCGGCACGATGGTGACCACCGTCGAGGGCGTAGTGACCCGTGTGGGCCAAGAAAAATCCGGCTCGTGGTTCGCCCACACCCGCGACAACAAGGTCTGGATCGACCGCGTCGAGCTCCGTAAGAAGGACGGCGAACTCGTCGTGCTCAACCTCGACCGCTACTCGGCGGTCGAGCTGCTCGAGGCACCCAACCCCGAGGTCGAAGCCACGGGCTGAGCCGCCCGCCGGCAGCATCACATCATGGGGTGCGACCACGCCCATCCCGAGCTCGCCGCCGCTAGCGATCGCCCGCTGATCCTGGCCGTCGTCATCAACGTGCTGCTCACGATCGTCGAGATCGTCGCCGGCGTCTTCTCGGGCAGCCTGGCCCTGGTCGCCGACGGGCTCCATAACCTGGCCGATGCCGGATCGCTCGTGGTTGCTCTGATCGGACGTCGCGTGGCCAAGAAGCCCGCGGATGAACGCAACACCTTCGGCTACAAGCGGGCGGACATCGTGGGCGCGATGGCCAACCTCATCCTGCTGGTGGTCATGGCCGGCTTCCTCGTCCTCGAGGGCATCCAGCGGCTGTTCGATCCCCAGCCGGTCATGGGCTTGGTCATCATGGTTGTCGCCGGCGTGGCGCTGATCATCGATCTGGCCAGCGCCTGGCTGGTCGCCAGGATCGCAGGCCAGTCACTGGGCACGCGCGTCGCAATGATCCACAAGCTGGCCGACGCCGC
>JGI12109J20283_10704151_pt1 | contig 11698 bp, 8 predicted proteins | sample ElkSlonscriptome_12_FD_20283 | JGI IMG/M metagenome (IMG submission 20283) | reverse complement strand
GGTTTTATCCCGTTGACCCAACGAGATGGACCACCGTGACCAATTCTATCGGAACCAGAACGTCTGGCGGGTCTGGTGGCGGTGACCCATTTGGTGATCCCTTTGGTGGAGGAGGAGCTGCTGCGGCTCCTACAGAAGGTCCTGATCTTTTAGAGCTGTTTTCCCGCTATGGTGTGAACATTCCTGAAAATGGGCAAATTGGATACGAACCTCTGATTTCTCAATTGGTGGTGACGCTTACTCCGGATCAGTTCCCTCAGTTTGAAAACGTATTAAGCAAAATCAATGTCGCGCCACGTCAGGTGGAAATTGAGGCACGTTTCGTGGAAGTACTCCAACGGGATCTTGAGCAATTAGGCTTTGAATGGATCCTCACAGATAATGCTGAAATTCTTACGGAACCAGGCCCCGGGCCTGCTTCAAGTCGTCCACGGGTTCAAGCAGATGCTTTACCTAACGGGTTAACCGGCGGAATGCGCTTCTTTGATTTTGACTCTGCGGGGAATACCGTAGAACCGGGGTCACGAGATGCTTCAGGAGGAAATGAATTCCTTGGTGACATATTGTCTTTCTCCGGAATTCTCACAAACCCCGAATTGCAACTCGTTGTTCAGGCCTTGGACCAGAAAGGAAATACGGATCTGCTTTCAGCACCACGGGTCACCACCATCAACGGGGTGAACGCGGTTATTGAAGTGGTGACAGAAATCATCTACCCTACAGAGTTTGATATTACCGATGTGGACATTGGTGATGGAAGCAATAACTTTGTACCTCCCTCCGTAGAGCCAGGTGGGTTTGAAACCCGTGACGTTGGTGTGATTCTAAATGTGACTCCAACTGTAAATGCCGATAATTATACCATCAATCTGGTACTTCTTCCGGAGATCGCTGAACTGGTGGATTGGTTGCAGTATGGTTCCACGTTTGCTGTTCCAGGCGGTGACGAATTTTTGATCAACATTCCACAACCCGTGTTCGAGTCACGTAATATTACCACATCCATGATTGTATGGGATGGTCATACCGTCGTGATGGGTGGACTCATCCGTGAAGATCTGGTTACCATTAATGACAAAGTTCCAATCTTGGGCGATATACCAATTATCGGTCGATTATTCCGTTCGGAAGGACGCCGCTCTGAGAAACGAAATCTGCTGATTTTTGTAACGGCTCGTTTGGTGGATCCTGCAGGAAATTCTGTGAATGCTGATGAGCGTCAGGATTTATTTACCGGAGGAGCTGAGTCTTCCATGTCGACCAGTGGCGGCCCCGTACCTATGCAATAATCGGTCAGATCGTTAAAAGGAAGCAGCTGTACGGGTTTCGTTCAGCTGCTTCTTTTTTTATCTAAAAAACGGTTATGGGTTTCAAATCATTTTCCATTCTTTTGTTTTGTCTCGTCAGTTGGTCTGGAGCGTTGGCCGTACGGCGGGCTGTTCTGACTCAACAGACGAATACGGTTGAAGGAGAGGCCCCTTTTCTAATGGAATCCGCCCTTCAGTTTCGAATGACGGAGATGGTGAACGAAACAGGAACCCTTCCAGTCCGTGATACGAGCGTTCAGGTTCCGGAAGGAGTCATTATGAGAGAAACCTATTCTGTTGGGGCAGAATGGGTTTATTCTTTTTTAGCAAAACTATTACCTGAATCATGGACGTTTGCATCCAGGGTGCGATGGATTTCAACCGGTCTTTTTTGTTTGGCAATTCCTTTTGCAGGGTTGTGGGCCAAAACACTATCCGGATCGATGTGGAGTGCCTGGATTACGGCAGGCATTCTGGCTGCCAGCCCCGCTTTTGCTGTTCGGTCTTCAGGACTTGAGCTATCCCGCGAAAACCTGGCGATTCCATTGTTCACGCTTTTTTTATGGTTGGAATCATCTGTTCGGGCATCTGACTCGGAAAAATGGAAGTGGGGTGCCTCCATAGGATGTGCACTTTCTTTGGCGCTTGCACAGTGCTTTTGGGATCTCACCCAAATGGTGATAGGGCTGTGGATCGTTTGGTCCTGGATCCGAGTGATTCGAGAGCCCATAACTGCAAAAGATGATCGTATCCCTCTGGGGTGTGTAGCGGTCTCATTGGTTACCGCTGGATTGGTGAATCCTTATTTAAGATCGCATGGGTTCATGACTTCTCCGGTTATGGCCATGGTCCTTGCTCGGGCACTTGGTTCTATGGGTGGGGGATTTCTTGCTAAACGCAGGGTACAGGTAGGACTTTTGGTCTCTTTTCTAGGAGTCTTTTGGATTCTGGGCCAGCTCTTTGCTGAGCAGTATTCTCATTTTGGTGAGCTGCTCTTTGCCAAGCTCCACTATCTGAACCAAAAGCCAATGGATCCATCTCTGTTGTCCTACTCGCAACGGATTATGTGGACGCCGGCGTTGAATTCTACCACGTGGGAGTTGACAAAAGCTTACTTTTTATTCACGTTGTGTATCTTCAGCGTAACACTGCTGAAACTTGTCTCCGGGAAACGTTGGGCGGGACAAGTTATGGGAAGTGTGCTTTTTAGCTCCCTCTTTCTTCTTCCTGTAACCATCCTGTTTTTCCGTTTTCATGTATTCTGGGTACTATTCGCCTCTGTGGTAATTGGCTCCGGTCTACTGCTTCATTTTAGTAAGCTGACTCGTTTTCGCTATCACCTGTTAGGTGGCTTGTTGGCTGTATGCCTTACCGGAGGTGAACTTTACCTCCTTTTGTTCTTTGAACCATCTACATCTTCTGAACCTTCCCAGGATCAAGCACAACTCATGCAGTTGGTGAAAGCCATGGGTGGGGAACTGAAACAACAAAAGGGAAATCGATGGGGGCGACCTGGTGCATCTTATGGTGCCTTGGAAAACTTGTCCCAACAACTACGCGACCTGCCTCGTCCAGGACCGGTCGTGGCAAACTTTGGAATCAGCGCATCGATATTGGCTGAAACAGGTTTCCCGATTGTGTTACATCCCAAATTTGAAACTCCCGGTATTCGAAATAGGGTTCGTAGGTTTTATGAAATGCTTTTTTTGAAAACCGAAGAGGACTTTCGTGAATGGGCCTTAGGGTTTGGTGCACAGTATTATGTGCACAGCAATGGAAACCTCTCCGATCTCGATATACGTAATTCTCCCCGCTACATGGTGAATGCCGTACACCCACCTGATCATGCCCCCGTGTATGTCTTCGAAGAAAGGCCGCAGGATGCCACGTACTTCCGTCCCATCGGTGGAAATGAACGATATAAAATTTTCCAGATCATTTCTCACGAAGATGAAGAGTTTGCGACATCTCTCACAACTCTTGCCCAACAAGCGTTGCAGAGAGGAGATGTTCAGACGGCTGAACGACGTGCCCGACAAGCCCTGACGTATCACTGGAAATATCAACCAGCGCAGGACGTGTTGGCCACGATACTCTCTTTATGACCCTAAAAATCGGATGCACAGGTGGAATAGCCTGTGGAAAATCAGAAGCTACGGCTCGCTTTATTCATCAGGGGATTCCTTGCTTAGATACGGATAAAGTGGCACACGAAATTATGATGCCTGGCACTCAGGTGTATGATTCCGTGGTGGCGCGTTTTGGTGAAGATATCGTATCCGCTGATGGAACGCTACATCGCCCATCACTTGGCAACATTGTCTTTAATGACCCTGAAGCCTTGCGGGATCTGAATCAGCTTGTTCACCCACATGTTCGCAAACGGTGGTTGTCATGGCTGGAGGCAAGAAAAGAGCCTGTAGCGATTGTGGTGATCCCCCTGTTAGTGGAGTCGGGGTACCAAAATGAATTTGATGATATTCTATGTATTTCAAGCACAGAGAAACGAATGGTAGAACGCTTGAAGGACCGAGGGTTCAGTCGCTCGGAAGCACTACAACGAATACAGTCCCAGCTGCCTCTGGAGAACAAAGAAAAAGAAGCAACCTGGGTTCTGACCAACAATGGAACTCTCGAACAATTTACCCAAAAAGTGGACGAGTGGATCACCTCTGTGATCCCTACGGAGAACACGTGACATGTCTGAAGAATCTTTAACAACATCTGAAAAATCAACCGAACCTAAATCCCGGAATCAGCGCACACCACGATCTAAACGATCCGGTGATGAGCCTGCTCCTGCTGCGATTCCAGAGGAAGCCACCAAGCCTGCCCGTCGATCACGTTTAAAGCAGTCACGACCGAAACAAGAAGAAGACAACTCTTCAAATGACGGCCAAGAGGACCGAACTATGAATCAATCTAGAAATCAAAATCAAAACCGTAATCGTAACAACAAAAATAACAACCGTAGACGCCGTGGCCGGGGAGGGAACTCTGGCGGGGGTGGAGGTCGACGGAACCGACATGGATTAGAGGATTCTTTGCCGGAAATCGAAGAACGGAATGGCCCGTCTTTGAATTTGTTTGATTTACAAAAGCTTACCGTGCCGGAACTCATCGTCAAGGCCGAGGAAATGGATGTAGAAGATCCTGATGGATTACGGAAAAGTGAACTCATCTCGGAGATCGCAAAAGCGAACCTGGATAATGATGGCCCCGTCATGGTGCAGGGAATTTTGGAGATCCTTCAGGATGGTTTCGGGTTCTTACGTTCCCCACGATACAACTACCTAGCCACCACCGAGGATGTGTATGTTGCGCCGTCCCAAATTCGAAAATTTGGTCTTCGGTTTGGTGACTTTATTGAAGGCGATTTACGTACGCCTAAGGATAACGATCGATTCTTCGGCCTGGGGCGTCTGGATAAAGTCAACGAACAAGAGCCCGTAACGGTAAAGAAAGGGAAAAAAGGGAAGCGCGGGGTTATTCCTTTTGAGAATCTCACTCCTCTCTTTCCTCAGGAACGACTCGTCATGGAACGAGGAAAAGATCCATCTCTTCCCATGCGGGTCATCGATTTAGTGGCACCTATCGGAAAAGGGCAGCGCGGATTAATCGTGGCACCTCCACGAACCGGAAAAACGGTCCTTCTGCAGGATATGGCGAACTCCATTTCTGCTAACCATCCGGATGTTGAACTTTTTATTCTGTTGATTGATGAACGGCCGGAAGAAGTGACGGACATGCAGCGGAATACCAAAGCTCAGGTGATCAGCTCAACCTTTGATGAGCCACCAGACCGCCATGTTCAGGTTTCCGAAATCGTGATCGAAATGGCACGACGGAAGGTGGAAAACGGAAAAGACGTGGTGATACTTCTGGACAGCATTACCCGTTTGGCTCGTGCGTATAATACGGTTCAGCCCAATAGCGGAAAAATCCTCTCCGGTGGTGTGGATGCAAATGCCTTGCAAAAGCCAAAACGATTCTTTGGTGCAGCGAGAAATATTGAAGGTGGAGGCAGTTTGACCATTCTGGCCACCGCATTGGTCGATACAGGATCCAAAATGGATGAAGTGATCTTTGAGGAATTCAAAGGTACTGGAAACATGGAATTATCGTTGGATCGTTCCCTGGTTGAAAAACGTGTTTACCCTGCGATCAATGTTGCTCGATCCGGAACCCGGAAAGAAGACCTCTTGATGCATCCCGACGAGCTTCATCGTGTATGGGTGTTGCGTAAAGCCCTGAATGGAGTTCCCGCAGTTGAAGCGATGGAAGTCTTATTAAGCAGATTAAAGAAGACAAAAACGAACCCGGAATTCCTGCTCGCGCTTCAGAATGCCTAAGATTGTTGGCTTAAAACTCTCTTCCGGGTTTCTCTTCGGCTTGAAACTTTTCAGGAAACGAGATTCACTTGACCTATGTCTGTGCTCCTAGAAACTCCAAAAAGCAAAACAGCCTTGCTGTGGGGAGGAGCGTTACTTGGATCTTTCTTGCTCCATTTGGCTCTGTTTGAAATGAATCCCCGTTTGCTTACCAAAGCCGGGGATTCAACCCTGGCAAGGACGGAGCGTCAACAGGCGATACTGAATGTGCAGCCGCCTGAACCTGAGGTACTTCGACAGGAGCTGCCCCGATTGTTTGAAACTGAGCTTCCAGAGGAGCCTTTCGTTGAGAGTGGTGGGTCTGACGTTCCAAATGCTGAGGACGTATTGACCACACCTACTGAATCACCTATTCCTGAAGTAGAAGCCGTGGGTCGCCCCGCAGAACTTGTGGCTATGGATGTGGAGGAGGCCTCTGCAACAACCTGGTCGCCCCGTGAGGAAGTGCTTTCTATTACCGATCCCAGAATTCAGGACGTATTGGATGACCTACCAAGATCGTTTCGGGAGATTGAAACGACCCGTCCACAAGCCCCGGATATCATCCTTCCAACCGATATACCTGACATTGATGTACGTCAGGACTCTGTCTCCGCCTCAGTTCCCTCTATGGACGTTTCCACGGCTGAAATTTCAGTTTCCGAAGTCTACCATCAAGGAACNTTACAACTGGAAGAAGTTTCACCTGAGATCCCCGGAAGTTTACTTGAACTTCCTGAATTAGAAAATGAGTTCACTCAGGATGAGGAGGTTCTGCTGCCCACAGAGCAGCTTCTTCAACTCATGGTTCAGGTTCACGATCCTGAAGATGAGCCTGATGCCCGCTACTTCAAGATTCAGTTAAAGCGTAATGGGATCGAATCCTTACCTGCTATCGCAAAAGATGTGGTGTTTATCATCGATTGTTCCGCAAGTATGACCAGAGAAAAGTTGAATATCGCGTTAAAAGGAATTCGAGCCTCGCTCGATACAATTGACGAACCAGATCGCATCCAGGTCATTACCTTCCGGGGAAAAACGGAAATGTTTGCCTCTGAACCCCAACCGGCCACGTTGTTCGGTAAGGCTCAGGTACAAACCTTCCTTTCCTCTCTTCGAGCCTATGGTCAAACCGATGTGTTTGAATCGTTGAAAGCTCTTCAAGAGATGCCGATTGAACCCAAGCGACCGGTATTGGCTCTGGTGATTACGGACGGGATTCCCACCCAGGGTGTCATGGATACAGGAAAAATTTTAGATCAATTTTCCCGAGTCAACGAAGGGCGGATCTCAATGTTTGGACTCGGTGGAGGACGACGTGTAAACCGTCAGTTGTTAGACTTCCTGAGTTTCCGCAACCGTGGTTTTTCGTTGATCTCTCCCCGTGGTGAGGGACTCGCTAGGGGGGTGGAACGTATGGTCTCAGAAGTAAACCGACCCGTTTTAACAAATGTAGATGTGCGTTTTTCCGGAACCAGTTCGTCTGATATCTACCCAAAAAGTCTTTCCCATCTTTACGTGGATCGACCTTGGATTTTAATTGGCCGGACATCTCGCTCAACCGATCGCCTTGCATTTCAAGTCGTGGGTTCTTCGTTGGATTCCACACATGACATTGTGTTCGATGTACAACTAAGCTCAAGCCCACAGGGGCAACCATCATTGCAACAGGAATGGGCCTGGCAGGCCGGATTGGAAAAATGGGCTGTCGCTCTCGAACAAGGCTCAGAGGAAGCACTTCAGGAAGCGGTCGCATTTTTTCGCCGTTATGATTTGGACGTTCCCAACGCATATAAGAACTGAGTGCGAAAGCGTGTTGCATCCTTTGATCTGCTTGACATAGCAGACCTATGAGTAAAAAATTACATGTCCTGGACCATTCGTTGGCTGATCACGCAATCAAGACCTTGCGTGATAAAGACGCCAGTCCTGAACAATTCCGTAGTGCGATCTTACGTCTGACCATGTTGCTCACGGTGCAGGCCACCCAGCGTCTCCCTCTACGGACCCAGACCGTGGAAACCCCTTTAACCGAAGCCAAAGCCAAGGTGTTGGATTGCCGGGTGGGCATTGTCCCAATTTTAAGGGCCGGACTTTGTATGGTGGATCCACTTCTACATCTTCTCCCGGAAGCAGAAGTATGGCACCTGGGTTTTTATCGCGACGAGCAAACCTTAGAACCCATTACCTATTACCAGAAACTACCTCCTAATGCTCCGGTGGATGTCGCCTACGTGCTGGACCCTATGTTGGCTACCGGAGGCAGTGCCTGTGCGGCTTTGGATGTTGTGAAAAACTGGGGAGTAACTGACATTTCATTTTTGGGGATGCTGGCCGCTCCTGAGGGGATCCAGGCGGTTCAGGAACAGCATCCAGACGTTCCTCTCTATCTGGCTTGTGTTGACGACTATCTGAATCAACAGGGGTATATCGTGCCCGGTTTAGGGGATGCTGGCGATCGGGCCTTTAATGCTGCGGCACGATAGTCCGTTTTGTCAGTGTAGACCGATGTTTATTCTGACAGAATTTAACGATAAATGTTTCACATAACCTTGTCTGTGGGGTGAATTCGGACAAAGAAGGGGTATGGAATCGGACCAAATCCCCAATCCCGTCATTCGTCGCCTGCCCAAATATTTGGTGCATGTGCAAGAGCTTCGTGATGAAGGGGTGGAGTGGGCTTCCTCTCAGCATATTGCAGATGCACTTGGGTTAACCAGTTCCACGGTGAGACAGGACCTCTCGCATATGGATTTAAAAGGGATTTCCAAAAAGGGGTATGAAATTATTCAACTCGAGGCGGTGTTGCGGCAAATTCTTGGAGCGGACATGTTGCACCGCATGGTGATTATTGGGGCTGGAAATTTAGGGCGTGCGCTGGCCGCCCATGGCGACTTTGGGCGAAGAGGCTTCGAAATTTGTGGGTTATTTGATCAGGACGAAGCGGTAATTGGGAACACCGTGGGAGCGCTCAAGGTGAAGCCCATGTCGGCCCTTTCTGAAGAATCCAAAATTAAACGTATCGATATTGGAGTCATTGCGGTTCCTACTCAGGCTGCACAAGCGGTGGCTGATCAATTGGTTAAAGCTGGGGTGCCCGCTATTTTGAATCTGGCCTACCGACATATCCAAGTGCCTGAAGGGGTTACCGTGGTTGACGCACGACTCATGGAGAGTCTCCAGGAGTTAGCCTACGTTTTGGGTCAGCGGGATCGCGAGCGTCGCAATCACCAGACGGCATAATTTGTTTTGCATTTACGGTTTCGCTAGCTAGGGAGTAACTCAGATGCAGGAGAATGTCCTCTACACACCAGATGAGGTTACTGCCGCCATCACGCGGCTGACAGAAGAGATTTTTCTTCATTACAAGGATCGTCCTCTGGCGTTGGTAGGTATTCAAACCCGCGGAGTGGTCTTAGCGGATCGGCTGAACGCCTCGCTTACCCAGAAAGGATTACATCCCGAAGCGGGAATTCTGGATATCTCTCTCTATCGGGATGACCTGAGTAATATGGCCGCTTTACCCAAAATCATGGGATCGGAAATTCCGTTTGAGGTGGAGGGAGCTTCGATTATCCTTTGCGACGATGTGCTTTATACGGGCCGCACCATTCGGGCGGCAATGAATGTCTTACTCGACTATGGCCGACCTGAACGAATTGAACTGGCGGTACTCGCGGATCGCGGTCACCGGGAGCTACCGATTGCGCCAACCTACTGTGGGTTTACAGCCTCAACCGAGAAATCGGATTACTTGAGGGTTCACTTTGAGGAAACCGACCAGATGGATCAAGTCGTTCATTACAGTGGAGAAGCGAAATCATGAAAGGGTCCGCGACTCCTAACCGAAAAGATCTATTGACGATTGGAGACTTGGAAACAGATGAAATCCTCCAGATTTTAGATGCTGCAATTCCATTTAAAGACCTCTTCAAGCGGTCGGTGAAAAAAGTACCCACCCTGCGTGGTAAAACCGTTTTAAATCTTTTTTACGAACCCTCTACCCGTACGCGGTCCAGTTTTGAAATCGCGGCCAAGCGATTATCCGCAGATGTGATTAATTTCTCGGTCTCCACCTCAAGTGTGGTCAAAGGCGAATCGATTCTGGATACCATTGACACCTTGCAGTCCATGCAGGTGGATTACATGATTGTTCGCCACTCCGTAAGCGGAGTTCCTGAATACATCGCTCGTCATACCCCAGCATCGGTGTTAAATGCTGGCGATGGCCATCACGCCCATCCGACTCAGGCATTACTGGATGCCTTTACGTTTCGAGAGGTTTTTCCAGAAATGGCTGGAAAGAAAATTGTGGTGGCCGGGGATATCCTTCACTCACGTGTAGCCCGATCTGTATTTGAAATCATGCATAAACTAGGAGTTCAGGTGGCCGCATTTGGGCCGGCAACCCTGGTTCCCCGGACGATCCCCGATCATGTGACCATTTTGGATTCGTTTGATGCGGTTCTCGAATTTAATCCTGACGTTCTCTACCTGCTAAGACTTCAGTTGGAGCGTCAAAAGGCCAATTTCTTCCCCAGTATGCGTGAATACCACGCACGTTACGGGGTCACCACGGAACGGTTTGCCACCTTAAAGGATCGAGGAACCTGGATTATGCATCCCGGACCTGTCAATCGAGGTGTGGAACTGGTGGATGATGTGATGACCTACGAAAGAACCCTGATAAATACGCAGGTGGAAAATGGAATCGCGGCCCGAATGGCGGTTCTCTATCATCTAACCCCTCAGGTGAAAGCACGCGGCCTGGAAGTGGAGGGGACCTCATGAGTTCCCTCTTCATCCAAGGAGCTTTGGTGGTCCGGCCAGGAAATCAGGCCCCAGTTGCTGAGAACATCTGTGTAGAGGATGGAGTAATCGCGGAAATTGGTTCGTCCCTACAGCCAAAAGATTCCCAAGAAGTGATCGAGGCAGCAGGAAAAGTCCTTCTTCCCGGTCTATGCGATGTGCATGTGCACATTCGGGAGCCGGGTCGGGAAGATTGCGAAACCATCCAAAGTGCTACCGAAGCAGCTCTGGCTGGCGGATTTACCCGCATTCTCTCCATGCCCAATACCACCCCACCAATCGATACGGGTGGGATGGTTACTTACATAAGCAGCATCTCGAAATCCCAGGGAAAAATTCCGGTATCGGTTGCGGGTTGTCTAACCGTAGGACGAAAAGGAGAGAAACTGGCCGAGATCGCGGATATGGCCTCACAAGGTGCGGTGATGGTGACGGATTGTAACCTCCCGGTTCGAGACCCCTATGTACTTCGACGTGCATTGGAATATTCCCGATATTCAGACATCGTGGTCGCGGTCTACCCGGACACGCCAGCCTTAACCTTGGAAGGAGTGATGAATGAAGGACACATGTCTTTTCGATTAGGCCTCCCGGGAATCCCATCGGTTTCAGAAGAAATTGCCATTGAACGGGATTTACGCCTGGCTCAGGCCGTTGGGGGGCGAGTTCACATTCAAAACATCTCTACCGCAAAATCTGTGGAGTCCATACGGAGATTTAAATCGGAAGGCGTGGAGGTTACTGCCGAAGTCACCCCACATCATCTTCTCCTGACCGAGGAGTCCCTTGAGGGATACAACACTCATATGAAGATGATGCCGCCTCTGCGTACAGAATCTGACCGCGAGGCCCTTCAGGAAGGACTCCGCGATGGTACAGTGGACATGATTGCCACCGGTCACGCCCCCCATACCGCCTTTGAAAAGAATATGGATTTCCAACACGCCCCGTTTGGAATCATCGGATTGGAAAGTGCACTCCCTGCCCTTTACGAGGGGATGATTGCGAATGAAAAACTTTCCTGGGCACGACTGGCAGAAGTCTTCTCTCACGCCCCCCGCGCTTTACTCAAAGAATCCCCCCTTGATTTTGCCCCGGGGGAGCCTTTAAACGCAGTTTTGTTCGACCCAAATGGACAGACGACTATTGATCGAACAACGTTACGTTCCAAGAGTTTCAACTCTCCCTGGTTGCATCAAACCCTGAAGGGAA
>JGI12109J20283_10482183_pt1 | contig 11700 bp, 6 predicted proteins | sample ElkSlonscriptome_12_FD_20283 | JGI IMG/M metagenome (IMG submission 20283) | reverse complement strand
TCCGCCATCTACAGAAGAACCCCCAGCACCGGTTTCATCCGATCTTCAAATGGTTCGAGGAGTGGTGCAATGACGAATTCGGTCATGGGGAGGCTTTTGCCCTCCTGATGAAGACCGACCCCAAGCTTACCAGTGGCATCAATGTGTTCTGGATCAAGTTTTTCCTGACAGCGGTCTATGCGACCATGTATGTTCGCGACCATCAACGTCCAGCTTTTCATAAGGCCCTGGGTGTCGATCCGGACTGGTTCGCCCACTCCGTGTTCACGAAAACCAGCGAGATTTCCAGGCAGGTGTTTCCGCTGACACTGGACATCGAAAATCCGCGCTGGATGAAGAATCTACGAGCGCTGCATAGGGCCAATGTCGATCTCGCCGACGCCAAGAAAAATGGTCGACTTTTCAAACGCCTGATCGCCTCGGCGCGCGCGGGACTTGCCTTTGTCTCCTTACTGACGATTCCATCAATCAAGAACAAGGTTCCGGCCAAGACCCGGCTCGAACCTGCCTATTGAGTTGCTGCCTGGGTTCGAAATACGGTGGCTTCCCTGACTCCCGTATTTCGATTCCGGCGGATGCTTAGTCTGCCCTGCCAGGCCTTTTCGACTGATCGAGTCAGCCCAGTGCCTAGTCGTTCCCACGACTACCCAAAAACTGTTGTCGGCGGAATTCCCTTGCCGCGGTAATTGCCAGGCTATGTTTCGCCCCTTGCGCAGACGCTTTGCAAAGCCTCATTCACGCTGATTGTCTTGCAGTCAGGCTCATTCTCCGCTTTGCGACCAGTAACCTGGAAATTATTTCTGAAAGCGCCTGTCTCTGGTGTTTGCTATTTACAGAAGTGTTGCGATTATGCGGACATCTTATTGCGGAACTCATACGAATTTCATGCGTTTGATGCGTCGATAAAGCCGATGACAGATTCGATGACTTGCAGTCAAAAAACCAGACCGCAGAACCGAGGCCAATTGAAATCGGCATGAAGCGAGGAGCCAAGGTCCTCGAAGTTGCAGAGAGCGGCACCTATCTGCTTGCCGGCTACCTCCTGATGCTTGCGGCCGCAGGCCTGCTGCTCAGCGCCCTGCTGGGCATGATTCCTATTCTGCAAAACCGTGACTTCGCCGGCGCTGTTGTCCATCTTCTGGATCGGCTGCTTCTCGTGCTCATGCTCGCTGAACTCACCTTCACGGTTCGGCGCATCGCGCATACTCGCCAACTTGAAGTTACCTCCTTTCTGTTTATCGCCATCATCGCCTGCGTGCGTCGAATGCTGGTAATCACTGCCGAGCATGCCTCGGTGATGGATTTTGAGAGTCCGCAATTCCAGGCTTTCCTCGCGGAAATGACTGTGCTGGCGGTGCTTACCCTATTCCTTGCAATTTCCGTGTATGTGATCCGAATATCCAGTGCCCACCAAACCGAGCGATCCGAAACCGAGTATTCACCCAGCTGAGCTTGGCTCTCTTGTGCATGGCCATTCCGGCGCCGGTTACAGGCAACTTGGGGATGCACTGACTGCGATTACTGGCGGATCCGGAAAAGGCCGCGGACTCCAGAGCGACGGGACTTGAATGGGCGCGCAGCTAATTTCCAAGGGATTGCTCTGAATAATGCAGACAGATCTTTGCGGGGCTCCCGGTTGGCAAGCGCTGCCACTCTCACGGGCTAGTCGGCGCGCCGGCGCAACGCTGCCTGGTCAAAAGGCCGACTGAAAGCCATAGGCATGTCTTAATTATTCAGAGTTTCCCTTAGTAGATATCAGAAGATATCGTGACTTAGCTGATCAGGCTTGCTGTTGCTCAGGGTTTCGTAAAGCAATTCCGAGCTGCCGATCGGATCCTTGAGAGGATCCCAGATCGGAAACAACCGCCGACGCACTGCGAAGAAAACCCGATCAACCTTGTTGGCTAGAAATATGGGTAGATGAAGCCAGCGCAGAAGAAGAAACAGGCGCCGGCGAATAGCCCAGTTATAGATGGATTCTTCGGAATAAAATCGATATCCCCAGCGTTTTTCAAACAATCGGCTGGATTGATGAGTCACTTTGCCGTTCCAGCGTAAATTGAAATAGAGCAGGTCCGACAGTGCTGCGCGTGTGCCCAGATTATCGAAATGAATGACCGACCTAGGATCGGCATACAGTGTCTCCCCCCTCGCTTTCAGCTGCATGCCGATATCCAGATGCTCCCTAATGGTCATCTGGGGAAGTTCGATGTCCTTCAACACGCTAGTCCTGAACAGGACACAGTGCAATTCGAATGCCTGGGTGGGGCGGACTTCCATCGGAATTTCTTCCGGTGAGGCGCGTCGATAGGGTTTGTGTTCAATCAGTCGGGCCTGACCTTCCGCCTCGACCACCCTGATTTCATTGATGTAGAGATGATTGCGTAACTCGGCCCCCTCATCTACTCCTGATTTTTCCAGAGTCAGGGGATTGATCACCGCGGCATTAGTATTGTCTGCCGTTTCCAGCAAGGGCTGCAGCCAGCCCGGAGTTACGCGGGAGTCATTGTCTAGAAGAACGGTAAAGGGAGAGTCGATGAATTCTCGATATCGACGTACGCCTTCAATCGGAATGATGCGGCCATAGGAAACGATCTTGGCATTGTCTTTGTCACTGAGGGCCTTTTCCAACGCCTTGCGAATAGCGGCTGGGTAACCCAGGTCTAGTGCAACCAGCTCGAAGGCTTGCACTGGTGTACAGCGATACAATTCCTCTATGCATTCCACGACACCCGTGTAACGGTCACGAGGCGATATGATCACAGTAACTGTATTGCCCGCTCTGGTCTTGGGCGCAGTCGCCTCTGAATCCGGCATGGGGCTAGTCTTCTCCACTTCTACTCCGCTCTGTTCTAGTCACCGCTACCCGAATCTTGGTATCCACACCTTGACCTAGAACTAAATCAATTGCTGACACAGTGAGGCGAACAGGCGCGGGTTTGTTAGCCGCGCTATCGTATCAACTAGTCTCTAAAGCGGCAATCTCGGAAGTGCCGACGCGTGAGTCAGAAGCCAAGGATGTTCGGAATAATGCGGACAAGTCTCTGCGGAAGTCTGTAAGCCCCTCCCCAGCAAGGCGCGTCCCACAGGGAATAGCGGGCTCAATTGCTAGTGGGAGCAACTCGGCAGTTGGGGCTTGCAGTCGGCCCGCGCTGTCATTCCTTGCCTGGCTATTGGCACACCGGCCCAAGCGCCTTGTCTGGGGTGCCGACTCAAAGTCAAAGGCCTGTCTTCGTCATTTCGAGCACCCTGACGGGGTATACCTTATCGCTTGCGTCGAGCCTTAAGGTATAACTTCAATCGATACAGGAAGATACCCGGTAGAAAAGCCCGCCGGTAGTAGTCAAGCAGAGTCAGGTCACCTACCACCGAGAGGGTGTGCATTCCGTCTACTCCAATCGTTTCAGCGAGGCCGTTTAAATCACCACAGAATTCCTCATGAAATCGCTCCGGAGTCAGCTCAATGATTCTTTGAACTGAGATCGCGCCGCCGTAATTCGCACTGCAATCCTGTGTCGGCCGATAAAGCGATCCCTTGTATTCGAAAGGCGTTCCTGCTGGGCGAGCGGAACAGACATCCATCTTAACGGGATTGTTTTGGTGCTCTCGCCAGGGTCCCAGCAGGTCCTCTGCATGCCACAGATAAAGATGGCTGTCGGGGCTGTCGTTCAAATTAGTACAGAATAACCACCACCTGCCTTGAAAGCGAATCACTGTACTATCGACCGCTGCAATATCGGAAATGATGTCAGCTAAATATTGCCATTCACCCGGCCCACCAGACTGTTTGTAGAGTGAAACTCTGGCTCCCTCGGAGGTTTCCGGGATACAGTAATTCTCACCCTCATACTGAAAAAGGTAGGGGTAGGAGCAGTGGTGGGAATAATTTATGTTGACCGGAATCGACTCAGCCGGCATTTTGACAGCAGCTTGCGGCTGCTTGGCAGACTTAAACCTTTCCAGTGTCGCCCGGTCAATGAAGAAGCCCGCTATGCCGCCGGACATGCTTGCGTTCGACCATTGTTCATGAAGAATAGACAGGCCGTTGTCGTCTTCGAGACCAAAAGGATCAGCATGGAAGGAGTTTCTCGCGGGGCTTGGCAAGAAAACCACACGGGATTGACGCGGCTGCTGCCAGAGTTCCTCCACTGGAGAAAAGGCTATAGCGAGCCCCCAATGTCTGTGGGTGATAAAGCGCTGGTAAAGATTTCTTATCTTGTTGCGCTTTAAAAGCAGCGAAAACCACAAGCCAAGCAGATAACCCGGCGCCCCTCGCTTCGAGGCCTGACCTTTGGCCACCGCGGTTCTGAGCCGCAGCTCGCCAACAAGCAGATCTTTGCAGGCCTGGGCCAGCAAGCGTGAGCCTTCATTCAGCATCAGTTCGGTCTGGCCGCGATAAGAGGCATCCAGGGTGCGAAACCTTGCCTCCCGCAGAACACAATAGTCATCCTCGTGCCGTCTTCCCAGGCCGCGCAGGCTAACGGTGCTGGTTTGGCGTCCGAGTAAGATTTCCCAAAAACCCGGCGGACCTTCGGCAAACTCGTCGTCACCCAACTGGAAGATCCAGACACCATGGGTCGCAGCGCCTAAGATTCCTCCACTCGGCCGACCCGGACCAAAGCGGATGAGGAATTCGAGATTACAGTCCGCGATAGTCCTCACATCCGCTGCCGCGAATTCAAATCCGCCACTTTCCCTATCAAAAACTCGGCATTCCATGACCTCGACGTCGTTGATCAATTCACCGCCGGATGTCGTTACCAGCGTTTCACTACCGACATTCCGCGAGGACTGCGACACAAGCTTCCTCGAATGGCGCTTTTCAGCAGCAGAACTCGTCAAATCATCGTCTTTCGCGACTTCTTGAGCTGACGACTCGTTTACCACCAGGGCCAAATCCACGCCTGCGATTGCAACGGCCTGCTGAACACAACTGGCCTGCCAGGCAGCCAGTTTGCCGCCAGCACAAATGACTCCAAACTTTATGTCTGAACCACTACCAGGCATCTATGCGCCAATAGAATGTGATTCTACGAGGTGTGTCAATTAGCGATAAGATATGGACAGTCACGAGCAGTATGCGCTCTGATTCGTTTAGCTGACTTAGCATACTGACAAAACCATGAGGTCGGCAAAAATAGCGGCCTTGTTTGCTTTGCACAGTGCGACCACTTGGTCAGGAAGCCCTTATACACCAGGCCCGATTCAAGATCATCAAGTTAGCGGATTTAATGCTCGAGCATCTGTTTAAACCTGGCAAGCCTTTATTGAAGCAGCGCTTACTTTTCACTTCCCCGCGATTGCACCGGTATCGGCAGATTCCCGTCAGTATTTAGGGTTTAGGCTAACCGAACAATCGTTGGCCTTTCTAGAGCAAGTGCCTTAAAATTTCTGAGTAAAATGACGGGCAATTGCAACTCACTCCTCGATAGCGTTGGCGAGTGATAATTCCTCTCCCAACCGCCTGCATAACATTCGAACTCTTGCGGATGGGACCGGTTAAGATGACAGATGCGAATTTTTGCAACCACACCAGCACAGCATGGGAACACCCCCTGTGCAAAAGCAGCACACCGAATCTGGAGGCTAGCGAGCTAGTGGCAGGGTGGTCCGGTAAAACCTACTCAGTACCGCTTAGCTTTGGCTTTTCTAACTTATCCTGTAGTGGGTGACAAAATTTCACTTTGACCATAAAAAACTGAAAGGAGGAACCTCGACATGTCCAACAGGTCGCGCAACACAGTAAATAAGCTGCTGCTTTTGCTGTCAGCGATCCCGGCGGCAGCCTCCGCCCTCAATACGACTGTGACGCTGACTGCGGATGGCACGATCACTCCGACAGCCAGCGAGATAGTGACTTTCGGCTTGCCCCTGGCAGAGGGTGACGTTTACAACCTCAATGACATTCGGGTTCTGATCGACGGAGTCGAACAGATGATCAGTATTGAAGCAGGTCTGACCTGGCACTGGAGCGATTCCTCCCTGCGCTCGGTGACGATTCAGCTTCGGAACGCTGATATGACCGACGGCGACGTGAAAGTCTCTATCACCGATGCTGGTAACGCCGCGCCGACCCGGTCATTTCTTCCCCACCACGATGGCTGGGCCACCGGTCCGGCGGACAAAGCGAATATGCCCTTCCCGCGCGTGTTTGCCGTCCATGACCTCGACTATCTAGCCAGCACTGGCATCATCCCGCCCTACACTCCGGGGACCTCGGGAGAGGGCGTGGGTCAACTCCAGTCTGAGCAGTTTGACAATGGGTTTGGTGACTTGGACTTTAGCGTAAACGGTGCCGGCTCGCAGGCAAGCTACCTGTTCGACAGGGCAACGGCAATGATGAAAGCCTATATGGCCACGGGAGAAATAAAATTCCTGAAAGAAGGCTTCATGACCAAACAGCTGTATTTCAGCCACATCCGCGATGATGGTGCTTCACCGGCACGCACTGGCGGCGAAGGTTGCTTTACCTTTGGCTCGGTAAACTGTAGAGATGGCAAATACATCTACACCGAACCAGCGAAGCTTGCTTGGGCTCTGCTAGGAGACAATAGTCAATGGGACAATAGCCTCATCGACAATATGGCTTTTCAGGCAGATCTAGGTGACTATCAGGCATCCACTCGAGACCTTTACGACTCAGAATCCGAGCTTTTCACCGAGCGAGCGGCAGGTCTGGTCGGTCTGGCTGAACTCGCTGCCTATGAAATCACAGGTAATCCCAGAGTTCTGGCGCATCTTAATGAGCGTATCGACTCCCTCAAGGACATGCAGCAAGTGGAAAAGAGCTGGGAAAAAGAAAATGGCTGGATTCCGAAAAGTGGGGCATTCACTCACTCCTGGTGCCGTCATGAAGGATGCGCATCTGGGTATCCCGGGGACGGCACTACCGATGACCGCCGGTTTTCTCCATGGATGAGCGAGAATATCGCAGATTTCTTATGGCAGGCCTATAACATCACTGGACGATCCGACATACCGGAAATGCTGCGGCTACTGGGCAACGCCATTGACCTGTACGGTTTTACCTCTTCCTATCTATCCGGCGTCGGGCTTTCGTCGACTTATCAAAACAAGAACGGGTTAAATACAATTACACTGTCATGCTCTGCGGCAGACCCTGCACCAACCTCCATGCTGTACTCTGGCTCAGCATTTGCTTCAGCTGAAGCTTTATCTGAGACGGCGCTTGCCTACACTGATCAGCATAATGTTGAAGTGATTTTACCCCTTGCCCTGGCATTCTACTTCGAGACCAACTCTGACAGCAGAACCAGATTGTATTCCCGGATTAAGCATCTTGAGCGACAGTGGCTCTCGAATACTCCGGAAGACTGCTCAAGACTTACAAGACCCCCTCGCGTCTTTAATTGGCAGCATCGCAGTAATTCAGTTAGGACCTGGAATTGGGTGCTGACCGAGTTTTCTGGAGATTATTGATTAAAAACCCGAGAGTCTTCAGCTTTCCCGACAATTTTAATTTGGAAGCAAACATAGAAGTCATCAGTGGCCTTGTTTCCATTTTCCATTTAGAACTGGGAATTGCATCGATTGTTTCAATTGACTAGTGGCGCTTTGATTATTAATGGCGCTGTATGCTTGGCCGAATGCTCAATACATAACGGTAATTTTCTGCTGGTAAAACTCACGACTCGGAGTCAGTCGTGGTTCCGTGACAGACTGGATTACGGTTCGCTTGGACAATTAAAGGGTTGTAATCAGAGAGTTCGGAACGATTGCAGAACCGGGCAGCCAAATAAAGATTGGAGTTGTGTCTAACACAGTAGAGCACGAAGATTGATCCCGGTAGACCGCGACTTCCATGCCATTAGGGCAAGAGCGGAATTCATTGGAAACGACCTGCTGATTGTCAGCATCAGGGATAGCACATTAAAATTCATGAGCTGGTCTGAGCGCGCCAACTTAACAAGCACAATTCGGCGTGCAATTCCCTCTCGCCTGTTCGAGTCACCGTGGCTCGGTGGGGCTTTCGGGTTGGCGACGCAAGCGGTCTGAATGGTAATCCAATTCCTGATTTCCAGTTCGCTATCTATATGCGTCGGCAAGCGCTTGACAGACTGCCAATTAATTGATCGTTTCCTGAATCAGGAAGGCTAATCAATATAATCCTGATTTCTTTAGTTTGGCTTACAATGGTTCTGTGCGTCCCACTGTGGGTTAGGTTAGTATCTATAACTGATGTTAAGCAGACCCTGATCCCAAATTCACATGCTCTCTGTCATTCATATTCTATCAAGCCTTAATACCGGGGGTGCCGAAAGAGTCACTATAGAACTCGCGCAAACTCAGAGAAAGAACGGACTGGATGCTCAGATCTTAAGCTTGGGTTCAGAGCAGGATTTTCTAGTGGAATCAGTCAGGGAAAGAAACATACCTTTCTCTGTTGTGGGCAGTCCGAAGAACCGCCTTAGTCGATACAGAAAGATTCTCAGCATTATTAAACGTTTCGACGTAGTCCATTGCCATAGTCCCCGCGCGCTTCTCTACATTGCTCCTATCGTTCCACTTTTCTCGCACAAGCGCATTATCTACACGCGCCATGGATTAGAACCACTTCTCGCAGCGAAATGGAAACTGCTACATCGGTACATACAACCTTTTATTAACTGGGCAACGTTCGTCACGCAGTCGGGCTACGATGTGTTTAGTGTCAATCATCATTGGAACCCGGACAAGTTGCAGGTGATTCAAAATGGCGTATTTGTACCTGATGAAGTCAATGTAAATAACGAGCTTCCGCTTCGCTTTGGCTCCGTTGGAAGAATGGTAGAACTTAAAGGACAGCCTATCTTTCTTGATGCTTTGGAAATACTCGCCAAGGAGTTCGGAGACGAAGCCTCGCGAATGTTTTCTGTCAGGTTTTTCGGATCTGGTCCTTTAGAGTCCGAACTTCGTCAGATTGCAGAAGAAAAAATTCCGGGTCTTGCGGAGTTCTGCGGAGAAGAGCCCGAGGTAGCTAAAATTTATAATGGAATTGATGTACTGGTCGTGGCGTCCCGCAGTGAGGGACTGTCCATGGTGATCATGGAGGCGATGGCCCGAGCTAAACCGGCTGTCGCTACCGATGTCGGCGGGAATGGGACTCTGGTTATTCATGGGAGGACGGGATTACTAGTGCCCTATGGCAGTCCTCAGCTCCTGGCCGATGCATTGAAATCCTTGGTCTCAAATCACGAATTGGTAGAGCAGTACGGTGTGGAAGCCAGGAAATTGATAAAAAATAAATTTTCACTAAATGCTACCCATAAAGCTTATCTCGCCTGTTACGTTGAACCACATTAGCGTCTTGTCAAGCGCACCGGCTGCAGGCCCGAGCGTGCCCTCATTGTTCAGAGCAGCCCGAATTCAAAGAGATCACCCAGACAGAAATTCTCTTTATCTAGATTTCACTTTGCCAGCTGACGGTGTCCAAGTAGCAGATTCCCTACAGAAACAGCTTCATTAGAATATAAACAAACAGAATTCCTGAGACAGTGGCTGAAAGTGTCCACTTGGCCGCCACATTGGCATCAAAAATCTTGGCTCCTTCAGGCAACTCCCGAGATACGCGTCCATAACAAGCTGCCGCTATGCCGACATAGATGTAAAGGAGTGGGGTGTATGACCTGCTCAGGAAAAACCCAGAGACCATAAAACCCACGAAACTGAACAAAAGTGCCCTAGCTATAAGAGCCTCCTGATTTAATTTAACCATCGAAGCAGGAGCAACTGGGTTCGCATTATTCAAGTAATTTTTTTCAGAAATGTTAAACAGCGTAATGACAGTGACAACGAGGAGTCCAACCCAAGCTAAACTCCCAAAAAGTCCAAGTTCTGCGATTGCAAGCACAAACGAGTTGTGAGCCGTTTCATGGTGATAATCCGTGAAACTGCCCCGCCCTACACCAAAGATCGGATTGACTATAAACAATTGTATTCCTTCATACCAGGCATCCAATCTACCCTGTGCACTCTCATCATCTGCGCTGATTGTACGAAAGCTGGATAGCACCCAAACTAAAGCCGGGCTGAATAAGGATGAAGCGAAAAGGGACTTTTTAATGCCATACTTGCTCCAGAACCATAATAAGATCAACGCAACCACAGCCAACAGCGTACCCCGAGAGTTTGTAAGAAATATTCCATACAAAATACTCACAATGGCAAGCCAGAAAACCGGACGGAACAATACAGGGGATTTGAGCTTAAGCAGGAAAACTAGCGGCAAAGCCATTACAAAAAACATTCCGAGATCATTTGGGTCATTTAGGTAGCCAAAGTAGGTTATCCGCACTGCATCGCCCTGAACGATGGCTGGATTTCCCACAAGCCCTAATGCTAGCTCGCTCGTCGCCTGCACGTGACCATTGGCCACCATTATCATTGCCGCGACAATTATGAGCAAAAAGACAATATATTGTCTTGAGATTGTACTCACGAGGCCACCCACTAGTAGAAGAGGTACTAAGGCCTGTTGCATGAATTCAAGCCCAAAACTCAATGCACCACCGAGCCACCCTGACGCCGCAACTGAAGCTGCAATGGCGACTGACAGCCATATTGCCAAATTGAGGTGAGGATTCTTTAAATTCTTTTTATCCGTAAAAAGAAAAAAAATCATACATGCGATTAGCGAATCTCTAACGATAGTCGAGCTATCATTTACTAACACAAACCATTCGTGAGGTCTGATTAGAACCGAGACTAAATAAAGTAATAGAAATAGAAACGCCATGGATTCGCAGCAAACTGGATATTAAGAAGTAGTATAAATAGGCCGAGACCTGATCATACTAACAGCAAAGTGAACTGAGGGAAGTCTAAAGGAGCAGGAAAGTTCCAAGCGCACCGGAGCAATCGAGGAAGCTGGTGCTTCGATTCCCAAAAAAACCGAACAGTAGTCTATACCACCAACGCCATCGGGTCACTCAGCTACAGCCTGCGCAAGGTTATCGAGAGACACAGGGCATTGCTGCACGGTGATGCCATTCGTAAAATACTGGACTTGGGTCTCAAGAATTAGGATTACAGTCTATGCCGAAGCCGTTGCTGACAACACTGTAGGCATGAGGAAAGGTGAATGTCCGGGCAGATTTACATTGCCGCCCAGGAATACGGTTTTTAAACGTGGGGCATATGAAATTTACTATGTAGATAGACCTGAAGCTTTTTCTGCAGCTAATCAGAATGAACACTATCTTGGTACTGTCCGCTAGTCGCGTAAATGCCAGATACCGGTGGGGGCAAGGGCAGGAAGAACGCCGGCAAGGACAGGGATGACTGCAGTTTCGCCGAGCACCACGCAGCCAGCACATGGGCTTAACGGCTGAAACGCGTATTCAACCTATCCCGAGGCGCCTTGTCTTGATGCTTCGCATCCCCACAAAAGACATGAATGACTCTTGCAGCCAAGTGATTGAGTTATCAGTGTCGCTTTTTCGAGGACCGGGTACAAAAAAGCCCCGCATGCGCGGGGCTTCCTGTGAAAAGCACTCAGGTCTTTACGGCATCAACAGGTCGCCAACCAGAACAGTGTCAATATAGTGGATTACACCATTATCTGCGAAGACATCTGACTTGATCACGTTCGCCTCATAGTTGATTCTGACGCCCTCACCGCCGAGACTGACAGGGAGTGGCTCGCTGGAGCCGGCCACGCTCACTCCTCCAGACATCAGCAGCGCGTCGGCGCCGGCTGTG
>JGI12109J20283_10266621_pt1 | contig 11700 bp, 10 predicted proteins | sample ElkSlonscriptome_12_FD_20283 | JGI IMG/M metagenome (IMG submission 20283) | reverse complement strand
AAACTGTAGTGGCAACTCGTATCTGCAGTGGGACGGTAGTGCCGACGCATGGCAGTGTACGGATATGGGTAGTCTTGGTTTTGCACTAACGCCACCAGCGTGTACTGGTGATGACTTTCTGCAGTGGAATGGAAGCAGTTGGCTTTGCACTGACTCAGGGTCAGGTTCACCGTCACCATCACCGTCACCATCACCGTCGCCATCTTACAAACCGAGCATCTCTTGGACATCGCCGTCCAATGTCGTATTAACCTCAACAATGGCTTATAGTGGCAACCCGGACGGGTGTCATCAGACCGGCACCATCAGCGTGACTAACTCGGGCGCTCCCGTGACCATAAAGAGCGTTACGGGCGGGCTCTCATTGCTCAATGACGCCGGTGACGATGGAAGAGGTCAACGTACTGGTTCCTGTTTCGGTGCAAGTGGTAGTACTCTTGGCACATGCACCATGTCATTTAAGTATTGTCCCAGTGCATCGGGAACAGGATGGGTGAATGGGAACATCACCGTTTCGTATACCACTACTGATGGTTCGGAAGAAGAGAAACTTATACCGGTTTCGCTTTGTGGCGGCGGACCGCTAAGTTGCTCTGGGTACACTAATCACAATTCCCACTAGAAAAGAGCCCAGCAAGGCACCACATAATCACAATAACCCCACACACTATGCACCCCTCACGTATTGTCGCGTAGTTCATGTGTGGTGACATTCACGAATCCGCTTAACGTGACTACTTGGGATGGCGTGCAAGCAAAGGCGACCTGTCAGTGTGAAATGGGGTCAGGACCCATTTATGGTACCCTATTCGTATGGCACGCCAACCACGGATCGATCTTACAGGGTACACCTATCACGTCATTAACCGTGCAAGTGGGCGTGTACCCATCTTCAGGACTAAGGCAGACTACCTACAATTTGAAGAGGTGCTCAAAGAGGCGGTTGAACGCACTGACATGGGTATCGCGGCATATTGCATTATGCCCAACCACTTCCATTTCGCACTTCAGCCAAAACAAGACGGTGACATTCAAACATTTATGGGTTGGCTCACGGAAACACAGACACAGCGCTGGCACGCAGCGCACGGCACGATTGGTCACGGTCACCTCTACCAGGGAAGGTGCAAGTCGTTCATTGTGAATACTGACGCATACTACCTCACACTCATGCGATACATCGAACAGAACCCGCTCCGCGCGAAGCTTGTTTCTCATGCCGAAGCGTGGCAGTGGGGAAGTGCATGTCGCCGATATCGCGGATCACTGGATGCGCAAAAATTGTTAGATGAGTGGCGTGTCCCGGAACCTGCAACCTACCGAACGGAACTTGCAGAAATGGGGACAGTGAACCGTCCCCCAAAACATAGACATCTCTAAAAATAGGGATTGCTGTATGATAAACAGTACTAACCACTTTAGCATCTATAAAAGGTCACACATTCACCGAGGAAGAGCGAGCAACTCTCCTCAGGCATAGGCATGTAGCAAAGGTAACTGCACACTCCGTTTCCTTCACTCCCGCATTTAAGAAATTCGCACTAGTAGAGAACACCGAGAAAGGTCGCCGACCACAGGATATTTTCATCACGGAAGGAATCCCGGTAGCCATCATCGGAAGTAGAATACCCGAGAGAGCTGTTGGGTCGTGGAGAAAGATTGCAACGACACGTGGAGTCGAGGCACTGGAGAAAGATGGCAGAGGTCACCACTCACCACACAGTGAACGAAAAAAGAAAGTCCGTATTGACGAGACCAGCATGAGCGACAAAGAACTCATCGCATACTACAAAGCAAAGTGTGCATACACTGAAGCTGAAAATGATTTTTTAGCACGCACCCGGGGGATTCCAAGAATGGCACCATTCGAGTATCGCCCCGGGTCAGATACGGATTCATAGAAGAGCTTCAGAAGACTCATGTCGTGACACTTCTTTGTGTAGTTGCAGGCGTTCACACGAGTGGCTACTACGCGTGGAAAAAGAGAATGCCACAACGATTGAAGAAGCAAGAAGACGACGCCATGCTTGCAGCGACAATTCGCACCACGTGCGGAACATATCTTGGGAAATGGGGCTCTCGACAAGTCACCATGCAGATATCCACACCGAAAGTCCCCGTGAATCACAAGAGGATAGAGCGCGTTATGCGAGAGAATGACCTGTTGTCGAAACGACGATCGGTCAATCCGTACAAGCGTATACCAAAAGAGAGTACCGATATTGAGATTGCTGAAAACATTGTCGACCGTAGGTATGCGTTCAACACACTGTGGCCACTGCGAGTATTCGGAACCGACATCACCTATATCCGTATCGCCGGCACGTGGGCGTACCTTTTCGCTGTCAAAGACTTCTGCACAGGAGAGATTGTCGCCCATGAAATCTCACTCAGTCCAAATACCGAGCTCGTCCTTTCAACACTCAGCATGTTCGCGAGGCGCGTACCCCTTGAAGCTCGACTCGGAGGCATTATGCATTCTGATCGAGGAAGTACGTATACGAGCAAGGCGCACTGCAACATGCTTAGGATGCTTGGTCTCAACGTTTCAATGTCGCGCAAAGGAAACTGTATAGACAACGCACCAACGGAATCTTTCTTCGGTCACATGAAAGATGAGTTGCCCAATACAAGCAGTATGACATTCGAAGAATTGCGAGGAACGATAGATGAGTATATTCTTAATCACAATACGGTACGCAAGCAGTGGCATCGAAACAAAATGACTCCGGTCGATTACAAGGAGCATTTACTCGGTACCAAATTGCATATCCCTATTTCTATAGAGTGTCTACGTTAAGGGGTACGGTTCACAGCCACCGTTTATACCAATCTCCCACAAAGAAGATTTGGACCCGGAGGGTGAGCGGCGACTCGCAGCGCACGTCAAGGAAGCGTTCGGGCACGAATTCGTGTTCGTGACGGACTACCCTGTCGACGTGCGGCCGTTCTACCATATGCGGCACGCGGACGATGTCAGCTTGACCAACAGCTTCGACTTGTTGTGGAAGGGGCTGGAAATCACGACCGGTGCGCAGCGCGAGCATCGTGTCGACGTGCTGCGTGCTCAGGCCCTTGAAAAGGTCACCGACCTGACACCACTTGAGGACTATCTCACCTTCTTCCGGTACGGGTGCCCCCCGCACGGTGGTATGGGAGTAGGTCTTACACGGCTTCTCATGGTCATGCTTGGATGCAACAACGTGCGCGAGGTCACGTACCTCTATCGCGGACCGAACCGTCTGACCCCGTAGCGATGTAAGCGGTATCAGCAACCCAACGGCTCGCAACACCTTTGTTGCGAGCCGTTTCTTTAAAATGTTGCGAAGATCTTTTTCTCAGTTGTCTCAATACGAACGGTGCCACCATACGGCATTGGTATTTGCGGATTTGTATGACCAATATCGACGTTCAATGCTATTGGTACTGTAGGGTTGTACTCGCGCACAATCGAAATAATAGTCTCACGCTGCTTTTCACGATATGCACGCTTTTGGTCTACGGTGAGTTGCTTGTCAAAATTATACGCCTGGGGTCGGCCTACGATGATGCCACGAACACGCGTGAGTAAGCCACGCTCACCGAGCGCGCGATAGACACGACGCACGTATTCGTGTGAAGGGATTTCTTCCGATGTCTCTGTCATTAGAATGATGCTGTTAAACTCATCAACAGATGGCATTGCAACCCCATGTCGGAGTATCTCGTCTATCGATTCGAGACAGCCACCCCATGTAGTACCAACGGCTGTACCTGCGCCATCCCACTGCCAGCCCTCACTCGGCTCGTATGAGCGAGTCTTGTTTAGTGTTGTGGGGTCATTCCAATCAAGTCCAATATCGTTGTATGTGTCGCTCGCTTTTAGTTCAAACTCGCCCGATTCGAACAATGCCTTGTTGAGATGGTCGACCGTAAATGGATCCATTTTTTGCTGCATTGCAAATTGTGTAAACAGGCACGCACCGTAGTAGCTGGGCACACCCTGAAGCCAGAGGAAGTTTTCAAAATGAGTGTTGTCACTAAAACCAAAAAACGGTTTCGGATTGTTTTTGAATGGCTCGACAGGAAGATTTTTTACGTAGGTAATCTGGTCGTTCCCTCCAAGAGTCGCGATCACGGCTTTTATATCATCATGTTCAAACGCTGCCACAAGATCAGTAGCGCGTTCTTCTTTCGAAGCTCCAATCTTTCTTGTTGTGGGAAACTCCACCGGCTCAAGGCCAAAAACAGTACGGATCCGTTCAAGACCAAGTTCATACACGTGTGGCCATTTACCGGGAGCCGCAAAAGATGGTGAGAGAATAGCAACCCTGTCTCCTTTTGATAACTTGTAAAGTGTTTTCATGAGTAAAGTATAACCAAAAATGTCCAGTCCAGCTATAGAGTAAACTTGCCCTCGCACCCGCCTTACAGGCGCAGTACACCTTGTGGCTCTTTTGTTTTGCTTCGTTCACAAAACACCTCGCAAGGTCTTGCGCAATGGGTCCCTGCCCATTGCTCACCCCCCTCGTTTTCATCTCAGATGCTGTGGCTACGCTTTTTCAAGGCCTGTGCCTTCGTTCGGGTCGGCGCTCATCCTTCAGCCAGATCGCCCGTCGCGTCATACCCGAAGGCGGATGCCGGAAGGTGGTTACTCCAAAAGAAAAGGAATGCTTGCGCTACCCTCCTAGCACCAAGACATTAAGAAAGGTTGTAGAGGCTCTACCCACAGACACCTGTCTACGGTGTCGAAAATAATGTCGGCAGTGTTTGTAATGGACTAGACTCCTCATCGCAAAAACGACCGACTACCTTGATCGGAAATGATTGCTTCTTTCTCACATGTACCTCGGTAGTAAGGGTGTAGCCTTTGTAGGTACCACTCGCTTCAAATCGCTCAACAATCTCTCGTAGACAGGGCTGTAAACCATCGAGCAGTGTCAGCGATGCTTCGAGCAAAAGATCGGATGTTGGGACAGGTGTGCGAACTTCATACACCGCCGTGTTACTCGAGCAGCGCCATACGTTTAGCTCGCCGTGTCTCGAGACGTGGTCGGCATGTTCGCAGCACTGCACCGCAAGATTCAAATGCGACTCATCTGCTCCACTAAGATCTTTTGGAAGCAGACAGCGATAGGTGCGCACGTGAGAGGTAAGTGCATCAGATCTAAGCGCACGGTCAGATTTTTTAAACGGGTTCCCTGCTCTGTTCGAAAAACGTGGCACAACATGGAAATGTGCATGCGGTACATGCTGACCTGCCCCCGAACCGCGATTACCGAAAAACATGAGGCCTTCGTATGTCTCATCCTTTTTGCTGTACACCGCATGCAATGCACGCACGACCGCACACACCTCGCGCCACACCTCCTCACTCAAGTCTTCGATCCTTTCGATCACCTGGTTTGGCACGATCATAAGCCATCCTTCCCAATGCGGCTCTCTCGGACTTAGCACGGAAACATGATCGTACGTTGCCACATATTGCGTTGCACGCACATCATCGCGCACAAACTCGTCTGGTGGATAGCGATAGTTGTCTATTGACATATGCTCACTAAATATTATAACATGCCCGAAGATATCACCCTAGAACCTGGAGATACTTATGTCCAAACACGTAAGCGTGTATTGTAGTGAAACTGCGACACTCAACGAGGACGTCTTCGCGAAAGTGTGCAAAGAAGAATCAATCGAGCACGACCGCACTGTGGCTATGCTACCATACGGTGCCGCTAATGTTATAGGTTCGGAATCACGTTGGTACTATTTCGACCGAGCGCTCGCAAGTGACAGTTTGTTTGCGCTAGATGACTCGCTGCGTCCCGTTACTGAAGCAGGTAACCCATATTCTGGATTACGAAGGACCAGAATCTTCTCGTTTGGTTCCTGCAACATGGCCTGTCCATACTGCAAGCGTGACTGCCAATTCTGCGACGCGCACGGCAGACCGATTGTAGCGGTTGACGTGCCCATTTCCGACTTATTCCTGTTGGCGGAAACAGCAGTAGAACGAACGGAAATCGTTCGATTCTCAGGTGGCGATCCGGTCATGTATGCACGACAGTGCCTAGCCATTGCGAAATATCTTTGGCACGTGCATCACACAAAGGTGTCAGTAGCACACAATGGAAGTGCCCCCAGCTGGATTGAACGGATGCTTCCGTATTTAGACAGCGTTGCGGTTGACGTGAAGGCGACGCCGGACAAAGCCGGACGTATCATGGGGCTTTCACAAAGGGCTGGTGCACATTTCATTAGCCGCAGTATCGAAAGTATCCGCACATGCTGTGAGCATGAGAACGACGTACTGGTTGATGTGCGGACACCCCTGTTTGGCGACACAACGTTGGAGGATCTTGTGTGGATTGGCGAGCAGATCTTTCACACACACAGTCGCAAACTCTTCTGGACTATACGCCTATATAGTCCGGCTCCCCACTGTGACTTCACACAGCCAAGCCTAAAGAATGCGATTGAGATGATTCGCTCACTGTCCGAAATCATCCCAAACGCATGGATTGGCGTTCGCGGCCGGTGGCACAATAGTCCGATGTTGTTTATCAAGAACGGGCGAATACTCAACGACGATGCCCAGCACTTGGATGACGTGCCAACGTCTGGCAACAGACTGTAACTGAAATTCCCCTGCATGCTACTGCATGCAGGGGAATGTGTTATTATCTCCGGGCTAGTATATCTTGCAGGATACCTGCCACCTTCTGTGCACCCGGCAGGATGACACCCCGGAGCTTGTACTCGTACCCTGGTCGATTCATCAGTGAACAGAACACGAGATAGCACGCAAACTGCTCAATTCTCATTAGTTCGAAGCGAGCGTCTAGAATTGGCTTGTCGGAGCTGAACACCGCCTGCACAGAGTCGCGACTTTCTTGGCCGACCGACCCAGCATATACCTGAAGTAATTCACTGTTCACCGAGGTATCTACATTCGGCTTACTAGAAATCGCACCCGCTTTCCAAAGCTCTGTGAGCCAGTCCCGGGAGCCGTAGCTTTGCTCCATGTCCAACAGCCAACAGGTGTGGGAACGCCGATCATACTTAATGTTCTCGGCTCTAAGATCGGCATGAAAGCTCGTTGTTGTCTCTATAGGTGATACTGCTTTGCACAGGACATCGAGCCCATAGTTGCAACAGTCTGTGATTGTGTCACGAACGGAGTCACTCAGTATCTCACTCTGCGTGATTTGCAATAGTGCCGCAAGTTTCTGCTCATACCATTGCAGGAGTGAATCGGTGTGTTGAGAATGGACAAACCCAGCACACTTGAGTACCGCACGATAGACAACCTGCTGCGTTCGCGGTGGGAGCTCGCTGAGCGGTACTCCTGGAGCACGGGGCTCTCGCCAGATGGAATAGTGCCAGTCACTCTGATGATATACCCGCGGTGCGTCAATAGTACAGTCACCAGGAGCAAAGCCCAGAATATGAGAGCATTTCCTTATGCGGCGAGCTGCGACAGAAAGCACGGTGGCCCGGGGCGTCACTTGATCGCCGAACACCCACCTACTCACTGCACTCGCTCTACTTGAGTCAACGCGATTAGCGGCAAAATACGGTGCTGCCTTAATCAACGAATCGCCGCAGTCCAACACGATGCTAATTTTACCTTGCATCGCTGGTTGGTATGTACATTTTGGGAACATGCTCTGCAGTCGTTCTACAGGATATTGCACAATCATGAGAAATCCTCTTGATACATCTCTTTGATGTTTATAGCATAAAAAACAGGCGGGGCAATGTTTCGCCCCGCCTACCACTCACAGACTAATCTTGCAAACCTCAGCAACATGCTCGAGCGCCTGCTGGTACTCAACAAGCTCGTGAGACTGCATGTTGCTGTAACCGCCAGGTTGGGTAGTGGTCACAAGGCAAGCATGTGCGTACTCAAGAGGCAAGATTCTCCTCCGGTACAACCCAAGATCACCGCTGAGTGCCCGTTGTGCCAAGCCAGGAATATCCGCGCGCACATACCCTTTCTCCAAGAACAGCTCCACATGTCGCACGGGTACCGGTCCATTTGAGCGACGTGGTACCTGAGTCGCTTCGTGCACAAGCCCTTGAATGCGAAGTGCACGCATCAACTCTTGAGCACTTTGGTCTGGTGCACAAAGTGCATGCTTCGATATGGCCAGATCAACCTCAGCAGAACTAACTCGCGCGTGGGTGAGCGCCACCTTGCGAACCTCTTCACATCGACGACTAAGCCGTACAGCTTCTGGTCGTGCAAGCAAGCGATCGGCCTGTGCACGAGCCACAAAGCGCACCAACCGGCTCTGCGCGCCTCCTGGAGACACGAGCACATCCGGGGTTGTAAGCGAGCTGATCAGTGCACGCAAGGCCTGTGCAAAGCGTTGGGTTTGTAGCGCAGCTGCGACCAAACTACGTCGAACAGCGTCGATACTCCCAAAGCATATGAAGCTAGGCCCCAAAGGATTGGGGGGAGCTGTTGGCTTCTCGTGCGCACTGGGTGCCATGTGTTCAGACATATGTACCCAATGCAGTAGGGTAGCGAATCGCAAGCTCGGCTCGACAACGTGGTCGAGACACGCGAGTGCTTCCGACACAGACACAGCTGTACCAGAAGATGCAGATCCAAGGCGATCCCCTATTCCCACACCAACGCCTTCCTGCACAAGGGTTTCCCACCGTTGATCATACGCCCGTAGCAATTCCACTGCTTGGTGCACAGACGGATCCTGATCAAACACCACGAGTCGTTGGACACCCACTGCCCCATTACCTCTGTCGAGATCCAGCGGCAGCGAAGCTCTCACCACTGACGCCGTTGGCTTCCCCTGTTTTTCAAGTACATGCAGACGTACACGCTTTCCTTTTTTTACAAGGCAATGGCTAAACCCCTTCGGCATATCGCCAATACGTAACGCATGCACAAGTTGATCCACCCTTGCTCGTCGTGCAGATACACACCTGAGCTCTGTCTGGATCCCCAGATTCGCAAATTGCTTCTGGATACAGTCTGACATGCGTGAGAAGCACAGTGGAGGGAGGTGTGGTGCAGTGATTGATGGACCCCGATACAATGCGCGAGTCACATACGCCGTCTCTATGTCCACAGGTTCAACCACCCCGGCAACCAACTGCTCCAACATATTTTGGACGTCCGTGCCACGCAGTTCGGCCAGACGAAGCACCACCTGCACCATTGACGCTGAATCATCATTTGCATCGATCACGAGGTGCACGTCAGAACGGCAGAACAATCTGGCCGCCTCTGCCACAACTCCGGTCAGAAGATGCCCCAGATGTGCTCGTTTCCCGACAGTGATAGCGGTCGCAAGAACTGCTGGGCGCGTGCTAGGCATCTGCTTCGCTTGAGGGGGTACGTGGAGTGCTGGAGCAAACTCGCCACCTTTCCTAGATATGGTGGATTGTATGGTCACGACTGAGGGCTTTTCCATCCCCATCTTGGGCACACACACCTCTTCAAACTGACGTGGGTCGATAGCTCCAATCACCGTCGGCAGTGCGCCATTCCCCATCACGTTACCATACATCCGAACGATTAGACCTGGGTTATGCATTCTTTTGCGCAGCATCTCCGACGTAGACGTCCACGAGATCAGAACACCGCGCGCCTGTACGATAGCTGCTGCAGTTTGATACAATGTCGCTGGACACGCACAAGACTGAGCTGAGCGCAGATGTCGACAGAGACACCACACGAGTTCATCGAGCATACGCTCGATTTGCAAGAACAATGCTTCGTGCGTGGTTGGTTCGTCTGCAAGCTCGATCAGGAACCGCCCTTCACCAACCTGTATACTTGGGTAGGATTTACTCCAGCGAGCAATTCGTGCACTTTGAACCATCGCCCCCAAACGTTCGTGCTGTCCACGAAACTCGGAAAAGAAGACGGCGTACGCATGTGCCGGATGAACGGTGCATACGGTGCGCCCCCAGTTTCGTGACCACTCAAAAGCAGTTTCAGGCTCTGAGTGAAGTAGCTTCAGAATATCTACCAGCACCCTTCGCGGATCCAAGAGACTGAACGCGTGTGAAGAAATGTTGATGCCGATGGGATATTTTTCGTTGGAAAGGTTCTTACCTCGTTTCTCTTGCCAAATAGCCTCAAGAAGTAACTTTGTGTTCATTGACAGTCTCCAAAGTTTCTGTTGAATCTCGACGCACTATATGACATTTTCATCGGAAAAACAAGAACCGGAGCATACTATGCTCCGGTTTGATCTCCAACCTACGACAAGCGACGGCCGGCACTATCCCTCACCGTTGAGTGCGGGTCGTTGGACAGCTGTAGCAGTGTCTCCATGGGAGTGCTGCGACTTAGTGCGACCCCCCACCGAACACTCCACTCTGTATCGAGCGCAAGCGCGACCAGGTCAGATACCGCGGTACCAGCGTTCCCTGCAACACACTCACGGACCACTGCGTCGCCATGCGTTGCCAGCCGTGACAGTAGAGATTGCGGGCAAACAGCATTCTGTGCAACTCGGCGAATCACAGCAATGGACTCATCCTGTGCCAGGCGCGTCAACAGTGCCGAAGGTGCGGTTCGGTTCATGCCTGCATAAGACCTCACCAGATGATCGCTGTCTTCTGCGAGCATTTTGAGATCCTGCTGCCGCACAGACCGATTACACGCAACATGCATGCGCACACCATAATCCTTATCGTGCGCCAAACGGGCCAATGTATCCGCAGGTGTACCGATGTTCGACGCCACACCCTGTCGCACACGAGAAGCATGGTCCCCGGCCAAATGGTCAAGCACAGGGGGCTCTGTTTTTTGATGCTGCGCTACCGCGGCCCGAACGTCGAGCGACACATCCCGTGCCAACGTACAGAGGCAATCTGCCTCGACGCTTGGGTTGTTGGCACATGCATGTCGGACAACCGCATCCTGATCCTCGCACAAGTATGCAAGCACGGATACGGGTGTGTACGCATTGGATGCATGCCATCTACGACAGGCAACATCACCGTTTTCAACCAGGGTGCGAACCCATTGTGCGGTCATCTCATCCGAATCTTCGACGAGGATCTTGGTAACATGGTGCGAATACACCTTCAAACCACGAACCTGATCGATCACATCATTCGGAAAACCAAGCTGCGCAAGCAACTCGTATGCGTTCATACAAGGAACCATGGTACACCTCTCAAGAGTAGTTTGGTGAATTGTTTGACAATAGATGTGCAGCACTCATCCAGCAGCACAATGACCATGAAGCATGCCCGTTTGCGCAATCCCCCTGCTCGAGCAACTGGTAATGCGTCACACCGGCATTGATCGTTTGGTGGCCTCGCATTATGCGTAACCACACCGACGGCGTAAGTCCGCCGCCAAACTGCAGATGCGAATGCAAGAACCGCAGAAATGTGCCGTGAGTCACGACTACCACAGTAGACTCGCGAAGAGACTCCAGGTACCGTTGCGCACGCGCCGCCCGATCGAACAGGTCAGAGAAATTTTCCTCGTCTCCAACTCGGAAACTAGCGTCATCTGCTTGATACGCATTGTGCATCTGCCCCTCTATCTGCAAGCGAACGGGGTTATCGTACGGCAGATTTAGCACGCCAGATGGCCACCTTCTCTCTCTGAATAGGTCAGAAACTTCCACCGGCAGGCCGACACACTCTCTGATGATTAGCGCCGTATCCCGCGCTCTTTCATAGGGGCTGGTTACGATGATCTGTGCTGACAGTGTCGCCAAATAT
>JGI12109J20283_11037626_pt1 | contig 11704 bp, 7 predicted proteins | sample ElkSlonscriptome_12_FD_20283 | JGI IMG/M metagenome (IMG submission 20283) | reverse complement strand
CCGGGAAGGCTTTCGGACTTTCGACGCCTTCCCGTCTCTGATTTTTTCCACGAAAATACCCGGGCTTCGGCCCGGGTATTTTTTTTGACGTATCGACTTCGGCCGGGAGGATCATGATACCGAAACCATCATCTCTTCCCCCCGCATCCTGCCGGCGGCCCTGCTCGGCCCATTTGTCGTGGCCGGCCCCAGCCTCACATGGGCCGACTGGATCGGGGCGCTGCTGATTTTCGTGGTCAATGTCTTTTTGGCAGTGAGAAAGGCTTCGGGTGCGGATCTTTGATGGAGGCGGGGATTGGAAATCAGATCATGCTACTTTCTGATGAGGTTCCGAAATCATCATACTTTCAATACTTAAATGAAAATCCAATTCAGGCCATTCAATGCCGGTCCCACGGCATATAAAATGATTGTCGGAGATCTGTTTTAACGACGCGTTTTGAAGCGGTTCGTACCATTCCATGGGAGTCGAAATAATCCTTCCGTCTTCTAACTCCACATGAAGGTATTTATCATCAAAACGAACCGTCTTACCCTTTATCATTTTGCCGAGACCAGTTTCCGATAATACGCCTGGGTCTGTTCGGCGATCGACTTCCAGCTGAACATCGCTTCCACCCGTCGGCGGGAGGCTTCTCCCATTTCTTTTCGCCGGTCCGGTGAAGTCATCAGGGTATTGACGGCTGCGGCGAGGTCCCGGGAATAGGCGTCNGGATTTTCGGGTTCGGAGCTGCCGTTGCCGGTCGGTTCGAAGGGGACCTGAAGACCGGTTTCGCCGTGAACCACCACCTCCGGAATGCCCCCGACCGCGGCGGCCACCACCGGGGTGTGACAGGCCATGGCCTCCAAATTGATGATGCCGAAGGGTTCATAGACCGAGGGGCAGACAAAAAGCGAGGCATGGCTGTAGAGGGCGATCAACTGAGGGATGGGCACCATCTCCGCGATCCAGAGAATGTCGTTGCGTGTCTTGGCTCGGGCCGCCTCCACCGCCTGCTTCATCTCCCGGCCGATCTCGGGGGTATCCGGCGCACCGGCGCAGAGTACGACCTGAATGCCTTCATTCAGATAGGGCAGGGCGTTGACCAGGTGCAGAATGCCTTTTTGACGCGTAATCCGTCCGACAAAAAGGACGTAAGGTTTCTCCGGGTCGACGCCGTATCGTTTTAAGGTTTCCGGATCTTCGATCTTTTTGAACCGATCCGTGTCGATGCCGTTGTAGATGACCTCCACCCGGTTCGGATCGACCCCGAAAAGATCTTGGGTATCCTTTTTCATGGCTTTGGACACCGCGATAATGCCGTCGGCATTGGTCAGCGCGGTTTTCTCCAGCCAGGAAGAGGCGTGATAGCTGTCTCCAAGCTGCTCTTTTTTCCAGGGACGATGGGGTTCCAGTGAGTGGGTCGTGACCACCAGGGGAATTCCGAGAATCTGTTTCAGCAGGCATCCCGCCAGATGAGAGTACCAGGTGTGGCAGTGGATGACATCGGCCGATTCCACTTTTCCGGTCATGACGATGTTGCGGTACAGGGTGTCCAGCAGTTTCCCGTGTTTCAATCCGTTGGATGAAAGTTCCATCGAAGGGGCGATGCCGGAAATGGACATGGCCGGATCATGGATGGACTGATCCCCGAAACTCAGGACCTGGAGCTGATTCTGATCGATTTTGGCCAGCTCCCGGCTCAGATGTTCGACATGGACGCCGGCGCCGCCGTAAATATGCGGGGGATATTCATTGGTCAACAGCAAGATCTTCATAGTCGAGTTATACCTGTTTTTCTTTCAAGGATTGGTTCGATTTGCTATATCGGCAAATCGGGTAAAGGGATTCTCGAACCTAATTATTCGAAAGCCCCAAACTCTATGGAATGATCTGTGAAGTGTCAAGTTCAATTCATGGAAAAAATGGAGAGGAAAATCCTCGCGGGTTTTCACTTTGGTTTGACAGGGTGGTTGTTTGTTAGTATTTTGTACTAACAATATGGCGGATGGAACGCGCTTCTTCGTGCTTCCTGGAGCCTAATGCGAATTTGGGATTCCATAAAGTGAATTTTTCCGTCCGAAGGGGGACTATATGACAGATACCGCTCAAAAAACTAACCAGCGCAAGGCACGCATCGGTTTTCGGACAACCGAGCAGCAGCAATTGTTGATCCGACGGGCGGCCGATGTAAGCCAGAAAAGTGTGACCGAATTTGTTCTGGAGAGTGCTTGTGCAGCTGCGGAAAACATCTTGATGGATCAGCGGCTTTTCTTTTTAGATGAAGCGGAATGGAACCGTTTTCAAGAAGTTCTGGATCGTCCGGCGGATGTCAGGCCGGGTCTTCAGCGTTTGATGGATGAAGTTCCGCCATGGGAGTGAATCCGTCATCTCCGGTCAAACTGGAAAAATTCCATTTTCTGGAGGAATTCGATTGTGGTCAGGCAATATTGGATGAATGGTTGCGGCGGTATGCTATGGCCAATCAGCAGGCCCATGCCGCCAATACATACGTCACCACGATCGACCATCGGGTTGTCGGTTTTTACACCCTATCTGTCGGTGCGGTCGAATACAGTACGGCAACCCGGCGTATTCGGAAGGGGCTCGCCCGGCATCCGGTTCCAGTAATGATTCTGGCTCGACTTGCGGTCGACAAGAGATACCATGGCCGTAAAATCGGAAAAAGCCTCTTGCGGGATGCAGTTTTGAGGACCTTGAATGCCGCCGATATCGCCGGTATTCGAGCCCTTTTCGTACATGCCAAGGATGAAAATGCCCGTTATTTTTATGAAAAATTCGGCTTCGAACCATCGCCCGCTGATGCATTGAAGTTAATGCTCCTCATCAAGGACGCCAAAAAGGCGGTCGGAATGACCAAATAACCGGGCCCTCACGAAGGGTTTGGGTTTCCGTCCTCCGAGATTATTTGTATAACGCCTCAATCTTCCTTCCTGAAAAAGACAATCCCCAGGGGCGGCAACACCAGTGTTAAAGAGAAGGGATGCCCGTGGGCCGGCACCGGCACGGCTTCCAGGCCGCCCAGGTTGCCCTGGTTGGAGCCGCCGTAGTCTGCTGCGTCGCTGTTGAGGCATTCCTTCCAGGTGCCTTCGAGAGCAACACCGACCCGGTAGTTGTGGCGGGGCACCGGGGTGAAGTTGCAGACCACGATGATGTCGTTTCGCGGATCGCTTCCGTGCCGAATCAGGCTGAGGGTGGACTGATGGACGTCGTTGCAGTCGATCCACCCGAATCCCTCGTGGGAAAAATCCTTTTCGTGCATGGCCGGGTTTCGACGATAAAACTGGTTGAGGTCCTCCAGCCATCGCTGTAGCCCCTTGTTGAGAGGATTGTCCAGGAGGTGCCAGTCGAGGCTGTTGTCGTGGGCCCATTCCCGCGACTGGCCGATTTCGCCGCCCATGAAAATCAGTTTTTTGGCCGGCTGGGCGTACATGTACCCGAAGAGCAGCCGCAGGTTGGCGAATTTCTGCCATTCGTCCCCCGGCATTTTCCCCAGCAGCGATCCCTTTCCGTGCACCACTTCGTCGTGAGACAGGGGCAGCACGTAATTTTCGTGAAAGGCGTACAGCATTCGAAACGTCAGTTTGTTGTGGTGATAGCTGCGGTAGACCGGCTCTTGAGACATGTAGGCCAGGGTGTCGTGCATCCAGCCCATATCCCACTTCATGTCGAACCCGAGCCCGCCGACATAGACCGGCCGGGAGACCTGGGGCCAGGCGGTGGATTCTTCCGCAATGGTAAGGGCGTCCGGATAGTTGACATGGACCTCTTCATTGAACCGCCGCAGAAAGGCGATGGCTTCCAGGTTTTCTTTTCCGCCGTGCTGGTTGGGGACCCATTCCCCCTGTTTTCGGGAGTAGTCCAGGTATAGCATGGAGGCCACCGCATCCACCCGAAACCCGTCGATGTGGTATTTGTCGAGCCAGAAAAGGGCGCTGCTGACCAGAAAACTCATGACTTCGTTGCGCCCGTAATTGAAAATATAGCTGCCCCAATCCGGATGAAACCCTTTTCGCGGGTCTTCATGTTCAAACAGATGGGTGCCGTCGAAATAGCTGAGGCCGTGTTCGTCGGTGGGGAAATGGCTCGGGACCCAGTCCAGAATCACGCCGATGCCGTTTTGATGCAGCTGGTCGATCAGATACATCAGGTCCTGTGGATTGCCGAACCGGCTGGTGGGCGCGAAAAATCCGAGGCTCTGGTACCCCCAGCTTCCGTAGAAAGGGTGCTCCATGACCGGCAGAAATTCCACATGGGTGAACCCCGTCTTGTGAAGGTAGTCCACCAGCCCGGGGGCCAGTTCCCGATAGGTCAGGGGCCGGTCGCCTTCTTCAGGCACATGCATCCAGGAGCCGAGGTGCATTTCATAGATCGAAATAGGGGCATTCAGGTTATTGGGCCCTTTGCGGTTGTCCATCCATTCCCGATCCTGCCAGTCATACTCGAGGTCCCAGGCCACGGATGCGGTCTGAGGGGAGAGTTCCGCAAAAAAGGCGAAGGGGTCGGTTTTATCCGCCCGATAGCCCTGGTGCCGGGACCGGACATGGTATTTGTAGCCGACGCCGGATTCGAGGCCCGGAATGAATCCGTGCCAGATGCCGGAGCTTTCAAAGGGCCGAAGGGGATGGCGTTCTTTGTCCCAGTCGTTGAAGGAGCCCATGACACCGACGTGTTCGGCGTTGGGCGCCCATACGGCGAAATAGATGCCGGTTCTACCGTCGTGTTCGGCCGGGTGGGCCCCCATCTTTTCATAGATTCGGAAATGGCTGCCCTCGTTGAACAGGTAGATGTCGTCTCGGCTCAATAGACTGAAATCGTATTGAACCTTGTCGGACGTCGATGCCGTGGTCTGGTTGTGCTCCTGCATAGTCTCCTCCGTATTGGATTCCCGTCGGGCGGGATCGGCTTGTCTTATTCGGATCTCTTTCGCGGACCTATTCGGTATCCAGGAGCTGTTCGATCCCCTGAAGCGGAATGCGGACCCAGTCGGGCCGGTTGTTCATTTCATAGCCGAGTTCGTAGACCGCTTTTTCCATTAAATAGGCATCCAGAAGCACCTGGATTTCTTCGGGGCTGTCGGGCAGAAAGCCGGCGTCTTCGGTTCGGACCAGGTAGGTGTGCAGGTATTCCGAGCAGACCCACAGGCGCCAGTCTTCTGCCCATGTCTCCATCTCCCGGCGTCGATCCGCTTGAAATGACCCGCGCTCCTCTTCATCGAACAGGGCGCTGTAGACCGCATAATGGAAGGAGCGAAGCATGCCGGCCACATCCCGCAGGGGAGAGCGTTTGATGCGGCGTTCGCTGACCGGCCGGGCCGGCTCCCCTTCGAAATCGATGATCACGAAATCCTTGCCGGTGTAAAGCACCTGGCCCAGATGGTAATCGCCGTGACACCGGAGCCGCTTGGCGGTGATCTTGTGGTCGGTCAGGAGCCGAAAACAGGCCATGATGTCTTCCTGGCGGGCCAGAACCCGCTTTCCGGTTTCCTGAACCTGCTCGGGCATTTGTTTCAGCTGTTTTTTGAACTGGGCCAGCACGTGCCCGGCCAGAGAACTCATGGACTGAAACAGGGAGCGCTGATAAAGTTTGGAAAATGAGTCCGGTGCAAACAGGGGATCGACACTTTCCGATGCCAGGGCCCGATGCATTTCGGCGGTGCGGTCCGCCAGCAGTCGGGACGATTCCAGGTAAAAGCCGATGCGATCGGCGGTCGCCTCGGGAATGGTCGCTCCGGCCAATTCCAACAGGGTGCCCCCGGGTCGCTTGGGCGGGGTCAGGTCCGGACTCTCCAGAACCCGATCGAAATACTGGTAGAGGCTGTTCAGGGTGTATTTCCAGGCATCCCCCTGATTGGGAACAAAGGTTTGAAGGATGGCCAAGGTGTTGGGCTTTTCACCGGTGGGGGTGTATTCCATATATCCTGCCACCGGCGGCAGGTTGGCGAACCCCTTGCGGGTGAGAAAACGGCCGATTTCCAGGTCCGGATTGGTCCCCTCCTGCAGTCGCCGAAAAAGTTTCATGATGAAGGCATCTCCGTAGACGATGGAGGTGTTGCTCTGTTCCGCCTTCATGACATGGGTTTCATAGGGCATGTCCTTGGGGTTGTAGCGGTTTTTCATGCCGCCCGCCGGGGTGGCGGTCAGGCGGCCTGTTTTGCCCTTGATCCCCTGGCGGTTGATCATCAATTTCAGTAATGCGGTGCAGAAATCATGTCGTACCAGGCCGTCCATGAGAAATCCTTCTTCATCGACCGATCCGATGCGAACACGGGCCATCGCCGCCCGAGAATGTTCTTCCATGATCTCTTCGGCATTTTCGGCGGACAGATAGGTGATCGGAAGAATGTAGGACTCGCCGGTGCCGTCGGCGTATTGAAGATCGACAAATACGATGACCCCGGTGAGAACCTCATCCCGAACCGGCAGCATTTCCCGAACGGCGGAGGTTTTGATACGGCGGCCCTTGGCGCCGAACCAGCGCTGGCCCCGAATGTAGGGTGAAATCTGTTTTTCCAGCTTTACCGGAACGCCCTCGGCAAAGATCTCTTCCCATCCTTCACGGACCTCGAATACCGGCAGCTTTTCCGGCGCCGTTCCGATTTCGTATGGCTTTTCGGCAACCTCTTCGGGTTCGAGGTTGAACCAGTAAAAAGAATGGGGACTGAGGGTGAGAAAATAGTGTTCATCAATGATCTTCGGAAACGGGGTATTTCCGAAAATCTCCACAGGAACCTTTCCCTCGTATTCGGACAGGTCCAGTTCGACGAATTGCACGAATCGGGAGAGGTTGACCACCACCAGGATGCACTGATGGTCATATTGCCGAATGAAAGCGAGGATTTTTGAATTTTCCGGCTCCAGAAACCTCATCTCGCCCCGGCTGAAGGCGGGGATGCGGCTGCGGATGGTGAGCATTCGCCGCATCCACCAGAACAGGGAGTGGCGGTTCTTTTTCTGTGATTCCACATTGACCACTTCAAAGTGATACTCGGGATCGATGATCACCGGCAGGTAGAGCTTCTGAGGGTTGACCCGGGAAAAACCGGCGTTTCGGTCCGGGCTCCACTGCATGGGGGTGCGCACCCCGTCCCGGTCTCCGAGATAGATGTTGTCGCCCATTCCGATTTCGTCGCCGTAATAGATGATCGGGGTCCCCGGCAAAGAGAGAAGCAGGGCGTTCATCAACTCGATGCGGCGGCGGTGATTGCCCAGCAGCGGCGCCAGGCGGCGTCGAATACCGAGGTTCACCCGCATCCGCGGATCATGGGCATAGGCCCGGTACATGTAATCCCGCTCTTCGTCGGTGACCATCTCCAGGGTCAATTCGTCATGGTTGCGTAAAAAAATGGCCCACTGGCAGGATTCGGGGATTTTGGGCGTCTGGCGGATAATGTCGGTGACCGGAAACCGGTTTTCCATGTGCAGGGCCATGTAGAGCCGGGGCATCAGCGGAAAATGAAAGGACATGTGGCATTCGTCCCCGTCCCCGAAATATTCCACCGCGTCTTCGGGCCATTGATTGGCTTCCGCCAGAAACATTCTGCCCTCGTATTTTTCATCCATTCGGGCGCGAAGTTTCTTGAGAAAGGCGTGGGTTTCGGGCAGATTTTCGCAGTTGGTGCCCTCCCGTTGATAGAGATACGGAATGGCGTCCAGGCGCATTCCGTCCACCCCCATGTCCATCCAGAAATCGAGGGCTTTGAAGACCGCGTCGTGAACCCTGGGATTGTCATAGTTGAGATCCGGCTGATGGGAATAGAACCGGTGCCAGAAATAGGCCTTGGCCACCGGGTCCCAGGTCCAGTTGCTGCTTTCGAAATCCTGAAAAATGATGCGCGCGTCGGTGTACTTGTTGTAGGTATCGCTCCAGACGTAAAAATCCCGGTAGGCGCTGCCCGGTTTAGCCCGGCGCGCCCGCTGAAACCAGGGATGCTGGTCCGAGGTATGGTTGATGACCAGCTCGGTGATGACCCGCATGTTCCGCTTATGGGCCTCTTTCAGGAACCCCTTGAAATCGGCCAGGGTGCCGTAGCTGGGGTTGATTCCCTTGAAATCGGCGATGTCGTAGCCGTCATCCCGCAGCGGCGACGGGTAGAAGGGCAGCAGCCAGAGGGTGTTGACCCCGAGTTCCTGAAGGTATCCCAGCCGTTCCTTGAGGCCCTTGAAGTCGCCGATGCCGTCGCCGTTGCTGTCGTTGAAGGTCTTGATGTGAAGCTGATAAACCACCGCATCCTTATACCAGAAGGGATCGGAATGCGGAGCGGGTTTCGGTCCCCGGGACGCCTTTCGGGCCGAAGTCTTGCCGGTATCCTTTTGCATAAAAACCGCCTCTACATGAAGTAATCGAAGTCATTCTCGGAACGGACCCGCCGACGCAATCGGAATATCTGGACCGGAAGCGTATGGGGATCGAGTTCCAGGTAATTGGAACCCGCATGCCACATATAGCGGGCATTGCTGACCAGTTCGTGCATCTGGAATGTCGGCTCGGTCTGGACCCCCATCTCCTCGAACGGCAGATACAGCCAGGTGGAATGGGTGTGGTGCGGATCCAGGTTGGCCGCCACCAGGATGATGTTGCTGTAATCATCCGTCCATTTGCTGTAACAGATTATCTCTTCGCGATCAACGGGGTGGAACATGAGATTGCGGGTCTGTTGCAGGGCCGGGTTTTCACGGCGAATTCGGTTGACCCGGGTGATGAGCGGCTTCAGGCTGTGAGGTTGGTCGAGGTTCCAGTGATGAATCTCATACTTTTCGGAGTTGAGGTATTCTTCGCTGAAAGCCTCTTTGGCTTCATTGACTCCGAGTTCAAAGGCCGGCCCGTAAATGCCGTAATTGGAAGACAATGTGGCGGCCAGCATCAACCGAAGCCCGAAGGCGGGCCGGCCTCCGATCTGAAGAAACTCGGGCAGAATGTCCGGGGTGTTCGGCCAGAGGTTGGGCCAGAAGAAATCCTTTGCGGTGGTCTGCGTCAGCTCTTTGAAATATTGTTCGAGTTCCCATTTCATGTTTCGCCAGGTAAAATAGGTATAAGAGTGGGTATACCCGCCTTTGGCCAGCCGGTACATGGTCTTGGGTTTGGTGAAGGCCTCGGCCAGAAAGATGATGTCTGGGTGGTCTTTTTTGACTTCTGCGATGACCCATTCCCAGAACCGAAGGGGTTTGGTGTGTGGATTGTCCACCCGAAAGATGCGGATTCCCTGGTCGATCCAGTATTGGAACACGCTCAGAAGTTCGTCCGCAAGGCTGTCGGCGAATTTCGATTCAAACTCGAAGGGATAAATGTCCTGGTATTTTTTGGGCGGGTTTTCGGCGTATTGGACCGTTCCGTCGGGCCGCCATTTAAACCACTCCGGGTGTTCCTTGACGTAGGGATGATCGGGGCTGCACTGAAATGCGATATCCAGGGCCACGTCGATGCCCAGCTTCTTGGCCTCTTTCACGAGCCGGTGAAAATCCTCCAGGCTCCCCAATTCGGGATGGATCGATTTGTGGCCGCCTTCTTCGGCGCCGATCGCCCACGGGCTGCCCGGTTCCCCCGGCGCCGGGGTGGTGGAATTGTTCTTCCCTTTGCGGTGGGCCCGTCCGATGGGATGGATGGGCGGCAGATACAGCACATCGAAGCCCATCTGAGCGATGTAGGGCAGCCGCTTGATGCAGTCTTCGAAGGTGCCGTGGCGGCCCGAATCATCATCGGCGCAGGAGCGGGGGAACATTTCATACCAGGTGCTGAACAGGGCCTTGGCGGGTTCGATCCGGATTTTGAGAATTTTGCCGTACTCGGTCATGTAGGTCCGGTCGGGATAGCGGGTCATCAAATGGGCGAGTTCGGGGTCCAATGCGAGTTGAACCCGATCCTCCACCGGCCTGTCCTCTGCCTTCAGTGCCGTGGCCTTCTCTTTCAACCGCTCGGCATCGCCGCCGTCGGCCAGTTCGGCCGATTTAAGGACGATGTCCGCGCCTTCGATCAACTCCACCGACACCTCCTGGGCGTCGGCATATTTTTTCACCAACCGGTTGTGCCAGGTGCGAAACCGGTCGAGCCAGGCCTGAACCGTATACTCGTAAATTCCCAGAGAGTCTGCCTTGAATTCGGCCCGCCAGAGGTCGTTGACCTGAAGCGCCATGGGCAGACTCCGCCAGAGTTCGTCTCCGGCTTTTCGATACAGTAGAACCGCGACCAGTTTGTCATGGCCGTCGGCGATGATGTCGGCCTCGATGCGAATCAATTCGCTGATCGCCCGCTTCGCAGGAAACCGGCCGCCGTCGATTTCGGGTCTCACCTGGTCGATCACAACTCGTTGTCTTATATCTTTCATAACCTGCGCCTGTGCTGATTTTCAGGGTGAAGTCCTTGGATTCATGGAAGGGCGGACCCTTTCCGGATCGTATCGGTCTAAGTCCAATCGGGTGAATGGTACCCAACCCGCACCAAAAAAGGTCACTGATTATTTTGAAACTATAAAGGGCTATACTATTCAGGTTGCTTCGTAATACAATACAGGGTATTCAGTATTTTGGTCGTAATCGGTATCTATCTTGAGAATTTAGTGAGATATTTTTGTTTTTAGTCGGAGGAAATCTGTGTATCTCCTCACCAAGTATTTCCACCCTGATAACTTCGCCTTCGCCGACCGCTATCAGAATCAGACCCTGACGGTGGACGGCTGTTCTTTTGAAGCCCGAATCGTTTCGGCTCCCGAGGACATTCATCACCTCACTATCGAGAATTCGAGCCGCCGGTCGCCGGATGTGCGGGTCGAAAAACCGATTCTACCTAACGGCGGTTCCGGTTCGAAACAAAACCTGTCGACATTGGAAGTGACACCGGACGCCGGCATGCGGTTGACATCCGAGACGGGAGAGGTCCTGCTGGAAGGGGTCCCGAATCGCTGGTTCGGTGTCTGCGGGTCCCAATGGCTGTTTCAGTTTAAACGGGACCCCGAAATGCAGTTTTACGGACTCGGGGAGAAACAGGCCCCCTTTGAAAGGTCCGGCCGAGCCTATGCCTTCTGGAATGTGGATGTCTGGGCCGACCACCCCATGGAACAGGTCGAAACCGGGGATTACGACCCTGATTACATCGCCGTTCCCTACCTGATCATTAAACGGGGAAATACCTTCATCGGCCTGTTGTCCCACAACCCCTACCCGGGGATGATTTCCATTTCCCGGGAGGTGCAGGTGGCCGAGCAGCTGAAAATTTCCCTCGATTCTCCCCCGGCCATCGTGATCGGGGCGGCAGCGGGTATTCCGTCGCTTTACTGCATTTACGGTCCTTCTCTGGCGGAACTGACCCGAAAATTTCAGATGCTGACCGGCACCACCCCGCTGCCGCCGCTGTGGGCATTGGGGTATCACCAGGGCCGCTGGGGATATGCGGGCGAGGCGGACCTCACCGAACTGGCCGATCGGTTTGAGGAATATGGGTTCCCGTGCGACGGTCTCTGGCTCGACATCGACTATATGGAGGGGTTTCGCGTTTTCACCTTCAATCAGGCCCACCTGCCGCGCCCCGCTCAAACCCTCACCGCCCTCAAAAAGCGCGGCTTTCGGGTGGTGCCGATTCTCGACCCGGGTGTGAAGCGGGAAAAAAGCTACGGCGTCTACGGAAGCGGCCGCCTGAGAAATCTGTTCTGTCTCACCGAAGCCGGCGTCCCGTTTGTGGGGATGGTCTGGCCCGGGTTTACCGTCTTTCCCG
>JGI12109J20283_10173718_pt1 | contig 11710 bp, 10 predicted proteins | sample ElkSlonscriptome_12_FD_20283 | JGI IMG/M metagenome (IMG submission 20283) | reverse complement strand
AATGATGAAACCAATTTGTTCTACCTGGCATGGGTGCTCGACAACCACCGTCGAGTCACTGAGGCCACGGACGGTCGCGTCGGATATTTGCACGTCCCGGACATGGGTCCAGACGGCATTCGTGAATTCATCAAATGGTTCTACGGCCAAATTCGCAAGGATGGCCTGGTCATTGATGTTCGCTCCAACGGCGGCGGAAACGTATCACAGATGTTGATCGAGCGCCTGTCGCGTCGACCGCTGGCTTTAGGCTATGCGCGCACGCAGCCCTATACCACGACCTATCCAAACCAGGCGTTCAATGGCCATCTGGTGGCCCTGTTGGACGAGAACTCGGCCTCTGACGGCGATATCTTTCCCTGGCAGTTCCGCAATGCCGGCCTTGGACCGCTGATCGGCAAGAAAAGCTGGGGCGGGGTGGTTGGAATTACCAGCCACGGCCCGCTGATCGACGGCGGTTCGGTCAACGTTCCGGAGTTTGGATTTGCTGATGTCAACGGCAACTACGTCATCGAAGGCGAGGGTGTCACGCCGGACATCGAAGTCGACAACGACCCCGCCAGCGTGATCGCCGGACGCGATCCTCAGCTCGAACGGGCGATTGAAGAAGTCATGAACAAGATCGAAGCCAATCCGCCGAGCTTCCCTGAACGACCGGAAGCGCCGGTCAAGCTGGACTGATCTTGCTGGTTCGCCTGCAGGCAGGCTCCTACCTGCCCGGGTGTGTAGGAGCCTGCCCGCAGGCGAACATAAAGCTCAACTTGCCTCTTGCCACACTTCCATCGGTGGGCAGGAGCAGACCAGGTTGCGATCACCGTAGACATTATCGACCCGGGCGACTGAGGCGAAGAATTTGCCTTGTCGAAGTGAGGCTGCCGGCCAGCCGGCGTCTTGGCGCGAGTAGGGGTGAGGCCAGTCGTCGCTGCTCAATTCCTGGATCGTATGCGGGGCGTTTTTCAGCGGATTGTGGTCTGCGTCCCAATCGCCTGAGGCAACTTTGTCGACTTCCTTGCGAATCTGAATCAGCGCATCGATAAANCGATCAAGCTCCTCTTGACCTTCGCTTTCGGTCGGTTCAATCATCAGCGTGCCGGGCACGGGCCAGGACATGGTCGGAGCGTGGAAGCCGTAGTCGATTAAGCGTTTTGCGACATCTTCTTCGCTGATGCCGGCTTGCTCTTTGAACGGTCGTAAATCAATGATGCATTCGTGGGCGATGCGACCGTTGCGTCCGGTGTAGAGCACGTTGTAATGGTCTTGCAGGCGAGTAGCAATGTAGTTGGCGTTTAGGATGGCAACTTGAGTCGCCTCGCGTAAGCCATCGCGTCCCATCAGCCGAATGTAGGCCCAGGAAATCGGTAGAATTCCAGCGCTGCCCCAAGGTGCGGCTGATACGGCACCCGTCTCGCGACCTTCTGCACCGAGCAGACCGGTGACGTGACCAGGCAAGAACGGAATCAGATGTTCGCGCACGCCGATCGGCCCAACGCCCGGTCCGCCGCCGCCGTGTGGAATGCAGAAGGTTTTATGCAGATTCAAATGGCAGACGTCGGCGAAATCGGCCACCTGAGACCAGCCGACCAACGCGTTCATATTGGCACCATCCAGGTACACTTGACCGCCCGCCTGGCGGACTTTGCTGCACACCGTAACAATCTGTTCTTCGAACACGCCGTGGGTGGAGGGGTAGGTGATCATCAAAGCGGCAATCCGGTCGCGATGCTGCTCGATTTTGGCTTCCAGGTCATCTAAGTCAACATTGCCTTTTGCATCGCAGCCGACCACGACAATGTTCATGCCAACCATCTGAGCACTGGCCGGATTGGTGCCGTGGGCCGATGATGGAATCAGACAGACGTCGCGATGTGCGTCATTGCGACTGGCGTGGTAGGCCTTGATGCTGAGTAGGCCTGCGTATTCTCCTTGTGAACCGGCGTTGGGCTGAAGTGAGATGCCGGCAAATCCGGTCACGTCTTTCAGCTGGTCTTCGAGCTGATTGATCAGCATGTGGTAGCCACGGGCCTGATCCCACGGGCAGAAGGGATGCAGGTTGGAAAACCCTGGCCAAGTGATCGGAATCATCTCCGCCGAGGCATTCAGCTTCATGGTGCATGAACCCAACGGGATCATGGCGTGAGTCAGGCTGAGGTCACGATTCTCGAGGCGCTTGAGGTAGCGCAGCATTTCAGTTTCGGAATGATAGCGGCTGAAGACTTCATGAGTCATATAGTCCGAACTGCGTTGCAATGCGTCGGGAATGCTGGTGAACTCAGCATCCGTCGCTTGATCAATGGCAGCGATGTCGCCAGGTTCGCCGGTCAAAACACCTAGCAATTCGTTCAGGTGATGCCGACGCGTGCATTCGTTGACGCTGATGCCAATAACGCCATCTACGTCGGCTCGGAGATTGATTCCAGCGCTGCGAGCTCGATGGAGTAAGGCCTGGCGCAGCGGTTCTTCAACTCGAATGCTGAGGGTGTCGAAGTAGCTCGAATGCAGTAATTCAAACCCGGCCTGCTCAAGCCCTTTGGCAAGCAGGCCGGTCATGCGGTGAACGCGCTTGGCGATGCGTTTGATTCCTTCCGGGCCGTGCCAGACGCCATAAAACCCGGCGATGACGGCGAGCAAGGCTTGCGCGGTGCAAATATTGCTCATCGCTTTTTCGCGCCGAATATGTTGCTCGCGGGTCTGCAGGGCCATACGCAGCGCCGGTGCGCCGTGTCGATCACGCGAAACGCCGATGATGCGACCCGGCACGCTGCGGCGGTAGTCTTCGCGCGTGGCCAAAAACGCGGCGTGCGGACCGCCGTAGGCCATCGGCACGCCAAACCGCTGGGCTGAACCCACCACCACATCAACATCGGACTCACCCGGTGGTTTTAGCAGAGCGAGCGAAAGCAAGTCGGTCGCGACGGCAAGCAATGCACCCTGAGCATGGGCTGCTTTTGCGATCGGGTCCAGATCGAGCAAGCCGCCGTGGCTGCCGGGGTATTGAACCAGCGCGCCGAAACAGTCGCCTTGGTCAATCGCATCGATGATCTGATCGGTCACCACAAGCTCCAACCCGAGGTGCTCCGCCCGCGTACGCACGACGTCAATGGTCTGCGGCAGGCACGCTGAATCAACAATAAAGCGCAGGCTTTTGGACTTGCGGTTTACCCGTTTGATCATCGCCATCGCCTCGGCCGCCGCAGTCGCTTCGTCGAGCAGTGACGCATTTGACAGCTCCATGCCTGTCAGGTCCATCACCATCTGCTGGAAGTTCAACATGCCTTCCAGCCGGCCTTGAGCGATTTCTGCTTGGTACGGAGTGTAGGCCGTATACCAGCCTGGGTTTTCCAGAACATTTCGCAGAATCACCGGTGGGGTCAGCGTCGGGTGATAACCCAAACCGATCATGCTGTGATTCAGGGTGTTTTCGTCAGCCATTGCCCGCAGTTGTTCAAGCACTCGCTCTTCGCCTTCAGCCGCGTCCATGTTCAGCGCGCTGTCGTTCATGATGCTGCCCGGCATGGTTTCATTCATCAATGCATCAATGGACTCGCAGCCGATGGCCTCAAGCATGCGAGCAATTTCATTGCCATCAGGGCCGATATGACGAGCTATGAATTCGTCATGAGCTTCAAGCGCGTGCAGCGGCGAGTAAGTGATTTGGGGAGCTGATTTAGCGTCGGTCATGAATACAATCTCGAATCAATGGATTTCGAATTAAGGAAGGTAAAAAGTATTGTCAAGCAGAGGTCGCGACCAGGAATGACAAATAGTGGTCGATCAGCAAGAACGCGAATAGAGCCATGAGATAGACAACGGAATAGTGGAACATCTGCATCGCCAGCTGTTCCGATTTAGGTTTCAACATTGCCAGGGCATAACCCAGAAAACCGATGTTGAGCACCACCGAGCCGACCAGATACAGCAGGCCACTCATTCCGGTTAACCACGGCAGCAGGGTAACCAGCACCAGAATGATGGAGTAAAACAGAATTTGCAGTCGGGTGAATTCAACGCCGTGAGTGACCGGCAACATGGGAACATCAGCGGCCGCGTAATCATGGCGTCTGAAGATGGCCAGGGCCCAGAAGTGCGGCGGTGTCCAGACGAACACAATCAAAAACAGAATCAGCGCATGCGCGTGGACTTCACCGGTGACCGCAGCCCAACCGAGGATTGGCGGCGCCGCTCCAGCAGCGCCGCCAATGACGATGTTTTGCGGCGTAGCGCGCTTCAGCCAGGCGGTATAAATTACGGCATAGCCGATCAGGCTGGCAAAGGTAAGAACGGCGGTCAGCACATTGACCATCGTTACCAGCAGAATCATCGAGAGGGCGGCCAGCGCCAACGCGAAAGTCAGTACCTGCTTTTCATTAAGTTCGCCCATCGGCAGCGGACGGTTTCTCGTGCGAGCCATGATCTGATCGGTGCGGGCATCCAGTAAATGATTAATCGCTGCAGCGCTGGCCGCTGCAAGACCAATTCCAAGGCTGCCGACAATCAGTGGCTGTAGCGGCACCATTCCCGGCACCGACAGCGCCATACCCACCACGGCGGTAAACACGATCAGTGCGACCACCTTGAGCTTGCACAAGGCCAGAAAGCGGCCGATGCTACTATGGCTGGCAGCGAGTGTTGTCATACTGCGCGCAATGGTTTTGAGATTGGGGGTTGGGTGGCCTTGGGTCTTCGTGAGGTAATAAACAGCACGGAGAGCAGGGTGACCAACAGCAGTGCTGCCACCGCATTGTGAGCGACGGCGACATACAGCGGAAGCCCGGCGAGCACGTTGCTCAGACCAAGTGCGACCTGAATTGTCAACAGACCACCTACCGCTGCAGTCCAACGGCCCATTCCGGGTGTCTTGAACATTTTCCATAGCAGCCAGGCAAATACGCCAATGACAAAAATGGCACCAATTCGATGAGCGATATGGATTGCCATGCGCGAAGGTTGATCGAGCAATCCGCCTTGATAATCAACGCCGATCTCTCGCCAGACTTCAAAACCTTCGCTGTAGTTTTGTTCTGGCCACCACTGGCCCATGCAGGTCGGAAAATCCGGGCAAGCCAACGCGGCATAATTGGTGCTGACCCAGCCCCCCAGGATGATCTGGCCAATCAGGAATCCCATGGCGATCATCACCGGAATTTTGAGTTTGCGCTGGGGTAGATTGACCTCCACAGGGTCGGGCCGTGTTCGCCAATACAGCCACACCAGTAGGCTAAAGGTGGTAAACCCGCCAATCAAGTGAGACGACACGATGGCCGGTTTTAGCAGCAAGGTAACGGTAAATGCGCCCAAAAGTGCCTGAAAGGTGACAACCGCTAACAACACAAACGGCAAGATCACGGGTTGGCCAGGCTGCTTTCGTCGCAGCCAGGCACCGACGGCCAGGGCGAGTATCAAAAGGCCCAAAGCCCCGGCAAAGTAGCGGTGAACCATTTCGCGTACAGCTTTGCCTGTTTCTACCGGCCGCTCGGCCCAGCGCGCGTTGGCTGCGGCGACCGATTCCTCGCCCGTGGGCCAGGTTAACTCACCGTAGCAGCCGGGCCAATCGGGACACCCCAGCCCGGCTCCGGTCAAGCGCACCCAAGCGCCAAGGATGATGACAGCCAGTGTTAAAATAATCGCCGCTTTAACCAGGCGATGGTAGGTGACAGCACTCATTATTTAAATCAGTCTCGTTGCGTCCAAGTCAGAAGCCGGCTCAGGTCCTTGCGAATATCGTTCGGATCAGCATCGCCCGCGTAGCGCATCATTATATTCCCCAAGGGGTCAACGATGAAGCGTAACGGTGCCGATTCGGCGGTTGGAAACGTCTGGACCAAACCTGCGGCCTGCTGACCATCAATAATCTGAAAAACGTTGCTTAACTCGGCGATTCGCGCACGTTGTGTGGGGTCCAGAGCGACTGTGCTGATCAGCAACAGCCCGACTTCAGGCACATGGCGATCCTGCGCCTGGCGGGTTTGCCTGAGCCAGTAAAGATCCTCCATGCAAGTCTCGTCGCAGGCCTGGGTTCGAACGTGAACCAGCTGCCATCGCTCAAGCAAGCTTTCACGAGAAATGATATCGCCGTTGGCTGCGGTCCAGGGGCCCTCTGGCAACGGTACCACGGGTGAGACGAATTCGCCGAAATTCTTGGTGCCGCCGGGTGCCCAGTCAACCCAGCGGCTGTTGAGCAGGACGGCCGTGACGACCGGTAGCGTGAACATGGCAAAAACAAGCAGGATAATCTTGCGATTCATAGCGTTAAATTATTGGTCTGTTTGGAGGTTTGACTGAGTCGGCGCCTGGATCAACGAATTGATCTGCGCTTGGTAGAAGAAATCTTGGGAAAAACAAGAACCCGCAGCGTCAAAACAACCCAGATGATGAAAATTGCGACACTGATCGCTGCCCACTGAAAGGCATAGCCGCGATGGCGTTCTGGCCCCATATTGACTCGCGGCCAAGGCTCGCCGGTAAGATGGGCTGGATGCGTTGGAGCGAGCAGCACAATTCGATCGTCGAGTTGATCGCCGAACACTTTTTTGACTTCTTCGAGATCAAGATAGGTCATCAAGTTCGGCCATTGATCAGCATCCAAAGGCAGCGCATCCCCCAGACGCAAACCAACTCTCGGTGGATTCGCAATCCGTCCGGTGACGGTCATCGTTTCCGACGGCGTTTCGAACTCAGGCCAGGCACTATCTGTGCGTAGCCAGGGCTGCCAGCCTCGATTGATCAGAAATGACCCTGCTTCGCCGGTCGGTGTAAACAAACTGAACACATGGACACCGGGGTGGTTATTGAAGGTCTGGTTGTCGAGCAACACGTGACGCGTCGTGTCGAAGCGTCCCTGCGCCTGGACTGTATTCAACAGCGGTAATTCGTCTAGCGATTGATCAGCAAGGTCGATGGTGCCGGTCTGCGCCCATTGGGCCAGGACGGCAGTTTTTTGCTCGGCACGATCAAGCTGCCAAACTGCCAGGCGAATCGTCAGGCTCAGAACCAGAATCGCTGCAATATGCGGAGTGATCAGCCAAAAGGCACGTTTAACGTTCGAGATACTCACTCCTCGACTTTATAATGGATCAACGTCAACTTGAGGTCATTTGTTGTGCTCAGCAAAGTCATTATTATCGGAGTGTTTCTGGTTATTCTATTTACGCTGGCTTCCAGCTTTTATTATCTGGTCACAGATCAGGGCGAGGGTGATCGCACCGTGCGCCGCCTGAGCTGGCGGGTAGGACTATCTCTGGGGCTGTTAGGGTTGCTTTGGTTGGGATTTCAATTTGGATTGATTGAACCTCAGGGTATGAACCCAGTTCGCTACGACAAACCTTTCAGTGATTGAGGTGAGCGATGGCCGAGCCTGAATAAAGATCCCTTTTCGACGGTTATTGGGAGTCAAAATCAGCGCGGACAAGCGCTGATTTCTTTATTCAGAGCTGATTCAGTACGTATTCGGCGCTGGACACTCGAAATTCGCCCGGCCCCTCGATGAATACATTCTCAACCATGCCGTCTTGGACGATCAGGGCAAATCGCTGGCAGCGATGGCCCATCCCGAAAGCAGTGGCGTCCATTTCGAGGCCCAATGCTCGGCTGAAATCCCCATTGCCGTCAGCCGCCATTATGATTTTATTATCCACGTGGCCTTGTTTAGCCCAGGCGTCCATGACAAAAACGTCATTGACTGCCACACAAACCAGTCGGTCAACGTCTTTATCAAAAAAAGCTTGCGCATTTTCGACAAAACCCGGCAGGTGCTGAGCTGAGCAGGTTGGCGTAAATGCGCCAGGTACGGCGAAGATTACGCTGGTTCCGTGTCCGCAAAGCTCACGCGAAGTGATCGTTTGCGGCCCGTCATCACCCATGATGGTGAGTTGGGCCTCTGGCAGAGTCTGGCCTTTTTCAATTTGTTCTGGCGCGTCGGCCGTTTCTGATGACACTGGACTCAGGCCCCCATTGCTTTGTTCATCGCATCGACAAGTGTGGCCTTGTCGACTGGCTTGGTGATGTAGGCTGAAGCACCTTGTCGCATTCCCCAAATCCGATCCGTTTCCTGGTCTTTTGTGGTCACGAAAATCACCGGAACGTGTTCGGTCGACTTGTCCTTGGAGATTTTACGCGTGGCCTGAAAACCGTTGAGACCCGGCATAACCACGTCCATAAGAATCAAGTCTGGAATTTCTGCCAGTGCTTTCTCAACGCCTTCTTTGCCGTTTTCGGCAGTGATCACATCGTGACCGGCATCTTCCACAATTTTGCTTAACGCATAAAGCTGCGATTCGGAATCATCGACAATTAAAACTCTAGCCATGATGCACCCTTGAATTTTTCCAGTTTCGAGTTAACTAGCAATATGATAACCGATAAGTTCCCAGTCCCGAAGCTGAGTCTTTTGGCCTTGGATACTTGACGAAACCGACGAAAACCTGGATTTTTTAATCCAGCTCAACGACTATCCGACCGCGACCGTTTCCAGATAATAGCTGCTCGAAGGCTTTTGGTAGGCTCTCCAAGGTGATTGAAGGCGCTGCAATTGACTTCAAATGGTCAGGTTTCCAGTCCGATGCAAGCCGTTTCCAGAGTTCGGTGCGCACATCCATCGGGCAACCTGAGGAATTAATGCCTAACAAACCCAGGCCTCGAATAATAAATGGCATCACCGTGGTCCGAACGCCTATGCCCCCGGCCATGCCGCAGGAGGCGATATTGCCCCAGGGTTTGATGACGCGGGTTAAGCCCGAAAGCATGTCACCGCCCACATTATCCAGCGCGCCAGCAAACTGAGCTGAGGCCATTGGAGATTCCGGCCAATACAATTCGTGTCTGGAAATGCATTGATCTGCGCCGAGTTCGTGCAGCCAATCAAATTCTTCAACCTTGCCGCTGATGGCCGTTACCGTGTAACCCGCTTTCGAGTACATGTCAACGGCCAGCGAACCAACGCCGCCGCTGGCACCGGTAATGCAGATTGGACCCATCTCTGGTTTTTGACCGTTGGCTTCCATGCGATACAGCCCCAGCGCTGCGGTGAAGCCCGCGGTGCCGAGAATCATTGATTCTTCCGGCGATAGGCCTTCGGGCAAAGGCACCAGCCATTCAGAATCGACGCGAGCGTATTCGGCATAGCCACCATCGCGCTTCTCAGACAGACCGCTGCCGGTCATCAACACCTCGTCACCGGCCTTGAATTTCTTCGACTTGCTTTCAACCACGGTTCCGGACAGATCAATTCCCCCGTTCAAGGGGAACTGACGCAAGATCTTGCCTTTGCCGGTGCCAGCTAGCGCATCTTTGTAGTTGACGCTGGAGTGACTGACCTTGACGATAACGTCGCCTTCGTTCTGATCATCAATCGACTGCGAGACAATCTCAGCGCGATGGCCATTTTCATCATCATCGATGCGAAAGGCTTGAAACTGGTCTGGAATTTTCGCTTTCATCAGGTCACCTTAGGCATTTCGAATGCTCGATCAAGGAAGTGAGATTGAACCCGTTCTGGTCTAATTGGCCTTGTGGATAGCACGCTTGTCGACAGCCAGCGCCGCTTCATGAACGGCCTCGGACAAGGTGGGATGTGCGTGGACAATACGTGCCAGGTCCTCGCTACAGCCATGAAATTCCATGGCTACTACGCACTCGGCAATCAGTTCGGAGGCGTTGGCACCGAAAATCTGCACGCCAAGCAGCGTGTCGTCTTCCGCGTCGGCGATAATCTTGACGTGTCCGGCGGCATTGCCCATGGCCAGTCCACGCCCGGTCGCGGCGAATGGAAAGGAGCCGACCTTGTAGTCATGGCCCTGTTCTTTCAGTTGCTTCTCGGTTTTACCGACCCAGGCGATTTCCGGGTCGGTGTAAATGACCCATGGAATCGTGTCGTGGTTGATGTGGCCATAGCCCGTAACGATATGCTCGACTACGGCAATGCCTTCTTCAGAAGCTTTGTGCGCCAGCATTGCACCGCGCACCAGGTCGCCAATCGCCCAGACATTTTCGACCGAGGTTTGGCAGTGATCGTCAACATCAACTTGACCTCGATCGGTCAGACGAACGCCGCTGTCCTCAGAAAGCAGATCATCACTCGCCGCGCGACGACCGACCGCAACCAGCAGGCGATCAAATTTTTCAACCTGTTCGCCCTTGCTGTCTTCGTAAGTGACTTCAACTTTGCCATAGCTTACTGTGGCACCTGAAACTCGTGCGCCCAAGCGAATATCAAGGCCTTGCTTTTTGAATTCTCTGGCAGCGGCTCGGGCCATATCGGTGTCAACTACCCCAAGCAATTCATCCATCGCTTCAAGCAAAACCGTCTCGGCTCCAAGGCGCGACCACACGCTGCCCATTTCCAGGCCAATGACACCAGCACCAATCACACCAAAGCGTTCCGGGACCTTATCGAACTCCAGCGCACCGACGTTATCAACGATGAATTCGCCATCAATCTCAACGTTTGGAATCGTGAACGGCACCGATCCTGCGGCCAGCATCACGTGCTTGCCCTGGGCCTGATAGACCTCGCCATCATGCGGCTTGACCTCGACGACCCGATCAGCCAACAGTTTTCCGTAACCGTTGGCGAAGTCGATCTTGTTGGCCTTGAACAGCTGAAGCAGCCCGCCGTTGAGTTGTTTGACCACGTTGCGCTTGCGATCAATCATCTTCGGCACGTCCATATCGACGCCAGTGACCGAAATGCCATGATCGGCATAATCGTGCTGGATGTGATGAAAATGCTTTGATGAATCTAGCAGTGCCTTCGACGGCACGCAGCCTACATTAAGGCAGGTCCCACCGGGTGCGGGCTTGCCGTTGACGTCTCGACGATCATCAATCAGCAGCGTTTTCAGATCGAGTTGTGCAGCGCGAATGGCAGCAGCATAGCCACCGGGACCACCACCAATCACGACCAGGTCGTATTCCTTCATAGTCATACTGATTCCTTGAAATTTCGTATTGCCTGGCGCTCTGGCGTTTGGGTTAAAGCCCAAGCAGCAGGCGCGCGGGATCTTCCAGCGCTTCTTTGACTGCGACCAGGAACTGGACGGCGTCTTTTCCGTCGATAATGCGGTGGTCGTAGGACAGGGCGATGTACATCATCGGCCGAATGACCACCTCGCCGTTCTCAGCGATCGGGCGCTCTTTGATCGTGTGCATGCCCAGGATTGCGCTCTGTGGCATGTTGAGTAATGGGGTTGAAATCAGTGAACCGAAAACGCCGCCGTTGGTGATCGTGAAAGTGCCACCCTGTAAATCTTCAAGTTGAATTGACCCGCTGCGTGCCTTGCTGGCGTAGTCCGAAATATTTGACTCAATACCGGCCAAGGACATGTTTTCGGCGTTGCGAAGGATTGGCACCAACAGCCCGCGCTCAGTGGAGACCGCAATGCCAATATCCTGATAGCCGTGGTAGATGATTTCGTCGCCGTCAACTGAGGCGTTGACCACGGGATGTTTCTTGAGCGCTTCGCAGCAGGCTTTGACGAAGAACGACATAAAGCCAAGCTTGACGCCGTGCTGTTCGGCAAACTGTTCTTTATAGCGCGAACGAATGTCCATCACCGCTTGCAGATTGACTTCATTGAATGAAGTCAAGATGGCAGCCGTATTTTGAGCATCCTTCATCCGCTCGGCAATTTTGGAGCGCAGGCGTGACATTTTGACCCGTTCTTCCTCGCGCGCGCCGCCGCTCGCGTGGCGAACGACGTCAGGTTTGGTAACCCGT
>JGI12109J20283_10017646_pt1 | contig 11712 bp, 8 predicted proteins | sample ElkSlonscriptome_12_FD_20283 | JGI IMG/M metagenome (IMG submission 20283) | reverse complement strand
CGTCTGGATTGCGATGTCGGGCTCAGCCCTGGGTCGGGTCCGATCCGCCGTGTTTCTGCATGGCCTGCTGCATCAGCGCCTGGTATTCCTGCTGCGCCGTCTGCAGTTCCGAGATCAGGCTGTCGGTTTCGGAATTCTGTTCGCGCATCGCTGCGAGCAGCTCCTCGTTGAGCGACTCGATCTGCGCCCGCACGTCCGGATCCTGCATCGCCTGCCCCTGTGCCTGACGCATGCTGGCCTGCTCCTGACGGAGTTCCTCGCTGGCCGCCTGAGACTCCTGATCGGAGAGCTCACCGCTCTGGATCTGGCCCTGCAGGTCTTCCATCTTTTCGCGCGAGGCTTCCGGGTCCACGCCGGAGGCACTGATCTTGTCGTCGACCATCGCCATGAATTCATCGCGCTTGTCGGCAAGGCTCGGGTTGGCCTCGATGGTGTTCTGCTGGATTTCCGAAAGCTGCTGATTGAGCTGCTGGATCTGAGCCTGCTTCTGCTGGACCTGCTGCAGAAGCTGACTCGGGTCGCCGGCACTGTCGTGCTGCGCCTGGAGGGGAGCTGTAACCAGGGCCAGCGTGGCCAGGGCGATACATGTAAGCCAGGTCAACCGATCGGCTGCGATGGGTTGGGAATTCGTCATCTGTTCGCTACTCCTTTCGTTCACTGAAAATAATGCGGACGGCAGCGGCAACTCGCCGCCTGCCGCCAGAAAGACCCGCACCGTAACAGATCGTGCCAATCGCATGGGATACGGCCGTTCAGGGACCCGTCCGGGCGCGCTCGCGCTGGTGTCGCGGCCAATGATCGCCCGGCGCTGCTAAGCTTGCACCCATTCGCGCCGATCAATGGCCGCTGAATCAGGAAAACGACGACCATGAATGAATTCGACCATTCCGATTGCTTTTCCGCCGCCGATGCAAATGACCTGGAGTGCTTCATGGACGGCCTGGTCAAACGCAATCCCGGCCAGACCGAATTCCACCAGGCAGTGCAGGAAGTGGCCGCAGACGTGGTGCCCTACGTCGCCGAAAACGAGCGCTACCAGGCCGCAATGCTGCTCGAACGAATGACCGAGCCGGATCGCGTGGTTTCGTTCCGAGTGTGCTGGGTGGATGACGACGGCAACACGCGCGTCAACCGGGCCTGGCGCGTGCAGTTCAACAACGCGACCGGACCCTACAAGGGCGGGCTTCGGCTCGATCCTTCGGTGACCGAATCGGTGCTCAAGTTTCTCGGCTTTGAACAGTGCTTCAAGAACGCGCTGACGGGTCTGCCGATCGGCGGCGCCAAGGGCGGCTCCAACTTCAACCCCAAGGGCAAGAGCGACGGCGAAATCATGCGCTTCTGCCAGTCGATGATGACCGCCTTGTATCCCTATCTCGGGGAGCACCGCGACATTCCGGCCGGCGACATCGGAACCGGCACCCGCGAAGTGGGCTACCTGTTCGGTCAGTATCGGCGCCTGACCAACCAGTTCGTCGGCGCGATCACCGGCAAGGGCGTTGCCTTCGGCGGCTCGGAGCTGCGCATCGAGGCCACCGGCTACGGTGCGATCTATTTCGTCGAGCACATGCTCGCTCATCGGGACGAAGACCTGGAAGGCAAGCGCGTCGTCATTTCCGGCGCCGGTAACGTGGCCCGGTACGCCGCCGAGAAAGCGATCGAGCGCGGTGCGCGCGTGGTCACACTGTCGGATTCCGGCGGGTTCATTCATTTCGAGGGCGGGCTCGACGCGGATCAACTGCGCGAGATTCACGCACTCAAGGAACAGCAGCGCGGGTCGCTGGCCGAATATGCCGAAGCGCGCGATCTCGAGTACTACGACGACAAGAAACCCTGGTGCATCGATTGCGACATCGCCCTGCCTTGCGCGGTACAGAACGAACTGGACGAGGACAACGCTCGCGCGCTGATCGAAAACGGCTGCCGGATCGTCGCCGAAGGCGCGAACATGCCGTGCACCACCGAAGCGATCGAGCGCCTTCAGCAATCGCCCGACACGGACTTCGCGCCGGGCAAGGCCGTCAACGCCGGCGGCGTCGCCGTTTCGGGGCTGGAACGCACTCAGAATGCCCAGCACATGGTCTGGCCCAAGGACGAGGTCGATCGCGAACTCCAGCGCATCATGCGCGCCATCCACGAGCGCTGCCTCGAGTACGGGCAAAGCGACAACGGGTCGGTCAACTATCGCTGCGGCGCCAACCTGGCCGGCTTCGTCAAACTGGCCGACGCCATGCTGGCGCAGGGCGTGCTTTAAACCCGGCCGTTCGCCAGGATGGCCGGGATTTTCGAGTCAGGTGGCATTTCGATGCAACTTTTTCGACCTGCCGGCCGTCTATGCAGTAAGTACGGAGTGCTCGCGCAGCCAGGCCACGCCCGGCACGACGCGAGGCGGAGGTCGGTTGATGACACGAGACGGTGAACGCGTAATCGAAGTTCTTTTGCTGGCGGCTGGCCTGCTGGCCGCTTTCGGCCTGCAATTGCGGTCCGGGAGCCTGCTTCCGAGCGAACGGTCGGTGGTCCACATGCCGACTCCGATTTCGGTTCAGATGCTCGAGGATCAGCGGCATGCAAAAACGCAGTCGATGAATGACCCGGTCGGCCGGCTGCTCATGCCTCGCCCGTTCGCACCGTTCGGCGCCCAGATCGAGCAGGCAATCCGCGATGCGGCCCGGCACGCTCCCCGGAGAACGGCCAGGCCATGCTGAGTTGAACCCGGGGCTGGTTGTGTACGGTCGGGTACGAATTGCGGATATCGACAATTCGAACGCTACAGCACATTAGTCGAACTGGCGCAGGTCTGCGCGCGCCCTCGCCATCGCGCGATCCCGGCGCCCGGCCGCGCCAAGCCTACATGTTGCGCCGATATTCCCCGCCGACCTCGTAGAGCGCGTGGCTGATCTGGCCGAGCGAGTGATACTTCACCGCCTCGATCAACGCAGCGAAGGTGTTTTCCCGCTTCCGCGCTCGATTCTTGAGATTGTCCAGCACTTCCGGGCCGAGCGGATTTCGCGCCGACTGGAACCGCCGGAGATGCTTGATCTGGTCGTTTTTCTCGACGTCGGTGGACCGGATCAACTCGATTTCCGGCAGCTCCTCTGCCTCGCCCCGGTCCGGCTTGAAGGTATTGACGCCGATGATCGGCAGGCTCCCGTCGTGCTTCTTCGACTCGTAGTACAGAGACTCTTCCTGGATCTTGCCCCGCTGGTACATCGAATCCATCGCACCGAGTACGCCGCCGCGCTCGCTCAGCGCCTCGAATTCCGCATAGACGGCCTCCTCCACCAGGTCGGTCAACTCATCGATGATGAAACTGCCGGACCATGGGTTCTCACACATGTTCAGGCCCAGCTCCCGGGCAATGATCAGCTGAATCGCCACCGCGCGTCGCACCGATTCCTCGGTAGGCGTCGTGATCGCTTCGTCATAGGCATTGGTGTGCAGGCTGTTGCAGTTGTCGAACAATGCGTAGAGCGCCTGCAGCGTGGTCCGGATGTCGTTGAACTGGATTTCCTGGGCGTGCAGCGAACGGCCCGAGGTCTGGATGTGGTACTTCAGCATCTGCGAACGCTTGTTCGCCCCGTAGCGCTCTCGCATTGCGCGCGCCCAGATCCGGCGTGCCACCCGACCGATCACGGCGTATTCCGGATCCATCCCGTTGGAGAAGAAGAACGACAGATTGGGCGCAAACGCGTCGATATCCATGCCGCGAGACAGGTAGTACTCGACGATCGTGAACCCGTTCGACAGCGTGAACGCCAGCTGTGAGATCGGGTTGGCACCGGCCTCGGCGATGTGGTAGCCCGAAATCGAGACCGAGTAGAAATTGCGCACGTTGCATTCGATGAAGTACTGCTGAATATCGCCCATCATGTGCAGCGCGAACTCGGTCGAGAAGATACAGGTGTTCTGGGCTTGGTCCTCCTTGAGAATGTCGGCCTGTACCGTGCCGCGAACGGCCCGGAGCGTTTCGGCCTTGATTCGCTCGTAGGTTTCGGAATCGAGGATCTCGTCGCCGCTGATGCCGAGCATCTTCAGCCCCAGCCCGTCGTTGCCCTCCGGCAGCTCGCCTTCGTAGCGCGGCGGGCGATTGTCGCTGTCGGCTTCGCCGTATCGCCGCGCCTTGAGCTGGTCGATCTCGTCGAGTCGCCCGTTCTCGGCCAGATACTTCTCGACCTGCTGATCGATCGCGGTATTCATGAACATGGCGAGAATCATCGGTGCCGGCCCGTTGATGGTCATCGACACCGAAGTCGTGGGCGCGCACAGATCGAAACCGGAATAGAGCTTTTTCATGTCGTCCAGCGTGGCGATCGAGACGCCGGAGTTGCCGACCTTGCCATAGATATCCGGCCGCTCGGCCGGATCTTCCCCGTACAGCGTGACCGAATCGAACGCGGTCGAAAGTCGCGCCGTGTCCTGGCCGCGGGATAGGTAGTGAAAGCGACGGTTGGTGCGCTCCGGAGTGCCCTCTCCGGCGAACATCCGGGTCGGGTCCTCACCGGTCCGGCGGTACGGATACACCCCGCCGGTGTAAGGATAGTGGCCCGGCAGGTTTTCCTTTCCGAGATACTTCAGCCGGTCGCCCCAATCGCGATAGCCGGCCGCGGCGATCTTCGGGATGCGGCTGCCGGACAAGGACTCGCGGTAGTTGCTGCCGGAAATCTCGCGACCGCGCACCGTGTAGCTGTACGAATCGGCCGTGATGCCGGCAAGGCGCTCGGGCCACTCGCGCAACATCGCCAGATTTTCGGCATCCAGGGCGGCGAGCTTTTCGTTGTAGGCGGTCCGCAGCTGAACCAGCGCCGCCGCCATGCTGTCGTTCGCCGCATCGGTTTCCTCGGGGGTTTCGAACGCGGACAGCGGCTCGGGCAGCGACGGGTCGCCCAGCTCGGATAGCGCGTTGAACAGACTCTGGGCCTGGCTGGCGATGTCGGCCTGCGACTCGACGCGCTGATTGATCGTCCGTCCCTGCTCCGCGATTTCGGCCAGGTAGCGCTGGCGATTGCCGGGAATCAGGGCCGTGGCGCGCGGTTCTTCGGCGCGAGCCTCGACCGCCGGCGTCCAGGCCTGAGCGTCCAGGTCGAGCTGGCCGCGCAGCAGCCGACAAAGGTTGACGAACATCCAGGTCACGCCGGGGTCGTTGAACTGGCTGGCAATCGTCGGGTAGACGGGGACTTCTTCGTCGGGCAGATCGAATGCCAGCCGATTGCGCTTCCACTGTTTGCGTACGTCTCGAAGCGCGTCCTCGGCGCCGCGCTTTTCATATTTGTTGAGGATCACCATCTCGGCGAAATCCAGCATGTCGATCTTTTCGAGCTGGCTGGCCGCACCGTAGTCCGAGGTCATGACGTAGACCGGGAAGTCGACCAGATCGACGATCTCGGTATCGGCCTGGCCGATGCCCGCGGTTTCCACGATGACCAGACCGAAGCCGGACGAGCGCAGGAACCCGATGCACTGCTGCAACACGCCACTGGTCGCGAGGTGCTCTCGCCGAGTGGCCATCGAGCGCATGAAGACCCGATCCGAGCGGAGCGAATTCATCCGGATCCGGTCGCCAAGCAGCGCCCCGCCGGTCCGTCGACGGGTCGGATCCACGGCCAGCACCGCGATCTTCATCTCCGGGAATTCGCTCAGGAATCGATTGATCAACTCATCGGTCACTGAAGATTTACCCGCTCCGCCGGTCCCGGTAAGGCCGATGACCGGCACGCTGGAATCTCCTGCGGCTGTCTTTTGCAGCTGCGCCATTTCGTGCTCGGAAAGCACTCCGTTTTCGATCGCCGACAGCGTGCAAGCCAGCTGTCCGTAATCGGGCACCGTGCCGGAAGCCGGATGAGTCGGCCGGGATTCCGATCGATCAGCGCGCGCGGCACGGGTTCGATCGACAAGATCGCCGATCATGTCCTGTAGCCCCATCTCCATGCCGTCATCGGGATGGTAGATGCGCTCTACGCCGTAGTCGTGCAGCGCCCGAATCTCCTCGGGCGTGATCGTGCCGCCGCCGCCGCCGAAAACGCGCACGTGCGCGGCGCCGCGCTCGCTCAGCATATCGACCATGTAGCGGAAGAATTCGTTGTGTCCACCCTGGTAGGAACTGACCGCAATGCCGTCGGCGTCTTCCTGGATCGCCGCTTCGACGATGTCGCGTACCGATCGGTTGTGGCCGAGATGCACGACTTCGCAGCCCTTCGACTGGATCAGGCGGCGCATGATGTTGATGGCCGCGTCGTGGCCGTCGAACAGGCTGGCCGCGGTGACGAATCGAAGCGGCTGATCTGCAGTCTCGGGCGCGCGGCCCAGTTGCTCGGCAGTCTGGCTCATGTTCGGGGTCCGGTAGCTCTCAATCTGCAGCATTTTACTCTTCGAGGGTCGCCGACGCCCGATCGGTCCGGAATCATCGTTCCAGCGGGCTGGAAATTCGTCGCGACTCCGGTCATAATCTGCGAATGAGATCCACTCAAGAAAAAAATCCGTCTCCCGATAACCTGGGATTGGACGCCATGCCGCTGGCGGAAATGGCGCGCCATGCCGAAGACGCGGCCCAGTTTCTCAAACTGATGGCCAACCCGAATCGGCTGATGGTGCTGTGCCATCTGCTCGACTCGGAACTATCGGTCTCCCAGATCAACGAACACGTTCCGCTGTCCCAGTCGGCGCTTTCTCAGCACCTCGCCGTCTTGCGCAACAGCGGCATGGTGGCAACGCGGCGGGACCAGCAGACGATTTACTACCGCCTGGCGAACGACGGCGTCGAAGCCATCATTGGCCAGCTCTACGAACAATTCTGCAAGCCGCAGGCCAGTACCGACGGCTGAGTCGATTGGTCGTCCGCACACCGCACGCCGGTGTCAGACGAACAGGCGTCGCACGCGCAAGACGCCGGCTGAGTCGATTTCCCCAAGCCCCAGAAAGCGCTCGGCGGTGTAGATCCGCACGTATTCATCCGGTCCGCGGTCGATGTCGACCGGGCGCCCGTGGCGAATATCCGCTGCTGCCTCGGGGGAGACCTCGATCCGCGACCAGCCGGGCAAGGCCGCATCGGCCGGCAGCAGCAGCGAGCGCGCCTCGGATCGATCCATCGCTTCGAGTGCCTGCAGCGTGACCGCATCGGAGAGCGCAAAGGGACCACTTCCTTCGCGCCGCAGCCCGGTCAGGTGCGCACCGCAACCCAGCGCACGGCCGATATCGACCGCCAGCGACCGAATGTAGGTTCCCTTGCTGCAGTGCACCCGCACGCACAGGCGATCCGGAGCCCGGTCGAGCAGCTCCAGCGAGTGAATGACGACCGATCGCGGCTTTCGCTCGACTTCGATTCCGGCACGCGCCAATTCGTGCAGCCGCTTTCCCTGGTGCTTCAGTGCCGAATACATCGGCGGCACCTGATCGATCGGCCCCCGAAAGCGCGCCAGTGTCGATTCGATCGTTTCCGGGTCGTAATGCTCGACCGGGCGCGTCTGCGTTACCGACCCCTCGGCGTCACCGGAATCGGTCTCGGCACCCAGCGCGATCTCGGCCCAATAGCGCTTGTCGGCGTCCAGCAGAAATGCAGAGACCTTGGTCGCCTGCCCGAAACACAGCGGCAGCAAACCGGTGGCCATGGGATCCAGCGCCCCGGTGTGTCCGGCCTTGCGGAGGCCGAGCAGGCGCTTGGCGCGGCCCAGCGCACCATTCGACGTGATGCCGGCCGGTTTGTCGAGCAGCAGAATCCCGTTCTCGGAGGAACCCGAGTCGAAGTCGGACGTTGACGAAGGCGGATTCATGGGCAGCTGGCGATCATTCCAATGGCTTTTCGCAACCGGCGATTGTCCATTCAACGCTTCACGGGACGCGTCTCCAGGACCCACGTCCGAGCGACGTTCGTCCTCGCTGACGGCGAACGATCGCAGATGACGGAACGGGATGGCGTCAGGCTTTGGGCTTGCGCGCCGCGGCCAGAAGTTGTTCGATTCTCTGCCCGGATTCGCTGGCCGTGTCGTGCACGAACTTCAGCTCCGGCACGATCCGCAACCTGACGCGCCCGGCAAGCCGATGCCGGATTTCGCCGGTTGCGTCGGCAAGCGTGCGGATCACTTCGGGCGCCTTTTCGATGTCCAGCACCGAGATGTAAACGCGGGCGTGACTGAGGTCGCGCGAGACCTCGACATCGGTCAGGCTGATCAGCGAGGGCAGCTCGGACTCGACGCCGCTACGCAGAATGTCCGCCAGTTCCCGCCTGAGTAGCCCGGCAACGCGCTCGGATCGATCATTGGCCACGGCGCCGTACCTCAGTCGTCCAGCGTACGAGCGACTTCATAGCGCTCGTAACATTCAATCTGATCGCCCGGCTTGACGTCGTTGTACTGCTTGACGCCGATGCCGCACTCGGTACCGGCCTGGACGTCCTTGACGTCGTCCTTGAAGCGCCGCAGCGATTCAAGTTCGCCCTGGAAGACAACCACGTTGTCGCGAAGCACGCGAATCGGGTTGGAGCGCTTGACGACGCCTTCGACGACCAGGCAGCCGGCGATTGCACCGAGCTTGGAGGAACGGAACACGTCCTTGACCTCGGCCAGCCCGATGATCTGCTCCTTGACCTCGGTACCCAGCAGGCCCGAGATCGCCTTCTTGACGTCGTCGATTGCCTCGTAAATGATGCTGTAGTAGTTGAGGTCGAGATCGGCCTCGGAAATGAGTTTGCGAGCCGCCGCGTCGGCACGAACGTTGAAGCCGATGATGATTGCATTGGAGGCCTGCGCCAGCGCCGCGTCGGACTCGGTGATACCACCAACGCCGGAAGACACCACGTTGACCTTGACTTCTTCGTTGGACAGCTTGGTCAGCGAATCGCTCAGGGCTTCGGCCGAGCCCTGAACATCGGCCTTGATCACCAGGTTGACGCTCTGCTGCTCGCCCGAGGCACCCTCTTCGCCCATCTGGTCGAACAGGTTCTGAAGCTTGGCGGCCTGGCGTTCGGCGAGACGCCCCTCGCGAGCCGCGGACTTGCGCTGGTCTGCCGCTTCGCGGGCCTTGCGTTCGTCGGCCACGACCAACACGTCGTCGCCCGCATTCGGCACGCCGGACAAACCGAGCACCTCGGCCGGAATCGACGGCCCGGCCTCGTCGATGTTCTGGCCGGTCTCATCGAACATTGCACGGACGCGACCGAATTCCTCGCCGGCCAGCACCATATCGCCTTTCTTGAGCGTGCCGTCCTGGACCAGGATCGTGGCCACGGGGCCTCGCCCCTTGTCGAGAGAGGACTCGACCACCACGCCGCGAGCCTTGCGGTCCGGCACGGCCTTCAGCTCGAGCACTTCGGACTGCAGCAGAACGGCTTCCAGCAGGCTGTCGATCCCCTCGCCGGTGATCGCTGAAACCGGGACGAAGATTTCCTCGCCACCGAAATCCTCTGGGACGACTTCTTCGGCTGACAGATCGGTCTTGACGCGATTCAGATCCGCTTCGGGCTTGTCGATCTTGTTGACCGCAACGATCAGCGGGACGCCTGCCGCGCGCGCATGCTGAATCGCCTCCTTGGTCTGAGGCATTACGCCGTCGTCGGCGGCGACGACCAGCACCACGATATCGGTCGCCTGCGCACCGCGCGCCCGCATCGAGGTGAACGCCGCGTGTCCCGGGGTATCGAGGAACGTCACCACGCCGTTTTCGGTCTTTACGTGATACGCACCGATATGCTGCGTGATACCGCCGCTCTCGCCCTCGGTCACCTTGCTGCGTCGGATGTAATCAAGCAGTGAGGTCTTGCCGTGGTCCACATGTCCCATGACGGTCACGACCGGCGGGCGGCTTACCGCGTCGCCGGCATCCGTTTCGTCGGATACCAGCTCGCTCTCGATGTCCTGTTGCTCGGCAGGGCTGGCTTCGTGGCCCATTTCCTCGGCTACCAGGATCGCGGTTTCCTGATCGAGAACCTGGTTGATGGTGACCATCGAGCCCATGTTCATCAGCGCCTTGATCAGGTCGCCGGCCTTGACTGCCATCAGCTTGGCCAGATCGCCAACGGTGATCGACTCCGGGATTTCGAGATCCCGCTTGACCGGCTGCGTCGGCATCTGAAAACCGTGCTCGCCGCCCACGCTGGTGGACTTTCCCTTGCGCTTGGGCTTGCGCCGCTTGCTGCGTGCCGTGACATGCAGCTCTTCGCGGCCGTAGCGGGTCTTGCTTCCCTTCTTCTTGGCGCCCTTGGCTCGGCTGTCCTCGTCGCGGCGCTTCTTGGTTTCGGCCTGCTTGCGTACCGCATCGGCCTGTGCCTGCACCTGCGCTTCCTCGCGAGCACGTTTTTCGGCTTCTTCGCGGGCCTGTTGCTCGGCCTCGCGCATCTTTTCTTCCTCGGCCCGGCGCCGCTCCAACTCGGCCTGCTCGATCTCACGCGCCTCGGCTTCTTCCTTCTCGCGCTGCTGCCGCTCGGTCTGGCGCTTTTCTTCCATCTCGCGCTCGGCGGCCTCGGCTTCGGCGCGCTGACGACGGGATTCCTCGAGCTTGCGAAGCGCATCCTCGCGCTCGTTGTCGGTGCTCTCGGATTCCGCCATAGCGCCGCGCTTGACGTAGGTCCGCCGCTTGCGAACCTCGACGTTGACGGTGCGTGACGGCGCCGGGCCGCGGCCTCGATGCCGTCCAGCGCCGCCCGACGGCACCTTCAGTTCGCTGACCGTCTTGCGCTTGAGCGTCACCTTGCGCGGCGCATCGCTCTCGTCGCGCTCGCCGCTCTTGCCGTGCGCGCTGCGCAGATGAGCGAGCAACTTCTTCTTGTCGTCGTTGGTCACCGGCGCGTCGGAGTCCTTGATCGCGATACCGGCTTCCTTGAACTGCGCCAGCAACCGATCCGCGGTAACTCCAAGCACTTCGGCTAATTGTGTAACTGTGACCTGCGACATTGAAACTCCTCAGAATGTATTCCGGCTCGATGCAGAGAGACCCTCTCGCATCAACCCTCTTCGGCAAACCAGTGGGCGCGCGCTTCCATGATCAACTTGGCCGCGTCGTCGGCCTCCAGTCCCTCGATATCCTCGATTTCATCGACGGCGCAGTCGGCCAGATCATCGCGTGTGCGGATGCCTTTTTCGGCCAGCCGGAACGCCAGCGATTCGTTCATCCCTTCCAGCGCCAGCAAGTCCTCGGCCGGCCGATTCTCCTCGAGCTGCTCTTCGGAGGCGATCATCTGCGTCAGCAGCGCGTCGCGCGCACGCTGACGCAGTTCAGCGACCACGCCTTCGTCGAATTCGTCGATCGCCAGCAGCTCCGATTCCGGAACGTAGGCCACTTCTTCGACGTTCGTGAATCCTTCCTGGACCAGAATTCCGGCCAGCTCTTCGTCGACGTCGAGTTTCTCGACGAACATCTGCAGGACGCCGCGCGACTCTTCTTCGCCCTTCGCCTCGGCATCTTCGATGGTCATCACGTTGAGTTCCCAACCGGTCAACTCGGACGCCAGTCGAACGTTCTGGCCGCCACGCCCGATGGCCTGCGACAGATTGTCCTCTTCGACCGCCACATCCATGGAACCGGAGTCCTCATCGACGATGATCGAACTGACCTCTGCCGGCGCCATCGCGTTGATAACGAACTGCGCGGAGTTCTCGTCCCAGAGAATGATGTCGACGCGCTCGCCCGCCAGTTCATTCGACACCGCCTGGACACGTGACCCTCGCATGCCGACGCAGGCGCCGATCGGGTCGGTCCGCGAATCGAGCGCGTGTACGGCGATCTTCGCCC
>JGI12109J20283_10519684_pt1 | contig 11718 bp, 10 predicted proteins | sample ElkSlonscriptome_12_FD_20283 | JGI IMG/M metagenome (IMG submission 20283) | reverse complement strand
GGCGACCAGCTCGCGGATCCTGGCAACGCTTTCCCAATCGAGCCAGCCGGATCTGGCCGACAGTGATGCAGCCAGCACCATGCCAGCACCGACGGCCTCACCGTGAAGCCAAGTACCATAGCCGACGCCGGTCTCGATCGCGTGCCCGAACGTGTGCCCGAGATTGAGCAGGGCCCGCTGCCCCCCTTCTCGCTCATCAGCGGCGACGACCGCTGCCTTGTTCTCGCACGAGCGAGTGATCGCCTCCACGAGCGCCGCGGGATCCCGTGCACGCAAGGCCGACATCCGCCCCTCGAGCCATTCGAAAAACGGGCGATCACGGATTAGGCCGTACTTGATCACTTCGGCAAGGCCGGCCGAGAGCTCGCGGTCCGGAAGCGTCGCCAGTGTATCCGTGTCGGCGAGGACAGCACGCGGCTGATGAAAGGCGCCGATCATATTTTTGCCGCGCGGGTGATTGACGCCGGTCTTGCCGCCAACCGACGAATCGACCTGCGCGAGCAACGTCGTCGGCACCTGGATGAAGGCCACGCCCCGCTGATAGCAGGCGGCGGCAAAACCGGCCATATCGCCGATCACGCCGCCGCCGAGGGCGACAAGCGTCGCATCACGGGCGAAGCGCCGCGCCAGGAGGGCATCGAAGATCCGGTTGCAAGTCTCGAGCGTCTTGTACTGCTCACCGTCTGGCAGGATGACAGACGCGGTCTGCAGCCCGGCCAGCGATCGCTCGAGGCGCTCCAGGTAGAGCGGGGCAAGGGTTTCGTTCGTGACGATGAGGACCTGCGACCCGGCAAGGTAGGGACACAAACGGGCACCGTCGCCGATCAGGCCGGAACCGATGAAGATCGGATAGGTGCGCGCGCCGAGTGCGACCTCGATCGTGCGTTGGATCACGGTCACTGCGCCCGCTAGACGTCCTCGGCCTCGAGCCGCCGGCAGATCTCCTTGACGACCGAGGCCGTCCCGCGCTTCTCGGTCGACACGATCAGGTCGGCGACCTGGCGGTAAAGGGGATCGCGCTCGAGCATCAGCCCGCGCAATCGCTCGAGGGGGTCCGCCGTTTCGAGCAGCGGTCGGTTACGATCGCGGGCCGTGCGGGCATACTGCTGCTCGGGACTGCAGTGGAGGTAGACGACGACTCCGCGCGCAGCCAGATCCTGGCGGTTCTCGGGCAATAGCACGGCGCCGCCGCCGGTGGCGAGCACGATACGCTCCTCTTGAACCATCTCCTCGAGCACCTGACGCTCGCGGGAGCGGAATCCGTCCTCGCCCTCGAACTCGAAGATCGTCGGTATATCGACGCCGGTGCGACGCTGGATCTCCTGGTCGCTATCCTTGAACGAGTACGACAGCGACTCGGCCAGCTGCCGCCCGATCGTGCTCTTACCCGCCCCCATGGGCCCAACAAGAAAGATATTGTGCACTCGCATCATGCGTACATGATATGCCAAATCCGACGGGTGCGGGCAAGCATGGCGTCCCCACGGGACGCGTCAGTTGCGCATCGCCGCTTGAACCTGCAGATCGGAGTTGACGATCTTGGGCGTGACGAAGACCAAGAGTTCGTTGTTGTTGTCGACCCGCGCCGTGTTCCGGAACAGGTGACCGAGCACCGGCACGCTGCCGAGCCACGGCACCTGCTCGCGCTGGAAGGTCTTCTCGCGCTCGAAAACGCCGCCCAGGACCAGGGTCTCGCCATTGTTGACCAGCACCTTGGTTTCGATCGAGCGGGTATCCACTGGGGGCACGCCGTTGACCAAGTTCGTGTAGTCCGCATTGTCCTTGTTGACCTTGAGGTCCATGATGATGCGGTCGTCCGGGGTGATATGAGGCGTCACGTCGAGCTGCAGCACTGCGTCCTTGAACGAGGTCGACGTGGCGCCGCTTTGGCCGGCGCTCTCCTGATAGGGGATCTCCTGACCGACCTTGATCGTCGCCTGATGCTGATCCGATGTCAGGACGCGCGGGCTCGAGATGATCTCGCCGCGCCCTTCGCGCTGCATGGCCGAGAGCTCCAGCTGCAACAGGTAGGACCCAACCTTTCCGATCAAAAAGTTGACCGCTCCGGATGGATCGTTGACAGGGAGGTTCACCATCAGGGCTTCCTGCCCGGAGCCCGCCGGCAAATCGATCGCACTATTGTAGGGCGCTCCCGTCAGCGCATCACGCATAAAGGGCCCCTTGTCTACAAATGCCGTGCTGCTCAGATAGCCGGGCAAGCCGCCGCCGACCAGAAGCTCCTGATTACCCTGGCTGCCGGTCGAGCCGGTGAAGCCGAAGCGGACACCCAGGTCGCGCGCGAAGTCATCGTTCGCGATCACGACGCGCGACTCGATCAGGACCTGGCGCACCGGGACATCGAGGCGCTGGAGAAGACCGCGAATCTCCTCGAGATTCCTCCCCGTGTCGCGCACGATCAGCGTGTTGGTGCGGGGATCGACGGAGACGTTCCCGCGCTCGGAGAGCAGCTGATTCTCGGCGGACTTGAGCAGACCGGCGAAGTCGGTCGCCTTCGCGTAATTGACCTGTAGGAACTCGGACCGCAATGGCGCCAGCTCCTCGATCGTCTGCTGGGACTTCAGCTCGAGCTCCTCCTGGGCCGCAATCTCTGGCGTGGGCGCGACCATGATGACGTTGCCGACCTTGCGCTTCGAGAGGCCCTTGGTCTTGAGGATGATGTCCAAGGCCTGGTCCCAGGGCACGTTCTTCAGGCGCAGGGTGATATTGCCCTGGATCGAATCGCTCGCGACCATGTTGATGTCGGTGAAATCGGCGAGCAATTGTAGGACGGAGCGAACCTCGATGTCCTGGAAATTGAGCGTCAATCGGTCGCCAGAGTAGACGATCTGGCGACGCTGGAGCTGCTCCTGCTCTGCCGGCGTCAGCTCGCGGAGCTCGACGGTGAAGACGTCTTCGCTCTGATAGGCGAGATAGTCGTATTCGCCGCTCGTCGTGATCGCGATCTCGACATTCCCCCCTTTCGGGCGCGACTCGACCGCGACGACCGGCGTGGCGAAGTCGGTGACATCGAGCCGTCGGATCAACCGCTGAGGCAAAGACGTATCGACGAGCTCGGCGATCACACGCTCGCCCTCCTCGCGCACCGCGATACGGGTATCCGCCGACGGCAGCTTGACGAGCACGCGCCCCTCGCCGGTGGCGCCACGGCGAAACTCGATGTCGCGGATGGCCGCGTCCGTCGCCGCCGCCCGCGCGCCACCGGTATCCGGAACGCGCGAGGACGACGCTGCGCGGGCCCGGCGCTCGGCCGCGGAGGGCGGCTCATCACTGTTGAGTGCAATGGTGACGCGACGCCCCCGGGTGGTGACCTGATACGGCATGGTCTCATCGAGGTTGACGACGACGCGAGTCCGTTCGCCGGCCTCGACCGCGGCGAGGCTATGCACGGCACCCATCCGGATGGGCAAGGTCTTGGCCTCGAGTCCGTTCGCGACACCCGGGAAGTCCAGTGCGATGCGCGGCGGCGACTGGGTCGCAAAGGTCTCGGGCGGACTGGTCGCCTCCGATAGCGTCAGATCGATCTGGACCCTGTTACCGGGCAAGGCGGCAAAATCGACCTCCTCCAGGACTGGAGCGGCCGCAGCCACGCCCGTTGCAAGCGCCGCGAGCACTAGCAGCAGGCCAGGATGCGCTCGCCTCATTCGCAAGCGCTGGAGGATAGGAAACAAAATCCGCCTGTTCATGGTCACATCACCTCCGGCTGGAGCTCTCCAAGGCGATCGAGGACTGACGCTCCCGCCAGTCACCGGCGCCATCCGGGACAATCTCGGTCAGCTGGACCTCGTCCTCGGAGATGAGCGTAATTTGGCCATTGTTCTTGCCCAAGTAATTGCCGACCCCGACCCGGTGCAACCTGCCATCCTTGGTCCTGAGCAGGGCCCACATCGCGTCTTCTTGGCGCAGGGTACCGACCATGCGCAGCGCGTCGAGTGGATACTGCTCGAGCTCCTCTTTGCGCCGCGAGGGGTCGGGCGCCAAGCCGCTCGGTTGGCGGCGCACGGCCACCTCTTCGCTCTCGCGGTCCATCACGAAGGGGTCGCGCCGATCCTGCGGCTCGTAGAGAAAGGTCGTCGGTGGTCGAAAAGCGGGGAGCGGCTCGATCGCACCCGCCGGGCGTGCCTTGATCCGGTCGCGGTAGGCCTCGAGCTCCGGGAGCTTGGCGCTGCCACAAGCGGCGAGCGTCACGCTGCAGATCAGCCCCATCAGGGCGAGAGTCAGAACGCGCCGCCGGCGCCCCGGCGCCTCGCCTGCCCGAGGGGTGGGAGATTGAGTGTGGCATGGCGCCGCCATGCTAGCGCCCCTCGCGCGCCGCGACGGCAGCAGTCTGTGGCGCCCCAGCCATGGGCTCGTCCTCCAGGTAGCGATAAGTCTTGAGCGTCGCATCCAGCATAAGCTGCCCGTCGTCACCAGTCGCCTCGCGCCGGCCGCGACCCGACCGCGCCGGCTGGATCCTGACGTCGTGAATCGTGACGATACGCGGCAGGGCGGCAAGGCCACTGATGAAACGACCGAAGTCGTGGTAGCGGCCGGTCACCTGGATCTTGATCGGCAACTCGGCGTAGAAATCGCGCACTCGCTCCGGCTCCGGCTGGAACAGCTCGAACTCCAGCCCCGCCGCCAGTCCCGTTTGGGACACATCCACCAGCAAGGCAGCGACTTGGGTCTTGTCCGGAAGCTGCCTCAGCATGGCCCCGAAGGACTCCTCCATCTCTGCCAGCTGGAGGCGATAGGCGTCCAGGTTGGCCGCCTTCCTCTGCTTTTGCTCGAAGGCGTCGCGCAGCTCCTGCTCGCGCCCCTCCTCGCGGTCGAGACGGGCGAGCTGGCCCTGGGTCACAAAGTAGTACCAACCGAACCCGACGGCAATGACGATCAACGCGATGGCAATTGCCTTCACGGCGATTGGCCACTCGCCAAAATTGTTCAGATCCAGTTCGCGAAGGTCTAAGTTGAGGTCCATAGCGCGTCTCGCGGTGTGCCCAGAGCTTGTCTTTGAGGCGGCTGGCGTCGTGCCGGGCGGCGCGCGGATCAGGCCGCTTCGTCGTGGGGCCCATGCTGATCGAAGCGCAACCGGAATCGGCTGAGTCCATCACCGGTCTTCTCCTTATTTTCGATGAGAAGAAGGATCGGATTGTCGACCCAGGTCGAATTCTCGATGTTGCGCATAAAGGCCGACACACGCGCATTGGATTGTGCCCGTCCCTCCACAACGACCGAGCGAGCCTGCTGAGCAACGCTCGTCAAAAAAACGCCGTCGGGAATCGTATCGACGAGCTCGTCGAACAGGTGCACGACTTCGGGGCGGCTCTCCTGGAGCCGCTGGATGATATCCATCCGCGCGAGGAGCCTTGCCTTGGTCTCCTCCAGGTCCTCGATCTCCCGGATCTGCCGGTCGAGTCGCCGGATCTCCTCATTGAGGAAGGTGTTGCGACTCTGCTGATCGGCAATCATGCGATCGACCTGCAGCTGACTCCCGAAGCCCAGTGCCAGGGTGACCGCGACAGCCACCCCCACGGCGGCCAGGAAGTCGCGGCGGCGGCGCTGACGCCGCGCCTCACGCCACGGCAGAAGATTGATCCGAGCCATCTTAGGCAAAACCCCGCAATGCCAAGCCAACGGCAATCACTAGGGCCGGCGCATCGCGCTTGAGCGCTGTGTCCGCGAGCTCTTTCGAGAGGGACATGTGACGGAAGGGGTCGCCCACGCCCGCCGCTATCCCGAGGCGCTCCCCGACCAGCTGGTCGAGCCCTGGCAGGCTGGCGACGCCGCCCGTCAGGAGGATCCGATCCGCGCGGTCATACGCGGTGGCCGAATAAAAGAACTGCAAGGCTCGGCCGATCTGCTGCGACATGGCTTCTTTGAAGGGTGCGAGGACCTGCGACTCGTAATCTTCGGGCAGCTCGCCATTGATCAGTTTGGCCGCTGCCTGCTCGCGGGGGACATCGAGTCGATGCTGAATGTCGTTGATGAGCTGTAGCCCGCCGAACTTCTGCTCGCGGGTGTAGACGATTTGTCCCTTGTTGAGCACATACAGAGTCGTCGTCGCCGCCCCGATATCCGCGACGGCGACGGTCTCCTCGCGCCGCGCGTCAGCGTCTTCCTCGAGCATCAGTACGCAGGCGTTCTCCATCGCATAGGTCTCGACATCCACGATCTCGGCCGTCAGCCCAGCGACCGCGAGCGCCGCGAGGCGATCGTCGATGTTTTCCCGCCGGGACGCGACCAGCAGGACATCAACCATGCCTGGATTGGCCGTAGAAGGGCCGAGGACGTCGAAGTCGATATTGACCTCTTCGAGCGGGAAAGGGATGTATTGATCTGCGTCGAGCTGCAGCTGCGCCTCCATATCGGATTCGCTCAACTCGCCCGACATGGTGATCGTCTTGGTGATCACTGCCGAGCCAGAAATGGCCAAGGCAGCACGCTTGTTCTTGGTCTCGGCCCGGCGTAGGACACGGCCGACCGTCTGCCCCACCATCTCCGCATCGGCAATCTTCTTCTCCGCCATGGCATTCGGGGGCAAGGGCTCGATCGCATAACGATCGACCTGATAATGGCCCGTCGCGGAAGCGCCCGGACGCGAGAGCTCGACCAGCTTAACGGCCGTCGAGCCAATATCGATCCCCAGGAGGGGCGTTTGCTTACGTCCGAGGCCAAACATGACGCCAATCGAATCCCCCGTGGCTGTTTGCTGACGGTGAACGGCAACCGCTCGCCACTACCCATTCCAGCCGCATGGCCGTACCCCTGAGCGACTCAGCTCACCGGCGTCGGCGTTGTCGATCGGCCCTTTGCAGTCCCCGCAACCGGGAAACGGCCCCATGATCGACATTGCATTCCATACCGCCCGATGCTCTCATCATCTTAATGCTACCGCCAGTCGAAAAATTGACGGAGGTCACCATCACCGGATACCAAATGGAGCTGACCCGCCGACTTTGCCGACCCGGTCACACTTTTGCGTATGCCGTGATCCGACCGCCGTTGACGCGCCGAGAGGCCCCTTGCGCTCGCAGACGTGATAGGTTAGCCATCCAGTGCTCGCCGAATCGGGCGACGAGGCGAGGATAGCCCAATTTAGGAGCGCGATGCATGTGTGCAAGCCGACGGGCCGACATTCAACGACAACGACTCGCCTATGAGGCGGCACGGATCATGGCTGAGCAAGGATCGCAGGAATTCGATCGCGCGCGGCGCAAGGCCGCCGTCCGGGCAGGCGTCGCCGATCGGCGTTCTTGGCCGAACAATGAAGAGATACAGGAAGCACTGATCCAGCAACGCCGATTGTTCGAGCAACACAGCTGGCGATCCGACCTGCGCCGATTGCGCAGCCATGCGCTCGGCGCGATGCGGATGTTCTCTGCGTTCGCGCCGCGGCTCGTTGGTCCGGCCTTGGCCGGCAGCGGAGACACGACGGCGGGAATCCGCCTGCACCTATTCGCCGACCGACCGGAGGAGGTCATCGTCATGCTGACCGAGCAAGGCATCCCCTGGCGCGATCGCGAGCGCGTCCTCGCCTATGCCGGCGGGACACGTCGCGCCCATCCCGCCTTTCATTTCGTCGCCGGGCAGATCCCCGTCGAGCTCGTGGTGCTGCCGATGCAAGCTCGACGCAACCCACCGTTGGACGCCGTTTCCGAACGACCGGAGAAGGGGGCAGACCTCATCGAGGTCGAGCGCCTCCTGCAGGAGGGCGCCGACACACTAGCCGATCACGATTTCCTGGCGGACTCGGATGTTGACGGAGGAACCGAGCCCAGCCGCGCTCAGCGCCGCGAGATCGGGACGTAATCGCGTTGTCTAGGGCCGTGGTAGATCTGTCGAGGCCGACCGATTCGGTTCTGCGTGTCGGCCACCATCTCCGTCCAGTGCGCGACCCAACCGACGGTCCGAGCGATGGCGAACATGACGGTGAACATGTTGCGCGGTATACCGAGCGCCCGGTAGATGATCCCTGAATAGAAGTCCACATTCGGGTACAGCTTGCGCTCGACGAAGTAGTCGTCGTGCAGCGCGATCTCCTCGAGCTTCAGGGCCAGCTCGAAGAGGGGATTGTCGAGGTTGGCCAGCTCGTCGAGCACCTGATGGCAAACCTCGCGGATGATCTTAGCGCGCGGATCGTAGTTCTTGTAGACGCGATGGCCGAAGCCCATGAGGCGAAACGGGTCGTCCTTGTCCTTGGCCTTGTCGATATACGTCGGAACCTTGGATACGTCGCCGATCTCCTCGAGCATATCGAGGACCGCCTCATTGGCACCGCCGTGGGCGGGACCCCAGAGCGAGGCGATGCCGGCGGCGATACACGCGAAGGGGTTTGCGCCGGAGCTGCCGGCGAGCCGCACTGTCGAGGTGCTCGCGTTCTGCTCGTGGTCCGCATGGAGGATGAAGAGCAGGTTCAGGGCCTTCTCGGCGATCAACCCCGGCTTGTAATCGGCGCAGGGCGTCGCGAACATCATGTGCAGGAAGTTCGCGCAATAACGCAGTTCGTGCCGCGGATAGACGATTGGCTCGCCGACATTGTGCTTGTAGGCAGCTGCCGCGATCGTCGGCATCTTGGCGAGCAAATGCAAGGCCGAACTCTCGCGGTCCTGCTCATCGTAGATGTCCAGCGAATCGTGATGGAAGGCGGATAGCGAGCCGACGACCCCGACGAGCATCGCCATAGGGTGCGCATCATAGTGGAATCCGTCGAGGAACCGTCTGAGTTTCTCGTTGATCATGCTGTAGCGCGCGACGTCTTCCTCGAAACCGAGTAGCTGACGCTCGTCGGGTAGCTCGCCGTAGAGCAGCAGGTAGGCGACCTCGAGAAAGCTGGCCTTGGTCGCCAATTGCTCGATCGGGTAACCACGATAGAGCAAGACCCCGGCCTCGCCGTCGATGTAGGTGATGGCGCTATGGCAACTCGCCGTCGCCATGAAACCGGGGTCATAGGTGAAGAAGCCGGCGTCCTTGTAGAGGCCGGTGATATCGACCGCCGCCGGACCCAAGGTGCCTCTGCGCAGCGCAAGCTCGAAACGCTTGCCAGTCTCGTCGTCGGTAATCGTGACTGTATCTTTGGCCATCGGCTTACTCCTGACCCCGAGGCGGCGGCCCGCGAAAGGGTCCGCGCCCACGCACTACTCGTCTTGACCGGCGGGCCGCCTTGCGAGCGGCCGTGCGCGATCGTCGGTTCCCGGCCCAGCCTCTGGTAGGAAGGGAGGAATACGGACCACGCTGAGCCCTGCTCTCAAGGTGGCGGCCGGTCACCCGATCTGGCGAAGCCGCTCGATGTCTTGCCGCACCGCGGCTGCGGATCGCTGGAAATCCGCCCGCTCCTCGCTGTCGAGGTCCAGCGAGACGACCGACTCGAGACCGCCCTCGCCCAGGATGCAGGGCACCCCCATGGCGATGTCGCGCTCACCATACTCGCCTTCGAGGAGGGCCACGCACGGCAAGAGCCGGCGACGATTGTGGCAGATCGCATCGATCATCGTCGCGACCGCAGCAGCCGGCGCCGCATAGGCACTCGAGTCCTTGCGCAAGGCTAGAATCTCGGCGCCGCCGTTGCGCGTGCGCTCGTTGATGGCCGCAATGCGCTCTTGCCCGAGGAAGTGGGCGATGGGCACGCCGTTGATCGTACAGAACCGCGGCACCGGAACCATGGTGTCGCCGTGCCCGCCGAGCACCAGTGTGGTGATATCCCGCGCCGAAAACCCGGTCTCCTGGGCAATGAAGGTCGCCATCCTGGCGGCATCCAGGACACCGGCCTGACCAAAGACACGCTCGCGCGGCCAACCGGTGCGCTGCGCGACACGGTAGGTCAGCGTATCGACAGGATTGCTGACGACCAGCACCATGCTATCTGGGGCGTGTTGCAGCACCTGGTCGACGACCTGGTCGATGATGCGGACATTGGCCTCGAGAACGTCCGAGCGCGACATCCCCGGCTTGCGCGGTAAGCCGGCCGTAATCACGACGATATCGGAATCGGCCAAGATCTGCGGGTCGTGGCTGCCGGTGAGGAGGCTGTCAGAGCCGAAGTAGGCTGAGGTCTGAGCGGCGTCGAGCGCCACCCCTGCCGGCACATCCGCACGAATGTCGTACAGAGCGACGGCCCGGCTCAACTCTTGTTGGGCCAGTATCTGGGCGGTGGTTTCACCGACTCGCCCGGCCCCGATGATCGAGATCTTCTGCATGGGTCGGCTCCTCGAATCTAGAGGTCTCGGCTTAGGCCAAGGCCGGACAGATTTATTGAGGGTTGCAAAAGCAATCGGAGACAGCTCGCTGCGACACGCTGCAAGGACGTCCTGTCAGCTCGACGGCGGGATCCCTCCCGCCGACGGTCGCCGCGACCCGCCTCCGATTACTTTCGGGACGATTGATACACCACGAATTAGGCTCGGTCACCTCGCGCTGTCAGCGCAGTCTCTCAGCGCCCGTATTTGCGACGGAACTTGTCGACGCGCCCAGCGGTATCGACAATCTTCTGCTTACCGGTATAGAAGGGATGGCAAGCGGAGCAAACCTCGATGTGAAAATCCTTTCCGAGCGTCGAGCGCGTCGTGAAAGCATTGCCACAGCTGCACTGCACCTTGACCTCTGAATACTTCGGATGGATGCCTTCTTTCATTGGGGGGACCTCCGTTGCCCAGGACCTTCGGTCGACGGGCCAGAATTGGCGGCAAGCCCCTCAGGATATGCCGAATCGATAATGGCTTCAAGCACGATCATGGGCCTCCCGTAGGCCATGAGCCCGGCTTCAGGCCTCGGCGGCAGCGACTGACGGCACAAAGTATTGCAGCAGGTCGTTGAGGAAGGCACGGCCGCTGGGAGTGGCCTCGATGCGGTTGTCGGTGGGTTGCAGCAGCCCCGCCCGCCGCGCCGCGGCGAGGGGCGCCGCGATCCGGCTGAACGGCAGGCCAGTGCGGGCCGAGAATAGCCCGACCGGAAAGCCGCCGCAAAGCCGCAGGGCGTTCATCATGAACTCGAGCACCAAATCCTCCTCGCCCAGCATCCAGGTCTCGGCGACGAAGCCCCGCGGGATGTCACCCGCCAAATAGGCCTCCGGTCGGTCATGTTTTCGGTAGCGCCAAACGGCCGCCGCCTTGTCATCGGTGAGCTTGCCGTGGGCCCCTGCCCCGATGCCGAGGTAGTCGCCGAACCGCCAGTAATTGAGATTGTGGCGGCACCGATGACGCCCGGACGCGAAGGCGGATACCTCGTATTGCTCGAGCCCCGCCGAGGCCAAGCAGGCGACACCTGCCATGTGGAGATCGGCGATCAGATCCTCAGAGGGTAGCCGCGGCGGCTGGCGGGCGAAAGCGGTACCGGGCTCGAGCGTGAGCTGATAATAGGACAGGTGATCCGGCTCCAGCGCGAGAGCGGCCTCGAGGTCCGTGGCGGCCGCCTCGACCGACTGGCCCGGCAAGCCGTACATCAGGTCCAGATTGATGCTAGCGAACCCCGCCGCGCGCGCGGCGGCAACGGCAAGACGCACCTGCTGCGGATCGTGGAGCCGCCCGAGGCGGCGCAACTGCGCCGCGGCGAGGCTCTGCGCCCCGATCGAGAGCCGGTTGACACCCGCCTCGCGGTAGGCCGCAAAGCGGCGAACGTCCACCGCCCCGGGATTGGCCTCGAGGGTCACTTCGGCGCCCGATACGAGATCGAAGAGGCTGCGGACGCCGCGCAATAGCGCCGCGACTGTCGCCCCGGACAAGAGGC
>JGI12109J20283_10236274_pt1 | contig 11720 bp, 11 predicted proteins | sample ElkSlonscriptome_12_FD_20283 | JGI IMG/M metagenome (IMG submission 20283) | reverse complement strand
CAATGACGAGGTCAGCGGTTCGATTCCGCTCGGCTCCACCAGTTTTTCTTGCTCCTCAATCGTCATCTGTCTAATCTAAATGACACGCACCGGTAACGGGAATGCGGTGGTCCTCGTGTGCGAGGAGAATCCGCAGCTGTCCCTGCAACTGTAAGCGGCGAGTTTCTGACGCGCGCTCCCTAATCGGGGGCAGCCACTGGGCCATCATGCCTGGGAAGGTGCGCCAGCAATTTTGACCCGCAAGCCAGGAGACCGACCGGCGCGGGTCGCTTGTTGCCCCTCTCAGGGATTGGAGAGGCGCGGAAAGAATTTCGTTTCGAGCGACGACCATGAGCTGGCCGTGCGGGCGTTGCCTGCATGGTCAATTGTTGTGCGTTCGGAAGGGAAGATACAAAGCCATGAAAACCGGAATGAAGTTGAGCGGCGCTGCGCCGTTCGTAATCGCGGCTGCGCTGGCCTGGGGCACGCCTGTAGCGGCGCAGGATGCGGCCGAAGCCAAGAGCGAAGAGCAGACGTCGGATGTCACGCCCATTATTTTTCGCGAGCGGCAGCGGCCCGACATTGTCGTGAGTGCCAGCCGGGCCGAGCGAATGCTTTATCCCGAGGACTTCACCGGATCGGTTACCGTGATCACGCCTGCACAGCTTGAACAGCGCCAGATCCGTAACATCGAGGATGTGCTGCGTGATGTCCCCGGCGTTGCCGTCTCCAGCGTGCCCGGCCAGACGCAAATTCGCCTGCGCGGGACCGAGGCGAACCACGTTCTCGTCCTAGTCGATGGGATAGAAGTCTCGGACCCGGGCAGCGGCGAATTCGACATCGGCACGCTGCAGGCCGAGATCGGTGCCCGGCTGGAAGTTTTGCGCGGGCCGCAATCGGCGCTGTATGGCAATGATGCGCTGGGCGGGGTGGTCGCCTATGAGAGCGCGAGTGGAGGCGACATCCCCGGTTTCGCGGCGTTTGTCGAAGGTGGGACCAATAACACGGTCAACGGCGCGGCCCGCTACGGCGCAAGCGGCGATGGCTGGGACGCGGCGCTTTCCGCGATTGTTGTCAGCACGGATGGGGAACCCAACGCCCGCCCGATTGCGGGCAATGGCCTGCGCGATATCGGGCGCGACAGCTACACTGTCTCGAGCAAGGGCTCTCTCGAAGTCGCACCCGGCTTCAACCTACGCGCCGTGGGCCGCTACGTGCTAAGCGAGGGGCAGTTCAACCGCCAGGACTTCACCTTCGGCAGTCCGACCAACGGCCTTGTCGTCGACAGCCCCGGCGTCGGCTTTGAGACTGAATCGCTCTCTGGCCTTGTCGGCGCCAATCTTGAAGCGTCGGGCGGCGACTGGACGCACGATCTATCGATCCAGTTTACCGCCGCCGGCCGGCGGGATTTCGCGCTTACGGGCCTTGCCAACGACAATGAGAGCGACCGGATCAAGGCGTCCTACATCACCGCCTATGATTTCGGCGACAGCGGCCACAGCCTGATCTTCGCCGCCGATTACGAGCTTGAAGGGTTCAACAACGTCACCAATTTCGACGATCGCAAGGAGGCCGAGAATGTCGGCTTTGTCGGCGAATATCGTTATGCAGGCGAGCGCCTGGACGTCGCAGCGGCGCTACGCCATGATGTCAACGACCTGTTCAAGGATGCGACCACCTTCCGCATCGGCGCGGGCTACCGTGTCACCGAGACGACAAGGCTGCGCGTTGCGGTGGGAACCGGGGTCAAGAACCCGACCCTGAGCGAGCTGTTCGGCTTCTTCGACGGCGTCTTTCTCGGCAATCCCGATCTCCAGCCCGAGGATTCGACCAGCTGGGAGATCGGCCTTGACCAAACTCTGGCCGAAGGCCGGGTGCTGATTTCCGCGACCTATTTCAACGCCGAGCTCGACAACGAGATCTTCACGCGGTTCCCACCGCCCACCTTCATCGCGACGCCGGGCAACCGCACCACGATCAGCACCCAGCAGGGCGTCGAACTGGCGCTCTCTGCAGAGCTGGGCGCAGGATTCAGCTTTAACGGCGCCTACACCTTCCTCGATGCCGAGGAGGACGGGGTTGAGGAAATCCGGCGCCCCGATCACCTGGCCAGTGCGGTGCTGGACTGGAGCGATCCGCGGGAGCGCGGCTCGATCAACCTCGCGGTGCGCTACAATGGCGCGGCGCTGGACAGCAATTTCGCGACCTTCCCGGCGACGATTGAAACGCTTGAGGCTTACACGCTTGTCAATTTGAACGCGCGGTACCGGCTCGCCGAAGGTCTCAGCATCTTCGCAAGGGCGGAAAACCTGCTGGATGAGCGGTACGAGCCGGTGTTCAGCTTTGTCGCGCCGGGCACCAATGTGATCGCCGGGTTTGAAGCGCGGTTCTAAACACGCTCGCAATCCTTCGAGGAAATGCATAGGGGGAACTCATGCATTTCCTCGATCAAGCCAAAATCTATCTCAAATCAGGAGCCGGAGGGCCGGGCGCGGTCTCTTTCCGGCGCGAAAAATACGTCGAATATGGCGGCCCGGACGGCGGCAATGGCGGCAAGGGCGGCGATATCATCTTCGAAGCGGTTGCCGGGCTGAACACGCTGATCGATTTCCGTTACGCGCAGCACTTCAAGGCATCACGGGGCAATCACGGGCAGGGCAAGGATCGCACCGGCGCAGGCGCGGATGATCTGGTGATCAAGGTGCCGGTGGGAACGCAGGTGCTTTCGGATGACAAGGAAGATGTTCTCGCAGACTTTACCGAAGTGGGCCAGCGCATCACTTTCCTGCGCGGCGGGATGGGTGGACGCGGCAATGCCTCTTACAAGACCGCGACCAACCGCGCGCCGCGCCAGCACCAGCCGGGGGAGCCGGGGGAAGAGATGTGGGTGTGGCTGCGCCTCAAACTGCTAGCCGATGTCGGTTTGGTGGGCTTGCCCAATGCGGGCAAATCAACCTTCATCAATTCGGTTTCCAATGCGCAGGCAAAGGTGGGCCATTACGCCTTCACCACGCTGATCCCGAAGCTGGGCGTGGTGCGCCACAAGGGCCGCGAATTCGTGCTGGCCGACATTCCCGGCCTGATCGAAGGCGCCGCAGATGGTGCGGGGATCGGTGATCGGTTCCTGGGCCATATCGAGCGGTGCCGCGTGCTCATCCACCTGATCGATATCACGGGCGCTGGTCCGGGGCAGGACCCGGCGCAAGCGATGCGCGTGATCGAGGAAGAGCTTGCCGCATATGGTGCCGGGCTGGATGAAAAGCCGCGCCTTGTGGCTCTCAACAAACTGGACCTGGCGGATCAGGAACTGGCCATCGCCTTTGCCGAGGAATTGAAGGCGGCGGGCGCGGATCAGGTCTTCACCGTTTCGGGGGCGAGCGGTGAGGGGATTGATGCGCTGCTTGATGCCGTGCTTTCCTACCTGCCCGATCGCACTTCGACCGAGACAAACACGGTAGAGGTTGAGGATGAAGATGAGGAGGGTAATGAGTGGTCGCCGATCTGAAGGCGCTGCTTGATCCGGCCAGCACTGCGCGCCTTGTCGTCAAAATCGGTTCTTCGCTGCTCGTCGAAAACGGACACCCGCGCGCATCCTGGCTTGAAACGCTTGCGGATGATCTGGCTTTGTTGCGGGGGCGGGGCACCGGCATCGTCATCGTCAGCTCGGGCGCGATTGCCTTGGGCGCTGCCCTGCTTGGCCTTGCCAGAGGGGGGCGCGCAAGCCTTGCCGATGCGCAGGCAGCTGCAAGCGCCGGGCAAGTGGTGCTCGCACAATTGTGGGCAAGCGCGCTGGAGGCCCGCGGGCTGAAAGCGGCCCAAATGTTGGTGACCTTGGGCGATCTGGAAGACCGCCGCCGCTATCTCAACGCGAGCGCCACCTTGGAACGCTTGCTCGAACTGGGCGCGGTGCCTGTCATCAACGAGAATGACAGCGTGGCCACCGAAGAAATCCGCTTTGGCGATAATGACCGGCTGGCCGCGCGCGTCGCGCAGGCAGCGAATGCGAGCGGCGTGCTGCTGCTGTCGGACGTTGCGGGTTTGTATGATCGCGATCCGTCTGATGCCGATGCGGTGCTGATCGAGCGGGTCGAAGGCGTCACCCCCGATATCATCGCAATGGCTGGTTCCGGTTCGGCCTCCGGCATGGGATCAGGCGGAATGCGCGCCAAACTGCAAGCCGCGCGCATCGCCGAGCGCGCGGGCATTGCGCTTGGCATAATTGACGGGCGCTGCGATCACCCGCTTAGCGCTGTGCAAACAGACGGGCGCGGAACCGTGTTTGTCCCGGTGCGAAGCGATAATGCGCGCAAGGCCTGGCTTGGCGGGCGGCAGGCGGTTGAAGGCGTGCTGGGCGTGGATGAGGGCTGTGTCAAAGCGCTGGGCGAGGGGGCTAGCCTGCTGGCTGCGGGCCTCACCAGTGTCGAAGGCGAGTTTGAGCGCAGCGCTCTGGTGGCTTTGCACGGACCAAAGGGGGAGCGATTGGGACAGGGACTGGTCGAATACAGCGCCGCGGAATGCCGCGCGATCCGCGGGCTGCGCGAGAGCGAACAGGAAGCTGTGCTGGGCTATGCACCGCGCGCGGCCATCGTTCACCGCGATCACATGGTGCGCGAATGAGCGGGCTCAAACCTATCGCCATCACCGGCGCGACCGGATTTGTCGGCAGCACCACGCTTGATGCAGCGCTCGAGCAGGAATTTACCGTGCGCGCTCTGACACGGCGCGAGCAGGATGCGCGCGAAGGCCTCACGTGGGTGAAAGGCACACTGGAAGATGAGAGCGCGCTTGAGCAATTGTGCGATGGCGCAGGGGCGATGATCCACATTGCGGGCCTCACCAACACGCCCGATCCTGCTGAATTTGAACGCGCCAATGTCACCGGCACAGCCAATGTGATCGCAGCGATGAAACGGGCGAGGGCAAAGCGTCTGGTCTTTGTATCCTCGTTATCCGCACGCGAACCTTCGCTTTCGGCTTATGGCGCGTCGAAGGCGCGGGCCGAAGCGCTGGTTGAGGCAAGCGGGCTTGATTGGACCATCGTGCGCCCGCCCGCCGTTTACGGGCCGCGTGATAGCGACATGTTCGAGCTGTTCCGTTCGGCGAAACTTGGCATTGTGCCGCTGCCGCCGGGCGGGGGAACCTCTCTGATCCACGCCCGCGATCTCGGCGAATTGCTGCTCGCGCTGGCAAAGCGCACGCGCTTCAAACACATTTATGAACCCGACGATGGTCGTCAGGGCGGGTGGAGCCACAAGGAGATGGCGCAGGCGATCGGGCGTGCGGTGGGGCGCAAGTCGGTCTTCGCGCCCAACCTGCCCGCAGGTGTGCTAGCCATGGCGGCGGGTGTTGATCGCCTGATCCGCGGCGACCGTGCCAAACTTACCGCCGATAGGGTGGGCTATATGTGCCATCCCAACTGGATCGCGCGGTTTGATCGCGTGGTGCCCAAGAATATCTGGGAGCCGAAGATCGACAGCGAAGAAGGGCTCAAAGCCACCGCTGAATGGTACCGACGCGAGGGCTGGCTCTAACCTTCTTCCGGCACGCAGGACGAAGAGCCATAGGCCTCTTTATAGGACAGGCCCCAGCACTCCTCGAAATTTCTCAGCACGTTCATGTTGGGCGGCCATCCCATCTTTACCACCGTGCCATCGGGACGGGTGAAGGTGTTGTCTGCCGGTTCCGGGATTTTCGCCAGCCCTTCTATCGCCTGCGTCAGCCCTTCGCGATTATCGCGCAGGAAGGCGATCGTGCCGCTGACATAGAAATTCCAGCCGAAATCGCCGTCTTCCTCGGGTGCGGCATAGGTCCGCTCAAACAGCGCGATGGCCGCTTTGGCCTGTCCGGCGTAAGCGCGCATCTGGCCTTCATGCCAGTACAGGATCGCGGCGTGATCACGCTTTTCATGGCGCCATTCGCGGATCAGTTCGGCCGCCTCTTCGTAACAGCCCTTGCGCGAAAGCCCGCGCCAGCCGCCATCGGGAATGTCCTGATCGAAAGCCTGCCGATCAAGCGCGAGCATCGCGTCAAGATCGTAGGAGCAATCCGGCCCGGCGGGAGCCTCGGGCTGAGCAGCGGCGAGAAGAAGCGCTTCGATCATGGCGCAAGACTAGCGCTGTGCCCGGTGATCGCAAGCGCTTAGAGGAAGGGTTCCTCGCCCGGTTTGTGGATGCCACATTCGGTCTTGTCCCAGCCTGCCCAGCGGCCTGAACGCGCATCTTCGCCATCAGCTACCTTGTTCGTGCAGGGCGCGCATCCAATGGACGGATAGCCATGCGCCACAAGCGGATGACGCGGCAGATCGTGCTCCTCGAAACGGGCGGCGATATCCTCGGCGCTCCAGTCGATCAGTGGATTGATCTTGAGACGCCCTTGGGCATCGCTCGTGTCGATTTCGAAGCGTGGCAGATTAGCGCGCGTCCTCGACTGGAACGCCTTGCGGCCCGTAAAGCTCGCATCGTAATTCTCGAGCGCCCTCGCCAACGGCTTCACCTTGCGGATCTCGCAGCAGCCATCGGGATCGTAAGACCAGCGAAGTCCGCTTTCATCCTTCGCGGCCAGTTCATCTTCGTCCGGCGTCAGCACCACCAGATTGGTCAGACCAAGCCGTTCCACCAGCGCATCGCGATAAGCCAGCGTTTCGCTGAAATGCTTGCCAGTATCGAGGAACAGCACCGGAATTGCGGGATCGATTTGGGCGAGCAGATGCAGCAGAACCGCGCTTTCCGCGCCAAAGCTGGAAACGGTGGTGACTTCGCCTGCAAGACTGCCGCCGATCACCGCGTCCAGCATTTCGCGCGTGGAAGAGCCGCGAAACATGCGGTTGAGACGAACTGCATCATGTTCGCTGAAGCGGGGGGCCACATCGAGAGTGTCGCGCGAGCGATCACCGGCGCCTTGGCTGGCGCGTTCGCTGGCGGCGGATCTCAGTTCAGGCTTCATGGCGTTTTTCCGCAATGGTGGCGCGGGCATCGGCGGCGCGTTGGTACACATTTTCCCACGTCGCAAAGGCGCGCTCTGCATCGGCTTCGTCGAGCTGTGTGTCGGGCGCGAAAGCGTCAAAGCCGCAGCGGCGCATATGGCTGAGCTGATCCACTCCCACATCGCCCACTGCGCGCAATTCGCCCGCATAGCCCGCCTCGCGCAGGATGCGGGCAGCGGAATAGCCGCGCCCATCGGCAAAGCTGGGAAAGTTGATCTCGATCAGCGCCAGGCGATCGAGGAACGGCAGCAGCAACCGCGCATCATCTCCCGGCTCGATCCGCACAGCGGTAGCGTTGGTCTGGTCCAGCGCTGCATCGACGGTGACTGTGCCATGATCGGCAACCTCATCATCGCGAAAGCGGAACTGCACTTCATCGGGCGAGGCGCCAAGCGATCCCGCCTCGCTATCGAACGCATCAGCCATAAAGCGCCTCCTTGAACGGCTCCATGCCGATGCGGCGATAGGTATCGAGAAAGCGTTCATCACCTTCGCGTTTGGCGAGGTAGACATCGGTGACTTTATCGACCGCTTCGATCACGCCATCTTCGGTAAAGCCCGGTCCCGTAATCTTGGCGAGGCTGACATCTTCGGCTTCCGATCCGCCGAGAGAAAGCTGGTAATTTTCGACCCCTTTGCGGTCGACCCCCAGAATGCCGATATGGCCGGCATGGTGGTGCCCGCAGGCATTGATGCAGCCGCTGATCTTCAGCTTCAATTCGCCCAGCTCGCCGGTCTTGCCGCTTGCATCGAAGCGTTCGCTGATGCGCTGAGCGAGCGGGATCGAGCGGGCGTTGGCAAGGCTGCAATAATCAAGGCCGGGGCACGCGATCATATCCTCGATCGTGTCCATGTTGGGCGCTGCCAGACCAGCTTCGTCAAGCTCGCTCCACAGCGCGGGCAGGTCTTCGATCTTCACATGCGGCAGAACCACGTTCTGGGTGTGCATGATGCGGATTTCATCGAAGCTGTAGCGCTTGGCAAGCCGGGCCATGACGCGCATCTGTTCGCCTGTCGCATCGCCCGGAATGCCGCCTACAGGCTTCAGCGAAATCACCGCGCTCACATAGCTATCGTGCTTGTGGCGGTGCGTGTTGCGATCCACCCAAAGGGCAAAATCGGGGTCCGAGCGGTCCACCGTCTTGGGCCCGTCGGTGAAGGGGGGGGCGGCGAAATAGGCGCTGATCCGGGCAAGCTCTGCTCGCGGCGGTTCCACGCCCACGTCGAGCATGTGGGCGAACTCTTCTTCCACCTGGCGGGTGTATTCCTCCGCCCCCAGTTCGTGGACGAGAATCTTGATGCGGGCCTTGTACTTGTTGTCGCGCCGGCCATAGCGATTGTAGACCCTGAGGCACGCCTCGATATAGCTTACGAGCACATCCATTCGCGCGAAGGAGCGTATCTCGGGTGCGATCATAGGGGTGCGGCCCATGCCTCCGCCAACGAATATGCGGCCGCCCAATTCCCCATCTTTTTCAATGAGTTGTATGCCGATATCGTGCAGTCGCATCGCCGCGCGATCAGCTTCGCTCGCGATCACGCAGATTTTGAACTTGCGCGGCAGATAGGTGAATTCGGGATGGAAGCTCGACCATTGCCGCAACAGCTCTGCCACGGGCCGCGGATCGGCTATTTCATCAGCGGCAGCGCCGGCAAAATGGTCGCTGCTGATATTGCGGATGCAATTGCCCGAGGTCTGGATCGCGTGCATTTCAACCTTGGCCAGATCGGCCAGAATGTCCGCTGCATCTTCGAGCTTGATCCAGTTATACTGGATGTTCTGCCGCGTGGTGAAGTGGCCATAGCCGCGATCATATTTGTCCGCGATATCCGCCAGCGCCGTCATCTGCCGCGAATTGAGCGTGCCGTAGGGAATGGCAACGCGCAGCATATAGGCGTGGAGTTGCAGATAGAGCCCGTTCATCAGCCGCAGCGGCTTGAACTGGTCTTCGCTCAAACTGCCATCGAGACGGCGGCGCGCCTGATCACGAAACTCTGCCACGCGGGCATCGACCATCGCCTGGTCGTATTGGTCATATTGATACATGTCAGATCACCCAGTCGATGGCTTCGGGGTCTTGGGGCTTCAAGGTGAGATCGGCGCGAACCGTGGGGCCTATTGCGCGGATGCGATCCTTGATGTGAGCGGGGCGCACGCCGTCCGCTGTGGCTTCGGCCTCAAGGATGTAGGGCACGTTTACCCGGCGCAAAGCCTCTTCGCGCGCCATGATCTCCTCGCCCGCATCGCCCACATCGGCGGCGCAATCGACATAGAGCGACCAGTTTTGCCCGTCCCACCAGATGACAGCGCCGGTTTTCAGATCATTTCCAGTGAGGATTTTCATAGCTGTGCCTCCATTGCGGTCTGCGCCAGCGCTGCATTATCGCGCGCAGTCACATCGCCGATCACGATCAGCGCGGGGCTTTTGACTGCCTTGCGCTCCACCAGCAGCGGCAATTGGGCAAGCAGCCCGCGCAGCACGCGCATATCGGGCCGCGCGCCATTTTCGATCACCGCCAGCGGCGTATCGGGCGAAAGCCCGTCGGCCATCAGCTTCTCCGCGATCTGGGGCGCCGTTTTCACGCCCATGTAAATCACCAGCGTGCGCCCCTTGCCGGCAAGACCCGACCAGTCCTGATCGGACAATCCCTTGCACTGGCCGGCAACAAAGCTGACGATGCTGGAGGCATCGCGGTGCGTCAGCGCGATCTGGCTTGCCGCCGCCGCGCCATTGGCGGCCGAGATACCCGGCACGATTTCCACGCGCACACCGGCAGCGCGGGCATCCTCTGCCTCTTCGCCGCCGCGCCCGAAAATCAGCGGATCGCCGCCTTTCAGGCGCACCACATCGCGGCCTGCCAAAGCCTCGCGGATGAGCAGCGCGTTGATATCATCCTGCGGCAAGGTGTGGCGCGCGCGCTGTTTGGCAACGCTGATGCGGCGCGCAGTAACAGGGGCAAGGGCGAGGATGTCGTCGCTCACCAGCCCGTCATGCACCAGCACTTCGGCGCGTTCGATCAGGCGGGCAGCGCGCAGCGTTAACAGATCGGGATCGCCCGGCCCCGCGCCAACGAGATAGATGGTTCCGGCATTGTTCATGCCGCATCAAATGAGCGAGCGGGCCAAAAGGTGCCAGCGAGAATGGATTGCGCGGGGCCAAGCAAAGCTATCCGTGCCGCGCCGCCGTCCTTGCCGATGCCCGGCCGACGCCCCGCCGGTTCGCCTGCTAGCCGATTTCCGCCGGTTTNCCGCCGCTCATCATCTCGATCAAACGCTCCAGCTGATCGGAAGAGCGCAAATGCAGATCGCTTTGCGGGAACGGGATTTCGATGTCGTTTTCCTGAAACAGCTCCCAGATGCGCATATAGACATCGGAGCGGATATTCGCGAGCCCGCCTTCGGGATCCTCGATCCAGAACCGCACTTCGAAATTTACCGAGCTGTTGCCAAATTCCATGATGTTTACCCGGGGTTTTGGCGTGGGCAGCACGCGCGGGGTTTCGTCCACCGCGCGGTACAAAAGTTTGGTCACCAGTTTGAGATCGCTGTCATACGATACGCCCACCGGCGCTTTCACCCGCACATCCTTGGATGAATAGGACCAGTTCACCACCTGGTTTACCATCAGGTTTTCATTGGGGATGAGGTGTTCGGTCTGATCCCTGGTGATCACCGAAATCGCGCGGATGCCGATTTTGCGGATTTGGCCCACCGCCTCGTTTCCGGCCTGATCGGTCACTGAAATCACATCGCCCGGCTTGATTGATTTATCCAGCAGCAGCAGGATGCCCGAGATCAGGTTACCAAAGGTTTTCTGCATACCAAAACCGATGGCAAGGCCAAACGCGCCGCCGAAAAAAGCCAGCGCCGAAAGGTCCAGCCCGATCAGATCGACCGTGACGAAAAACGCGATTGTCCAGATGATGATCGTGACAATCTTTTCCGCCAGCAGCGCCTGCGCGCCGTCAAAGCGTTTGACCCGGCGCATCGCCTTGCGCGCCAGCTTGGTTGCAAACCATGCGAGGGTGATCACGGCAAGAATGGTGGCGGCAAGGAACAGCACATCAAACGCGGAAATGCGCAGCGAACCGATGGTGACCGCCGCGCTGTCCAGCGTTTTGACAAAGGCTTCGGATGTTGCGCTTTGCGAGGCGATGCCTTCTTTTGCGCCCTGGCCCAGTTCAATCACGCCATCGGATTTCGCTTCTTCGGCAAGGTCCCATGCCTGCCCCGGCCCAGCTGGTTCAGTCGCTGCTTCAGGCGCTGGTCCAGATGTCGGCTGTGCCGCGGGATCACCGGGCGCGCCAGCGCTGTCTGTTGGGTCAGGAGTGGGGCTTGATGGTACTGTCATGCCGGTTGGCTTATCCTTACTGCGGCGAGGGGGCAAATGCCGCCCGTTTTGTATAGCTCGGTAATCAGGTTCACACCTGTTTTAATGCGCGGTCCAGATCGCGGATCAGATCATCCGGGTCTTCAAGGCCGATGGACAGCCGGATTGCCGGTGCATTCCTATCGCCGTTTGCATTGGGCGATGCCATGATATCGCGGTGCGTGTGCGGCATGATCGGCAGGGCAAGGCTTTCAAACCCGCCCCAGCTATAGCCGATGCCGAACATCTCCAGCGCATCGACCACGCGCCCGCTCGCATCGGCATCCTCGCTGTCCAGAACAAAGCTGAACAGCCCGCAGCCGCCCGTGAAATCGCGCGCCCACAGGCTGTGGCTTTGATCCTGTTTGCGCATCGGGCACAGGACACGG
>JGI12109J20283_10149938_pt1 | contig 11723 bp, 9 predicted proteins | sample ElkSlonscriptome_12_FD_20283 | JGI IMG/M metagenome (IMG submission 20283) | reverse complement strand
GCGGCCAACGGCGCCAATCCCCTGCCCATCGTGATCCCCTGCCACCGGGTGATCGGCAGCGACGGCAGCCTCATCGGCTTCGGCGGGGGACTGGATCTGAAACAATGGCTGCTCCGCCACGAGGGCGCCCTGCCCGACCCGGCAACCGGACAACTGGCCCTGCCCGGCCTATAGCCCCGCCGAGCATCAGGCGAATGTAGCTCTTACCGTCGGTGTAAGTCCTTCCTGCAAAGACCGGCCAGCACCGCATCAATCGCTCCGAACGGAAAATAAAAAAACATATTTTCCAGCTACTTGTAAGACTCTGGCGAGCCCTTCGGAGATTGGCACGATTGCTGTATTCATCCCCCCAAACCCGATAACACGATCCATTGAATCGTGCCATTGGCAACCGAAAATGTTTTTTGGAGGAACATCCATGAAAGATAAAACGATGCTGACCCTGGCCCTGCTGGGCGGTTCCAGCCTGGTCTTTGCCGCCACCCCCGGCGACTACACCAGCCAGTTCGAGGCCATGGACATGGACAACGACGGCTACGTGGCCGCCGACGAAGTGACCGATCAGGACGACATGGGCGCCGCCGAGAACTGGTCCGACTATGATCTGGACGCCGACGAGCAGCTGAACTACTCGGAGTTCGCCAACTATCAGTGGCGCACCGCTGGCGGCGCGGGTTTCGACACCGATTTCCGTACCATGGATCTGAACCAGGACGCCTACCTGGACATCCAGGAAGTGGGCAACGACGAGGCGCTGGCCGCCGGTTGGACCGAGTATGACCTGAACGCTGACCAGCGCCTGGATCAAAGCGAATACAACCAGTACCGCATCGAGACCACCGGCGCCGACTGGGCCACCGAGTACAACACCCTGGACCGGGATCGGGACACCTACCTGTCCGAGACCGAGATTGGCGAGGACGATGCGCTGTATCCCCGCTGGTCCGACTTCGACCTGAACGATGACCAGCGCATCGACCAGGTCGAGTACACCCAGTACCGCATCGAGACCGCCGGTGGCGTGGGTGACTACACCGCCGAGTTCAGCGAGATGGACGTGGACAGCGACGGCTACATCACCACCGAGGAAGCCCGCGACGACGACGAGTTGACCGGCAACTGGTCGGACTACGACATGGACGCCGATGATCGGCTGGACCAGAACGAGTTCGCCGACTACCGGATGAACTAGGGCACCGTGGGCGTCAACTGACAGCCCCGGTCCGTCTTCGCAGTCAAGCCCGGCGCCGCCACGGCGCCGGGTTTTTTTTGCGCCCCAGCCCGCATGGCCCCTCTGTTACAGTAAGGGGGTATCCGGCGCCGCCCCGGGTGGCGCCGTTACCCGATAACTCCGGAGGAGCGTCCATGCACAGCCACTTCGACCCCGGCAGTTACAACCACTGCATCACCGAGGGACTGCGCCTGCTCGGGGTGGATAATCTCTTCCTGCAGATCCACGATCCGAGTTTTCCGAGCTTTGCCGACGAGGACACCGGCCGCGGCTCGCCCTACACCTGGGGCGGCATGGGGTTTCTGCGCCGGATCTGCAACATCGGCTTCACCGGCATCCAGCTCGGCCCCCAGGGCGCCACCTCGGATATCAACGCCTCGCCCTACGACGGCACGGTGTTCTCCCGCAATCCCCTGTCGGTGGCCCTGTACCCACTACTGGCACAGGGGCTCCTGGACGAGACCGAACTGGCGGCACTGCTGGCCCGGGTGCCACCGGGGCGGGAGCGGGTGCATTACCGGGAAGCCTTCCAGCTCAGTCATGAAGCCATGGCTCTCGCCTACCGGAATTTCTGTCGGCTGCGCGAGCAACGCGATCCCCGGGTGGCGGAACTGGCCGAGCAACTGGTGGCGTTTCGCGCCACCGAACGCGGCTGGCTGGAACGCGACGCGCTCTACGCGGCGCTCAGCGAGGCCAACGGCGGGCGTGGCTGGCGGGACTGGCCGGAGGTCGACGATCGGCGGCTGTGGGATCCAGGTATTGCGGAGAGCCTGCGCCTGGAGCGCCACCGAACGGTGCTCCGGGAGCGCCACAAGGGCGCGTTGGAACGCTATGGACTGGTGCAACTGCTGGCCCATCACCAGCACGCGGCGCTCAGGGAATACTGCGCGGATCTCGGCCTGAAGCTCTACGCCGATCTCCAGATCGGCGTGGCCGACCAGGACGCCTGGGCCTATCGCCCGCTGTTTCTGCGCGGCTACCGGATGGGCGCGCCGCCCAGCCGCACCAACACCCAGGGCCAGCCCTGGGGCTTCGTGGTGCTGGACCCGCGCCAGTACTTCGAGCCGGACGGGCGCCCCGGGCCGGTGCTGCGCTTTGTCGATGCGCGCCTGCGCAAGGTCCACGCCGAGTACGACGGCCTGCGGGTGGACCATCCCCAGGGCTGGGTCACCCCCTGGGTATATCGCACCGATATCCCCGACCGGCTCCAGGCGGTGCAGCAGGGGGCGCGGCTATTCTCCTCGCCGGACCTGCCGGATCACCCGGAACTGGCGGCGTTCGCCATCGTCCGTCCCGATCAACTGAACCGCGATCTACCTCGCCACCACGACAACTGGGTGCGGGAACTGGATGACGAGCAGATCACCCACTACGCCGCCCTGTTCACCTATCTGCTACCCCACCGCGAGGAGGGCCGCCGGGAGGTGATGTGCGAGGTGCTGAGCACCCTGCCCGCGCCGCTGGGTCAGGTGATGGCCCGCTACGGGCTGGGCCGCTTCCGGGTGTTGCAGAACGCCGACCCCGACGACCCCTACGACGTCTACCGCTCGGACCGGGCCCGGCCCCCCGATTGGATCATGCTGGGCAACCACGACACCTCCTCCATCTGGCAACTGGCCGAGCGCTGGTGTGCCGAGGACGGGGCGCAGGGGCGCGCGGCGGATCTGGCCACGCGATTGGTGCCCGACCCGCGCGAGCGCCCGGCCTGGATCCAGCGCTGTTGCCGGGAACCGGGGCTGCTGGTGCATGCCCTGTTTGCCGATATGCTGCACAGTCAGGCCCGCAACATCATGGTGTTCGTCTCCGATATGCTGGGGGTCACCGAGCGCTACAACACCCCGGGCACGGTGAACAACGACAACTGGTCGCTGAGGGTGCCGCCGGACTTCGAGGAGAGTTACCTGAAACGGCTGGCCTCGGATCGGGCGCTGAGCCTTCCCTACGCCATCTGGCTGGCCCTCAAGGCCCGCCCCGGGGGCGTGGACGAGCACCTGCTGCGGGCCACCGAGCAGGAGATGATCCGCCTGCGGGCGGTGGGCGAGCGACTGGGCTGACCGCTATCCATGAACCGATTGATCACCCCCGGCGATACCCGGGAGATCGACACTTTGCTCGCGGAGAACCCCGACATCCAGTACCTGGATGCGTTTTTCTTCGACCTCTGCGGCCATCCCCGGGGCAAGCGCTACCCGCGCCGGGATGCCGTCAAGGTATTCCAGGAGGGCATGTTTCTGCCCTACCCGGCGTATCTTCTGGATGTCACGGGGGACTGCTGCGACCCCGGCGGCCAGGGCTTCAGCGACGGCGACCCGGACGGTACCGCCTTGCCGGTGCGGGGAACCCTGTCCCGGATGCCGTGGGCCGAGGTGCCCGGCGCCCAGGTGATGCTCGGCATGCTGACACCCGACGGGCGCCCGCTGCCCACCGATCCCCGCCATGTGCTGTGCCGGGTGCTGGAGCGGTTCGCCGAGCTGGGGCTCACCCCGGTGGTGGCGGTGGAACTGGAGTTCTACCTCATCGACCCGGAGCGCGGCCCCGGCGGCGAGCCGCGCCCGCCGCTGTCGCCGGTGAGCGGCCAGCGCGAAGCCGGCAATCAACCCTACAGCATGGACGGGCTGGACGCCTTTGCCCCGGTGCTGCGGGCCATGGACGAGAGCGCCGGAACGATGCGGCTGCCCGCCAGCGCCGCCAGCACCGAGTTCGCCCCGGGGCAGTTCGAGATCAATCTGCGCCACGTGCCCGATGCTCTGCTGGCCGCCGACCACGGCATGTTGCTGCGCCGGCTGGTGAAGCAGGTGGCGCGCCGCCACGGGCTGGACGCCACCTTCATGTCCAAGCCGTTTCCGGACAATACCGGCAGCGGCTTGCATATCCACGTGAGCCTGCAAGACGGGGCTGGACGCAATGTGTTCTCCGCCGACGATGCCGTGGAAAATGCCATGCTTCGCCACGCCATCGGCGGGCTTGCCGCCACCTTGGACGAGGCCATGGCCATCTTCGCGCCGAACCTCAACGCCTTCCGGCGGTTCAGGCCCGATCAGTTCGTGCCGGTGAACCGTAGCTGGACGGTGAACAACCGCAGCGGCGCCTTCCGGATCCCAGCCGGATCGCCCGCAACGCGACGTATCGAACACCGGGTGGCCGGCGCCGAGGCCAATCCCTACCTGGTGCTGGCGGCGATTCTCGCCGGCATCCACCACGGCCTCCAGCAACGACTGGATCCGGGACCGCCGGCCACCGGCAACGCCGGCCACCGGGTGGACGTGACCCTGCCGCTGGACTGGGCGCAAGCGCTGGGGCGTTTGCAGGCGGGGGCGATCCTCGGCGATTATCTGGGATCGGAGTACCTGCAACTCTACTGCGAGACCAAAACCGGCGAGTTGGCGAAGTTCCAGCGCACCATCTCGCCCCAGGAATACCAGTGGTATCTGTGAGGGAGATCTTGCATGGCCCACGATTTCTTTTATCCTGGTTTCGAGCGTCGCCGGGTGCAGACCGACGGCACCGATCTGTTCCTGCGGATCGGCGGCCAGGGACCGCCGCTGCTGCTCCTGCACGGTTATCCCCAGACCCATGTGATGTGGCACAAGGTGGCACCCCAACTGGCCGGGGATTTCACTCTGGTGATCCCCGACCTGCCGGGCTATGGCGACAGTATCGGCCCGGCCCCGGACGTGGATCACCGGGCCTATTCCAAGCGTGCCATGGCGGCGGACATGATAAGCCTGATGGATCAACTGGGCTTCGTGCAATTCGGGCTGGCCGGCCACGACCGGGGCGCCCGGGTGGGCTACCGGCTGGCGCTGGACCATCCCGGACGGGTCACCCGGCTAGCCATGCTGGATATCGTGCCCACCCTGGATGCCTGGGAGGCCATGGGCTGGCGTCAGGCGCTCAGCACCTACCACTGGCCGTTTCTGGCGGTGCCGCCACCGGTGCCGGAGCGCCTCATCGGCAATGATCCGGCGTTCTATCTGGAGCATCTGCTATCGCGCTGGGCGGGCCGCCGGGAGGCGCTGGACGACGCCGCGGTGGCCGAGTACTACCGGGCCTTCCGTCGCCCCGAGGTAATCCAGGCCACCTGCGAGGACTACCGGGCCGGGGCCAGCGTGGACCGGGACAACGATCTGGCGGACCGGGAGGCGGGCAAGCGCATCGACTGCCCGGTGCTGGTGATCTGGGGCAGGGGTTATCTGGCCGCCAAGGCCGATTCACCGCTGGCGGTATGGCAACGCTGGGCGAGTGATGTGCGGGAGCGGGCGCTGGAGTGCGGGCACTTCGTGGCCGAGGAAGAACCGGAAGCCTGCGGGACAGCGTTGCGGGGGTTCTTCACCGGCGATGAACAGTGACCCCGCTGGATGATTACGCCGGCCACGACGGCCTCGGCCTCGCCGAACTGGTGCGCCGGGGCGAGACCAGCAGCGCCGAACTGTGCGCGGCGGCATGGCGGCGCGTGGAGGCCCACAACCCCCGCCTGAACGCGGTGATCCGCCGCTTCGATCCCGCCCGCCTGCCGCCCCCCGGGGACGGTCCTTTCGCCGGGGTGCCGTTCCTGCTGAAGGATCTGCTGTCCAGCGTGGCGGGCCAGCCCCTGAGCGGCGGCAGCCGTCTGCTGGTGGATTACCGTGCGCTCCGGGACAGCGAACTGGTGCGCCGTTACCGCGCCGCCGGGCTGGTGTTCCTGGGTCAGACCAACACCCCGGAGTTCGGCCTCGCCCAGGTCACCGAGCCGCGCCTGTACGGTCCCACCCGCAATCCCTGGAATCCGGACCATACCCCGGGCGGCTCCAGTGGCGGTGCGGCGGCGGCGGTGGCCAGCGGCATGGTACCGCTGGCTGGCGGCGGCGACGGCGGCGGCAGCATCAGAATTCCGGCGGCCAGCTGCGGGTTGGTGGGACTGAAACCCAGCCGCGGCCGGGTGCCCACCGGACCGGAACTGGGGGAGTTGTGGGCGGGCATGGTCACCGAGCACGTGCTGACCCACAGCGTGCGCGACAGCGCCGCGCTGCTGGACGCCATCGCCGGCCCGGAATGCGGGGCGTTGTACAGCGCCCCCCCGCCGGCCACGAGTTTTCTGGATACGCTACAAAACCCGCCCCGGCGCCTTCGCATCGCCTTCAGTGACGAGGCGCCGTTGCCGGTGCCGGTGGCCGACTGTTGTCGGGCGGCGGTGGCCCGCGCCGCCCGGCTCTGCGAGGCTCTGGGGCACCGGGTGGAAGAGGCGCGGCTGCCGGCCATCGGCATGACATTCTTCCGGGATTTCGTGCGGGTGGTGGCCGTCTGCACCGCCGCCGAACTGGATTACCTCAGAACCCGGCTGGGATTGCGTGGCTCGCGGCATAACCTGGAGACCGCTACCCGGCTGCTGGCGCGGCTGGGACGGCTGGTGGGTGGCGCGGAAGCCCTGGGCGCGGTGCAGCGGCTACAGCAACTGGCCCGCGCCATGGGGGTGTTTCATGAACAGGTGGATGTGTTGATCACCCCGGTGACCGCGCTGCCGCCGCCGCGCATCGGAAAACTGGCGCCCCGGGGCGTGCGGGCGCTGTTGCAGACCCTGCTGGCCGGTCCCGGCGTCGGTCGATTGCTGCGCTGGCCGGCGCTGCTGGATGCGTCGATCCTGGACGGGTTTCGCTTCACGCCGTTTCCGCCAGTGCAGAACGCCACCGGCCAGCCGGCACTGGCAGTACCCATGGGGCTGGGGCCGGACGGACTGCCCCGGGGAGTGCAACTGGTGGGTCGCTATGGCGACGAGGCCACCCTGCTCGGGCTGGCGGCGCAACTGGAGACGGTGGAGGGCTGGCGGGAGCGGCATCCGCCGGGGTGGTTCTGAGGGCGGTCGGATTTGCATGACAGAATTACCGGCCCCGGGTATACGGGCAAATTGCCTTCTATACTCTCGGCGGAAGAGCCGACAATGACGCATCTTCTCCAACAAAAACCACACTCAAGCGAGGTATCTTATTGTGAAGACCATCTCGATGCTGCTTCTCCTGGCTGGCGCCAGCCTGTCCGCCATGGCGCAGACGGATCTGATCATCAACAGTTCCATCAATGCCTTCGTGCCCCGGGAAGAATCCAGTTTTCTGGGTTTTATCATCGCCCCGGCGGAACCAGGCAGCGATGTGGATGTGGTGATCCTGGCTGAGGGAGAGGGAGATTTCGATTCGGTCCTGGATGTTTATCTGGATAGCACCGAGCCCGAGAGCCGGGTGGCCGGCAGTGATGACTGGATCCTCTCTTCAGAGGATTTCCCCGTCGCCGAGACCACCGCTGCCGCCAGGGAATGCTTCGAGGATCTCTATACCGATCGACTGTCCCCGCTGGACTCGATGGTATTGCTGAGCGTCACCGTACCGGAGGGCGGTGTCACCCGGTCGATTTTCGCGGAGGTCCGGGGATACGAGGGTGCTGCGGGCCAGGTGAATCTGCAGCTGTTGCAGGTGAACGGTCCCCTCGCCGGTACCTGCCCCGACTTCTAGTCCCGCCATGCGCCGGACCGGGAAATTCCCGGTCCGGCGGGATCATGATCTCTCCAGGCCGGGGATGCTACCAGGGTGGGGTAACACACCACCTCGGCAGTCCATGAACCTCGCCCTCAGACGGCGATGGAGAACACCCCGGCCACCTCCACGGAAGCGTTCAGCGGCAGCGTGTTGACCCCGACCGCGATGCGCGAGTGGCGACCGACATCACCGAATACCTCCACCATGAAATTCGATGCGCCGTTCATCACCTGAGACTGCTGGGTGAAATCGTCGGCGGAGGCCACGAAGCCCTCCAGACGCAGGCACATCTGCACCCGGTCGAGATCACCGTCACAGGCGGCCTTGAGGGCGGCGATCATGTTGACCACGCACTGCTGGGCCGCCTCCTGGGCCTGCTCGATGGAGATCTCCTCCGGTACCTTGCCCGGGTGCATCAACTCCCCGTCCTTGAACGCCAGTTGACCGGCGATATAGGCCAGATTGCCGGCCACCCGGTAGGGCACGTAGTTGGCGACCGGCGGGGGAATCTCCGGTAGGGTGATCCCCATCTCGCCCAGTCGGGCCTCGTAGCCAGCGGCCAGCACCGGACGCGGGTTCGCGCCGACGCCAAGCCCCACAGCCGCGGTCGCCAGGGCGCTGCGCTGAATGAAACCACGACGAGAAAATACAACGGATTCAGTGTGTTTTTTCATATTTCCGGTCAACCCTGTTGTGGTATGGCAAACCAAGTATAGGACCCCGTCGGCGGATCCGCGACGGCGGTCGTCGACCCTTTCCCGCCGAATTCCCGGGCAGGTAGCCATGCCGGGATGCCGGGACGACGTCGGTTCGACCATCAATGTGATAATAAATAAGTTGTACATCTTTTCTTGAAAAGACCGCTTCCCGGATCTATACCCTAGATCGCAAATGGCGCAAACATTGTTCCCACTCGATTCATGGTAGCTGACCGGCCGGTTGGCAAAACAGCTGATAAAACAAGGACCTTTTCTCCGGCCTCCATACGTCCTGGTGCCTTTGCTTCCTCAACCCGAAGCCGAACCCCGGAGCAGCGCTTCACCGCCTCCCGGGTGGGCTCCTGAAGTGATCGAAAGGAAACCAATATGCAAGACAATAAGACTGGTAAGGTGGTTGAGTCCTCGTCGAGAATCCGCCTGGCTCCGGACAACGATCTTCCCCGGCGACGGTTCTTGCAGATGATCGGCGCCGGCGCCGGCTTGGCCGCCACCGGGGTCCGTACGACTCCCTCGCAAGCGCAGAGTTCCACGGGCTACTGGAACGCGGTGGAAAAGAGTTTCATCCTCGACCCGCGCTTCGTATTCATGAATATCGGCACCGCGGGCTCCATGCCCCGCAAGGTGTTGCAGTACTTCGACAATGCCAACCGGGAATATGCCCGCGAATCCGACAACGGCTACGGCTCCTTCGGCGCCCTGCGCGAGCAGATCGCCCCGGGATTTGGCATGGACCCTGATGAACTGGTGGTGTCCTACAACACCTCCGACGGCATGTGCCATGCCATTCTCGGTATTCCCTGGCAAGCGGGCGATTGCGTGGTCACCACCAACCACGAGCATCCGGGCGGCAACGTGCCGCTGCAGATCGCCGAGGATCGCTACGGTATCGTGGTGCGACGCGTGGAACTGCCAGTGGGCAACAACCAGACCGCCCAGGACTACGTGGATCTGTTCGAGAACGCCATCCTGGCGGCCCAGGCCGAGGGACTCAACGTGCGGGCCATGATGTGGTCCTCGCCCACCTATATCACCGGCACCATGCTGCCGATCCGCCGGCTGGTGGAACTGGCCATTGAGTACGGCCTGATCACCATCTGCGACGGCGCCCACCTGCCGGGCATGATGGCCTACGACTACGCCGAACTGGGGGTGGATTTCATGTCCGGGGCCGGCCATAAATGGCAGTGCGGCCCCGGCTCCACCGGCATCCTGGTGATCCGCAACAAGATCCGGGAGGCCGCCAACCCGTTGCCGCTGCCGACTTACTTTCCGGTGGTGACCAGCAGCTATTCCCCCACCCGCCCGCGTCTCAACGGCGAGGGCCGGGTGCCGTGGAGCGAGCGGGCCACCGGACCGGAGGCCACTTACGATATCGCGGCGGTGATCCAGAGCTGCGGCAGCAAGCACTCGCCGATGCTGAATTCCCTGGGCGTGGCCTGCGAGCTATGGGACAACATCGGCCGCCAGAACATCCAGGACTACATCCTCGGGCTCGGCGGCTACCTGAAGCAGCAGGTGGCATCCAGATGGGGCGTCGAGGCCCTGTTCGCGCCCATGGACGATCCGGAACTGCTCTCGGCGTTGACCTCCTTCAATCCCTTCATCGACCCGGCCATGGTCAACGATGCGGACGCCTCCAGCACCTTCGTGCGGCGGCTGCGGGAGGAGTACGGCTTCATCGTCCGCAACACCAGCGTACCGCTGGCCGGCACCGAGGTCAGACCCCGGCCGATCCGGGTCTCCACCCACCTGTGGCATGATGTGAACGACGTGGATCGGGTGGTGGACGCCTGCTGGGATCTCGCCAATCGGATGGATCAAGGGATGTAAGCGGCCCGGTCCGCAGCAGCAGCGCAACCGACCTTGCTCCCGGCGGGATCCCGCCGGGAGCGAGATATCCTACTGCACCTCCAGATCGAAACTCAGGGGCGGGTGCTGACCACCACGCCGGGGCTCGGGCCGGGGTCCGGCAGCGTGGCCGCCGGTACCCCCCAGCGACACCAGCACCTGGGCATCCCGGGGCAGCACATCCACCTCGGCGTTGGAGGCGATCAACTGCTCGGCCTCCATCACCGCCATCACCACATCCAGGATCTCCGGATCCTTGCGGGCGATCTCGTTCAGGGTATCGCCCACCACCGACGGGCGGGCGGCGGTGGCCTCGGCCATCTTCTGGGAGACCTTGAAGGCGGTCTGGCTCTTGATCAGTCCCACCCGGTTCTCGCCGTCCTGCTTCATGGCGCTGGTGACCTGAATCAGCCGCTTCACCACCTTATCGGTGATGTTGTCCACCATCTGCCGGTCGGTGAAGGACACTTTCCGGATATACACCGAACCCAGCCGATAGCCCCACTTCTCTGACAGCGGCGAGACCGTGGCCCGCACCTTGCGACTGAGTTGATGGCGATCCTCCAGCATCTTGTCCATCTCCAGGTTACTGAGCGTCGAGATGGTGGAGCTGGCCACATTGGCCTTCAGCGAGCCCTCGGGGTCGGCGTTGACGAACAGATAGGACACCGGATCGCTCACCTGCATCTCGTACCAGATGCCCACCCCCATGGGCGTACCCTCCTCGGAGTTCACCATCTGATCGCGCAGATAGTACTGGCGCAGCGCGGTGTTCACGTGGTAGCGCTTGCCGAAGAACGGCGCCAGCAAGGCGCGCGGGCCGAAATGCACCAGCGGAAAGCGCAACCCCGGCTCGTCCAGCGTGCCGATGACCTTGCCGAACAGGGTGAACACCTGGGCCTCGCACTCGTTCACCACCGCATAGAGGCCGAAAGCCCGGGCGATGCCCAGGAGAAAGGGGATGGCCATCAGGCCCAGCACGAAGGCGATGACGGGAAAGATATCTTCCATGGTGGTGATTCCTCTTAGCTGGCCTGGTGGGTGGTCTGGACGATGCGTCGGGCCTGGCGTAGCAGGGGAATACGCATATTACGCAGATACGCTCCGAGCGCCCCGGGACCGCCGTCGGCCTTGATCCGCACCAGGGTGTCGGCCAGTTCCTTCAGGGGCGCGACCTCGGCCTGGGCGTTGTTGCTGGCGATCTCCACGGCGCGCTTGCTCATGGTGATCTGTTGCTCGGCGTCGGCGCGGGCGGTGCTGATATCGGCGGCCACCTGGTTACGGGTGCTGTTGATGGCCGATAGCGCCCGGTCCACCTCGGTGGGCGGGTCGATCTGGGTGATCAGCGCCGCGTCCAGTTCGATCCCGTAACGGGCGCCGGTGGAGCGGCATTGCTGTTCCATGTAGTCGTTGATGAGCGGC
>JGI12109J20283_10135085_pt1 | contig 11723 bp, 7 predicted proteins | sample ElkSlonscriptome_12_FD_20283 | JGI IMG/M metagenome (IMG submission 20283) | reverse complement strand
CCCTACAATTATCACGCTGCAAGCAGCGGGGTATTAGACCCTCGCTTCGCAATAAAATTTACAGTCCACCCCTTTCCTTTTCCTCGATACAGTAATTGCCAACCGACATGTACCTTGTAAAATGTTCGGAGAGAAAGGGAAGCATGGAACTAAGCAATTGGATGTGTCCAGTATTGGCTTGTCGGAAGCCAAGCTCTCCAAGACCTAGTCCGTCGTTCTGCCCACCGATACCACAACGCGTGTGTCTCTTCAAATTTAGCTTTATTTTGTAGGAGTATAGGCCGGAACTTCGTCGCGATAAACGGCGTATGGATCAAGGCCCCGATCCATAAGCTCCAAGTAGGGTAACGGACCGTTCCATGCAGTCAGACCAGGAGCCACGCCTTTATAAAAGAGCTGAACCGCCTCAGCTTCATAGCCCCTGATGGCCATATATTTTCCCGCCAAAAAGCCAAAGTCTTCCCGGCTCATGTTTCTTGATTCCTGAAGCTCGATCAGCTTATTCATTAAAGCTTCGGGTTTCGAGGGGAAGTCAAGTTCGCGGCGTATAAGAGCGGCTAGTTCCTTCATGGTTTTTCTGTTGTATTTATTTTCATTGCGAGGACTTTTATTAATGGTTGCATTAAGCGTTCTTTTCATCGCCTGAATTTTATTCTGCTCAAGCTGAAGCAGCGCAACAGGTATTCCATACCAAGCATCTTTTTTTCGCTTGAATATCTTATTGATCATTCCTTCGGCATTCTCTGGTTTTTGACCTCTCCAATGATACATTGCTGCTAAGTATTGATTGATCAGTGTAGGGCCAGGTTTTCCTAGAGATTTCATGGCGCGCTTTTTCGTTTTGATGAACCATGGATCATTTTCTGAAAACCCGTAAATCTGAGCCACATAATAGGTGTTCATTGGGAAGGTGGAATAACGTTCGTCATTTGCCTGAAACAATTCTCGGGCGCGCTCTTGATCTCCTCGAATTGCGGCAACAGCAGCAGCAAAGGTCAAGCTCCATGAAGAGTAGCAATCGGCGGCAGCTTCAGCATAATACGTTGCTTGCTCAAAATCTCTTTTTTTCAAATAATAGCTGGCAATATCTATTCGGGTTCGTGCGTGTTGAAGACCGGTGACTTCAATGTTGAGTGAGCTTTTAAGGACTTCCAACCATTTTTCCTCATCACCCATCCCCAGATAACATTTGGCGAGATATTTATATACAGAGCTTTGGTTGGGAATCTTTTCCAACGTGACTTCGTAGTATGGAATAGCTTTTTCGTATTGTTTGCTGATGCGATAGCGAGAGGCAATGGCGCGACTGATTTCAGGCAGCAGCACATCCTTTGAAGGTAATCCTTCAATCCGTTCTTCCCAGTTGTCAGCAATTTCCAGGACGGTTTTTAGGCCATAGGGAGAGTGGGGACTGGCTTGCAGGATCGCATCGGCAAAAGGAAGTCGCTCTTCCTTGCCAAGTTTCTCTATATTTGATGCAACAGAATACCGGCGCTGTAGGTCAACATGAGTTTTATCCAGCAGTTTCGGGTAAATTAACCAAAGCTCTTTACCCTTATATTTCCCGTAAGGAGCATATTCTTTGCACATGTTGGTGTAAAACCGATGTGCACTCGCCGGTAACCCCGAGACGTCTACACTTTTCAGCAGCTCATTTCTGTTTCCGTGCTTTCCATGTCGTTGTTCGGAAATAGCTTTTAACAGATTTTCCAGCGGATGCCCCTCGACATAAGGAAGTACCGTTTCCGTATATTCGTCGATGTCCACGGACCATATTTCATCCATAAAGTATTGTCGCCACATAGCTACGTAAAACATGTTTTCCCGAAGAAGATTCCCAAAGGCTGACAACGAAGGAGTGCCAACATCTTTTCCACGTTGCGTTTCTTTCGTTAAAATTTGGTTGAGTTGGCGGACATAGTCGAGTTCCGGAAAGTCTCCGACCGAACTTCCGCAACCGCCAGTTGGCCATATTCCAACCCCTTTAGCATTCATTGCACTTGCCACGGAATTCGAATAGGCCGTTCTGATATTGTCGGGCAACAACTGATGCCTGGGTAGTTCTTGAGTTACCCAAACTGCCATTTGCCCAAACCCGGCCATAGTGGAGCTGTGCCGAGAACCGACACCGCCATAAGCGTTGATTTGTGCCAGTGTTCGAAGGTCTACGGGCAAGGTTTTGTGAATTTTTTCGTGGGTGTCGAATACTCTAGATCCAAACGGTGTAAATTCCAATGTCTGCATGGCCATCAGTGATGCAGTTGAATGAAGGGGTGAATCCTCGTTAGCTAGTTTCACCAATTCGTCCGTACGAAATTCAAGCATGTTTTCCAGAGGCAGGAGCCAGTCGGGGGGATTCTTTTGGGACAGTTCTTTGCCCGCATCGATATCGGCAAGAGCGTTGGCGTGCAGTCCGCACAAACCAAATGCATAGGCACGCAGAAAATGTGATCGGGCATTATTGGGTGCCGATTCAACCAGATATTCCGAATAGATTAGTGACCTCGCCTGAAACGCTTTATAGCATGGACTCCAGAGATGTTCCGAACGAGCACCGAGATTGGCATATCCTCTAATTAGCGCTCCATATGTTCTTAGAGAGGCTCTTTCTTTGTGAATGGAATGCGCCTTGCGTAATAAATCAAACAGATCTGTGATGCTACCGGAATCAAGTTGCGCAAAATCCAAGAATTCCGTTGTATCTGATTCCGATAGCACGGGTAGTTTGATGTTCAGATCATTTGCCGTACGCTGAATCGTTGCCGCCAGAAGTTCCTCATAATCCGCCTGCTCAAATTGTGCCTGCCAAACTGTTGAAGTTTGGTTCGAAACAGAAATAGAAATGCCGCCGCTAGTTGTCGGTTTAGTAATAGTCTTAAGCAAATGGGTGGTATTAGTGCTGAGTGAATCACCGATAACTTCATCATGGCAAATGATTTCTCGCTTGGCAGATCGACCAAGAATGTAGGCTTGCCGGACAATCTCCCGTTTGAGCAATGGAACGGGTTGGGATTCTGCATCAATATGGTCAAAGGAGATAATGGATGGTATCGAAAAAGCGGTGATAACATTAACCAGAACAGCGATTGCACATAGAATGTTTTTCATGGTTCCTCCTGAAATATACCTTCATTAAGAGCGGCCAATTCGGGAATCACTGCATTTACCCTCTTCGTGGCACGGTCATATTTTCAACTTACTGTTATTCTCAATGTATACAATAACACTACTTATTTTAAAGCATTATAGCCATTCAGAACCGGCTCCACGGTTTTCGCAATGATCGAAAGCATTGACGTGCAAGAACGGAACCACGTCGTGCAGGGTTTTTAAGTAGAGCCACCCAGGTCTACCCTTTCAACCTAAGCAAAGTGTCTATCGAGATTTGCTGCATTTCCTGGACACGTTCTTCGGAACCGGCCTCGTTGTAGCAGCGGAACTCGGGTGCATTGCCGGACGGGCGCATATGCAGGACTTCGGTCGATTCGAAGGTGACGCGCAGGCCGTCGGTGCGGTTGACCGACTCCACCTTGCCGAATGCTTCGCCGAAGGCCTCCTCGATGGCCGAAACATCCCCGAACCGTTCAAGGATTTCCTTGCTCTCTTCTGTTGGGAATTCCTGGATGCGTCCACTGGCCGTAAAACGCTGCGGCAATTCCGCGAGCAGTTCCGAGATGGGCTTCCGTTCCTTGATGGAAAGCAGGATGATGGCCAAAACCGGCAGGACGGCATCGCGCGTCGGTAAGGCGCGAAGCTCTTTTCCTTCCGCGATCAGGAACCCGGAATTGGTCAGGAAACCGCCGTTGGCCTCATAGCCTATAACGCCCTTGTGGCCGGCGAACGACGCCTCGATCATCGAGGCCACCACAAACGGCGACCCGATCTTGGTGCGGCGGACATCCTTGAACCACCCGCATTTTTCCACGGCCGTGTTGCAGCTGACCGGCGTGCTGACAGAGTCGGCTCCGAGGTATTTGGCCGCGATGATGCAGGCGACATCGCCCCGGAGCCAATTGCCGTGTTCGTCCGCGATCAGCGGGCGGTCGCTGTCGCCGTCAGTCGAAAGGATGGCATCGAAACGGCATCCCGAAGACCATTGCCTCGCCAGCTCCACATCCTCTGGGCGTATTGCCTCGGTATCGACCGGGATAAAGGTGTCGGAAAACCCGAGCGGGGTCACATCGGCACCGAGGCCGGAAAAGATTTCAATCAACACATCGCGCCCGACGGCCGAGTGCTGGTAGATGCCGATCTTTTTTCCATTCAGGCAACCCTCCCGAAAAGCGCGGAGGTAGCGGCTGACGTAGTTTATGCGCGCATCGATGTTTTCATCCGGCAGCTCAAAGCCTTCGTCGCCGAAAATGGACTCATCGACCTCAACCACCTGTTCGCGGATCTGCTCCTCGTCGGATTTCAGGATCTCGCCAGTGCATTTGTTGAATTTGATGCCGTTGCGGTCGGCCGGGATATGGCTGCCGGTGACCATGATGGCCGGGCAAGCGTTTTCGAGCCCGTAGAGCGCCACCGCCGGGGACGGGATACGGCCACAATTGACCGGGGTGTAGCCCATGTCGGAAGCGGCCTTGGCCACCGCACCCATGATCCGGCCGGTGCTCGGGCGCAGGTCGCCTGCGATGGCCACCTGCTCACCGGCCTTCTTCAGTTCGCCGTCCTGCTCAAGGTATTGCAGGAAGCCTTTCGCATATGTATAGCAAACCTGGTCGGTCATTTCCGCAGCTAGGCCGCGCGCCCCGCTGGTGCCGAACTTCACACCGCTCTGCTGCATTAGATCGTTGATTTTGATTCCCATGGATTCCTCCTATTGCGTATTGCGTATTGTGCGTACTATGGCAATGCCAAACCGACAGAGCAGTCAATACGTAATACGCAGTACGCAGTATTTCTACGCATCGATGTTTTCGAGCTTCGTCGGATTATCGAGGTCGATCCTGCGGTAGTAGCAGTTGCGGGGTTCGCCCTTAGCGTTTTTGGTGTGGCAGATGCCGCCGCGGTTGGGGCGCACGATGAAGAGCAGCGAGTTTTGCTCGCAGTTGACATAGGCCTCGAGCAGATCAAACGTTTCGCCGGAGGTCAGGCCTTTCACCCACAGCTCCTGGCGGGAGGAACTCCACAGCACGAGCATCTTACGTTTGAGCGATTCCTCGAACGCCAATTGGTTAATGTACGCCACGAGGATGACCTCCTTTGTGTCGGCGTTCTGCACGGCCACCGGAATGATCCCCTTCGTACCTTCCACCGCTTTTTCCAGCTTGTTCCAATCGAGTGCCAGTTCCAATCCTTCTTCGAGTTCCTTGCTCATATCCTGCTCCTTCCCAGTTTTAAAAGTTGAAGCGTCTAATATTGCCCCCGCTCCCGGCAAGCCGAAGTTTCCAAAAACCCAAGCGCCGCCCACAAACTCTTGCACTCCACTACGTATTTATATATGTTTCCTTTATGAAAAAGCTTATTACACCCATATTCTTCTTTTTTGCCCTACTGGTTTGCTCAACCACCCTGGCTACGCCTTGGGACAAGCTGAACCCCGAAGAACGAGCCTTTTGCACCGAACACATGGAAATGGCGCTGGATATCTACCATACGGGTGACGTTGATGCCGCCGTCCAATCCTTGAAGGAATCCTACGATCTTGCAGACAGCGAGTTCAGCGACTCATTTTTCATGCATCGGATCATCTGGTGGGAAGCCCAGGTGCGAACTGGGAAAACAGATGAGGCCTGGGGGCTGATGCTTTACCGGTTCCTGAGGGACAGGGAGCATATGTACCACCCGCAGCATGCGGTTGTGATTCCCGGCGACGATTTCGTGCTGTATGGCAATATTATCGACATGCTTGAAAGCCTGGGCATGATGGCGCAAGCGCGCATGGAAACCTTTGAGCTGGAACATACACTAACTGAATACCTAGGCTTCGACCTCAGCGGCGAAAGCTATCCCGACCACGGAGCCCTCTTCAGCTTTACCGAAGATGCGCGGAACCGTACATATCCCATCATGCGCAGCGACAACCCCCAATACGGTGAATTCGCAACCGGCTGCTCCAGGTTTATCTACTATTGCTACATGTACGGCGTGCGGGACGTGGCGGCTGCGGCTCTTGCATCCGGCGACTGGAAGCAGGCTGCCGAACTGTCGGATTGGTTCATAAAATACACCGACCGTTTTTCACAGAGCAAAGAACGCATGCGCTGGGAGGTTTGCAAGGAATCATTGAACTCAACGGACATTCTAGCCGGCATTTGTAGCATGCACGAGCAGCCCGAAGCTGCAGCCGGGCTTTACGAAGGCTTTATCGAAAAATGTGAGAGCGGCTATTATCCCACAACATCGAACGTCTGCGGCCTGGCAAAGCTCAACCTCGCCCGTATCCAAATCCAGATGGACACCTTGCCGGAGGATGCCATCGGCATGGCCGAGTCAGCGGTGGCCGGGGTTGCGGCATGGAACCGTTTCGGCCGAAAAGAGTTGATCCATGCCACACTCACACTCGCGCGGATCCAGCACTCTTTTGGCAACACGGAAGAAGCATGGATGATCGTGAACCGACTATTTGACGAGACATCGAAGGACATCAACCCCCAACACCAACTGCGCATCCTGACCACGGCGATCGACCTGGCATTGGCAGAGGGCGGCCTGCACCCCGAGCTCGAAAAATGGCTCGTGCTCGCCCTCACAAACGAACGCCGCCTTGCCAACAAATTCAACGAACTGCCCCTCTATGAAAAATATGCGCAATACCTCATGATCCATGGGCGGTACGACGAGGCGCTGGCCATACTCGGCGAAGCGGTTCGCCTGTCCAAGGCCATCAACATCCCCGCACGGGTGGATAAAAACGAATCGGCCATGGAACAACTCGGCCAAGCCCTCCGACAAGCGAAGGAAGGACGTCCCGAACAACAAATGCCAAACCCGTCCCCGGAACCCGGCGGCGCACAGCCCACACAAAGGAACACACCGGTTGCCGGCAATGATGACCAACCACCAGCCCACAAAAAACAGAAAACGGTTGCAGGCACCGCATCCACGGGTAATGGAGTCCAAGTGGACATTCAGCCCTTGCTTAGCTTAACCGCGGCCATAAAAGGCCAGGCGGCACACGGCCGCTTCTACCTCATCAACCCATCTGCGGAGGCCAGATCCGGAGAACTCGAAATTGAGGGCAGAATCAAACAACCCGCGTGGCAAAACGACCAATGGCTCACCCTCCAGGCGAGTCCTGTGTTCCCGGATGTCAACCTCGCCCAACCAATCACGCTCGCTGCCGGGGAAACCTGCATCATCGATGTCGTTGGCATGCCGGAAAAGGACGGGGCAGGTGAAACGGTCCAATGCCGTTGGCTCGGCGATGGCGAAGTTTCCTGCAAGGGCGAATGGGAATACCGCATGTCCTCAACCGAAAAACGCACGGCGGTCATCGATGCCCACGAAGTGCGCGGCAATCCATTCTACTTGGTTCCGATCAACCACACGGTTCAACGGGGCACGGCGGGATTCGCTGAACTTGTTGACCTAACAGTCGAGGCGTCCTCCCCGATGAGAATTGAGGTCTACCACGCTTCAACCGGAAAACTGGTTTATGTCGATGCCAATGGCGACGGCGATTTTGACGACCAGGGTGATTTGGTTGCATCCGACTCCAACAACAACCATTGGCCTGATATTGTTTTTGGCACCGACGACTCGCTCGCCTCCATCACCATGTATGTCAAACCCGCGGCAGAAGCCCAAGGGGAACAGGAACTAACGATCAAACTGATGGACGAAGATGAAAACTGGCGCATCGACGCGGTCGATGTGATTAAGTGAGTCTGGTCACAGGCGGACTTCCACGCCCTTGGAACGCATGTATTCCTTCAACTCACCCACCGTGAGTTCACCGAAATGGAACAGCGAGGCCGCCAAAACAGCATCCGCCTTCCCCTTCGTCACAGCGTCGACAAAATGGTCTTTTGTCCCGGCGCCGCCGGAGGCAATGACCGGCACGTTGACCGCCTCGGAAATCGTGCGCGTCAATTCCAGGTCGTAGCCGGAACGGCAGCCGTCGCAATCCATGCTGGTGAGCAGGATTTCGCCCGCTCCACGCTGCGTGCCCTCGATTGCCCATTCAATTGCATCAAGTTCGGTCGGGTTGCGGCCGCCGTGCGTGAACACGCCCCAGGTGCCGTCGCCGTTACGGCGTGCATCGATCGCCAACACGGTGCACTGCGAACCGAACGACTCGGAGCACACATTCAGGATATCGGGATTGTTGATCGCGGCCGTATTGAACGAAACCTTGTCCGCACCGGCGTTGAGCATGCGGCGCACATCGGGCGCCGTGCGAATACCGCCACCGACCGTCAGCGGCATGAACACCTGCTCGGCGCAGCGGCGGACAATATCGACCATCGTGTCGCGGCCATCGCTCGAAGCGGTGATATCGAGAAACGTCAGTTCATCTGCGCCCTGCGCTTCGTAGGCCTTGGCGCACTCCACCGGATCGCCCGCATCGCGTAGATCCACAAAATTCACGCCCTTCACGACGCGCCCACCGGTCACGTCCAGGCACGGTATAATTCGTTTTGCCAGCATAGAAAATTCCCTGAAATTTAAAAGGCTGTGACGATATTGCAGGGATGGGGAAAACGCAAACGGGATTTCGGGCTATTCAGCCGACGGAGGCCAATTGTCCGTGCGGAACGGTGATGCCGGAAACCCTTCTTTATTAAACAGGTTGCACTCCGATGGGTTGTCAGCCCATGCGTAGCGGACAGCAACGGGGTCGGGAACCTCGGATGAACTGACAATGACCGTATTGTCCACAATGGCCGCCTGCGCCGCAACAAACTGCTTGTCATCGCCGGCGATGGCGAAGGTTTTCAGTGGTGTTCCGCCCTGTTCCACCAGCCCGGAGCCGACATCGTCGAATTTGACGACGATCTTGTTGCCGTCCTTTTTCATCGACTTGTAGATGGGGCCGCCCGGAACCACCTTTTTCCCGTAGGTCTTGGCCAGCGCCTGTTGAGCAAGGCGGTAGCCGACGGCCTGCTTGTTGGTCGGGTGGATGTTCTTCTCCATGCCCACATCGATCGTGACGGCGATACCCGCCTTTGGAACCTCCTTGTGGAACTTCAGGAAGCTCTCGCGAATGAAAGCCCACCCCGTGTCTTCAACGGGTTTCTCCTGTGGCTTTTTGTAATTCACGAGCTGTACGGCATAGAAAGGGAATTGATCGTCCCAATCCTTGCGCCACTGCACCACCATGTTTTCGAGCAGGTCACGATAAAGAATCGCCTGCTCCGCGGAATGGGCATTGGCTTCACCCTGATACCAAATGACCCCGCGCATGCTGTACGGAACGAGTGGATGGATCATGGCATTATAGAGATTGGCCGGATAATTCTGGTTTTTGTGCGGATCCATCGACTTTCTTGGCTTACGCGGCAGCTTTTTACCGGCAGCCTTGGCTTTCCCTGCCCGCGCATGCCATTTCTTCATGTCCGCATTATATTTTTTTGCAGCCTTTTCTTCGGTGTAGGATTCCGCTCGCTTATCCTGAAGTTCTTTTGACCGCATAACACCCGGAAATTTTTCAAGCGAGGCCATCGGGCTCCATGCTTCTATACGCGTGCCGCCCCAGGCGGATCGAATCAGCCCGACCGGCACCCCGAGTTCCCTATGGATTTCCCGTCCGAAAAAATAGGCGGTAGCCGAAAAATTACCCACAGTTTCCGGGGCACACATTTTCCACGAACCTGTGCAATCATCCTGCGGGTTAATATTCGCCTTCAGATCCGTCAGGAACATCCGAATTTCGGGATAATGGGCAGACGCTTTTTCCTGGTCAAAATTCATGGCTTTTGAAACCGGCCAAAGCATATTGGACTGCCCGGAACAAAGCCAAACCTCGCCGATTAACACATTTTTTATTTCAATTGAATCATCGCCACTTTTGATGACCAAAGTTTGCGGGTCGGCGCTAGCGTTCATCTTGTTCAAACGCACCATGAACCGGCCATCTGCACCTGCTTTGACTTTTTTCTGCTGCCCCGGAAGGTAGACGGAAACCTCATATCCCGGATCCGCCCAACCCCAGATTGCGATCTGGTGATCCCGTTGCAGTACCATCCCATTCGAAAATATAGCCGGAAGTTTCAGTTCGGCCAAACACGAAGAACCAATGAACAGCAGGGCAAACCATAGATTGTTAACTTTCATTAAATCCCCTTTTTTGCAGCCTCGTATACTACCCGGACCGCAATCCCATTTTCCTTCGCCAACTTCCGGCAATCTTCGATCTCCGGCGAGGCGGTCACAGTTTCCCCGTTGCGTGCGCCGATTTTGATTCGCACTTCGCCAAACGGCGTTTCCACAACGTGGAAACTGCGCTCCAGCACCGTCCGCTTTTCCAGACGCTCACGAACGCCAAACGTCGTCGATTCAGCAAAGATTAAATCGAGCATCTCCTCTCGGTCGAACGGACGGCTCAGAACCGTCAACAGCATGCCCGGGCGTTGCTTTTTCATTTGTACTGGGGTCGTGAAAACATCGAGCGCACCCCTTTCCAGGAGTTGGTCAAATAGGCAACCGACCAGTTCGGGGGTCGTATCATCCAGATTGCACTCCAGCACTAGCACTTCATCTTCATTATTGGAGGTCGAGGTTCCATCCGAGCCGCTTTCGTACAACGTGGCCCGCAATAGATTAGGCCTACCGTTCAATTTCCGGTGCCCGAAACTATAGGCGGTTTTTCCCGCGCGGCTTCCAGCCATGGGAACGTCCGCCGTCCGCCAGGTCGAAAGGAGCGCCGCGCCGGTGGGCGTGACCAACTCAAAGGATTCGTCCACCTCCTGCACCGGAAAACCCTCAAGGATCCGCAACGTGGCCGGTGCCGGATTGGGATAGGTGCCATGGGCGCATTCGATCGTGCCGTGTCCCTGCGGTAGATTCCGGATCGAAACCTCGTCCACTCCAAGCTTACTGAGCGCAAGGCAGCAGCCGACAATATCCACAATCGAATCCATTGCCCCGACCTCGTGGAAATGGATCTTTTCGATATCCACGCCGTGGATGGCCGCCTCGGCTTCGCCGATCTTCCGGAACACCTCCGATGCCCGCGATTTTACGGCATCAGGCAGACCGCTTTCGTCGATCAGTTCCAGAATGGTGCTGAGGTGGCGGCCGTGGTGATGCCCATGATCATGGTTGTGATGATGTGCGTGAACATTGACTTGTGCACGGACACCCGTCATCCCCTGCTCCACAACCTCGTCCACAACAATCTCGAATGGATCGACATTCAGCGATTTCAACTCCTCGTTGAGTTCTTCCACCGAGACGCCCAACCCAATAAGCGCACCGAGGATCATATCCCCACTCGCGCCGCCAATGCTTTCAAAATGTAATGTTCTGCTCATAATCTATAAGGCAGGCGGGACGCCTGCGGTACGGTTATCCAAATTTAACGAGTCCAGCTTCACGCAGGCTGAGGAAATCGGTCGAGTTGTGGTATTTCCGGTGGCCAACAACAATATGGTCTAGCACCTTGATGCCCATCAACTCGCCGGCACCGATGAGCTGCTTTGTCACCTTGATGTCCTCCGACGAAGGGGTCGGGTCGCCGGACGGATGGTTGTGTGCCAAGATCATGGAAGCGCAGGATTGCTGCAAGGCCCGTTTGAACAGTTCGCGCGGATGGACAAGGCTGCCCGTCAATGTGC
>JGI12109J20283_10406812_pt1 | contig 11726 bp, 5 predicted proteins | sample ElkSlonscriptome_12_FD_20283 | JGI IMG/M metagenome (IMG submission 20283) | reverse complement strand
ATGTCGTTGGTACGGCAGAACCTATATCGAAATCGATAGATGGTTCCCTAGTTCTAAGCGATGTAGTAATTGTGGGCATATTGTCCAGAAAATGCCGTTAAATATCCGAGAATGGGATTGTCCTGAATGTAGGACTCGCCATGACCGGGATATTAACGCCAGTAAAAACATTTTGGCTGCGGGACTCGCAGTGTCAGTCTGTGGAGCGAGTGTAAGACCCGAACAGAGTAAGTCTGTGAAGGCAACTGCTATGAAACAGAAACCTAAATCGTGAGGTTTAGGAATCCCCGTCCGTTTACGGCGGGGAGGATGTCAAACAGCTATCAGCAGTCGGGGGGAATTTTCAGTCATATAGCAATTCCAAATAAAAACCAGCAGCCCCTCTCGGAGTGGGAGAGGGGTTTGGGGTGAGGGCAAACCCCACTACGTCCTAACCCGAATTGCTACAATACATCGCCAAAACGTAAAATTGGGCGGGGAAACCCCGCCCCTACAAGTAATTTAACGATAGGCACAAAACCTTAACTTATCACGATTGACCAATGACCAATGACCAATGACTAAGAACGTGACTTAGCCGCCTTCTTTTGCTTGTCTTTTCCCTTTTTCTTCGCGGCTTTTTCTGCTTTTTTCGCGGCTCGTTTTTCGGCTTCTAGGCGTTGCTTTTCCTGTTGTTTTTCCTCGGCAATTTTATCTAAATAATAGTGATAATCGCCGTTATAAACAATGAGTTCCCCGTCGCGAATCTCAACAATTTTGTTGGCGACTCTGGAAATAAAATAGCGATCGTGGGAAACAATAACCACGGTGCCATCATAGTCATGTAATGCTTCTTCGAGCATTTCTTTGGCGGGAATATCTAAGTGATTGGTTGGCTCATCGAGTAGTAATAAGTTAGCCGTATGCAGTAGCATTTTGGCTAAAGCTAACCGGGCTTTTTCACCACCACTTAAAGCGCGAACTTCTTTGAAAACCGTATCACCGCTAAAGAGAAAGCGTCCGAGTAAGGTGCGGACTTCTTCGTTTTTCCAATCGGGGACTTCATCGTGAATGGTATCAATGGCCGTTTTATCTAAAGCCAGGGCTTCGGCTTGGTTTTGCTCGAAATAGCCAGGCAGAACGTTATGTTTACCAATTTCGGCAATGCCTTCGTCTGCTTCGTGCATCCCCATAATCAGGCGCAATAGGGTGGATTTTCCCGCACCATTGGGGCCGAGAAATGCCACGCGATCGCCCCGTTCAATCAGTAAGTTTGCCCCTAAAAACAAAATGGTTTCGTCGAAAGTGTAGGTTAAGTCTTCAATTTTAATCACTTCTAAACCACTACGAGGGGCAGGAGGAAAGCGGAATTTTAAAGACTTTAAACTGCCGGTTGGGGCTTCAACTTTCTCAATTTTATCGAGTTGTTTTTCGCGACTTTTAGCTTGGGTACTGCGAGTCGCACTGGCACGGAAACGCTCAACAAATACCTCTTGTTTGGCGATTTCTTTTTGTTGTCGTTCGTAAGTCGCCAGTTGTGCTTCTTGATTCTCGGCTTTTTGTTGTAAATACGCCGAATAATTACCTAAATAAACCGTCGAAACGCCCCGTTCTGTTTCCACAATTTTCGTACACAGACGGTCGAGAAACTCGCGGTCGTGAGAGACAATTACCATCGGCGTATTGAGGGACTTGAGGTAAATTTCAAGCCACTCAATCGTTTCTAAATCTAAATGGTTAGTCGGTTCGTCCAATAACAATAAATCCGGCGATTGGAGCAGAATTTTCCCCAAACTCATCCGCATCTGCCAACCCCCACTAAAAGAGCTGACCAGGCGATCGCCATCTTCCGGTTGAAAGCCCATCTCCGGTAAAATCTTCTCAATTTGGGCTTCGAGACCATAGCCATCTAACGCTTCAAACTGCCGTTGCGCTTTGTCTAAGGCGTGAATGAGGCGGTCGAGTTCATCCGGGTCAGCCATTCCCATGGCGTGGGTAATACGCTCAATTTCGGCGTGGGTTTTATTGGCTTCGGTGAACACCGTCCAAAATTCCTCGCGGACGGTACGAGAGGGATCGACTTCAAACTCTTGGGTGAGGTAAGCCACATGGTAATCTGCCGGAGCAATCACTTCTCCTGTCGTTGGCTCAACTTCCCCCATAATAATTCTGAGTTGGGTTGATTTGCCTGCGCCATTAACGCCCACAAGCCCTACGCGATCGCGATCTTTCACCTCCCAAGTCACATCTTTGAGAACTTCGCCAGTCGGATAGATTTTGCTAATATGTTCGAGTCGTAACATGAAATTTGTGAAGGATCGAAAAATACAGTTAAAAGCGCCGACGATACTCTAATAAAACGCGATTTTCGCCGGAAAAATTAGTAGAACCGCGCAACAAAACATAGTCATCTAAACGATAACGAATATTAACTTGAGTGGGAACATCCGGCGGCGTTAAAAACTGCGTTACCGAGAAACCGATATTATCCGTCACATCCAGTCCCAACTCCGCGGCCACCCCAAACGTCTGGGTACGTTGGTCATCATCAGGAACCGGACTAGGATAAATGCGGAACTCGCTCAAGCCTAACGCATCGCCGAGGGTATTTTGCAAACCGCCAAACAAAGCATTCCCCGCCAAATTCGCTAAACCAATCCCCGCATCTTCCCCCTGAAACGCATTAATAAAACCACCCCCTAACAGGGCTAAAATCTGCGCTTCACTGCGAGGCGGCGTACTTTCCAACTCCAGAACCGATCGCACCCGTCGTCCAGCAGCAATTCCCGGTTCAATTCGCAACGCCGCAATCAACTCCGAAGCGAAACCATCCACGATCGCCTCCACCCTTACCGTCTCAACCGTTCCCACATTAATTCGGGAATCGCTAATTTCCGTCGAAAACGGCGTGGTACTCGAAACCGGACTGCGAGTTCCTTCGATAACATTCCCCACCAACTGTAACTCCAAGAGGGGGTCGAGTCCCGATTCTGGGCGGAAACTGGCAATATTAGGATAACCCCGATCCAGGCGTAACTGAGTGGCAAACAAATTCACATCACCTCTGGGTAAATTCACAATCCCACTGGCAGCTAAATTCGAGATCGGGCCGTCTAGGGTAATCGTGCCATCCGCGACAAAGTTTAGCAGCAACGGCACTTCTAAACGCAACCCATCCACCAGCACCACATCCAAGGTATCCAACGATAAGGCGTTCAAAATTTGATTGGTTTGGCCGCCACCGCCGCCCCCTACCGCACCGCCTCTCAGGGTTGCTAAACCGCCCAACAATACCCGCCCATCAGACAAGCGCACCGTTCCCCCTACCTCCGGGTCTAAGGCTGCCCCCGTGACTTGTACTGCGCCCCCCACTTGACCGTCATATAGCCCTTTGACATTCACGGCCAGGGTATCGAGGTCGAGGGTGAGGGGATTTTCAACGGGTCTAGGGGTTTCGAGGGGCAAAGTTCCGGTTAAAATAACCTCACCGCCACCAAATTCTCCGCGCACATCTTGGGCGGTAATATCGCTAAGGTTAAAGACAATATCGCCGTTGATATTGGTCACGGGTTCGGGTAAAAACAACGAAGCGATAACGGCATTATCCAGGGAAATAATACCATCGGCTCGCAAACTCAAAATCTGATTTTCGGTTTGGTCATAGCGTCCGATAATGTCTAAATCCACCTCGCCGTTACCCTCTTCCCAAGTTACCGTTGAATTGGTCAGGGCGTTGAGGATGGCTAAACCGCTATCGGCCAAAGAGAGATTGAGGTTAAATTCATCGCTATTGGGGGCGATCGCATTCCCCAGGGGAAACTGATAAGGAAAACTGCCTGTAACTTGTAAAGGTTCAGTTTCTGCGGTGAGGATACTTTGTAAGAAGAAATTGAGACGAGCATTACTGTAAACAAAATTACCCTCGGTGGCTTCGATTTGTTCGTTGTTGAGGGTGGCATCAACTACCGTGAGTTGACCCCGCGCAATGGGATTTTCTTGGGTTCCGGCTAAGTTGGCTGTGGCGTTAATTAAGCCCGTCACGCCAATATCGGCAGGGAGATTGATAAATTCTTGGACTAACGCCACGGGTAACTGTTCGACTTGCAGTTGACCGGAAGGGGTTTCGCCCCCAACTGCCCCGGAAAAGGCGACAAAACCGCCATTAACTAACTCTAGACGCACCGGATTAATGCTTAACACGCCATCTTCAAAGCTACCCGACGCGATCGCGTCTTCGGCAGCAAACGGCCCCCATTGCCAATTATCCCCATCAAAGTCAAATTCGGCCTCAATCCCTTCTCGTAAATTGCCCGACACCACAATTTGACCGCTAACTTCCCCAGTGGCTTGAGTCAACGGGGGTAAGGGGGAAGTCGCGGCCCGTTGTTGCCGTTGAAAGCGCAAAAAGGCTTCAACTTCGGCTAAACGGCGGAGTTGTTGCAGTAAAGGTTCTCCGGTTACGTCAATCGACCGACGGGCTAAAACCGAGGCATCTTCATATGGTGGGTAGGTCGAGTAAGTTGGCAAAGTCTGTGACCTCAAAAATTTGCAGAGTTGCCAGAATATCCTGAATGTTGCCATCATCAAGATTGAGCGCCAGATTAAAGGCAGGCCCGGTGGCAGTTTGGACGATATTACCATCGAGGACATATTCGGTTCCCCCGGCGGTAAAGACCGTATCAGACAGGGCGAAATTGCCATCGGCATATTGAAAACTGGCCGTAAAGCGATCGCCCTCAATCCGACTGATTAAGGGATTATCTACGGTAATATTGCCCGATGTGGCGAAGGTTTCTAAATTAACATTGAAATTCCCCGCTAAATCCCCCGAAATCGGTTGTTCGGCAAGGCGCGGGGGAACCAGTCCAGTCGGGGCCAAATCTTGCAACAACGCCAAAGGAAAGTCCTGCACATTCACCGCGAATAACTCCCCGTCCCGCGTCCCGGTGGCAAGGGTATCGTTGACTTGCAGATTCAGGGATTCGGGGCGATAATCGGGCCCCAAGGTCAAAGCAATGCGGTCTTGTACGCCTCTTAAATCAATGCTAATGGCTTCTCCGGGGGTAGCGGTGACGGGGCCGGCTAAACGGGAATCGAAGTCTAAATTATTAACTGCTAAATTCTGTAACGCTAATGTCCCGATTGCAGTAGGATTGCTTAATGTGCCGCGAATCGTACCTGCAAAGGCGGCATTCCCCGCGATCGCGACTTGGTTCAAGGTGCGACGCACATTCAGGGGTAACGGGGCTAGTTCTTGCACCTGAGCGACTAATTGCGGCAAATTCAATCCCCTCGCATCCACATCCAGGTTAAACCGTTCGACAATATCCGGGTTAATTTGTCCCGCAGCCAAGGCGGTTTCGTCAATCTCGATAAAGCCACTGGCGCTTAAATTGGGGGCGCTGACTTGGGATAGTTGCAATCGCGAACCCGTCCAAGCAAAATTAGCCGCCACAGGGCCGTTAATGGGGGCGATCCCGTCGCTTAAGGTTAACTGACCGTTGGCCAGAATTGCGGCAGGAGATAAATTATCTAAATTGGCGGTGACGTTAATATTGCCCGTGGCTGTCCCGGTGGCTACATCGGTAAATTGTCCTAAATCAATGCCTTGGGGACGCAATACCGCTTGTAATCTGCCTTGACTAAGCCTAATGTTATCTGCTGCTAGGGTTCCCCCCGCGATCGCGATTTGACCCGAACCTTGAGCTAAAATCGCTTCGGGGGAGAAATCATCAATCGTCCCACTCGCCGTAAAACGCCCGGTAATGGGGTTGTCAAAGCGATCGGGAACATTGGCCAGTAATCGTTGCGGTTGCAGCCCTGTGGCGTTAACAACCGTCCGCCAAGCGCCATTATCGAGGTTGAAATCGGCATTAACACCACCCCCCGCGATCGCGACTTGTCCCGTTCCCGTGGCGGCAATGGCGTTAACATTCAAATTATCGAGATTGGCCGTGAGTTGAGCAGTTCCCGTCAATGAACCCAAAGAAGCTTGAGCGCGATCCAAAGCGGTTGGCAAATCTATGGCATTGGCAAAGCGACTGAGTTGCACATTATTAGCCGCCACATCCGCCCGAATTTGCGTTCCTTGTAGGCGCACATCAGTAATTCGTACCGTCCCACTCGCCACATCCAAACCCAACGCTCCTGACCCGGCTAAGTCCTGCACAGGCAATCCCTGAGCGTCTGGGTCCAAGCGTCCCGAAACTGCCAAACGACCCCCCAAGGTTCCCAAGGGGCCGAGGGGGAGATTCGGCGGTGCAAAGTCCGACAGGAGGTTTTCGGCTTGAACGCCCGATGCAATGAGATTAAGCCTAAAGAGTCCGTTATTTAAGCGCAAATTCTCGGCTAAAATTGTCCCTCCCGCCACATTGAGATTAACAAACCCCGCCGCTTGTAACGTCGAGAGAGCAAAGTTTTCCACCGCACCCGATACATCAAACGCCGCCGTTGCCGTCCCAATTTCTCCTTGTAACGTTGGGGGAATGGGTAAAAAGCGGTCGGGTTGTATGCCCGTCGCCCGTACTGTGCCGCGCCAGCGTCCGTCTTGTAGAGCAATATTGCTAATGTTAACCGTACCGCCGCCTAACAGCAGATTACTGTTAACATTTGCCCGTAAATCTTCGATTTTATTCAGCGGCCCGAAAACCTGGACTTGGGCTGAGACGGGGCCAATTTCTAACGGGAGATTGTCGGTGTAAAGGGCAGCAATTTGGTCTCCGGGTACATCCCTGACATCTAAATCTAAAATTAAGCGGCTTTCTCGGTCTTCTGTCCCTAAAATCGCTTGACCTTTCCCCGCGATCGCGCCCCCCAAAACAGGTTCTGCGGTAAATTGTTGTAAAACCAAGGTGCGATTTGCTACCGAAAAAGCGACATTGGCGCGAAGTTCGTCAAAATCGACCTTATCAATCGTAATTCTGCTGGTATTGTCAATGGTTCCGGTAATCAACGGGTTATCCAGCGCCCCGGTCATGTTGAGGGCGACTTGTACTGCCCCTTCTGCGGGGATGGGGGGTTCTTCTAAATCAAAAGTGGTTAAAAGTTCATCAAAGGTAGCCGTTTCGGTTACAGCCGCGAGATCGTAGCCGGATTCGAGGTCAATTTGTCCCCGCACATCGGCTGTTATCTCACCAATTTGGGTATTAAGTTCTTCAACAACAATCAGGCGATCGCGAAAACGAAATCTACCGTTAGTATCGGTAATTGCGGGCAGTTGAATGGGCAGATTATTGAGAAAATAAAAGGGCGATCGCTCCTCAACGGGTACAGATTCGGGTACAGGGGGATTTTGCGGTTGTTCGAGTTGAGCATTCAACCCGGAGAGGGTCAACACCCCTTGAATTTCGGGTAATTCTTCAGTGGGATTGCCGTTGAGTTCGATGTCTACATTCGTTCCCACCGTCCCCGATTGCACCTCTAACGGGGCATTCAGCAAGCGGCTGAGATAGGGTAAACTCACATCCTGAGCCGTGAGCGCTACTTTCCCGTCCCATTCTCGCCACTCAACCGTCCCATTGACATCAAACTCCCCTCCCCCCACAAAAGACCCTTCTGCGTCCGCTTCAATGACGTTGTAATCTTCGTAGGTGTAGATAATGGCTTCGGGAATAATTAACTCGACGGGTTCGTTAAACTCATCTTCGCCAATACTTTTAAGCAACGCCACTTCCCCATCCCGCACCCGAATGGTATGCACATCAAGCTCAAGGGGGGATTCTTCTTCTCGTTCTCTGAGGGTAATACCGATCCATTGCCCGTTAAAATCTTCCTCGATATAAGCATCTGGCTCGATCAGGGTAATATCGAGGGCAAGGGTACGTTCGGTAATCAGGCGCAGTAAGTCGAATTTAACATCCACGGCTTCGACAATCGCCCGATCTGGGTCTTCGGTCGTTGGTGGGACTTCTGTTTCCCCAAACCGCACCGATCCTAACGTCAGACTTTGCACTTCCCCTAAATTCACCGGACGATCGACGGCATTGGTGAGAATCCGGGAAATTTGGGGGGTGAGTTGTTGTTTGACAATAAACCAACTCACCGCAACGCCACCGCTAACGGTCGCAATGAGGGCTACACTCAGCCACAACCACCAACGCCGTCTGCGTCGAGGGGATGGCTGTTCGTCGGGACTATTAGACTCAGGTTCGTTATCGGGATTAGGAAGTTGGGTCATCGTTTTATTTCACACCACGCATTCGCCCAGAGGACAGCACCAAACCACTTATACTGCAAATGTTAGATTTATCGATACGTTAAGAAGTGTTTTTCAGGGATTGCTCTCCTAATCTGGGCTTCTATGTATAGAAAAGACAAATGTCTGAATTGAGGTTTGAGGATCGATCGCTGTCATTATTCCCCCCGACATTATCCGAACTTGACAATCACCCTGTCCAAATTTGGCAATCTTATCTTAAAAGGAGCGATCGCGAATTAACGAGTTGGCGCAATACTTTATCAGCAGACGAGAAAAAGCGAGCCGATCGTTATTGTTTTGACCGAGATGCCAGGGCTTTTGTTGCCGGGAGAGGGCAGTTGCGATCGCTGTTGGGACAATACCTCAATCTCGAACCCACTCAGATTAAATTTATTTATAGTCAAACGGGTAAACCGCAACTCGATCCGAGTTTAAATCCCGATCGCTTGGTGTTTAATGTGTCCCACTCTGGCGATCGCATTTTATATGCCATCAGTCGCGATCGCCTTTTAGGAGTCGATCTCGAAAGTATCCGCCCCCTCCCCAAACTCCAACAACTGGCCGAGCGCTTTTTTACCCCCCACGAAGCCACCGCTTTACAAGCCTTACCCCCCCAGCAACAACAACTGGCCTTTTTTCGGGGTTGGACTCGCAAAGAGGCATTTCTCAAAGCGACAGGAGTCGGAATTGCCCAACTGCAAGCCCTCACCGTTTCTCTCTCCCCCCAGGATGCGGCGTTGCTACAAGTTCCCCCAGAGGAAAAATTGGCAGATTGGCTGTTGTGCGATCTGCCCTTACCTGCGGGTTATGTGGGCGCGATCGCCTGCCGGGGTCAATCCTTACAGTTACAAGGCTTCCAGCTCAAATCTTAAAGCTGGGCTTCGGGGGGATTTTGGGATTGGGAAGAATCGTCTCCCGATGAGGAGCGATCGCTTTGAGAATTGGGAGGGTGAGGATTTTTCCGTAACGCTTTAATCGATTTAAACGACATCCGCGTGGGAATGGGAGTGCGCGGTTGTAAGCCTTGCAGCACTTCCGAGAGTTGTAACGCTTCGAGGGGCTTGGTTTCGCGGATTTTGTGCCAAACCGAACGAGACATCAACAAGGTATGTTCGATGCGTCGTGCGCCGAGTTTTTCGAGATATTCTTCCCGTTCGGGTTGATAATCAGCAGAAGCGAGTTGTAACGATTGAGGGGGGTAGTTTTGGACAATTCTGGCCATTTGCGAGAACAATTCGGCATAAAGCCAAGTGTAAGCCGGATGAACGGTAATTTCGGCTTGGTGGGGCTTATTACCGTCTTTACAAACTTCTAAGCTAAAGTAACCAATGGCGGCTTTGCGTTGGGGTTCAAAAACGTAGCCCGTCACAATTTCGCTGCTGGCTAAACTTTGTTGAACTTGTTGGCAAACCGAGCCAAAGGGATTTTGTTTAAAGTCGTTGATGTGACGGTCAAAAACTTGCCGCAGCAACGGTGGCATGGAAACGGTATCAAGCTGATACAATAATTTGGCATCGGCGTTACTAACGGGCAGCAAGTTCGGCAGTTCGGGTTCATGTTGCGCCAATTGTTCGAGAAGTTCTGGCGCGATCGCCCAATCCGTTATTTGCGCCAAGGGTTGAAAGCCATTTTGACGATATAACGCTAGAGTGCGCTTCTGATTCACATTGACTTCGAGAATCCAAGTCCGAGCTTCGACAATATGCTCGAAGCAATGCCGCAGCAACTGGGAACCGATATCGCTAAAACCGTTTTTTTGGAGTTTAACATCGCTATCGGTAATGACTCGATCTACCCGCCAAGTGCTACGGGTACTATTAAACGGGGAAACTTGAATCACACTGACCACTTGCTGATTTTCTTCGGCCACAAAGCCACAGAAGTAGTATTGATAGGGATTGGGAAACCAGCTTAAAAGTTTAAACAAGCCGTACCAACGCCGTGTTGTTTGCAGCTTTTGGTTGAGGGCGATTGAGCAAGTGTTGGGTTCGGTCTCACAAGCTTTCGCAGCTAAAACTTCGAGAGCTTCGAGGTCTCGATAGTGGCAAGAGCGAATGGTAAGTTTAGAGTTGGGCGAAACGGGTACTGTCATGTTTAACTTTCAATTTCAGCAGGTGAGGGGCCAAACCCCCGTGGCAGGCGGGCAGTTCGAGAGAACTTGTCTTTATCTTATCTATTTTGGCTAATCTCTAGAGGGAATTGCGTCAAGTGGGGTCGAGACTGCTCTCGGAAAAGGTGAATTTTAGGAATTTTGTCAAACAATTGGCATAAATGTTCATAAACATTTGTAAACTATTAACTAGACAAATTGGCGCGTGTCGCGACTTTGCCAGCATTCTCCCGACGCAGTAAAACCTGAAAAGGCTTGCGCCTGGGCTATTCAAACGCGATAAAAAAAGTTCAAGAGGTACAGATTTTAATGAAACTATCGCTGATTACAGAACGTGCAGTACTCATTGGTCATATTATTTCCATGATATTTGGGTTGGCCGGATTATTACTGGTCTTGCCCAATGCTGAGTTGATCAGTAGCTTACCCCCCTCCGGTCAAACCCTGTTTAGGTGGTCAATGGCGGGGGGCGGAGTTGTGTATATGCTTTTGGGAACTGCCGCCGTCGCTCTTTATGCTTACCGTACCCTGGGTCGCTGGCATTGGCTAACCTTTATGTTTTCCGCAATTTTCTTATCTCTAGGTAGCGAACTCCTCGGCACTAGCACCGGATTTCCCTTCGGTCATTATCACTACCTCAGCGGCCTGGGTTACAAAGTGGCCGGGTTAGTCCCGTTTACCATTCCTTTGTCTTGGTTTTATCTCGGTTTCTGTGCTTATGTTTTAGCGCGGGCTGGCCTGAATACTTTAAAGTTACCCCGTTGGGCTTATTTAAGCGGCGCGATCGCGTTGGGGTCTTTGTTACTGACTTCTTGGGACTTTGTTCTCGACCCCGCGATGAGCCAAACCACGGTTCCCTTCTGGATTTGGGAACAACCGGGCGCGTTTTTCGGTATGCCTTACCAAAACTTTGTCGGTTGGTTGGGAACCGGAATCGTCTTTATGAGCGTGGCAACTTTATTTTGGCAAAAATCCCCGATTCAAATTTCTGCCAATACCTTGACTTTCCCCTTGGTGGTCTATCTCAGTAACTTAGCCTTTGCCACCGTGATGAGCGTTTGGTCGGGTTTCTGGATTCCTGCCCTTCTCGGCTTGATTGTCGGCGTATTCCCGGCGATTCTCTGTTATGTTTTGGCGACTCGCACCCAAACGCCCCCTGACAATCTTCCGCAAACGGCACCTGACGCGATCGACCGCGATACCGTTAAAGTCCCTGTGGCTTAAATTTCATTGCCGTTGGTATCCTTGCTGGTTCGTTCCCCGTCCTCAATGGTGCGGGGATTTTTTATGGGTCATTGGTCATTGGTCATTGGTCATTGGTCATTGGTCATTGGTCATTGGTCATTGGTCATTGGTCATTGGTCATTGGTCATTGGTCATTGGTCATTGGTCATTGGTCATTGGTCATTGGTCATTGGTCATTGGTCATTGGTCATTGGT
>JGI12109J20283_10012099_pt1 | contig 11726 bp, 10 predicted proteins | sample ElkSlonscriptome_12_FD_20283 | JGI IMG/M metagenome (IMG submission 20283) | reverse complement strand
ATGTTGATCTACGCCCTGATTGGGGGAGTGGCGGAATTGGCAGACGCGCATGACTTAGGATCATGTCTCTTTACGAGGTGAGGGTTCGAGTCCCTCCTTCCCCACAAGGTAAGGCAAGGCGCCGCTTAGCTGCGCCTTTGTTGTTTCTGACAAAAGATTTATGTATCAGCGTGTTATTTCGATGCTACAATAACACTATTACACATTAAGGGTACACTCTTGAACGTACAGACCGAACATCTCGACAACCAAACCGCCAAGTTCACGGTAGAAATTGACCCGGTTCGCCTGGATAAAGCCAAAAAAGCCGCCGCCAAAAAATTGGCGAAGCGGGTGAACATCCCAGGCTTTCGTAAAGGCAAGGCACCTTATCGCATCCTGGTGCAGAATGGCCTTGAACCGCAAATCCTCAACGATGCCATTGATAACCTCAGTCAAGAAATCTACCGGGAAACGCTAGAACAATCTGATATAGAACCCTATGGCCCCGGCTCATTTGAGGATTTTGAGCTAGAGCCGCCGACTTTCATTTACACCGTCCCATTACAGCCCGCTGTTGAACTCAATGATTATGCTGATGTACGCGTGGATTTTGAGTTGCCAGAAGTCAGCGATGAAGACGTAGATGACGCGCTGCGTCGTCTGCAAGAGCAGGAAGCACTCGTTGAGGAAAGCGAGGAACCGCTTGCTATCGGTAATCGTGTGACGGCAGACATCCATAGCGAGTTTGTGGATGATCCCGCTGAGGTTGATGATGGCGACGATTCAGATGCCGATGCCGATGCTGAAGCGGACGAAGGTGAGGATGAGACCCACATCCCGATGGCGGGTGATGGCTTTATCCATGAGCACGATGCTGTGTTCCGCCTTGACCCGGAAAATGAACCCATCTTACCGGGTTTCAATGAAGCGATGGTCGGCGCGGAAGTTGACAGCGACCTTGAGTTTGAGTTGACAGTTCCTGACGATCATGAAGAATACGAGGATATTCAGGGCCGTAAGATCAAGTTTCAAATTCACGTCAAGAAAATAGAAAGCATGACTCTGCCGGACATCAATGATGAGTTTGCGGCACGGATCAGCGAAGAGGAAGAGGACGAGCCGCTTACACTACTCGAACTGCGTGACAAAATCCGCGAGAGTATCGAGCAGCAACTGAGCGAACAGGCCAGTCAAGAGTACGCCAATAAGGTGCTTACTGAGATGGTCGAACGGGCGGAAGTATCTTATCCGCCGGCCATGCTCGAAGATCAGATTGACTCCATGCTCGAAGATTTGGATCAGCGGTTGCGGCAGCAGGGGATGAACCTGGATAACTACATGCAGATCACGGGTAACAGCCGTGATGACCTGCGTGAGCAGTACCGCGAAAGTGCGGCCACTGTGCTATCTCGCTCCCTGGTATTGAGTGAAATTGTCAAGCAGACAGAACTTCAGGTCACCGAAGCACAAGTTCAGTCTCGTATTGATGACATGGTGGCGCAATTTGGGGCGCAGGCGGCACAGTTACGCTCTATGTTTGATACGCCGCAGATGCGTTCAGCAATGGTCAACGATATTGTGCAGGATTCTGCATTTGAACTCATCCGTCGCATTGGTAAGGGCGAGGGCGTAGAAGATTACCTGGCCGAGCTTGAAGCTGAGCAGACCGCCTACGAGGAAGCGCAGGCTGCGGCTATCGCAGAGGCAGAAGCTGCCGCCGAAGCCGAGGAAGCCGAAGAAGAGCCGGTGGTGGTTGATGCCGAGTTCAAAGATGTGGAAAGTGCTGACGACGCCGAAGTTACCGAAGCCGAGGAAGCCGAAGAAGAGCCGGTGGTGGTTGATGCCGAGTTCAAAGATGTGGAAAGTGCTGACGACGCCGAAGCTACCGAAGCCGAGGAAGTCGAAGAAGAGCCAGTCGCTGAAGTTGAAGCGGATGATACCGACGCAGACGACGATGAGGCCGCTGCTGAGGACGACACCGAAGCAGAACAATCTGCTGAAGTTGAAGCGGATGATACCGACACAGACGACGAGAGCAAAAGCACAGACTAGCTTCAGGCTAGTGTGTGGTAAATAAAGCATAACGAATTTACCTGTAGGCGAAAGCAACCCGAAAGGAGATCGGTACGAGGGCAACAGATCCCTTCTACCCATGCTATGAACAACTTCCAGAATGTCATCCCAATGGTTATTGAACAGGGCAGCCGTGGTGAGCGGGCCTACGATATTTATTCGCTGTTGCTGAAGGAACGTATTGTGTTCGTCGGCACTGGCATTAACGATCAAATGGCAAATTTGATTGTGGCGCAATTGCTATTTCTGGATCGTGAAGACCCTGACCGGCGTATTTCGATGTATATCAACTCCCCTGGTGGTGTTGTTTACGCTGGCCTGGGTATTTATGATACAATGCAAGCAATCAACGCCGATGTAGCCACCACTGCCGTCGGCCTGACGGCTAGCTTTGGTACGGTACTGCTGGCTTCTGGTACGGCTAAGATGCGTACAGCACTGCCACATGCAACCATCCACATGCACCAACCGCTGGGCGGCGCACAGGGGCAGGCATCGGATATTGAAATCCAGGCCCGTGAGATCAACCGCTTGAAGAAGTTGTTGAACAACATCTTCGTGACCCACACCGGCCAGGATTACGAGAAAATCGAGAGCGATACAGACCGTGACATTTACTTCAGCGCGGAGGAAGCGGCTGAATACGGTCTGATAGACAATGTACTCAGTCTCGAAGAGTTAAAGGAAAACAGCAAGTGAGTTATATGCCGACTGGCAACCACAAATGTTCGTTCTGTGGGCGCAGCCATGATGAGGTCGAACGCCTTATCGCTGGACCTGACGGCGTCTTCATCTGCAATTACTGCGTTGAGCTGTGCCACAGCCTACTAATTGACGAAGAGCTAGCACAGCCGAAGCAAACTGAATTCCAGGTTGCCAATCTGCTGTCACCGCGTGAAATCATGACCAAGCTCGATGAATATGTCGTCGGGCAGAACCATGCTAAACGGGCACTGAGCGTGGCCGTTTACAATCACTACAAGCGTATCCAATCCGACAAAACGGTAGACGGCATTGAGTTGGAAAAGAGCAACATCCTGATGCTGGGGCCAACGGGTAGCGGCAAAACGTTGCTCGCGCAGACCCTGGCCCGTGTGCTCGATGTGCCATTCTGCATCGCCGATGCAACCGCGCTGACGGAAGCCGGTTACGTGGGTGAAGATGTGGAGAACATCCTGCTGCGTCTAATTCAGGCAGCGGATGGTGACATCCAACGGGCGGAGCGCGGTATCATCTACATTGATGAGATTGACAAAATCTCGCGCAAATCCAACGATAACCCCTCCATCACCCGTGACGTATCCGGTGAGGGTGTGCAGCAAGCCCTGTTGAAGATCATCGAGGGCACAACTGCCAATGTGCCGCCGCAAGGTGGGCGCAAGCACCCGCATCAGGAATTCTTACAGATTGACACGAGCAACATTCTGTTCATCTGTGGTGGAACGTTCGCCGGTATTGAAGAAGTCATCGGTAAGCGTGTGGGTACCAAGGGTGTGATGGGCTTCGGCGCAGCCAGTCAACGCCAAAATCTGGATCGTTCTGGCCTACTGCGTGCAGTCACCCCGGATGACCTGATGATGCACGGTCTAATCCCGGAATTGGTTGGGCGTTTACCCGTGCTGGTTAGCATTGATCCGCTGGACCGTGAAGCCCTGCTCAAGATCCTGATAGAGCCGAAGAACGCGCTGGTTAAGCAGTATAAGCATCTGCTGAGCCTGGATAACGTCGAACTGGAATTTGCACAGGGTGGCCTGGAAGCCGCTGTGGACCTCACCATGCAGCGTGAGACCGGTGCCCGTGGCCTGCGCTCTATCATTGAGAAGTGCCTGATGGACGTGATGTTCGAAATCCCCAGTCGTGACGACATCCACCGTATTGTGATCACCGATGAGGTGGTCAATGGTACAGGTGAGCCGCTGATTTATGACACGGATGATCAGCAGTTGAAGTGGGACGATGATGGGTCGCTGATACCAGCCGCCTAACACCCACAACTTGTAATGTAAAAAACACATCAGGGACACGCAGGCCGTGTCCCTGTTTGATTCTTGCGGTTATTCCGCCGTATCTGCGGGCACAAAGCGTACATAGTACATGACCGGCCATAGCTTGCCGGTGATGTAGAAGTTTTCGCCATCGTAGGCGATGCCATTGAGTACATCCCCGCTGATTTCATCCGGGGCGCGTAGCTGAGAGGCGTCTATGCGCTGGTCAATAACGCCGGTGGCCTTGTCAAAGCGCATGATGTAATCGGTCTGCCATACATTCGCGTAGATGTGGTCGTCCACACATTCGAGTTCGTTTAATCGTTCCACCGGGCGGTTATCCAGGGTGACGGTATAGGTTTCTACTGCCTCGAAGGTATCCGGGTCGCGGCGGGTAATCTGTGCTGAGCCATCACTCATATACAGGTCACTGCCATCGTAACACAGGCCCCAGCCCTCGCCCTCATAGTTGAACACATTCGTGACCTCAAAGGTTTCCAGATCGTATTCGATGGCGGTGTTTTCCCGCCATGTGATCTGAATCAGCCGATTATTGATGCGGGCCAACCCTTCGGCAAAGAAGGCTTCTTGCAGGCCGACGATACGCAGGACGTCACCTGTTTCGGGGTCCACCTGCCGTAAGTCGGATTCACCATATAACCCGGTACTCTCATAGAAGGTGCCTTCGTGTAACAGTAGGCCCTGCGTAAAGGCTGCGGTATCATGTGGGAAGCGGTCAATAACCTCTGGCACCAGTTCGGCTGGACTTTGATAGTTGCCCAGATCACCGGCTAAGGTATTGATGGTCACCCCCACTGGGCTATTGCTGAAGACTGCTGAGGTGTTTTCCCCATATAACTCACGCATCAAAAAGGCGGTACTGTAATGGTTGATCAGGTCGTGGGCGCGGTCCATATCCCACACCGAGTCGGAGCAACTGCTGAAAAAGCCCATGTTGATCGCCAGATCACCGCATTTATCCACAAACAGGTAATGCCCGCCATTGGCGAATGTAATCAGGGTGCGGGGCGAGCTGCTCATCCGCTGGAAGATGGGGATGGCATCCCGATTCGGTGGTGTGACTTGGTCATTGCTGCCGTAGATAATGAGGGTCGGCGTGTTGTGGGCCGCTAAGGTTGTCCGGTCAAGGATGGGTTCGTTCCAGGGGGCCATTGCGATAGTGGCAGCAATCCGTGGGTCGCTTATGGCGGGCCATGCCTGCCTGGTGTCGAAGTCCTGCCCGACGGCCTCAACCATATCGGGGGCATTTTCTAGCAGGAAGCAAACGCCACCCTGGGTAACACCGCCGCAAGTCTGCGCCAGTTGGCTCAGGTTCAGGCGTAAACCCGCCGCAGCCAGGGCAGTATACCCGCCAAACGAATGCCCGGTAGTCGCGATGCGTTCGGTATCAATCAATCCGGCTAGCTCACCATCGGCGTTGAGCGCATCTGCAAAATCAATAATGCGCAGTATATCCTGTGGGCGTTGGACGAAATTCGCGGCCAGGGCCTCTGTGAAGGGGTCGGCGTTTAACGAATCCAGCAGGGTATTGGTGGTATGGTCAACGGCCATGACCACAAATCCATGTGACGCCAGATGTTCGGTGAAATATAAGCTCTGATAGCGAAAGCCACCGCTCCCGTGTGAGAAGATTACGAGCGGGTAGGGGCCAGCATCAGCAGCGGGTTGCGCATCGATTAGAGCTTGCCCGTAGAACTGAAACAAGCCCAGGTTGTAAACGGCCTCTTCGGGTTGTTCATCGGGGTTGATGGCCGGGTACCAGACCGCCAGGTTAAGCGGACGTGCATCGTCCTCAAGGATGTAATCTTGTGTGCCGACGGTGTAGGGGCCACGCTGGGCAAATTCGGGGGCATCAGGGCGTGGCTGGGCCGTGCTGATTAAGCTAGATGGCACGAGTATCAGTAACACCAAAAGGACGAATAAGGTCAATCGGTTCAAAAGTCACGCTCCTAAAAATGGGCAAATAACGTGCCGGTAATCTTAGCGAGTTTAATCGGGGATGACTACGGTCGCTCTACCACCGACGGCATCCTTAAAGGCCTGCATATCCACCCGTGATGCGCCTTCGGGGTTATCATCACCCCAGTTGCTGGGAATGACCCAGCGCGGGCGCATCTTCTTGACCGCTTCGACGGCACCGTCTACATCCAGTGCGCCATGCCCATTGATCGGTAAAATGGCAATATCCGGTTGAATACGTTCCATCTCGCGGGTATATTCGCTATTGCCTGCGTAGTAGATGTCATAGAAGTTGAGTGAAATCAGAAAACCCAGCCCGCCTGCTTCCTTTGGGTAGCGCATGCTTTTGACCGAATAGGCCGGTATACCCTTGATGCTGGCGCGATCAAATGTCATGCTTTGCCAGGGCCGCAGGATTTTGGTATCTTCAATGCGGGTTTTGACGGCGTCGTTGCCGAGTAATATCGTATCCGGGCCATGGAGTTTGTCGATGTCCGCCTCGGAGCAGAAATCATAGTTGTCGTGGCTCAGCAAAATCACGTCTGCATGGAAGGTGCTGCGGACGACCCGCCAGGGGTTGATATAGATAAGTGGCGGTCCCTGAATTAAAAAACCACCGTGCCCTAACCATTGAATGCGATCAATCATACGGGTGTGCTCCATTCGGCGTGCGATCATGTGTACTGTAGCGAATGTTGTTGGTCGCCTCAAGTCGATTTGTGATAACTATACGTCCTTTTGTATAATACAAAAATTGAAGCCTAAAGACAGATCAATGATGAACTGGCTGCCAGGAAGGTAACTGCCAATGATCAACAAACAATTAGGGCGTATTGCCATCGTTGCAATTGCGCTGAGTGTGGCCCTGACGGGGTGTTTGCGCTCCGCAAGTGGGGATAACCCGGAGGCTCTGCAAGGTCAACCGCTGAACACACGCACATTTACGCCCACACCATTTACACCGATTGTCACGGTAGTGCCGCAAACGGTTGAGGTGTTGATTTCTACCACACCGGAACCGACCACCACACCGGACCCGCTATCACAAGAGGTCTTCCCGCAGCAGTCAGTAGGGACGGAAGTTGCGAGTGCCGATAATCCAGCGTTGGACCTGCCCGCCTCCGAACCGGAGCAGTTGCAGCAGCCGACGGATGACCCATTGAACGCCCAGCAGCAGGGTGACATCCCGCCCAACCTGCAAACAGCCACGGCGATCATTCAGGAAGCCACTCAGGTCTTTTTGGATCAAACCGCTACGGCGCAGGGGCCGCAACTCCCCATTGAAACAGCCACGCCGACACAAAACCTGTTCGCTACCGCCACGCCAACGCCCTTTGTTGGGCAGCCCCCCAGCGGTGCAAATTGTGTGCATCAGGTGGTGGCCGGGGAAAATGTGTTCCGGCTATCCTTGCGCTATGGCGTATCCATCAATGATATTGCCGTTGCCAGTGGTATTGCCAACCCTAACTTGATCCTTGTGGGTGACCGGTTGGTCATCCCTGGGTGTGGGACGACAGGCGTGTTCCCACCGCCGACCAGCCCGGCCACAGCCGGTGATGGTACGGGTGGCTCTGTAGGTGGAGGGACTGGTACGGGTACGGGTGGAAGTGCTGGCGGCATTACACACACTGTTCAACAGTACGAGAGCCTGTTTGAGATTTCCATGCGCTATGGGGTGCCTATTCAAACGATTGCGAATGCCAATGGGATCAGCAACATTAACCTGATTACGATTGGTGATCAGTTGATCATCCCATAATGGACGAGAAGATCATCGCCACTAAAGCTATATATGATGGCCGCCTTGTAAAGCTGGACGTGCACGACATTGAATTACCGGATGGCCGCCGCAGCCAGCGTGAGGTCATCCGGCACCCTGGGGCCGTGGCTATTGTGCCATTGGATGCTCAGCAGCAGGTGTTTCTGGTGCGGCAATATCGTATCGCTGCGGATCAGATCACGCTCGAAGTGCCAGCGGGGACGTTGGAGCCGGGTGAACTACCGCTGACCTGTGCCGAACGCGAACTACAAGAGGAAATTGGCTACCGGGCTACATCGCTGGAGCCGCTGGGTGGGTTTTATGTCGCGCCGGGGTATACCACTGAGTACATTCATCTGTATTTGGGTACGGATTTGACCAAAGCCGCGTTGCCACAGGATGATGATGAGTTCATCGAGGTGCAACGTATGCCGCTAGCCGATGCGCTGGAGTTGATCAATAGTGGAGAAATCAACGACAGTAAGACGATGGCAAGCCTGTTACGGGTGGCACGCAAGTTAGGTATCTAAGGCTTGCTGGCCGGGGTGGCCCCTGCTATAATCGTCGCTCACTGAGCAAGAGACCGAATATACGCCTGCGGGCGTATTTTTCTTGGAAGGACAGAGCCGTGAATGAGTTAATGCAATCGTTGGTCGCGGAAAAGCGCGATCACCCAGAAATTCGCGTCGGGGATACCGTCAAGGTCCATGTGCGCATTGTTGAAGGTAACCGCGAGCGTATCCAGGTCTTCCAGGGCGTGGTAATCCGTGAGCGGCGCGGTGGTAATGACCATAACTTCACCGTGCGTCGTATTGCCAGCCACGGCATCGGCGTTGAACGTACCTTCCTGATGCGCAGCCCGCGTGTTGAGAAGATTGAAATCACCCGCCGCGCTAAAGTGCGTCGCGCTCAACTGTACTACCTGCGTGACCGTCGCGGTAAGGCTGCACGCCTCAAGGAGAAGAGGGACTAGCACCCTTGACCAGACCACTGATTGGCATCACGACCGCCGTCCTCACCAAGGCCAACGGCAGCCGCTATTACACCGGCTACGCGCCGATTGTCAACGCGGTAGAGCAGGCCGGCGGTTTGCCAACACTCATCCCCTCGGAATCATCACCGGAGACGCTGCGTGCGCTCTATGATCGTGTTGATGGTATTTTGATTCCAGGTGGTGGGGATATTCATGCGTCGTTTTATGGGGAAGAACCCCACGAGAAGGCGATGTTTATCGACCAGGCGCGGGATGCGGCAGAAATTGCCATTGCGCGTTGGGCTGCTGAAGATGAACGCCCACTTTTTGCGATTTGCCGTGGGCATCAGGTGATCAATGTGGCTTTAGGCGGCGCGTTGCTACAGGACATCCCCACAATGGTGGATACACCGCTTAAACACGATTACACGCCCAATGAGGTGCCGCGTAGTTTACTGGCACATGATGTCAATGTCGCTGCTGATAGCCGCCTGGCCGCGATTATGGGTAAGACCCAGGTCACTGTGAACAGCTTACATCATCAGAGTGTGGTGCGGCCCGGCACCGGGTTGAAGGTCACCGCACACGCCACAGATGGCCTGATTGAAGCGACGGAATTACCGGGGGATACCTTCTACTTGAGTGTGCAGTGGCACCCGGAAGACATCACTGATATTGATGAGATGGCGAAATTGTTCCAGGTGTTTATAGCGGCCACTCAAACCAATATGTCACATCGCCGCCTTGTGAGTTAGCTCAACCTGAGCTAGCCTATACCCACGATGCTATGACTGAGCCTGCACCCAATACCCCAGAGCAGGACGGTATTAACCTCTATCAGGAAAAATCATTACACATCGCGTTGAAGGGCTGGTATGCTCAGCCGGGTGATCGCTTCGAGGTTCCGGTGGCCGGTGCGGTGATTGATCTGGTGCGTGATGACTTGTTGATTGAGATCCAAACCAGCAACTTTTCCGCATTGAAGCGCAAACTCCCACGGTTATTAGATGATTATAGGGTGCGGGTGGTGCATCCCATCGCCCAGGCCCGCTGGATTGTTAAGCTAGGCCGGGACGGTAAGCAGCAATCCCGCCGCAAATCCCCGAAGAAGGGCAGTGTCTATCATCTGTTCTCGGAACTGGTCTATTTGCATCAGCTTATGTTGCATCCCAACCTCTCTGTGGAGGTTTTGCTGATCCATGATGAGGAAGTGCGTTGTGATGATGGCAAGGGCAGTTGGCGGCGCAAGGGATGGAGCATCTGTGACCGCCGTTTGCTTGCCGTGCAGGATACGGCTGTATTTGGTTCGGCGGCTGATCTGGTTGATTTACTGCCACCAGATTTACCAACCGCCTTCACAACAGCGGATTTAGCACGGGCAATTGGTCAGCGGCGGCGCATCGCCCAGCAGATGACGTATTGCCTCAAGCACATGGGCGTTATTGCGATGGTCGGCAAACAGGGGAATGCCCATGTGTATCAGCGTGTGTAGCTGACGCTATGCACCTTCTGTCTCTATGCTTTTGAGGTTGCGCCGGGGTGGTTTCATCTGTGTATCAACCGGTTTATCACCCTGTTTGCTGAGGGCCTGACCAGCAGCATCCCCCTCGAATGTGAGTACGCGGCGGGCATCATCTGGTGTGCTGACGGGCAGCAGAATGTAAAAGGTCGCGCCAGGGTAATTGGACATATCATGGCCGGGACTTTCCGCCCAGACCTTACCGCCATGCCCCTCAATCACACCACGGGCGATAGTCAACCCCAGGCCCGGCCCCGCGCCCAGGAATTTATACGTACCCGTTGAATGTAAGGATGGGTCGTAAGCGCGGAAGAATTTCTTGAAGATCATCTCCAGGTTTTGCTTGTCAACGCCCACGCCGGTATCGGTGATTTTGACCAACACATGATCAACGTCGTTTTCATCCTGTGCGGGTTGTAGTTCGGCGGTAATTTCTATGCGTCCGCCATCCGGGGTGAATTTGATCGCGTTGATAATGATATTACGGCAGGCTTGCACCAACCGCTGTAAATCCGCTTGAATGGCCGGTAATCCGCGTAAACCGCGTGCAGAGAGGGTCAGCTTGCGTTGTTTGATGGCGTCCGTTAACGGTTCGATTGCCATCTTTAGCACGCTTTCTACTGAGTTCTGGTTAAAGCGCAAGTCCATCGCTTCCACATCAAGCTGGCTGACATCCAACATGGCGGCGATAAGTTCTTCCATGCGTTCCGTGGCTTTGCGTAGATTGGCTACGAGATTGTTGGTCTGCTCTTTATCCAACATGCCTTGTTCGTTGAGTGCATCCACAATATCGGTATAACCACGGATCTGTGCGAGTGGTGTGCGTAACTCATGGCTGGCAATGGTCACAAAATCAGTCTTGACCGCGTCCATACGATTGAGCTGTTCATTGGTTGTTTTCAGGGTACGGTTGAGGCCCTGCATGTTCTTATTCAAATGTTGCAGGTCATCGACCAGGCGAGCGTTACGTAGCGCGACACCAGTCTGCTGTGCCAGGGTAGAGAGCAATTCCAGGTCACGCGGGTAGAAGGCGGTATCGTTTAGACGCGGCCCGCATGCCAGGATACCGATCAGCGCGTTTTCCAGGATTACCGGTGCGTAGGCACTCATGCCCATTTCACGGAAGAACTGCCGCTCATCACTGGACATCCCCGCGTATTCCGGGGCAAATTCTAAATCAAATTGGGAGATAGGGCGGTGCTTGGCCGCCAGCATACCGTAAACCGGGCTATGAATAGACAGATACCCGGTTTTGCGATCCAGTGTGCTGTTCCCTGGGTACATCACCAACAGTTCAACGGCGTCCTTCATACGAAAGGTGCTGTTTAACAAGATCAGGCAACTACCGCGCACCTGCATCAGATTGGTGAGTTTGGTTGTGGCTGCTTGCAACAGCCGTTCAAGCTCTACCGCTTCGGAAACGGTGCGGCTGTATTCACGGGTGATTTGTGCCGG
>JGI12109J20283_10178366_pt1 | contig 11727 bp, 11 predicted proteins | sample ElkSlonscriptome_12_FD_20283 | JGI IMG/M metagenome (IMG submission 20283) | reverse complement strand
CCGCCGTCGAGCTGACACGGACGTCCTTGCAGCGTGTCGCAGCGAGCCGCCTCCGATTACTCTTGCAACCCTCAATACGACAAGCTTCGCGAAGCTCGTTCTCGCCCCCTGGGAGAGGGCTGGGGTGAGGCGACATGTCCCCGTCCGGGGTGCCGCGCCTCGTCCCATTATCCTTAGCGCGCCCGCCTGCCGGGGCGACGGCCCCGGTAGGCCGCGACCTGCTGAATGATGGTCTGGGCGGGGAGGGCCTCGAGGGCGCCGAGCTCGGCGAAGGCCGCCCGCAGGAGCCCGTCGATATCCGCGATGCGCTCCGGGATGGGATCCTCGGGCGACAGGGTCAGCGCGACCGCTCGCAAGCCGCCGATCTGCACCCGCATGGATTTGGCATGCGTCAACGCCGCCTGCGCATCCAGGTCTTTGAGGGCAAAGCGCCCTTGCTGACGAACCAGGTCGAGAAAGGCAAGGCAGCGCTCCTGGGCCAGATCGTTCGAGCAGTGCACGCCCTCGCGCTCGGCGATGCAGAAGCGTCGCGCGCGAGCACAGCCGGCGTGATTGGTCAGGATCGCCTTCTCGAACGGGCAGGCGCGACCGTCGACTTCCTGATAGGCACGCCGGAAGGCGTCGTCGTCCATCGGCCCAGTCAGGCCTCGCCGGAGCGCCTGAAGCGCTCCAGCTCGCGCCGATTGCGCTTGGTGGGGCGGACCTGGGAGACGCCGACCATACCCTGCTCACGCCGCTCGCGCACCGAGTCCTGGCGGCGCAGACGGCTCGCCTCGTCCTCTAGGTAGAGCGCCGCCGCTTCGCTGGCACTGCGTCGCTGCCGACTGATCCCGGTGACCACCAGCTCCCAGGACAAAGGTCCCTTCTGGATCCGGAGCCGGCTGCCCAGTTGCACGAGCTTGCCTGGCTTGACCCGCTGCCCATCCAGGTGCACCTTGCCGCCGTTGATTGCCTCGACGGCGAGCTGGCGCGTCTTGAAGAAACGGCTCGCCCAGAGCCATTTGTCGAGGCGCAGCGTCTCTGCTCCGGAGCCCGGCTGGGCGGTCATGCCTGCAACAACTCCTCGAGCTCGTCGGTCGCATCGAGCACCGTAAGGTCGTCATAGCCGCCGACGTGGTGCTCGCCGATGAAGATCTGCGGCACCGTCTCGCGGCCGCTGCGCGCGACCATCGCCTCCCGCTGGGGCGGGTCGCGGTCGATCGCGACCTCGTCGAACTCGATCCCCTTGCGCTGCAACAGGTTGCGCGCCTTAGCGCAGTAAGGGCAGGCGGCCGTCGTGTACATCAACACCTTCACCATACCGTGACTCTCGGGTAAAGTTCGCTCCTGATGAGGCGCGCGGCCGCGCCCCTGTCGTGACTTGAAAAACGATGCGACGGGCCGGACCGACACAGAACAACATTCCAACGTCAATCCGGGCAACTGCCTCCCGTTAGCGTCTCCCGAGGTTAGCATGTATCGCAATACACCACCTACGGTCCGCCTGCAGGACTACCAGCCGCCGGAGTTCTTGATCGACCGGGTGGAGCTGCGCTTCCAGTTGGCTCCGGAGACGACCCAGGTTCATGCCTGGCTGGACATACGGCGCAACCCAGCCGCCACGCGCGGGGACGGCGACATGCGCCTCGATGGCGAGCAGCTCGAGCTCGACTACCTGGCCATCGACGACCGCGCCCTCCCGCCGGCCGAGTACCGGGTGGAGCCGGAGTCGCTCATCCTGCGCCGAGTGCCCGACCGATTTCGCCTCGAGTCCCGCGTGCGCATCCATCCTGCGTTCAACACCGCGCTCGAGGGACTCTACCAATCCGGGCCCCTCCTCTGCACACAGTGCGAGGCCGAAGGCTTCCGCCGCATCACCTATTTTCTCGACCGCCCCGACGTCATGGCGCGCTACACCACGACGCTGGTCGCGGACAAGGAGCAGTACCCGATCCTGCTGGCCAACGGCAATCCGGCCGGCACCGAAGACCTCGACGACGGTCGCCACCTCGCCCGCTGGAAGGACCCCTTCCCCAAGCCCAGCTACTTGTTCGCCCTGGTCGCGGGCAAGCTCCACCAGGTCGAAGACCACTACACGACCGCTTCGGGCCGCTCCGTGGCGCTGCGCCTGTTCGTCGAGCCCGAGAACCACGACAAGTGCGAGCACGCGATGCGCTCGCTGAAGGAAGCGATGCGCTGGGACGAAGCGCGCTACGGTCGCGAGTACGACCTCGACGTCTACCTCGTCGTCGCCGTCAGCCACTTCAATATGGGTGCCATGGAAAACAAGGGCCTGAACGTCTTCAACGCCAAGTACGTGCTGGCTCGGCCGGACACCGCCACGGACCAGGATTTCCTCAACATCGAGGGGGTCATCGCCCACGAGTACTTCCACAACTGGACCGGCAACCGCATCACTTGCCGTGACTGGTTCCAGCTGAGCCTCAAGGAGGGCTTCACCGTCTTCCGCGACCAGGAGTTCTCGGCCGACATGGGCTCGCGCGGCGTCAAACGCATCGCCGACGTGCGCACCCTACGAGCGCGCCAGTTTCCCGAGGACGCCGGACCGCTCGCCCACCCGGTGCAGCCGGCGTCCTACATCGAGATCAACAATTTCTACACCTCGACCGTCTACGAGAAGGGCGCCGAATTGGTGCGGATGCAGGCCGAGCTGCTCGGCCCCGAGCGCTTCCGGAAGGCCACCGACCTCTACTTCACGCGCCACGACGGCCAGGCCGTAACCATTGAGGACTTCGTGCGGTGCATGGAGGAGGCCAGCGGTCGCGACCTGACCCAATTCAAGCGCTGGTATGCCCAGGCCGGCACACCCACCCTGCACGTCGCGAACCACTGGGACGCCGCGACGGGCCTCTACGCGTTGCGGATTCGCCAGGAAATCCCCGCGACGCCCGGGGAGCCAAATCCGCAACCGCTGCACATCCCGATCGCCATCGGCCTGCTCGACGCCAAGGGCGACGACGTGCCGCTGCGGCTCGCGGGCGAAGGCCGGGAGGCGGCGGCCAAGACGCGCGTGCTCGAACTGCGCGAGGCCGAGACCGAATACCGCTTCGTCGATCTCGAAGGAGAACCGCTGCCCTCGCTGCTGCGCGGCTTCTCGGCACCGGTCAAGGTCCGCTACGACTACAACGACGAAGACCTCATGTTCCTCATGGCGCACGACAGCGACGGCTTCAACCGCTGGGACGCCGCCCAATCGCTCGCCCAGCGGTTGCTGCTGCGCCTTGTCGCCGATCCTGCCATGGAGATTCCGAACGGCTTCGTCAACGCCTTCCGGCGCGCCCTGACCGACCCACAGACCGACCCGGCGCTGGTCGCCGAAGTCCTGACCCTGCCGAGCGAGGCCTATCTCGGCGACCAGATGGACGAGGTCGATGTCGAGGGCATCCACCGCGCCCGCCAGACGCTCAAGCGCCACGTCGCCGAGGCCCTCGACGAAGACCTCCTGGCCGTCTATCGCAGCTTCATCGGGACCGGCCGCGACGGGCTGACGCCCGCCGCCATCGGGCGCCGCGCGCTGAAGAATCTGGCGCTCGGCTACCTGATGCAGACCGAAGACGCGGACATCGTCAGTCTCTGCCAGGCCCAATTCGAGGCCCGCGAGAACATGACCGACGTGATCGCCGCGCTGAGCCTGCTGGTCGACGCCGGCGGCCGCCGCGCCGACGACGCACTCGAAGGCTTCTATCAGCACTGGCGCACGGATGCCTTGGTGATCGACAAGTGGTTCGCCGTGCAGGCCGTCAGCCGCCGGGAAGACACGCTCGAGCGCGTCGCGGCGTTGCTGGGCCATGAGGCCTTCAGCCTGACCAACCCCAATCGACTGCGCAGCCTGGTCGGGGCCTTCTGCTCGCTGAACCCGGTACGCTTTCACGCCGCGGACGGCGCTGGGTACCGCTTCCTGGTCAACCGCGTCCTCGAGCTCGACCCGCTCAACCCGCAGATGGCCGCGCGCCTCGTCCAGACCCTGGCGCGCTGGCGGCGCTATGACGAGGGTCGCCGCATGCTGATGCGCGAGTCGCTCGAGCGGATCCTGGCGACCGAGGAGCTCTCCAAGGACGTCTACGAGGTCGTCTCCAAGACCCTCGGCGGGCATCGCGGCTAACGATCGTGGGACGAGGCGCGCCACCCTGGACGATGAAATCTCGCCTCTCCCAGGGAGCGAGGGAGGGAACGCACTTCGCGAACCTGATTGTAGGGAACCAGCCAATGGCAGGGAGCGCTCCAGACGACCCGTTCCTGGCGGCCTTCCGCGGCAGCTTCGCCGCGGCGCTGCGCTGGCATCAGCTCGATGCGCTCTGGGAACGGATCCGCCCGCTCGACCTGCCGAGCACGCGGCCCTTACCGAAGAACCGCCGACGCTGGTGGCAACGATTGTTGCGATGAAGATTCTGACCTACCGCGGCCTGGATACCCAGGCCATCCCCGGCTACGACAAGTTCGCCGCCCGCCTCGCCGCCGACGACTTCCGCTCGGCAGAGGTGAAAAAGGTCGGCGACAACCTCTATCGCGCCCGGCTCGACCGCAGCAACCGGCTGCTCTTCGCCCTCTACCGCCACCAGGACGAGCGCTACGCGCTGATCCTCGAATACCTCCCGCAGCACGCCTACGAGAAGTCGCGCTTCCTCGCCCGCGGGTCGACCATCGATGAAGCGCACATCCCGTCCGTCGACGGCGAAGCCGCCGACGAGGCCCCTGAACTCTCCTACGTCAACCCGAAGCTGAACCGCTTTCACCTGCTCGACAAGATCCTTTCCTTCGACGACGACCAGGAGGCGATCTACCAGCAGCCGCCGCCGCTCATCGTCATCGGCTCGGCTGGCAGCGGCAAGACCGCGCTGACGCTCGAGAAGATGAAGGACGCCGTCGGCGACGTCCTCTATGTCACCCGCTCGCCGTTTCTGGTGCAGAACGCGCGCGACCTCTACTACGCCAACGGCTGGCAGAGCGATGACCAATCGCTCGATTTCCTGTCATTTCGCGAGTACCTCGAGAGCATCCGGGTGCCCGAAGGCAAGGAGGTGACGCCACGCGCCTTCGCCGCCTGGGCCGCCCGCCAGCGCCTGCCCAAGGGCCTCAAGGACAGCCACCAGCTGTTCGAAGAGATCCAGGGCGCCCTCACCGGAACCGATCCCGAGCGCGCCTACCTGAGCCGCGAGGAGTATCTGGCCCTCGGCGTCAAGCAATCGATCTATCCCCAGGCGCTACGCGACGCCGTCTACGACCTGTTCGAGAAGTACCTGCGGTTCCTCGATGAGGGGGGCTGGTTCGACCCGAACATCGTCAGTCAGGCCTGGCTCGCACGCGTCGCACCGCGCTACGACTTCATCGTCGTCGACGAGGTCCAGGACCTGACCAACGTCCAGCTGATGCTGATCCTGCGGGCCCTGAACGACCCGCGCGGCTTCCTGCTCTGCGGCGACTCGAACCAGATCGTCCACCCCAATTTCTTCTCCTGGTCCAAGGTCAAGACACTCTTCTGGCGCGAGCAGGGCGATGGGGCACCGGCAGACCTGATCCGCATCCTGAACGCCAACTTCCGCAACTCGCCCCAGGTCACCGAGATCGCCAACCGGCTGCTGCAGATCAAACACGCGCGCTTCGGCTCGGTCGATCGCGAGAGCAACTATCTCGTGCGCAGCCGCGGCCCGACGCAGGGCCGTGTCGGGCTGCTGCAGGACAGCGATCGCGTCAAGCACGACCTCGATCGGCGCACAGCGGCCTCGGCGCGCTTCGCGATCCTGGTCCTGCACCCCGAGCAAAAAGACGAGGTCCGCAAGCACTTCCGCACGCCGCTCGTCTTCTCGATCCACGAGGCCAAGGGGCTCGAGTACGAGAACGTCCTCCTCTACGGTTTCGTCTCCAGCGAGGCCAAGCGCTTCCGCGACATCGCCGGCGACCTCGGCGAGGCCGACTTGCAAGGCGAGCTGCGCTACGCGCGCGGCCGCGACAAGGGCGACAAGTCGCTCGAGATCTACAAGTTCTACATCAACGCACTCTACGTCGCCGTCACGCGAGCGGTCCGCAACCTCTACCTGATCGAGCCCGCACCCGAGCAGCACCTGCTCGCGCTGCTCGGGCTGACCGAGGTCCACACCGGCGTCGAAGACGTCGAGGAGCAGCGCTCGAGCCTCGATGAATGGCGCCACGAGGCCCACCGCCTGGCGCTCCAGGGCAAGGAGGAGCAAGCCGCCGAGATCCGCGAGCAGATCCTCAAGGAACGCGAGGTGCCCTGGACCGTGCTGCGCGGCGAGGCCCTCGCCGAACTCGAGAACAAGGCGCTAGAGCGCGGCGAGAAAAAGGCGCGCATCGCCCTGATGGAGTATGCGCTCGTCTACCGCGACCAGCGCCTGCTGAACGCGCTCATCCAGGCCGGCTTCAAGCCCGCGAAGAACCCCGAGAAGTCCATGCCGGTGCTCGAGAGGCAGCACTACATGAGCTACGGGCTCAAGCACCCCCAGGGCGTGCTGCGCCAGGTCGAGCAGTACGGCGTCGACTTCCGCAACGTCTTCGGTCAGACGCCGCTGATGATCGCCAGCCGCATGGGCAACGCCGAGCTGATCGAGCGCCTCCTCGACCGCGACGCCGACACCGCCTTGGTCGACGGCAACGGCCTCAACGCCTTTCAGATCGCCCTGGAGCGGGCCTGCGCCGACGAGCGCTTCGCCCGCACCAAGCTGCCGGCCGTCTTCGAGCGCCTTGCCCCGCCGAGCCTCGACATCCAGGTCGACGGGCGGCTGATCAAGCTCGACCGGCGCCTGATGGAATACCTGATGCTCTGCATCGCGATGGTGCTCTTCTACCAGCGCCTCGGCGAGAATTGGGTCAAGGGCCGCAAGCTGCTCGCCGCCCCCGATTTCGCCGACGTGCTCGCCCACTTTCCGGATGCCATCGTCCCGGAGCGGCGCAAGAAGCGCACCTACATTTCGTCGATCCTGTCGAAAAACGAGGTCCAGCGCGATGACCGCTACAACCGCAAGCTCTTCCAGCGGTGGGCCCACGGCCAGTACGTGATCAACCCGCAACTCGCCCTGCGAGTCGAAGGCGAATGGCGCCGCATCTACGAGGTGCTCCACCCCGAGCGCCTCGCCGCCGAACTCATGGAGACCTTCTCCTGGGGCGGCCACACCTGGGACCCCAACAGCTACGCCGAACGCATGATCACAGGGCTGCGCGAGCGCCTGCGCGAGGCAAGCGACGGCCCCCGCGAAGAACCATCCCAAGAACCCTGACGTCGCCGATTCCCGCGACCGAGTGAGTCAGTCCCAAGCCGCCTTCGGGCGGCCCGGGGTTGGTTGGTTGTGCGTCGTTAAAACTCGACTGCCAGCTGGGCCACGAAGGTGTCGGCGGACTCGCCAGTACCCCCTTTGGACTCGCTGTAGTCGTTGTCATGCGCCCACTCGAATGACAGCGCCGTGTTGTCAAAGATCGCCACCGACCAGCCGAGCATCCAGCGCTCCTCGGGTAGCTCGAGCGCCAACGCCTCGCTCGTACCCTGATAGGCGATCGCCGCAACCGATTCGCGGCCCATGACCGGGAAGGCGTAACCCGCCTCGATGTTCCACGCCGATGGCCTGGCGCCGTCTCCGTCGAACTGCAGGCTGTCCATGTCGAACTCGCCGGTCGCAGCCAGGTATTCGCCGATCAACGTGAACGGACCCAAGGCCGCCGCCGCATTCAACGTCCAGCCACCGGTGCGCTCCGTGGGGTCTTCGCTGATGGCCGCGCCCTCTGCGATCGCCGCCACGCGGTTGTCAGCGATGAGGTCCTGCAGACTATCGGAATCACCCAAGTCATTGAGGTAACCCACACCGAGCGTCACTGCGCGGTCCTCTCCCTCGTAGGCATAGCCAAGGTTGCCGCCCCATCCGCCGATCTGGCTTTCACCGTCGACGTCGTTCTCGCCGTTGAACGCGTAGACACTGCCCATGAAGCTCCCCTGCACGAAGCCGAGCTGGAGCGACGTCTCGCGCGTCTCGCCGATCTCCAGGGTCAGGGGATCCGACACCAGCTGGGTTTCGTAGGCACCGAAAGGCACATAGACCTGTCCGGCCGTGGCAAAGACCGGCGCGACCGCATCGTTGAAGAGCGTCACGTAGGCGATGTCGACCTCGAGATCCGTCTCATCCTCCTCGTAGAGCAGCGCGGCACCGGCTTCGACCCAAGCGGTGATCTGGGAGCTGACACCGAGTTCGAAAGTGGCCAGGACGATGTCGCTCTCGTCGTCCCCTTCGAAGGGTGAGGTATAGCCCGCTTCGACCTCGATCAGGCCGGCGATTTCGATATTGCGATACCAGGCATCCTCCCCGCCAGCCTCCGCAAGCCCCGCCTCGACCTCTTTGAGGCGCTCCGGTGTCCCCTCCAGCATCGCCTTCTGCTCGGCGATCGTGGCCTGCTGCTCCGCGACGGCATCCCGGTGTCTGCGGATCTCCGACTCGTGCCGATTGAGCGCGGCACGCAGCGCGCGGTTCTCGGCCTCCAAGCGATCGAGCCGCGAGACGATGCTCTCTTCGGCACCCGCCGCCGCCTGGCTCGCGAGCGCCAGGACGACCCCAACGGTCAGATTGCGAGTTCTCATGACCTTCTTCTCCTTCTGTTGCGGATTAAGAACACGTCAGTTTCCCGACGTCCGGCCACCCCCGGCCTTCGATGCCTGCTCAGAACGCGTTGGCGCGCTTCTTCCTTCTGGAAGCGTCCCGGGGGACAGGGATTGCGCGAACCGTCGACGTAGGCACTTGATTAACGGCGACTTACGCTCCATCATATGCAAAGAAATTTAGATGCACATGACAATCATAATCGTTTGTTTTTATATAACGAAATGTATTTCTTGTAAAGGAGCGTGCCATGCGATCGGCTGCCGAGATGGCAAGCGCCGATCGGCGGGCTTCATGGGATCTGGAAACGCCTGTTGAGCGCTCCACAGTGGGCGCAAGGTCCCGAAACCGCGGGCGTGCTGGCGATTGCATGCATTCACGATCGGGTGAAGGCCGCGACGGCTCCCAACGCACTCTGGACGCCGGCCAACTGCCGCTTCTCGGTTCGATCGATTCTGCAGGCCTCGGGAAAAGGGTACGAAGCCCTTCGGTGCTGGAGGGGTCGAGCCCGACCTGGGCTCGCTTACTCAAGGATTGCGATGATCCGATCCAGTGAGGCCATGACACCGTCGATGTCGGTCGCCACCAAACCGCTTGGGGGAGGGGTCGTCATGGCGATAGGCTCCGTTTTCTGAAATCGCCCTAGCAACGCGGGCTGTAGTGACGCTTGAGCCAGGCCGTCAGCCCCTCGAGCCCGGGGAAAAAGACCCGCTCGGTAACGTTGGATTGGTCGAGCTTATCGCGGATCTCCCACTTGAGCTCGGCCGGGATGATGATCCGCCGCCAGATCTCCGGGTAATCGGCCAGCCAACGGTCGAGGGCCAGCGTGGGATCGGAGCTTACCGAGAAGAAGACGAATTGGTTGACGATGCGATCGTCGATCGACGGGGGCTCGAAGAGGAGGGTAAAGGGCTGACTGGAAAGACGGTCCAGCTCCGTCAACGACTTGACCCCGTCTCGGCCAGCATCTCGACGGTGAAGACATTGGCCCCCTCCAGAGCGAGGCGCTCGCGCAGCAGGTCGGGCGCCCGGCGATGCGTCTCGATGTAGTTGACGCCCCAGATCACGCCGTCGCAATGGATCTTGTCGATGTGCGCCGTTGCGAAATGCAGGGCCGCAAACGGGGAATAGGTCCAGTCGAGGAGTCGCGTCGGCAGCCCGTAGTGCTGTGCAACGGAAAGCCAGTTCCAGACCGAGTCGCGCTCGACGACCCGCCGGTGGGCGTACTTGCGGAAGTTACGCAGCAGGTGGCGCTCTAGCAAGGCATAGCCCCCGCCGAGGCGCATCAGCGTCGTCTCGAGGGGATAGTCCACGTCGGACAGACTAGGAAGGGTTTAAGAACGACTGGCACAACTTGCTCAAGAGCCCCTCGCCCCAGCGGGGAGAGGGGTTGGGGTGAGGGGAGAAAGCTGCGCGAGCCTGTTGCGGTTGTTGCTGCACCGTGACTCAGTCCGACCGCAAGCACGGCCCGACGGCGCGAACCTCTAGGCTTGTCCCGCCGGCGGCTTCTCCCGCCCCCATTGTCAAATACTCGCCCGTGGTCGATCGCCAAGGCCGGGGACCGCATCGCGCCGAGTGCCGCCTGCCCGCCCCATCGCCACCGGCACCGGACAAAGGGCACAAGCCGGACGCAGCACAGGAGCCGCAACATGCGAAAATACGAGATCATCGGCGATATTCACGCCCAGGCAGCCAAGCTCGAGCGCCTGCTCGCCCGCCTCGGCTATGCCCCCGTCGACGGGGACCATCTTCTCTACATCGACGCGTCGGATGCTGCAGACCGCACGCTCGTGTTCCTCGGCGACCTGATCGACCGCGGCCCGGATAACCGGCGCGTCGTCGAGATCGTGCGCGGCCTCGTCGAACGCGGCGACGCGTTGGCGATCATGGGCAATCACGAGTTCAACGCGATCTGCTACCACAGCCGCGACCCGCAGTCCGGCGAACCGCTGCGCGCCCACTCCGAGAAACACCGCCGCCAGCACCAGAGCTTCCTCGACGAGTTCCCGCTCGGCAGCGCGGCGGCCCGGGATGTCATCGACTGGTTCAAAACCTTGCCGCTCTATCGCGAGCTGGAAATGCCCGCCGGCAGTCGGCGGGAGACGAAGGTTCTCACCTCCGCGGCTGGGCCAGACCCAACGCGGGCACGATGCATCCATGCCTGCTGGGACCCAACGCAGATCGATTATCTGAGGACGCGGCTCGGGGCGCCCGCCCGCCTCGATGCGCAATTCTTGCGCGAGAGCGTACAGCCGGGGACACCGGCCTACGAGGCGATCGAGACGACACTGAAAGGCCCGGAGATCGCCCTCCCGGACGCAGCCGCCTTCGTCGACGAGGACGGGCAGCGACGGCGACGCATCCGCCGGAACTGGTGGAGCGGCGGAGAGACCTATCGCGAGACGGCGGTCGTCCCTGCTCGAGAGCGGGCCCGGATCCCGGACCTCGCCATGCCCGATGACCGCAAATGGCCGCCCTATCCACCGGCAGCGCCGCCGGTGTTCTTTGGCCACTACTGGCTGAGCGGCGAGATTGCCCCCCTGCGGCCCAACGTCGCCTGTCTGGACTACTCGGCCGGCCGGAATGGCCCGGTCGTCGCCTATCGCTGGCATGACGGCCCCGATCAAGCGGGTTCCCACCGGCTGCGGAAGGACTGCTTCGTGAGCTCCGACGCCGATGTCGTGAAAGGCTGAGAGCGGTGTAGGCGACTCGATTTGCTCGGGCGTGGCGAAGCCCATCACCCGCTCGACGCCGGAGCGGTTGTACCAGGAGCGATCGAAGAGCACGATTTCGCCGCCGGAGGACAGGTGGGGGACATGGCGCTGGGTGATGCGCTTGATGACCCCACCCTTACCGGCCGCATCGCGGCCCTCGAAGATCACCGCCACCTTGGCGCCGGTGCGCCCCACCCAGTCCTGCAGTTTGATCAGCTCCCCCTGCAACCGCAGCAGCGCCTTGAACTAGGTCGCCCGGTCGAGGGCCGTTGGGTGCTTGTGCTTGTAGATCCGGCGCAGCTCCATCGACAGCGCCGCGCTCGCCCTCGTCAATATGGAGGGTTGCAGAAGTAATCGGAGGCGGCTCGCTGCGACACGCTGCAAGGACGTCCGTGTCAGCTCGACGGCGGGATCCCTCC
>JGI12109J20283_10392786_pt1 | contig 11730 bp, 9 predicted proteins | sample ElkSlonscriptome_12_FD_20283 | JGI IMG/M metagenome (IMG submission 20283) | reverse complement strand
AAGGGGAGAACTCAAAGTGAAGGGGCGCAAGCAGCCCACATCCGTCTATGAACTGCTTGGCCTGCACTACCCGGATACAACGCTCAAGACTTAGGAGAGACGTTCGCGCTCTTTATCTCGGCGGGGGTCATTCTTGCTCTCGCGGAAGCTAAACCGCACGGGTGTCCCCTCAAATGGATACACAGCACGCAGGCTATTTTCCAGGTAACGGCGATATGTAAAATGTACCAATTCTCGATCATTCACATGGAATAAAAACAAGGGCGGTGCGATAGCCACTTGTGTCGCAAAGTAGATCTTCAAGCGGCGTGTCCCTTTCATCGGGGCGGGGTGCCGTTGTACCGCATCACGGACCACCCGGTTGAGGTCTGATGTCTGCACGCGAATGAAGCGATTCTGCCACACATTATCGGCCACATCTAATACCTGATGGATACGTTGTCCCGTCAGCGCGCTGATAAAAATAACCGGAGCATAGGGGATGAAGTGCAGCTTTTCGCGAACTTTTTCCAGGAAAGCCGTCATCGTATGGGCATCTTTTTCTACAGCATCCCATTTATTGATAACGATAACTACCCCCTTGAACTGATCAAGGATGTACCCAGCGATGTGTTCATCCTGCTCGGTGACGCCTTCTTCTGCATCAATCATCAACAGCGCGACATCACACCGTTCAATCGCATTCATCGCACGGATGACACTGTATTTTTCCACACCTTGCTCAATACGCCCACGGCGGCGAATACCCGCTGTATCAATCAAGGTGATGTCTTCACCGTGCCACTTTATAGTTGTATCCAAAGCGTCACGGGTCGTGCCGGAAAGCGGGCTAACAATTGCGCGTTCTTCACCGAGGAGATGATTGAGGAGTGTGCTTTTCCCCGCATTAGGGCGACCAATGATAGCTATTTTCAGTTGGTCATCATCTTCTTCATCATCCAGGTTAATTTCCGCATCTTGCATCGCATCAACGACCTCATCAAGCAAATCACCGATGCCCAGACCATGAATAGCACTGATGCCAACCACTGACCCTAAACCCAGGCCATAGAACTCCATCGCGCTATCCATCTTGTTCATCGTATCTGCTTTGTTTGCAGCAATTACGATTGGCTTGCTGGTACGACGTAAAATTTCTGCAATTTCTTCATCAGCGGCGGTTATACCGTGCATACTATCAACAAGCAGGACAATTACATCGGCATCTTCCACCGCGATGAGTGCCTGAGCGCGGATCTGCGGTACGAAATCAGCACTCCCCTCTGCCAACGGTGACTCATCCCGTGTCCCCTTCGGCTGATAGACTTCAATACCACCTGTATCAACAACATTAAACACAATACCGCGCCACTCAGACTCGGCGATCAGTCGATCACGGGTTGTGCCTGGGATGTCATCTGTAACAGCCATGCGTTGGCCGACAAGACGATTAAACAGTGTACTCTTCCCCACATTGGGGCGACCAACTAAAGCGACCAATGGTTTGCGTGCCATATGCTGTGTTCTACCTACTATTTGGACTGATTTGGCTCACCAATGAACTTTTGTGTAAACACGCGGTTGTGCTTCAAAGGGGTTATGGTGAGGTGAATTTGGTATGCCTACCGCTACATATAAGCTATCACCATGTAAACCGATGATGCAAGCGGCAGTACAAACAGTATTAGATACGTAACACACCCGTATAGCAAGCCTCAATCTCATTACAACGATTACCGGGCAATAAGCCTGGAAGATATACCAATTACAGCAGTTTCTACAAAGCAGATAGCATATTCTTGTGCATTTTCCATGTAGCACGTTTTCGCTGGTATTTTAGACTTTAAGTTCACTATCTATGCAAACCGTAAGGGAGAGATAATGTTCCGAAAAGTGATAAGCTTCATGTTGTTAGTGGGCGTTTTGATGTCTTTGCTCAGCACAACAATTGCTCAGGATGAATTCGTATTCGGTGTCATTTTGGTGGGGCCAGCTAATGATCGTGGTTGGAGTCAATCACACTTTGAAGCGGCTGAATATGTAGAAGCGAACCTGGATGGTGCGACCAAACTCGTCTTTGAGAGCCTCAACCCAGCAGATACACCAGAAACCACCCTACTTGATGTTGTGACGGAAATGGTAGATAGTGGTGCTGAACTGATTTTCACCACATCAGATAGTTTTGAAGAAGATACCAATGTCGTTGCAGAAGCTTTCCCGGATATCACATTCATCAACATTACCGGGAGTAATGTACTCAATGGTGCCCCGGAAAATGTAGGTAATTTCAACGGCATGATGGAAGCTCCGCGTTTGATTGCCGGGTGTGCTGCTGGCCTTGCCACCGAAACGGGCCAGATTGGTTATCTGGGTGCGCTGATCAATGATGAAACACGGCGTTTGGCAGCATCATCCTACCTGGGTGCCGCCTATTGCTATGAAAATTATGCCGGTGGTGACCCTGCTGAACTGGAATTCACCGTAACCTGGATTGGTTTCTGGTTCAACATCCCTGGTGTGACACTGGACCCAACCGAAGTCGCTAATGAATTCTTCAATCAGGGTGCGGATGTCATCATCTCCGGCATTGATACCACCGAATCTATTGTGGTAGCCGGGCAACGGGCTAGCGAAGGTGAACGTGTATTTGCCATCCCCTATGGCAATGCCGGGGGCTGTGCAGAAGCACCAGAAGCTTGCCTGGGTGTTGCATACTACAATTGGGGTCCGGCCTATTTGGATGTTGCCGAAGCTGTTGCCGCTGGTGAATGGGAACAATCCTGGGATTGGATAGAGCCAGTCTGGGACGAAATCAGCGAAGAAGGTTACTACACAGGTGAAGATACGTCTATCATTGGCTATATTCACGGTGAAGGGCTACCAGAAGGTATTCAGGAACAACTGGACGTGTTTGCTGAAGAAATGGTCGCCTTTGAAGAGGCCGATGAAGACAACAGTATGGATGAAGAATCCATCTATCTGTGGCAAGGTCCGCTAAGCTTACAGGATGGAACCGAACTCGCCGCAGATGGTGAGGAAATGCAACTGCTGGACATCTGGCAGTTGGATCAACTGCTGGATGGCATGACCGGTGCTAGCGAGTAATCGCTAGTTGAGCCAAAATCAGTATAAGGCGGTGGAAGTCTATTCGGCTTCCATCGCCATATATTTTGCTTGCATGACGAAAGCACAGTCCCCTCATGATCGAAGACCCTATCCTGCAACATGATTGGCTGGCCGTTGTACCAACCCGCACACTTGAACAACAACACATCATTGCGGCGCGAGTGCTCGGTGAAGATATAGTTATCTGGCGCACCACAGACGGGACTGTCCACGCCTGGAAAGATTTGTGCATTCATCGGGGGACGAAGCTATCGCTTGGCGAAATCCGTGATGGTAACAGATTGATGTGTCCATATCATGGTTGGACGTACAATACCAGCGGTCAATGTGTGCATATGCCTNCCCACCCAAATCAAACGCCGCCGGCTAAAGCTGTGGCGACCACATACAAAGCCTGTGTACATATGGACTTCGTCTGGGTATGCCTTGGTGAACCAAAACATGACCTTCCGCCATTCCCTGAATGGCAAGACGAAACCTACCGCCGCGTGTTATGTGGTCCATACCCGTTTAACGCATCTGGCCCACGCATTGTAGAAAATTTTCTGGATGTCGCGCATTTCCCATTTGTGCATGAGAACATTCTAGGCGTGCAAGAGCGACCAGAGGTGCCCGATTATGAGATTACCGTTGATGATGGGGGCATCACCGCACATGATATTACCATCTATCAACCCAATCCAGATGGGACCGGCATCGCTAAAGAAGTCCGTTATACCTACCAGGTATTTCGCCCGATGGTGGCCTATTTCCGCAAAGAGACTGACGGCCCCGGTTTTGCCATCCTCCTTATGGTGACACCACATGAAATTGTAGGTAGTTCCGCCTGGATGTGGATGCTGATGAACCACTCCTATGAGAAGACCGAAGCAGAACTTCGCACGTTTCAGGACGAAATCGCATTACAAGATGTACCCATTGTCGAGTCGCAGCGGCCTGAACTCTTACCGCTTGATCTGCAAGATGAATTACACCTGCGGTCTGACCGAACAGCAATTGCATACCGTAAATGGCTAAATGATATGGGTCTAACTTTCGGTACCGCATAGGTCGAGCGCGTCTCTATTGCCATCTACTCAAGGCGGGTAGGTCCCAGCACGGAGGGTTATATGAATATTGAACTGCAAAATATTCACAAGTATTTTGGCCGTGTGCATGCCAATAATGACATTACTATCACTCTAAATGCTGGTCAGATCATCGGCGTGCTGGGTGAAAATGGTGCTGGTAAATCCACGTTGATGAAAATCCTCTCCGGGTATCAGCCCGCAGATAGTGGTCAAATTCTCATAGACGGCCAAGTGATGACCTACCAGGGACCGCGTGCAGCCATCAAAGCCGGTATCGGCATGCTGCAACAGGATCCACTTGATGTGGGCGCATTCACCGTACTGGAAAATTACATGTTCCAGGCGGAGGGAGGTATTTTGCCCAACCGTCGGGCTGCATATCGTGAGCTTATCGCCGCTAATGAGCGTTTCGGTTTTGAACTAGACCCGAATGCCCTCGTCGAAAACCTGAGCATCGCCCAACGGCAACAGTTAGAGATTGTACGGTTGCTTTCGCTGGGTGTAAAAACGCTCATCCTTGACGAGCCGACCACGGGCATTTCTGCTGAACAAAAACAAGCTCTCTTTGATGCCTTGCGACAGCTTGCCAGTGAAGAACAACTCATCGTGCTGTTAGTCTCACACAAGCTGGAGGATGTTATCACGTTATGCAACTCGGTTTTTGTGCTGCGTAACGGTGAGCTTGTGGGCCAGCAAGAAATGCCAGCAACCCCGGCGGAATTAGTCACCATGATGTTTGGTGAGGGCTTGCCACCACCAGAGCGTGAATCGGCACAAATCGGTGATGTAACATTTCGGGTTGAGGATGTCAGCATTCATGATGGCCGCATCAATATGACCGGCATTAACCTGCGTATCCGAGCCGGGGAGGTCATCGGCCTGGCTGGGCTTGAAGGTAGCGGTCAGGAATTATTTATGCGTGCATGTGTCGGCTTACATCGCATTCATAGCGGTGAGGTTTATGTGCAAGATCGCCGCATGACGAACCGGCCTTACCGACAATTTATGAAACACGGGGTATTGTTCGGGGCGGCTGGCCGTGTTGAAGAAGGATTGATTGCCGGGATGTCATTGACCGAACATATGGCTTTGTCAATGGATCAAAAGCGTGTGATTAATTGGCAAACCGCACAGATGCGTATTCAAGACCAGATTGCCCATTACAATATTCGTGGACGTGCGACTGACAATATTGAGCAGCTCTCCGGGGGCAATCAACAACGGGTTTTGATGGCTCTGCTGCCAGAACACCCGTCTGTACTGGTGCTGGAGCAACCTACACGCGGCCTTGATGTGGAATCGGCCAGGTGGATATGGCAACAACTCCTCGCACGCCGCAAGACAGGGACTGGCATCATATTTAGCTCTGCGGAGTTGGATGAGGTCATCACGTATTCGGACCGCATTCTCGTGTTTTATGCGGGCCGTGTCCATGAAATCGCGGATGCAAGCAGGACTACACTAGATGAACTTGGACATTTGATCGGTGGCGAATTTGAATAATACAGATAGCTTAAATGCAGTGCTTGTGCGGCTTGCGTTCTTCATCCTCCCGATTATCATCTCGTTGGCGATTTCCGCATTATTGGTGATTGCTGTAGACCGCGACCCGATGGAGGTTTCACAACTGATCTGGGAAGGCGCATTCCGTAATCAACGGTCACAGGCCGGGGTGTTGAACCTGTTTATCACGCTTGTTCTTGTCAGTATCGGATTAATCGTTACATTTCGAGCAGGCTTATGGAATATTGGTGTTGAAGGACAGATGATGATGGGGGCGGTCTTCGCCAGCATCATCCCAATGGCATTCCTCCAAAATGAGAGCCTTGATCCAGCGGCATTTCCACAACCCTTGATTGTCGGCGGTAGTATTCTACTTGCCATGTTTGGCGGCATATTGTGGGCAACACTTGTCGGCATACTCAAGATCTACCTGGGTATTAACGAAATTTTTGGCGGTGTCGCACTCAATGCTCTGGCGAATGTCGGTGCGATTTATCTCATCAGTGGCCCGTGGGAACCGGATATTGGGGGCAGCGCACAGGGCACCGCCCCCTTCCCGAAGGAAACACTCATTCCGCAGATTTCAAGCGAGTTCCCAACAAGTTTGTTGATGCTGGTTATCTGTGCGGTGGCGTTTATTGTGGTGACGTTTATGCTCACCCGTACACGCTGGGGCCTGAGCCTAAAGGCAAACGGCCTCAATGACCGATCTGCATTATTACTGGGCGTAGCAACAGACCGCATAGGCATGAGTGCATTCTGGGTATGTGGTGCGCTTGCCGGTATTGCCGGGTCATATCGGGCACTTTTCACGTTTGATAGTCTGCGTCCGTTGGCCTCAGGCGGTATCGGGTTTCTGGGGTTGCTGGTGGTGTTACTTGTTTCGATCCGCATTATTTGGGTGCCACTGGTTGCATTCATATTTGCAGCGATTTTGTCCGGTAGTACACGCCTCCGCATTTCGTTACAGTTGGATTCCTCACTGGCAAGTGTGTTACAAGGCACACTGGTCTTGCTTGTATTGCTATCTAATGGGGCGCGGGATGCATGGTTTCGGCGTCGCAATACTACCCAACCTGATCAATCAGGAGAAATATAATGGATGATGCTTTACTGAATACATTGCGCAGCATAGTTGCCAATGCAACCCCACTTGTCATAGCGAGTTTAGGGGAAACAGTCAACGAACGCGCTGGTGTGATCAATTTATCCTTAGATGGAAGTTTAGCCTTAGCTGCAATGGCAGGTTTCGTTGCCGGGTTGACAACTGAAAGCATATGGGTGGGTCTGTTCGCGGCCAGTATCACTGGGGCATTGGTTGCATTACTGATTGCTTTTGCCAGCATCGAATTACGGCAAGATCAGGTCGCCGTGGGGTTTGTTTTGACCATCCTATGTGCGGATCTGGCACGGTTCCTGGGGCAGGATTACACACGCATTTCAGGCCCACAAATCAGACGGTTGGAAATTCCACTATTAGCCGATATACCATTCCTCGGACCCGTTTTCTTCCAACAGAACATGATTGTTTATTTTAGTTACATCCTGGTATTTGTGACGTGGTTCTGGTTATTTCGCACCCAACCCGGTATGACGCAGCGTGCGCTCGGAGAACGCCCGGAAGCAGCATTTGCCCGTGGCGTGCCTGTCAACCGCTACCGTTATCTCTATACCATAGTCGGCGGCTTGTTGGTTGGTTTAGCAGGGGCAGCCTACTCACTGAATGTCAAGCCGGGCCTATCTAACCCGCCATCGATGCAGGGTGATGGTTGGATTGCCCTTGCCATTGTCATTTTTGGGGGATGGCATCCATTCCGCGTGGTATTTGGTGCCTATTTGTTTGCATTATTACGGGCAGTTTCTTCAGACATTCAAACCAATGGCCTGGCTATTTTCGGCCAAGATATTGAATTTAACTTCGTTCTATTAAACGGGTTACCCTGGACGCTAATGATCCTCTCTTTGCTACTGGTCAGTAGTGGTAGCATCGAAAGATTATTGCGCATGCTTCCAAAACCGTTACAAAGGCGATTACGAGCATTTTTGCGCTCCGACCCACCAAAGGCAATCGGCACACGTTTCGACAATGACTCGTGACCTGTATCACACTGTTTATAGAATTGGGGCAGATCATACAGCAGGTGCTGTATGATCTGTGGTGTGAATAATCACAGCAAAATTATGCGTGCTACACAATAGATCGTTAGCAGATACGTGGCAGTTGTTCCCCAACCTGCATATCCACCACGCGGGTGCCACCAATACCAGTTTTAGCGACAAGCATACCGGCATGTTCAGCAACAACCTCACCGATAACCGTGGCTTGTTGGCCGAAGGGGTGATTGTGCATCGCGTCAAGTATGGCGTCGGCATCCTCACGCGGGACGATAGCGACCAGCTTACCCTCATTTGCTACGTAAATTGGATCCATACCGAGCAACTCACAGGCAGATTTCACTGCCGGGTTGACAGGTAGCTTGCGTTCTTCAATAGCGATGCCGACCCGCGATGCCCTGGCGATCTCATTTAACGCCGATGCAACACCACCCCGTGTCGGATCACGCAAAACGTGAACGTTGCGCGTTACACGTAACATAGCAGCAATCAGGCCATTGAGGGGTGCGGAATCCGACTCAATCAGCGTTTCAAACTCCAACCCTTCCCGCACACTCATGATCGCCATGCCATGATCGCCAATGGTTCCGCTCACAATGACGACATCACCAGGTTGGGCATTCTGTGGCGCGATGTTTACATCTTCCGGGATAATGCCAATGCCACTGGTATTGATATACACACCGTCACCATGACCTTTGTCTACAACTTTGGTATCCCCCGTTACCAATTGCACACCAGCTTCGCGAGCCGCCAAGCCCATCCGCTCAACGATGCCGCCCAGGGTCGCCATCGGCAACCCTTCCTCAATGATAAACCCGGCGGATAGATACAGCGGTTGTGCGCCACTCATAGCAATATCGTTGACGGTACCGTTAACAGCAAGGTCACCAATGCTGCCGCCAGGGAAAAACAACGGTTGTACCACAAATGAATCCGTAGACATCGCCAACCGCTGCCCTGCGATATTTAACACGGACGAATCACCAAGGTTTTCCAACGTCTCGTTCTGAAAGGCTGGTAAAAAAAGGTGTTCGACTAATTCTGCCGAGAGCTTCCCACCGCCACCATGCCCCAGGATGATATTCGGGTGGTCACGCAGCGGCATGGGACAGGTCCACCCGGCAACGTCGAGCGGCGGCCCATTGTTTGCATCACTCATTGGACACTCTCCAACGATACGAAGCGACCATACTGGTAATACGCGGCACACGCACCCTCACCACTGACCATCGTTGCACCGAGCGGTTTACGGGGTGTGCATTCCTTACCAAAGGCCGGGCATTCGTTCGGTTTGATGAGACCCTGTAACACCTCACCACTGCGGCAAATGGCCGATTCCTCAGTGTGAATATCCGTGACATTGAATTTGTGAGCGGCATCAAAATCGCGATAGGCTTCACTCAAACCCCAACCACTCATAGGGATTTCACCAATGCCACGCCATTTACGGTCCGTCACTTCGAAGACCTGTTCCAGGATTTTCTGTGCCGGCTGATTGCCAGCTTTGTTGGTCGCACGAGCATAAGCATTTTCGACTTCAGCGCGGCCTGATTCGAGTTGCAATACGGTTTGACGAATACCTTGCAGAATATCCAGCGGTTCAAAACCAGTGACCACAATGGGCACATTATATTTTTCGGCCAGCGGTTCATACTGCCAGTAGCCCATCACACTGCACACATGCCCTGCCGCCAGGAAACCCTGTACCCGGTTATTGGGTGAACTCATAATGGCTTCGATGGCAGGGGGTACCAGCACATGCGAAACCAGCATAGAAAAGTTCGTTAAACCGCGTTGTTTGGCCTGGGCGACTGCCATCGCATTGGCTGGGGCGGTTGTCTCAAAGCCAATACCGAAGAAAACAACCTCACGATCAGGGTTATCCTGCGCAATTTTCACCGCATCTAACGGGGAGTAGACAATGCGTACATCACCACCCTCGCTTTTGACCGTAAATAGATCTTTCCCGCTGCCAGGCACACGCAACATATCCCCAAAAGAGCAGAAAATCACACCCGGACGAGCAGCGATTGCCAGTGCTTTATCAATCACCTCTAAGGGGGTCACACATACCGGGCAACCGGGGCCGTGAATCAGTTCGATATTATCCGGCAGCAGTTGATCAATACCATTACGGATGATGCTGTGGGTCTGCCCACCACATACTTCCATCAAGGCCCATTGCTGTGTAGTGATATTATGAATCTCATCCAGTAGTTTTTTTGCAAGGTCAGCATCACGGAATTCTTCTAAATACTTCATTTTTTACAACCTCAAAACGATACTTTACGATAGATTTAGCTGGTAGGCGGCGCAGCGAGTTCGTCATCCTCTTCCACGTTCAGTTCTTCTTCCAGAATGCCCATTTCTTGGAATAGAGCAAGCGTTTCCCTGGCGGATTCTTCATCTAGCTGGGTGATGGCAAAGCCCACATGCACGATTGTATAATCACCAATCTGTACATCAGGCACAAAATCCAGACAGACCACCTTGACGATACCGCCAAAATCCACCTTACCCATGCGGGTATTGTGCTCTTCGTAAATCTCGATAACCTGACCAGGTACACCTAAACACATAAGAAATCTCCTTTAAATGAGTTGACTAGCGATTACAGCTTGCCCGAGTGCGAGGCCGCCATCATTAGCAGGCACTTGCTGATGGACAAGTATGTTAAATTGATGATTGTTGAGTAATCCACGCACCTGTTGCAGTAGCGTCACGTTCTGGAAAACGCCACCACTCAGCGCGACGGTATTCAAGCCCTGCCGCTCACGGATTTGCTGGCTGATCTGCAAAATATGGTGGGCAACGGTGTTGTGGAATTTGCCAGCAATACAGGATACAGGCCGCCCTATTTGCAAATCCCCAACAATCGCCGTGAGCAACGCCTTAATGCTGGAAAATGGATAGATTTGATCGGTAACCGTTGCCAGAGCTTCCAATTCGATAGCCGCTTGTGCTTCGTAGGAAACCTCTTGCCGAACGCCTATCAAAGCGGCAACGACATCAAACAAGCGGCCCATACTGCTGGTTTGCGCCACATTCACGTTACGCTCTAATTGTTGACGGAGCACACGCTTTTCCGTAGACGTGGCATGCATTATCGGCGGCAGCATATCATCCCAGGTGATACCATTCGCCCACAAATATGATAAGGCCAGGCGATACGGATTTTTGATTGCGGCATCACCACCCGGTAATGGCATATACGGCAGATGGCTTACCCGTTCATACTGCATGTAATCTGCGATGATGACCTCCCCACCCCAGATAGCCCCATCGTCACCATAGCCCGTACCATCATAGCTAAAGCCGATTACGGGGCCAGTCACACCGTTTTCCGCCATCACCCCGGCGATGTGTGCATGGTGATGCTGTACCTTCACCAATGGAATATCCTGTTCTGCTGCAAAGCGGGTCGCCCATTGTGTAGATAAATAGCGCGGGTGTTGGTCACACACAATGGTTTTAGGCTCCACACGGAAGATCGTGCTCATATGCTGGTAAGCCCGTTCAAAGGCACGCAATGTTTCCAGATTTTCCATATCCCCGATGTGCTGGCTCATGAAGGCGTAATCCCCTTTAGCCAGGCAGAATGTGCTTTTGAGTTCGCCACCAACAGCTAGAACTTGCGATACATTAAATGGCAGTTTCACAGGGAATGGCGCATAGCCGCGAGACCGCCGCACCGGATATTCAACCTCATCCAGTACACGAATGACCGAGTCATCACAATGGACGTGAATATCACGGTCGTGGAGAAGAAAGCCATCAGCGATGTCAGACAGTTTTGCCAACGCTTCGTCATTATCTTTGACGATAGGCTCGTTGCTGTAATTAGCGGAGGTCATCACCAGTGGACGCTCTACCAGTAGATAATGCAACGGGGTATAGGGTAGCATCACGCCAACATAAGGATTACCCGACGTGA
>JGI12109J20283_10136037_pt1 | contig 11730 bp, 7 predicted proteins | sample ElkSlonscriptome_12_FD_20283 | JGI IMG/M metagenome (IMG submission 20283) | reverse complement strand
CCATTGCTTTTAAAAAGTTGGAAGACCCTGATTTCAAACCATTTTTCAGTAAAACGTTAACGCTCTACATCGCGTTGACCATTNTGCTCACTTTGGGAATTTCGGTTTTTGGGTACGAGCTTACCAAGCTTCTTAGTAGTGGTGAAGAGGCCTACTGGGTTGCAGCCATCTTAGTGCCATTCATTGCTTTTCTATTCATTTTTAAAGCTTTGAACAACTATTTTTCCTACATCTTTTTGCTCACGAAGAAAACAAAGTACCACGCCAAAATCACCGTAATCGGAGTATTCGCAAATATCTTGTTGAATTTTGTTTTGGTACCCACATATGGGATGTACGGCGCGGTGGCCGCAACGGGGTTGAGTTATTTGAGCATGGCGATCATGACACACTATCTCGCCAATAAACAGATGAAAATTGGCTATGAATACAAGAGAATATCTCTTTTGATGTTAAGCTCGGCAATTGTCATTGCAATGGCCCTTTTAGTAAACGGATATTCACTTGCAATACGTGGGTCAGTAAAGATTCTTTTGATGTTAATTTATGTCTTTTTTCTCTACAGAATCGTCGCAACCACATCGGAGAGAAACCGTTTGAACAAAGTGCTAAATCTGCTTAAATCAAGAAAAGGGATTGTAAAGTTGATAAACGAATCTAAGATTTCGTAAGCAGGCCATCATAGACTTCAAGCAACCTTATAGCATCTCTTTCCCAATTCAATCCTTTGTTTTGAACGGCATCGTGCGCATTTTTTGCTTTTGCTTTTAGTTCTTCCTGATGATGAATTGAGTAGTCAATCTGAGCCGCAAAACTGCTCGGACTGCCAGCCTCAAAAACCAAACCTGCGTCATGTTCTTCTACGATTCGCTTAAGCGGGTTGCACGAGGACACCAAGAGAGGAAACTCGGAGTTCATAATCTGAAAGAGCTTATGAGGAATGGTGTTATCGGTATGATTATTTTTCAAATGAGGGATAATATTCATTCCTGCTCCTCTCATGTATTCCAATGCCTCCTCAAAAGGCAAACGCCCGGTAAATCGAACGTGTGCTTCAACCCCCGATTTTTTTACCAAATCTTTCAGGTGACCAATGGTGTCACTATTTCCACTACCAATAATCACCAATTCAACATTGGGATGGTTTGAAACAATTTGAGGCATGGCCTCAATGGATATTTGAAGTCCGCGGTGAGGTCCTATTCCACCTACATAGACTATTTGAAACTTTTGCTTGGTCTGTTTGGCAGTTTCAATGGGTAAAAAAAGATCTTTTGGCTCTGTGTTTGAAACCACGGCAACGTTTGATTCATTCACCCGATGAATATCAATTAGTCTGTCTTTCATTTCCTCTACCACCGCGATTATTTGATCGAATTCATTGACCATCTTTCTCTCCCTTTCAAACCACCTCGAATAATTAAAAAAAAGTTGATTTTTCAACCGCACCAATGGGTTTTTCCTCCAAGTAAACCAAATTTTTAAGGCCTCAGGATAATTTTCATGCAAATCCAAAATACAAGGGCACCCATGTTTTCGAGCATATTGCAACCCGGTGTAGGCAAGAGGTAGATCGTGCACATGAACGACATCAAATTCTTCATCCAGGTCAGAAAGTCTGTTTCTGATTTCAAAATTGATGAAAAACATGGAATTCAATATGTCAATAAAACCCGCCCTTTTGTGATTGATAATCTTATTGGTTCGGAGCAGGCGCAGATTGCCATCGACTGACTCTAAGGTTTTCTTACCAGTCCGGTAGCAAACTACCGTAACGTGGTAACCACCCTCCATCAATGTGTCAACTTCTTTTTTTAGTCTGAAGTCACCTTCGTATGGCCCGTCTAAAAGCATCAACACCTTCATAAATGTACCTCTTCAAATTTCGTGATTGTATGTACTCGGCTCATTTCAATCCTTGTGTGGCCGCTCTTGTCAAGATGAAATTGCTTGGATTTGCAGCACTATTTGTCAAGTCCATCCATACAAAATGACTGCCTCGATGGAGAATCGTGAAGCCACTCTGTTCGAAGACTCGAATTTCTCTTTTACCTATCTGGTTAGTGCCAAAATGCCAATTCCTTACCAGACAAGCACCTTTATCTTTGATGTAGACCAACAATGATTGAACTGCCGATTTTCTCGAGTCGTCGTCAACGTTCAAGTGAAACTTGACTTCTGAAATGTAGCAAACCTTATCTGTCGTGATATTTACTGATGCGTAGCCTATTGGCTCGTCATTCCTGAAAAACTCAAGATAATGCGGATCAAAAAGATGTGGATTATCCGAATAGCGCCATTTCTGATAGGCTGTTCCTTGATTAATAGCCAGACCACCTTTCATGCAACTCAACTCATCTACTATAACCTCATCTAAATTCGCAGGACCTTTCCTTTCGATCAATTGCACCGTTTTATCCTTTGATCTTGTCGCAGCGGACACTTTAAATTTGGACATTACAGTTAAGCCAAATATTTTCAGTTTATCGAAAAAAACATTTTTGGGATTTAAGTGTGAAAGATACCGGAATGCTTCAGTTACGTTCAAGACAGCCAGACTTTGTGTATTTGAAAAAGGAATATCAAATCCGATTTTTTTAAAAGCCTTGTCTACAGGCGTGAACCCCCAGATCACTTCGATTCCTTCATTCTTACATTCTTCAATCAATTTTTCATAAATATTCGCAAAAATTCGCTTTCCTCGGTAATTCGGATCCACCAAGGTATCCTCACTTTTTCCGCTGAGAATGTGACCACCGTCCGAATGGATTAAATCTATTTGAATGACACAATTGGTACCGACAATTGCAGAGTCGTCCACGGCTACGATATAAACGGATGGGCCGGCAGGAGAGTTGTGAAATTCCCATTCAAACTCCTCCATCGATCTGTTTCTGCCATAAATCCTATTGTAGAAATCATTAATGGCCGGATAGTCAGATTTAAGCGCTCTTCGGTAACTAATTTCGCCCATATTCTTTAAGTAATTCTGAACCTGTCACGGTGATGAGTTTTTTCTCGTAAACATACTTGGCAATCTCTTTGTAAACATTCAGGTAATCCCCGAATTTATAATCGGTAAAAAATGTGTTGTGCCAAAGCAGGGAAATTACGCAATTTCGACTGTGACCTTCTATAAACTCGATAATCATTTGAGCCGTATTTTCCACCGGCGACTTCAGATAATTCTTGAAAGTCATATCCATAACGGTGAGGGGAACCTCCACGAAATCAAAGTAATTGCAGGACCTGAAATCAAATGGAACAAAGGCTTCTCCAAAAGAATTTCTGAATCCAAAATGTTCTGAAAAACCAAGACTAGCATCAAGTCTGATTGGAGACTCTGACACGGCTATCCAGTCGGGATAAGGATTGAACTTAAGAAAATGATAGCGGTTAAGCACCCAACTTTCGGGCGCCTTTTCGAGCTCTTCCGATATCGATTTCTTCAATGTCGATTTATGCAAACCGTTTTCGAATCCTTCCTTTGAATCAATGATTAATTGATTACTCGCTACATCCTTCGCTGAATAGTCTGCTTGAGGAATACCTAAATCGTCCTTACCCGCTTCAAGAAGCCAGAAAAAAGTTGATTTCAGGTCATATTCGGATTGAATTCTGAGAATTCTATCCATGTTTTTCCAAGATGGCCGAAGCAATAATTCTTGTAAAAGAATGGCGAAGAGGCTTTTAATTCGAAAGTTTCTTAACGCCCAGTACCCATCTTGAAGCAATCCTCCTCTAATGGTATCAATGTCGTGAGAGATGAAAATCTTCGTGTCCTTTTCACGTGGTTTGAGTCCGTTTTGCAACGAAAAATCAAGCAGCATCTTTCCAACCAGGTCCTCCTCAATGTTTTCATGAGCACTTTGATAGGACGCTTCGAATCGAAAACGCCCGAACTTATCCAGATCGGTGGAATCAGGCTGAAACTCTTGCAGACAATTAACCATATAAAATACAGTCGCAGCATGGTCGGTGCGACCCGTCTTATCTTCTATGCGGCATTTGTCAGATAATACGTTTTGCCAATGTAAATCTTTTTCATCTTGAAGCTTTTGATAAAATGAACCGGCCAAAGGCAGCGATTGCTCGTCGGCATCATCCCAGAAGATATCTGAATGGTCCTTTTCCTCTACTTCCTGAAGAGTATCGTACACCCTCTTTTTCAAAAGATCTATGAAAAATACCACGGATGATCGATGCAATCCTTTTCCAATAAAATAGTTCACGCCTTGGAATGTATTACCGAAATATACAAAGGTAAAATGGGTTCATTCATGTCGGCAGCAGAGCTCATCACAAAGAAGAGATAAGTTCAACCAATTTCTTGGCTCTCGCTTTGCGCGTGAATGACTTTCTATTCGTGTCAAAGTTGAGTTTACCTGCTTGCAAGCTCTCGATGAAAAGCTCAATCTCCCCGTTGTTGTTCTCCATAAAGGTTTTACCTGCGTTGGCTTCATTGATGTAGAAAGCCGAGTCTCCGTCTTTTCTACCTATGTTCAGTATCGGTCTACCCGAACCTATGTACTCAAAGAGCTTTCCCGATGTACCCAATTCATATTCAGGTAAAACATGAACTAATAAGTCCGCACTCACCAAAAGTCTGATTACCTCAGCATGAGGCAGGTATCCTCTGAAATCGATTTTATTTCCTAAATGATGTTCGTTGATTTGATTCCTCACTTCCGGAGAAATCGAACCCGCAATAATCAAGTTCCAATCTATCTCGAGTTTTGAAAGCGCTGATAAAAGAGGAGAGAAATGATAGGTTGCTGCCATGGTTCCGGTGTAAACCATGGTAAAGTCATCCGATTTCACGGGTACAATGTCTTCGAAATCAGTTTCATCAAAACCATTTGGCAACAGCTTCACTTTTGCCCGAAGGTCAGAAGGCAGTTTTGCAGAGATCAAAGACTGATTGGAAGGACAAACGGTCAAAACGAGATCGGAAAAAGAAAGGACTTTTAACTCGAGCTCCTTATCTGACTTTTTTGCTCGGGCCGTGTGAAGTAGTTGTGAGTAATAATAAATATCAATCCATGGATCCCGAAAATCAGCAATCCAGTTGAGCTTAAACTTTTCCTTGAGTTCGAGACCGATTAAATGCGAACTGTGGGGCGGCCCCGTTGTGATGACTGTGTCAATTTTTTCATTTTGCACGAGGTCATTCGCTTCCTTGACCGCAAATTTATTCCATCCCTTTCGAGCGTCGGGAATAAAGATGTTGCCCCTGATCCAACGAGAAAGTCTGGAAATGAAACTGTCTGTCTCCACGTTGGCAAAACCACTATAGGGTACGTTCTTCTTTCCAAATACGCGTGAATAGACTTGGAGAGGCTCAAAACTCTTGGTTCGAATCACTCTAAGGTTTTGCGGAACCTCAGCCAAAAAACTTGAGTCAGAAACGGGGTAGGAAGCGCTTTCCGGCCGAACAGTCAGTATGATGGGTTCAACGTTAAAATCTGTCAAGTACTTTGACATCTTAAGCCATCGCTGAACACCGGCCCCTCCAGCCGGGGGCCAGTAATACGTTATTATAAGTACTTTTTTCACTTGGCCGGAAGGGTGAATCCCTCGGGACGCTGACAATGAACGATGTAATACCGGTCCGTAAAACTTCGCAGAATAGGCCTGAACCCAAGCTTCTTTGTTTCAGGACTTTTCCATTTTTCCGAGTCCTTGATTTGCCAGCCCGCACGTTCCATCAACATATCGAACTGCTTCGGCTCAAACTCGTGGTAATGTCTGTCCCACGGATCTGCAGGATTCCAGTAGGCAGATGCAAACCAGAGTTTAAGGGGAACTGAAGCAACCACATTGGGAACCGCGAGCAATCTCAAAATATTAAAAGGAGCGAGCATGTGCTCAAAAATTTCAAAGGCCGTCACACAATCTACATCCATCTTAAGGTAGTCTTCGAAATCGACATCCAAATCTTCCCCTTTTGTGTTAATCACTTCATAGCCCGCCTTTTTCAGAGCGTCTCCCATCTCATTTGCCACGCCCAAATCAAGAATTCGCTTGTTCGGGCCTATGCTCTGACGCACAAATTCAACCGTTTTATCAATTCTTTTCAGCATAAAGGTTAATCCATTAGTTCGTCATAAGCATCTTCCTCGGGAGATTTGAAGTTTCGATACATCGAAAAGGCAAAAAGAAGACAAATAAGGAGGCCTGCGGCAGTGCTGGCCGTGGCAGCGCTGGCATAACTCTGAGGTTCGAATTTAAACTCAATGGTATGCGAACCTTCCGGCATAATCATACCACGCAAGGTATAATTTGCTCGGAAATGCTTTGCCGGCTCACCGTCGATGTAGGCATTCCAGCCTTCGGGATAGTATATTTCTGAGAAAACCACCGCTTGCGGGACGGGAGAATCATAGATATACTTGATGTAATTCGGCAAGTGTTCCTGTACTGCTATCATGGCATCAGCAGATTCCCGGAAACTGAACCCCTCTATTTGATCATTAAAGTCTGAATGCACAACGGCTTCAGACTTCAACTCCAACTCGTCCAAAGCCATGATTTCTTCATCAGCAGAATTGGCAGTCTCGATATATTCCACAAACCAAGCAGGGCCGTTGGCATACTCATTTTCAAAAGGAGGCGCTTCAGGGTTGTATACGATATACTTAGTATTGAGCATATTCACCACATCCATGAGCTGAATGGCTCTGTCTACCGAGTTTATATCAGGTGAACCTTGCAATGCTGCTCCCAATGCTGCAATTTCGTTTGAAATGTAGAAATCATAGAGCTCTTGCACCCGCTTTAACTTGGCTCCGTGATATCCTCCTACAGAGTTGTGGAAATAGGAAGTCCTTGACTCTTGGAAGGGGCCGTTCATATTCAAGACGCGGTAATCCGTGTTAAATCGTAGTGCAGCATACTTTACGTTGTTCACTTCTTCTTGGCTCGCTCTTCTTGAGACGTCCTTTTTCACATCTCCCTTGAATTCTGCGACAGCCTCTGAAACGGCGTCTCCCACGCGAGGATTTAAATCCATCTCGCGTTCTAAAATATATTTATCGGCTGTAGATTCCTTGTAAGCACTTGCCCCGGCTTCATCGGGCTCCCACATCACAAAGCGTCCTTTTACCTTTTCATTGTTCACGTAGCGCTTTGAAATTGGCCATAAATCAGCTATTATCAGCACTGCTATTCCCGCTATCAGGATTTTTTCGTTCACTTTGCCTTTTACATAAAGCCATAACACGGCAGCCGTGAGAAGCACCAAAATAAGAGATCTGACGGCATCGGATACGAATAACTCAGCCCGCGCATCTTGCAAAGCCGATACGTACTGAAGGACTTGCGAACTGTTTTCTCCTTGAGACAGGTTGGTGAATATTTGATTTTCCTGAGTACTCAAAAAATTGAAAAACGCTTGAGGAGCTACCACAAAGGCCAAAAGAAGAAGTGAAAATCCTCCCGCAATACCTAAAAACATCTTTTGTCCGTCGCGAATAGATTCAGAGTGAGCGATAACTCTTCTTATGAAAAGAAATCCCAGGAGAGGAAATAACAAACCTGTAATAGAAAGGATAATGGTAACGGCCCTGAATTTATTATACCCCGGAACAAAGTCTAGGAAAAAGTCTGTAAGGCCCATAAAGTTTTTGCCCCAGGCCAGTGCAATCGTTAAAACAACTCCGGCGATAATGGCCCATTTCATTCGGTTTTTCACAAAAACGACCCCCAGTAGAAACAATAGAAATACGGTAGCACCGAAGTAGACAGGCCCACTGGTAAAAGGTTGGTCGCCCCAATAAGAGTTGGGAAATACCTGAGTAGTTTGGTAACCCTGTGCAATGGCTTGATACATCTGAGGATTTTCGCGCTGCGTATTTTGGTCGATCAAAGCGCCTGATCCACCTCCCATGATGTTGGGCACAAACAAGCTCAGCGTTTCGGTGATTCCATAGCTCCACTGGGTCACGTAATCTCGGTCCAAGCCGGCTGTGACATTGGCATCATTCGATGCTCCATCGGGTTGAACCGTTAGCTCAGTGGCTCCCCGAATAGAGTAATTTCCGTATTCATAAGTCGGCCAAAGATTATTCAGGTTAGCCCCGACTCCCAAAATAGCAGCGACCAACAATACCAGAGATGCTTTCACAAATTGACCGATCTGTGATTGACGGTAAGCCCTGAAGGCAAAAACAAGTACCAAAAATATGACAAAAAGACCTAAATAATAGGTGATTTGGACATGGTTTGCCTCAATTTCCAGAGCGAGAAACAACGCGGCCATGGCCCCGCCGAAAAGGATTCGACCTCGGTAAGCCCAAATTATTCCCGCCAAAATCGGAGCCATGTAGCCAATGGCGTGAGCTTTTGTGTTGTGACCAGCTTCCAAAATGATGAAATAATAGCTGGAAAAGGCAAAAGCGACAGCTCCGACAGCGGCCATGGCCGGTTTTACCCGAAGCGAAATCATAAGGATATAAAAGCCGAGTAGATAGAGAAAGAGATAACTCGCCGGGCGAGGTAATCCCAAACTCATCGCATTGTCAATAATTGCTATGATGTGATTCGGGTGCTCAACGGAAATCTGGTATGCCGGCATTCCGCCAAACATGGAGTTGGTCCATAGCGGATCCTCTCCATACATTCTTCGGTACTCTACGATTTCCTGAGACATCCCACGAAAAGTGGTCACATCACTTTGGCTCAATTTGTATCCATCAAAAGCCGGGTAGAAGTAGATGACACTGATGGCCAAAAAAGACAATACGGCTATGAGGTGCGGTAGAAAGCGCTTAACCAATGGGTGTTTCATAATTAATCGAGTTCTTCGAAATCGACATAATCTCCCTCTCCCGAGTCAGAATTGTCCTTTCGTTTCTTTTTGTCGGTATATTCAATCTTTACTTCACCTTCCTTCCGATTGTCTGACTCTCTCCGACCGGCACCACCAGAAGCAGAAGAACGATTGTTGTTCATCAGCGGTGCCAAAAGTCGACCCAAAAGCCGAACGGCAAAATAAATTCCCAAAATGATCAGAATCAATCTCATTTCCGGCGCAAAGATAGGGAGATTCGTTTAGCGGCTTAGGTATAGGTTTCTCTCGCTGTAAATCTTTCGAAAAAACGGATCCATAAGCGTGTCGATAAATTGAATTGCCTCACCGGTCGATTTCATCTCGGGGCCCAGCTCTTTGTTCACATTCGGGAATTTCTCGAAAGAGAAAACGGGAATCTTGATGGCATAACCGTGCTTTTTGGGCTTAAAGTTAAAATCAGTCACCTTCTTCTCTCCCAACATTACCTTGGTAGCATAATTCACGTAGGGCTCGTCGTATGCTTTCGCAATAAACGGAACCGTTCGAGAGGCACGTGGATTGGCTTCAATCACGTAAACCACGTCGTCTTTGATGGCAAATTGAATATTAATCAGCCCAACGGTACGCAAGGCGATGGCTATCTTTTTGGTGATTGTTTCGATTTGCTCAATGATCAAGTCACCCAAGTTATAAGGTGGCAGTACTGCATAAGAATCACCGGAATGAATACCAGCCGGCTCAATGTGCTGCATCACACCGATGATGTAAACATTCTCCCCATCGCAAATGGCATCCGCCTCGGCTTCGATCGCTCCACTCAAAAAGTGGTCGAGAAGGATTTTATTGTCGGGCATGTCGCGAAGAATGTTCACCACGTGCGTTTCCAGCTCTTCTTTGTTGATGACGATTTTCATCTGCTGACCTCCCAAAACGTAAGACGGCCTCACCAACAGTGGAAAACCCAGCTCGTCGGCCAGTTCGAGCGACTGCTCAGCATTGTCAACCACACCAAATTTCGGATAAGGAACGTCATGTTCTTTCAGCAGCGTCGAGAAGCTTCCACGATCTTCTGCCAAGTCGAGTGCCTCGTAACTGGTTCCAATAACCTTGATGCCGTATCTACTCAGCTTTTCAGCCAATTTTAGTGCCGTCTGTCCGCCTAGCTGTACGATGACCCCTTCGGGCTTCTCGTGCAAAATGATGTCGTAAATGTGCTCCCAGAATACCGGCTCGAAGTAGAGTTTGTCAGCCGTATCGAAATCGGTGGAAACCGTCTCGGGGTTGCAGTTGATCATGATGGTCTCGTAGCCGCATTCTTTGGCAGCCAATACTCCGTGCACGCAGCAGTAGTCAAATTCAATTCCCTGACCGATTCGATTAGGGCCCGAACCGAGCACCACAATCTTTTTGCGGTCGGTGACTTCCGATTCGTTTTCGTCCTCGAAGGTACTGTAATAGTAAGGAGTCTTCGCTTCAAATTCGGCGGCGCAGGTATCCACGATTTTGTAAACCCGATTGATGCCCATGTCATTTCGCTTCGCAAAAACTTCACTCTCCAAGCAGCGCAAAAGGTGAGCAACCTGTCGGTCAGCGTAACCTTTTTGCTTGGCCTCAAAAAGCAATTCGCGGGGAAGTGACTCCAGCGTATGATCTTCAATCTTGTCCTCAAGCAGAATCAAATCTTCGATTTGCTTCAGGAACCAATGGTCGATTCTGGTCTTTTCGTGGATGGTTTTAAACGGGATACCCAGCTTAATGGCATCGTAGATGTGGAAAAGTCTGTTCCAACTCGGGTGCTCCAAACTATGTAGAATCTTGTCTTGGTCTTTCAATTCGCGCCCGTCTGCTCCCAAACCATTTCGCTTAATTTCCAAAGATTGGCAAGCCTTCTGGAGAGCCTCTTGAAAACTTCTACCAATACCCATCACCTCTCCTACTGCCTTCATTTGAAGACCCAACTCTCGATCCGAACCTTTGAACTTATCAAAATTCCAACGAGGAATCTTTACAATCACGTAATCGAGCGTAGGCTCAAAGAATGCCGAAGTGGTTTTTGTAATCTGATTCTTCAATTCATCCAAGTGATAACCGATGGCCAGCTTAGCGGCTACTTTGGCTATAGGGTAACCGGTTGCCTTTGATGCCAAAGCCGAAGACCTCGACACTCGTGGATTTATTTCGATGGCGATAATGTCCTCTTTTTCGTCAGGGCTTACCGCAAACTGTACGTTACAACCTCCGGCAAAATTCCCGATGGAGCGCATCATTTTGAATGCCATGTCGCGCATTCGCTGATACGTTCGATCACTCAATGTCATGGCGGGGGCTACTGTGATGCTGTCTCCCGTATGAATTCCCATGGGGTCCATGTTTTCCACCGAGCAAATGATCACCACATTGTCATTGTCATCGCGCAAAAGTTCCAGCTCAAACTCCTTCCAACCAAGTAGAGCCTTATCAATCATCACCTCGTGAATGGGCGAAACGTGCAGCCCTCTCGTCAACAGGTTGTCAAAATCTTTTTGATCGTGAACGATCCCTGCTCCTGCTCCACCCAAAGTGTAGCTCGACCGAATGCAAAGTGGAAATCCGAATTTTTGCGCAATTTCTTTCCCTTCCAAAAAAGAGTTGGCCGTAGCTTGAGGAGCCATGGCAATATCGATGGACTCCATCAATTTTCTAAAGGCCTCGCGGTTTTCTGTCACATCAATGGCGTTGATGTCAACTCCAATCATCTTCACCCCAAAACGCTCCCAAATACCCAGTTCATCGCATTTGATGGCGAGATTCAGAGCCGTTTGCCCTCCCATGGTGGGAAGAACCGCATCGATATTGTGCTTTTCCAGAATCTCTTCAATGGACTCCGGCTCCAAAGGCCTGAGGTAAATGTTGTCCGCCACCACAGAGTCGGTCATGATGGTCGCAGGATTGGAGTTGAT
>JGI12109J20283_10024934_pt1 | contig 11730 bp, 10 predicted proteins | sample ElkSlonscriptome_12_FD_20283 | JGI IMG/M metagenome (IMG submission 20283) | reverse complement strand
ATTTCCGCAGCAGTCGATTTGCCTTGATTGCAAATCGGAGATATACCGATCAGTTCGTTCGTGATCTTTTCGTAAAACTCACGATGGTCGTTCGTGATCAACGAATTGAAGATGCTGAATTTGTTTTGCGATTGCTCAAGAGTCGCCATTTTCAGTTCTCACTCGAGTGATGAAGTATATCGTTGATCAAGCTGGTGATGGAAAGCACAGTGATATAGCGATCGCCGGACTTTGCGACACCCTCCACAAAAATCTGGTTGACATGGGCCGGGGCCGGCTGAATCGTTTTAGGATTGACGGAGCAGATCGAGGTCGACTCGTCGACTCGCAGAATGACGGGATCATTAAAGGCTTCTAGCCCCAACTCTTTCGCCTCTTCGACAAGTCCCGCGGATGTCTCCATCAGAACCATCTCGTTGGCAACCGATTCATCCGCATCGGAAACTCCCAGACATCGCCTCATATTCAGCACAACCGCCGTTTTTCCGCGTATGTTCGTGATCCCCTCCAACCGCGGATCGGCACTCGGAACCCGTGTCACCGGTTGCGGCCGAAACAGCTCTTCCACCAACAAGGTGGGAACACCGAATGTCTCGGTGTCAATCAGGAAGGTCGATAATTGCATGATCCGTCGCCCCTTCTTAACGGTTCCGTTTGATCTTTAAACAGTCGGCGACGGTCGACCGAACCTCTCGCTTGTCAATCTTGATGACGTAACGATCGAAGCCGACGGCAAGACCTTTCTGACGAAAATGGTCGTCCGACATAGTGGTGAGTGCGATCAAAGGCAACTGGTCGAAACGGCGGTCTTCCCGAATCAACGTCGCCAATTCAAATCCATCCATACGAGGCATGTTAATATCGGATATCACCAAATTATACCGTGATGGGTTCTTCTGAAGTGCATCCCATGCCTCGACACCATCATTAACGATGTCGACAGTCCATTCCGGTTTTTTAATATACTGTGCAATTAGCTTTCGGAAGAACAAACTATCTTCGGCAATCAAAATTTTGGCGGGCTGATCTGAATTGTCTTCGATCCTTAGTTTTTCAGGAGCATGTTTTTCAAAGACGCTGAACAAGTCCAACATCATGACTAGGCGGTCTTGCCACATGAACGTCCCGACAACACCGTGCCCGTCGTCTAAACGAGTCTCAAAGGTTTCGGCCACTTCCAGAACCGACGTGTCCATCCCAACTAAAATTCCTAACGGATATTCGACCGCCGCCGGCCGAATCAAACAGAATTCGCTCTGATCCTCACACAACGGCGTGATTGGCAGGAATTTGCACAACCGCATGACAGAAATGGTTTCATTCTTAAACTGACAGAATTCGTTTTCACCAACTTTCTGCAGGTCCGCTTTCGAAACTCTTTCGATTAATGCAACGAGCTCCAGCGGAATAGCAAAGTATTCGTTTTCGGAATAGTTGAACAGCAACATCTTCTGAGTTGCCGGCGAGTCGCTACTTAGCGTACTGGTAACTCTCTTTTCGCCTTGTTCTCCCTCTTTGCGTTGCTTGCCTTTTTCGATGAATTCGAGATTCATCTTGGTCACGATTCCATTGACATCCAAAATCAATGCGACACGCCCGGTTCCCAAGACGGTGTGCCCTGAAAAGACCGTCTCATTCTGGAGCAATCTGGGAGTGCTGCGGACAATGATCTCTTGAATACCGATGACGTTGTCGACGATCGTTCCGAACAAGTGATTTCGGTATTGAAGGATGACTAGGCACCGAGAATCGCCAGGCTGCACGTCGTCGAGCTGATTTCCTTCGCCGAAGGTCGAAAGTTCCGCCATCTCAAGGGGAACACGCAAGTCAATTAATGCAACCAACTGGTCCCGAAGCTGGTAAACTTCGCGGCCATCAACTTGATGTATGTGACTGTTGGTCGTAGCATCACACCGAATGATTTCGCTGACTGCGGTTTCGGGAACAGCAAACTTCTCGCCATCGATCTCGACGATGAGGGCGGCGGTCAGGGAGGAGGAAACCAACGCCTTCGCCAGCGGCAAACGGGCGGCAAATACGGAGCCCTCTCCCATTTTGGTCCGCACCTCAATCGTCCCGCCCACCTTTTCGATGTTGTTCTTAACGACATCCATCCCGACGCCACGACCGGAGACGCTGGTGGCTTGTTCTTTCGTCGAGAAACCGGGTGAAAAGATCAGCATGACCTTTTGCTCCTCCGTCAGCTTCTCGGACTCCTCTGCCGTCAAAATTCCCTTTTCGATTGCTTTTCGGCAGATAATGTCAGCCGGAATGCCGCGGCCGTCATCTTGCACCTCCAGAATGATCTCACCGCTTTGCACATAGGATCGAAGATATACATTCCCTTGACGATTTTTGTCGGCTTCCTCCCGTTCGGCGGGGGTTTCCAGGGCGTGGTCACAACAATTTCGAACCAAGTGAGTCAGCGGGTCGGCGAAACCCTCTAAGATGGTTCGATCAAGCTCCAGATCTCCACCCTCAATGTGGAAAGCGATTTCTTTTCCAAGCTGACGGGCTAAGTCTCGGACAATTCGGCGATATCTTTCGAAAAGCGATCCGGTGGTCGCCATCCGCGTTTCAATCACCGTTTCGTGCACGCCCGTGATGGCTTGTGACAGCGTCGAAAACGCGGTGCTCTCCGAAAAGTCGAACTCATGCATCAACTGGTTACGGGCCATTACCATATTGCCCGTCCACTTGAGCAGTTCCTCGAGGATGCGCACCGGCACCCGCATAGTCTGCTCCGATGACGACGGTTTGGAAGCTGGCTGCTTCTTAGCGGCACTCGTCGTTTCCGAACTGGAGCTTGTCGACTTTTCAGGCCGCTTGGTTACCTGTGGTTCGTTCTTTTCACTGGTAGGTTGCTTTGGACTTGGTGTCTCTGTCGCGCTGTCCTTCGGTGAGGAATCATCCTCTTTTGCCGGTGCGGCGGGAATACTCTTCAGATCGATCGCAGTTATGTTTTCCTCAGGGATTCCAAAATGCGTCGAAATCATTTCGACATCGAGCACCGTCTCGTAATAGATGACGCAACAACCGGAATCTCGTTTGTCGATTTCCTCGATCGGAATCGTCGCATGCAGGACTTTCCCGACGCTTTTGAGCCCCTCTAATACCCCTTCCTTCGTATCGACATTGTGATGCAATTCGGAAAGATCGACCTCAAGTCCAAATAGCGGAAAGCGAGGGTCGGCTTTCGATCGGACAACGGAGAGATGATCGCCCGGCTCCAGCCCTTCCGAGGCCTCTTTGACCAATTCACTTGCCTGTGCGATTGCCTCGGACTCGGCTGCTGCCTTGCCGTCGGAAACGTTTCCCGAGCCCGACGGATTCTGGATCGATGATAAAACGCTGTTCAGCTTTTCCAGCGTTTCCGAGCAGTCGAAGTTGGCTCCCAAATCAGGGTCTTCCAACATCTGCATCAACGCGTCGTTGCCAGCAAGAACAGCATCTGTTAACGCCCCGGAGGCCTTTGTCTTGCCACTGCGAAGTAGGTCCAGCAGCGTTTCGCCCAAGTGGGCGACACTGACAAGGTTGTCCAACCCCATGAAAGAGGCGGAACCCTTGATCGAGTGAACGGCGCGAAATATCCGGTTAACGAGTTCGACGTCTACGTCTCCCTCGCCCTCCAAACTGAGCAGGTCTTGTTCGACATCCCGAAGGCCTTGAAGGCTCTCCGAGGTGAACTCCTCCAACAACTCAGGGTCTTGCGCTTCGTTCATTCCTTATCCAACCCGCAGGTCAATGGGTACTCTTCGAGTTACGTCTGTCGGGTGGCCTTTCCCGGATCACCGCATACGCAAACATTGCCAGATGATCTGACGGAAACATCTAGGCAAACGAGTTGAACGACCGACCTTGCACAGCGTTGCATCGGAAACTTGGATACTGTGCGGGTTGTATCAATCCAAGTGAACGGACGCGTCGCCGAGTTGCACACCCGCCTGCAGTACGAACTCACGGCCACCAGCCTCACCCGACCAATCTGCTTCCAGGCTGAAAATATGTATCCGGGCAGGCCGGTTGGCACGCCCCAAGGCGGTGACCACGCCTTTGGGCAGACTGCCATTTCCATAGGCCCACTTCCCGATGGCCCACTTCCCGATGGCCCACTTCCCGATGGCCCACTTCCCGATGGCTCACCTCCCAAAGGCCCGTTTGCTTCGTTCCCCGTACACGCCTCGGCGAGGGTGCAGCGGTAGGTGCAATAAACAAGGCACAATTTCCCCATACCCCGCATCTTTTCACTTTTTCTGTGCAAACAGGTGCAAACGAAACGGGGGATCCCGGCGCCCGCTGGAGGCTTCCCCATCGTTTTGTCGACAGGAAGACTCGACGTCGGTTCAGCAAAGTCCGCACAGCGCGAGTGCGGTGAGAGGACCAGCGACAAAAAAGACCGACCTGATCGACGGCTCCCTCGCACGCGATGAAAATCCGCTATGTCCTACGCCACGAGTGACTCACGAACGTCGACCGACACTATCGATTTCGCCGCGGCCCCAATCTCGGAGCACGGTCATTACTCTGCGTCCGAATCGCCCTACTGCGACGCGCCCCACATCAGCGACGCACCGTTGACGGCCTCCAATAATCCAAACGCTTATCCAACTCCATGGGAATCCGGCAATTCGAGACCCTACGGCCGACTTGCCAACTGGACGCTCGAATACCTTCGATTCCAGAATCTTCAAACCCTGCGTTTCGCGCCGATTGACGTCGGAAAAATTGACCAACCGTCGATCAACGGAAAGTTTCGCTTGTGGGCCAGTGAAATTAATGTGGTGAAACACAATCGGCATATCGCAACCTGCCGAATGGTGCTGATTCAGGGTAGCTCGAACGAAATCATTAACACCTGGGTCTTTCCGACCAACCCGATGCAACACCCTGTATTCGCGGCCGAGTTGATAGCAATGGCTCGCGCCCCTCGGCTTTCGTTCATTGACGTCCAAGTCCCTGCCCTTCAGAGCAATTTCAAACCAAACGTCCGTCAAATCGCCAAACGCGTTCGGCAACAGTTCCCAGAACTACTCATCGACGAAGTTCCACCCGAATGGGCAATCGCCGAATCGGAAGGCCAATACGTATTCTCGCGTAGCCTTGACCAGGCCTTTTTTGCTTCAATCGCAGCCTGTTACCAGGCATACCTTTCAGCCTACTTCGGCTATCTCGATGACAGCCAAGCGATCGCTGCAGGCATACCGGCATCGCACGCCGCATTGACCGAACTGCAGCACTACCAGGATCATCACCGGATAAGCAGCCCTGGCGGAACCTTTCTAGGAAAGCTGTTTGGTGAAGATTGGACGGACGCTTTCTTACAAAACTTTCTTTTTACCGGAGCATGAGGCTATGAGTATCACGCAACAAATCCGCACCGCAATCGCGCCGCTACATAACCAGATTGAGAAAACAGCCTATTCGCATGCGATCATGTCGGGCGGTCTGAGCGTGGACGACTATGTCGTTTCCATTGCCCAACTGCTTCGAATTCATGAGGCAGTGGAAACTCATGCTGCCAACGAACCAGTTGCGGGATTCTTCGATCCGGCCATGGCTCGTACGGAGGCACTCCAGCGTGATCTTGGTTTCTGGGGAGCGGACCTTGGCGAGCTGACTACTCTTCCAGAAACAGATCGCACCGTCGCGTGGATTCATTCGCTCCACCGCACCGAACCGATCGGCCTGCTCGGATTGGTGTACGTGCTCGAAGGGTCTCGGATGGGCTCATTGGTGATCGCCAAACCACTCGCCGCCGCTCTTGGGACACTGCCAGTCGAGGGCAAGGGGCTTGATTACCATACGGAAGGCGCTCGCGAGACACCAATGCGGCTTAAGTCCTGGAAAGCCAAGATCGACCAAAATCCATTCTCGCAACTCGAGATCGAATCCATCATCCAGTCTTCCGTGACCTTCATGGATCTGTTGAATCAAGTTTACGACGCGCTCCCGGTGAGCGAACCACGTCGAGCACAAAGCCTTCGAGCCGATGTGGCCTAAAACCTATCGAGTCGGCTTAAAACCTTTAAGAAAACCAGTTCGGCGAACGGCGTTAGCCTCGGTTAACCCAATTGCCCTTTGTTAACGCCGTCCACGACGGCTACTCACTAAGGAACGAGCGATCAATAACTGTCTTTTTGATATTTCTCTCCCGGCCCCGCGCGGCGGAAATAAGCAGGTCTGGGGATATCTCTCGGCGCAACCATCGATCATAACCCGACGCGTCAGCGAGCGATTCACTCTCAATTCCTCGCTGACGTGTCGGGTTACTAAATAGCGAGGCGGTCGAGTCATACCGAATTCATTGACAAGACTTGCTTAGCCGGGAGAGATCTCGAGAGAGGGCAAAGAAAGCTGCCAGTTGTTGTTCGTTCGTTCCTAAGCATTTATTCGAAAAGGATTCGCCTCTCTGCAGTGAGGTTGAAAACTCAACGAAACCGATTCGCGTTGAAAGGGTCGAATTCCATTTCAGATAGGATCGAAACTTCGCACAGAGGCTTCAAAAACGCTATAAGCAAAAAATTTTAATAACCTTGACGTCAAATATAAGCAATGCTTTCAACAGCTATTTGAATCGACTTGCTTGGTAGGCAATTTTCGAACTGACCACGCACGGTCATTTGGTTATTGCTTTACCAATAGTTACCCTGTCCCTTGGAAACCGCCACAAACATGAGCGACACGACAGCCACCAACGAAGAGTCCCAACCGTTTGTCGAAATCATGTCGGGCGGTGCTGATACCAAGTCGGTATTGGCTCTGAAAACGGAAAAAGCGGATGACAAGTCGCGAGACCACATCCGCATGACCCCCGGTCCACAACCTTACAAGCACAACTACTATACAAGCGATCAATTCTACCAGCGTGATCGCTCGGCCGGAATCATACGCAATATTTACGGACAACGCATTCTTCGGGTCACCGAGGACTTCATTACCGGCCTGCTTTCCGGCCTGGAAGATGAGGTAGGCGACCGAGCCGGCATGGTCATGTACGAAACGGGCTACGCGTGGGGCATGGAAGATATGCGTGGCTTCGTTCAGCGATCGCAGGCCGAATTCGAGGTTGATTTCAGTAAAATGGGCATGGGAATGATGCTGGAAACCTGGTGGTGGCCTCTCACTATCGAGGGCTGGGGAACTTGGCAATACGACTTCAGAGAAGCAAAACGCGATATGCTGTTTGTAGATCTTTATGAGTCGGCCGTCGCAAAGACACTCGGGGACATCGGCAAAGTAGTCTGCTTTTTCTATGCAGGGATGTTTGCTGCTGTTTTTAGTGTCTTAGCCCGTAAAAAGTTTGGCTGTGTCGAAATCCAGTGCTATGCAACAGGGGCCGACCATTGCCGGTTCTTAATTTCTCATGCCGAACGAGTTGACGCAGCTGCGTTCTGGAGAAGCCAAGGAGCCAATGCGAAAGACATCATGAAGCACGTCAACGATGTCTAAACGATGTTAGGTAGCAACGCCAAGAAGCCACAATGAGCAAACTCAGTCCTGGCTTTTCCGTTTGAAGTTTTGTTGAGCCAATCCGTCACCTCCTGTTTCTGAGTCTTTGTCGATGTCAACCTCTGTCGACGCAAAATCGCCTGCTGCCCCCGAAGGGCAATCGTTGCGACTTTCGCTCGCCGATGTTGGTGCGCTGACACTCAAGGACCTGGCTGAAAACATCAATTGGCAGGGGAAGCCGGATTTCCAGTTTAATCGCAGTGCTCCATGGGCCTGCCTGGAGGGAAGTGAAGCATCTTCCAGACAAGCACCACAGCCTTCGACCGCAGAAGCTCCGTCAAAAGCTAAAAGCGAAACGGAAGAAGCGGTCGACCAATCATCCAGTGACGAACCGCAAACCCAAACGCCCCCGGAAAACGCCAAACCTAGCGCCGAGCTACCACCGGTCGCTGAAAAAGAAACGGTTTCTTCCTCCGTCGAGCCCCAAACGGCTGTCGAGGAATCGCAAGACGTGCATGACACAGCGGAGGTTGTCTCTGCTAACGCTTCAATGCCAGAAGCCTCTTTAGCCGAAAAAGCGGCAGACGACGACATTGAGGCTCCTGTCAGCGACTCGGAAACGGCGAGCACGTCTCCAGGTGCAGAAGCCGAACAAGCCGCTTCGGGTGCATCGTCCAACGATACACTTTCGACTGACGAGGTTATCGTAGTCGAAACCTCCGGCGACCAAACGCAAATTCACGCCGCGGCAGAAAACTTACCTGGTGACGTAGACAACAACGAAGCGCTGCCAGAGAACTCGACGGGCAGTCAGCCGACCAACGCTGCTGCCATCCATCAAGAGCCGCACGAATCAAGCAGCTCTGGAAGTGCGATCATCGACCCGAAATCAGAAATGTCAACCGACTCAGCAAATGGGTCAACGATCGCCGACGAACCAACCGAAAGGCAAAGCGTCCAGGATCACGATCAGACCACTGTGGAATCAAAAACCACGGAACCTAAGAGCGAACCGACTACCGAAACGATCACCAAGTCATCAACTCCCGTCGGCCAAACGATAAGTCGACCCGCGCCTAATTCTGATCCCAGCGCAAACGCCCCGAGTCAGCACCAAGTTCGCCCCGGCCACTCGCCTGCTATTGACTTGACGTCGAGAGCACAACAGCCCGTTCCGATCGCCCGGCCATCATCGGCGCGTTCCGGTGCTGAGGATGACTATCTCGCTCAGCTTGAACAATTGGTCCTCGACCTTAACCTTGAGCTGGCACGCGTCACCGCAGGGGCAGAGGCGAACGACCGGCAAAACGCTACCGACGTCCTGGTTCGACGGGTCATCGATCTTAGCCTTGAGAATTATCGGCTCCGTGCGGGTTCGACTCAAAACCGTCCAGTCACCAATGAAACCTAGTCTTCCTTGAGTCTGTCATGAACAATCGCATTAAAGGCATCCTCCTCGGAAGCGACAGCCGCTACCTGACGAGCGACGAACGCGATGAGATCAAATCGTATATGGACGATTTTCAAAATCGCTTGGAAGTGCTCGCGATGGTTGAAGATGCGGAAGATACGGCTGTCCGATTCTGTATCGATAATACTCGCAAACGATATCCTAATTTCGACAAATATCATGACAAAGCCTGGGCAAAAGCCTTTCGGGACGTCCAGCTGACGACTCGCTATATGGCCCAGGCAATGCTCATCGACGAGATTCAGCTTCTCGAAGAAAAGCTGCTGTTTTGGTTGCGTACGATTCTAGCCGGGTTGAATTTCACCCCTGAATTCAACCGGGACACGTACACGTACCTTAAAGAAGGTTTCCGCCAGTCGCTGCCGCCCGAAGCATTTGCGACAATGGAACCGTACCTCGATCGAACAATCGATGTCATGTCGAGTTTCCCTCAACCGGCAAACCCGGCCGTCTAGACTATTGGCATTCATTGCTGCTGACAGAATAGACACTGACGAGCTTATTCTTCAGAAACGTAAAACGAGAAGTCGACATGTTTTCCGGAAACATCGCATTCGAAAACTACTATGTTGAGGAGCTCTACATGACAGCGGATGTCGAAACAGGGATTCTTTACAACCGAGCTGGCCGGCGAATGCTTGCTCTTACTAACGATTTCCTGATCGGGCTTCACAAGGCCTTAGCAGACGAGTGTGGAGAAAAGTTCGCCGACGTCATCACTCATTGTGGAAGGAAGTGGGGCAAAAATTTTGCCGAAGGTCTCGATGCGGAATGGTCTAACTTCTACAAGGCACCCGCTCTCGAATTTCCGACTGCAATGTTCCACAGCCTCCTGATTCAGGAGTTTGGCCACAACGGCTGGGGCTTACTTGATATCGATTATACACACTTGCAGTATGGAATTTTCTGCGTCAGCTTAGAAGGTGCCATCATGTCAGAGCTGATGCCTGAAAAGACTGATGCTCCTGCGGATCTACTGACCGCTGGGATTCTAAGTGGCATCTTTAGTCATTTCCTTTCTCAAGACCTAGATTGCATACAAAGTCAGTGCGCTCGGGACGGTTTCTCTGAGAGTCGATTCATCGTTGCACCCACTGCAAAAGTGGCTCCCGCAAAGGAGCAACTGAAAGAATCGGATACGCACGATTCAATGATTAAAACGCTACTTGATGCAGCAGCTTGAACTGTTTGAACATCAATTCGTTATTCAAAATTGAAAATCTGTCGATCTACTAAACTGAAATTGTCAACCAATTTCTTTCTTTTGTTCAAAACGAAGCGTTGCAACCTTGCGACGCAACCTGGGGGAAAGCCGTGACAACTACATTCTCAGCACTAATGGCATCGACCGAAGGTCGCTACATGACCTTGCTCGAAGAAGAGCGATCGCTTGCTGCGTCTCTCGAATTGCCTAGGCGGATTGTCGTTTCACGGATGATCTGTGAGGCGGAGCAGAATATCGTCGAATTCGCAACGGCGGCCTTTTGTGAGGTCACGACGGACTTCGATGCTCCAGCTGGCTCCGTTCGCAGAAAAAAAGGGCACCAGGACGGACGAATTCTTCTCCGATACATTGCCCAAGCGATTCGAGAAGGCTCTCCCGATGTGCTCTTCGAGAAAGTACTGTCGTGGTTGATCGGCCATCTCGACAACCGCAACGTGTCGGGCCGGCACATGGAAGTGTTCATTCACTTCCTTCACCAGGGAGCCCGACAAGAGCTCGCAGAAGACATGTACCCGTTCCTCGATGAGGCATTTGAGCCGGTGAACAGCTTTGTTCGCATGGCGTCTCACAGCGGAACGTTGCATCGTGCCCACCGACGCGTGGCCGAATTCGCAGTCGATCGCGTCATGAATGTGATCCCGGACGCGAAAGTGCGTTACGGAGCGTCTAGCGCGCCGAAATGCCGACGCGACTTTGAATTCGTCATGAAGGAAGTCGCCCGCGTCATGCGAAATGCGAGCGAACATGGTGCGAAGGAAGAATTCGCTCGATGGTTAATCGATCGCTTGGTCAATCAAGTCGAATACTCGGCCGATGTCTGGTACTGGAGCTTTCTATCGCTCCGAGAAGGTGTCGTCTCCTGCTGTGGCCCCGAAGTAGGACGCGCGGTCGACAGTCTCTTTGAAACCCTCGCCGATCGATCCGAATCATTGCTTGAGGCCGTTCAACTTTCCGAACTGGCCAGCGACATCGCAGCTACGGCCGCAGACAGCCTTCTCGAAACGGGCGAACCTCTCGGTCTGTTGCGTGCTGAAGAATTCAAAACAGCCGTGACCGCAGTCAACCGCCAGTTGTTGGTCGAAATTGGTGTCTTGCACGCATGCCGCGGCTTGGACAACGCCGAACCGCAACTTGCGGACTTGTGGTGTGACGTCGTTCTGCCGCTGATGCCCTCCTCGGATACCAATCTGCTAGCCGCCAACCTGAACGCTTTGGTCCGAGCAGTAGACCAGCACGAACTGCCACAGCTATCAGAGATGTTTCGACACGCGATCAAAAGACTGGTCGATGTGGCTCGCCGAACGGAATCGGCCCAGCGTCTTGCCAGCCTGATGGACCAAGTTGCTACCGAGGCGGCGGAATTTGCAAGTGCCGCCAGTGGTGCTTCTGTCCGACAATCTCGCTCCTGCTACCGCGATATCCGTCTCGTCTTGGCGCGAATGGTCGAGCTTATCCCTGCGGGTGCTTCCTCGACGCAGGGGTACCGATTCCGTCAGTACCTGACGCAATATTTAATGCCGAATCCGACCGCTCACCTTTCCGCGATGAAGCAGTCGTATGCGAAGGTGATGGAACTGATTGAGCA
>JGI12109J20283_10744198_pt1 | contig 11733 bp, 9 predicted proteins | sample ElkSlonscriptome_12_FD_20283 | JGI IMG/M metagenome (IMG submission 20283) | reverse complement strand
CAGCTCCGCACGCTCGGCCTCGAGGATCTCGCACAAGCCGCCAGCGGTGAAATCGTGGTTCACCAGGCGGGCCGTGACATCGTTGAACTGCGTGACCGCGGCCTGCTTCTCGCCATTGCACAGCCGCACCTTGGCCTCCTCGACCGCGCGCAGCAGGGCGCCTCCTATATCGGCGAGGTCCTGATCGCTGAGCCCTTCGGCCTGCTGGAGCTCTTTGAGCAGCCACTGATCGACGAGCGAGCCGCCAATTTCTTCTCCGGCGCGGGCCAGCACCTCGCACGGCCTGGTTTCAACCAGGGCCAGATCACGGGTCTTGACGACCGAGACGTCGAGGGTGCCGCCGCCGAAATCGACGACGGCGTAGACCTGGCCCTCCCGCACCTGCGTGTCGTACCCGAGCATGCAGGCAGTGGCCTCGTCCAGCATCCGCACCGTACCCCTGAAGCCCTGCAACACGGCCCCTTGCAGCCACTCGACATAGTGGTCATAGGCCTCGACCGGCAGGGTCACGACGAGGTCGTCGCCGGTATCGGCCGCGAGGAGGACCTGCCCGATCAGGTCTTCACCGGCCTGGCGCGGTGTCACCAGGGCACCGTTGACGCGCCGCGCCCGGTTGTTGTTCCGCAGGATGTCGAGCTTCGCCCAGCGGAAGGTGGCGCGGTCGCTCGTCAGCCCGGCCGTCTCGACCTCCGCCCCGGCGCGCATGGTGTTGCCCTCGCCGTAGTAGATCAGCGAGGGGACGACGGCCGACTCGCGGGCCAGGGCGGCGCGCGGCGGCCAGTAGCGATAGATCCGGCTGAGATTGTCGAGGCGCAGGGTCTCGACGCCGCGGGTCGCCGGATTCCACCGGGCCAAGACGGTGTTGCTGGTGCCGAAGTCCAAGGCGAGAGTCACCCGTCTACCCCCCTCGCGGCAACCTCGGCCGCGCGCCCCTCGTGTGCGTCGCTTGGGCTGACCAGGGCCCGCAGGAGCACCGTCTCCCCGAGACGGTAGCCAAGAAAACGTATCGTGACCGCAGTACCCGGCGCGATCTCGCCATCGGCCAACGGCCGATGCAGGTGGGGATCGAAGACAGCTCGCTCGCCGACCACCCCCAGCCGGGTCATGCCGGCCTCGAGCAGGACGGCCTCGGCCCTGGCGACTAGCTTAAGCACATCGGCGACGCTGACCTCGCGCCCCCGCTCCGCGAGGGCCTGCATGGTCGCGAGCTGTGCGAATGGCTGCGCCAACTGCCCGGCCAGGGTTTGCATGCCCGCCCCCCTCGCCTCGGCCAAGGCGCACTCGTACTCGCCCGAAAGACGCTCGTACTCGGCACGCAGCCCGGCGACCTCGGCGTCGCGTTCGCGCAGGTCGATTTCTGCCGCCGCGGGGCGCGCGCGCGGGTCCTCGCCGCTGCGGCGCAGGGCCCGCCAAATGCCGGCCAAGCCGGCGCGGCGACCCCGAGTTTCACGGCTCATCGCCTTGCGCTCCTGGGCACGCGATGCGCCATGCTCGCATCTTCGGGCCGCACCATGAGGTCCATCAGGGCTTGACGTCACCGGCATCTTCGACCTCCACGGCACGGCTATCGACCGCCGCCGCCGTATCACTCACGGTGATGCCACCGGCCACGAAGACCCCCTGGAAGATGCACAGGATGCGCAGCAACGCCCGGGTTCGAGCCGTCGTTGGCCCGGACGCTTGCTCGATTTCAGCGAGACGCCGATCGTAATCCTCCGGGCTGCCACCGACGGTCGCCGTCAGGAGCGGAGCCGCGTCGGCACTGGCGTTGACCCACTGGACGTGGTCCTCCTTCGCCTCGGTCATCGAGGCCGGGTCGAGCAGCCGGCCGACCAGCCTCACAGGCCAGTGCGGGCTCTTACGAGCCCGGGCCATTCGATCGCGATCGACCAGGCCGCGCTCCGCGCCGAGGTAGAGGGCGCGGGCGGTGTAGAACGGGTCTTCCTCGGCGAGATCGTCCTGCAGGACCTCATCTGCGGGCGCCTCGGCACGCCAGTAATCGAACAGGTCGACCATCCCCGCCGGCAGCTCGGGCGCCGACTCGCTGGCCAGCTCTCCAAGCTCGAGATAGACGCCGACCGCCTCGTCGACGGCGGCGCGATACCTCGGCTGCGAGGGGCGCGCCGAGTTGTTCGCCCAGCGCTCACACAGGGCGAGCACCTGAATGAGTTTGAGCTCCGGAATCTGCTCGAACAGGCCATCCTCGTCCCCGACTAGCGTCAGACTCTCGGCAGCCTGTGCCGCCGCGACGCCGCCTGCCTGCAGGGCGCGCCGGTAGGCGAGCTTGATCGTGCGGTCGTGAGCATCGGCGACAGTTCGTGCCAAACGGTTGCGATAGGCCTCCGGCGCGAGCGCAAACGCCTCGCCAAGCAGACCGCCATCCGCGTCTTCGAGCGCTGCGTAGCGCTCGAGCCGGCCGGCTACCAATGCAAGCAGGGCCTCGAGCGCGGGCTTGCTCGGCTGGCGGTCCTGCTCAATGAGCACCGCCTCCAAGGCGCGAGACTGCGCGCGCACCCAAGCGCCGTAGATGGCGTCATTGATGGCCTCGTCGTCTACAGGCAGCGCGCGCGCGAGGACCGCGACTGCCGCCAGGATGTCTCGATCGACATCGGCAACCGCGAGATTCAGCACACCGAGCGCGACCGATGCGGGTACCGGCCGATCGTCCGGCCAACCGAGCTCCGCCAGCACCGCGCCTAGTGCCGGTTGCCGAACGACGGCCAGACACTGCCACAGGGCTTCGACCTTGGCGCCGTCCTCCGCGCCGTCGAGGCGACGCAGCAGCCGCGCAAGCGGCTCGTCGCCAGACTCCGTGCGACCCAACGCCCGCGCCAGCATCGTCACGCCAGCGATGCCGTACTGACGACGCTCGTCGAGCACAATCGGACTCAGCTCGTCGAAACCGGAGCGGGACCAGGCCGCTGCCATGGCGTCGTTCAGCCCTTCGTCGGCTGGCGGCACGACAACGGCGAGCACGGCTGCAGCCCGCAGCATCGGCGCGGGTGCGCCCTCAGTCGCCGCAGCGAGCACATTGCGCCCGGCCTCAAACGGGACTGCAAGGCCCCTGGGCCAGCCCAGCTCCACAAGCACCGCAGCCAGCGCCGGATGGGGTGCTGCCGCATAGGCCTCCCATACCGCTTGGCGCTTTTCACCCGCCAGGTCCGGCGAGGCCTGACGCAGCGCGGCCAGGAACTCCGCAGGCTTCAAGTAGCCGCGCGCGAGTGCAGTGAGCAACCCCCGCATCTCCGCAGTGCCGGGCGCCGCCGCCAAGGTCTTGGCCGCGGCGCGCCGGCGCCTGCCACCGATGAGGACGTTGCGATCGAACAGACGCTTGCGGGCGCGCTCCAGCTTCATCGACGGACCCCCACCCCTGCTGAACCAGGTTGCGAGCCCCGCGTAGGCGGGACCCGGCGATCGCGGACATGTCACGACTTCCGATCGGTGCGCGCGCTACGAGTGCACGCCCATCGGAACCAGAGACCGATGTGGCGACCTTGGGTTCGATGCTGCCTTGCGCAATCGATCCCCCGGCTGCGCCAGCCGCAGCGTCATTCGCGCTTGACGACACCACCAGTTGACAGGTCTAAGAAACTGATTCAAAGATACTTTTTTGACCAAGAGCCGCACCATAATGCTTCCGCGGCCGGTCGGCGCACCTTCCCATGTGCTGAATGTGGAAGGCGCCGGGTCGGATTGACGCACGCCCATTCTCGGTCTAGCGTTCCGGCCCTGTTGCCGTTCGACGCCCAGATCTTCCCGCCCTTGAGTAAGGAGGCACCGATGGGATGGCCTATCCTGAGCCCGCTGGCCTTTGCTTTGGCCGTCACCCTGGCAGTGATGTCGGCATCCTGGGGGTTGCAGCGATTGCGCTTTTTCCGGCAGGCGACGTCCTTCAACCGTATGCTGCTGGTCGCCGTCACGATCTTCGCGATCACCTTCGTCCTGCAGCTCCTGTGGCCCTAGCACGCGTCGACGGCCGCTTTGATCGCAGACCCGGACGCGCCGGACCGACTGCTGAAGGGACAGCTCGACGACGAACGACGGATTCTGCGAGGCCAGCTTCCTCGCGTCGGACCAAATCGGCCTAGGCAGAGTGCAACAACAACCTCAACAGGTTGCCGCAGCCTTCTCCCCTCACCCCAACCCCTCTCCCCGTTGGGGCGAGGGGCTCTCGGGCGAGTTGTGCGCGTTGTTCGCGAACCCTTCCCTTAGCCTGAGCCAAGGGGCATCAAGCAGCTTGCAAAAACTGCGCGCAGACGCATAATTTCCGGCTGTTTACCCTAGGTCACGAGCGAGAAGCCCAGATGCCATTCTACGAATATCGGTGCGAGGTCTGCGGGGCGGATCACGAGGCGCTGCAAAAGATCAGCGATCCACCTTTGACCGACTGTCCGGCCTGCGGCAAGCCGGCGCTGAAGAAACGCGTGTCGGCCGCCGGCTTCCGTCTCAAGGGCGGCGGCTGGTATGAAACCGACTTCAAAAAGCAGGGCCAGAAGCGCAACCTCCATGACACCGGCGAGAAGCAATCGTCCGACAAGCAATCGTCCGACAAGGGGGACAAGACAGCGGCTGGCGCAGACAAGAACAACAGCGCGGCGAAAAAGCCCGATAGCAAGAGCGGCGGCGCCACATCGCCAGCCACGAGCTGAGGATCACGGGACGAGGCGAGCCATCCCGGAGCGATCAAATGTCGCCTCACCCAAGATCGCTCCCTCACCCCATCCCTCTCTATTTCAGAGGGCTGGGGAGAGAACGAGCTTCGCGAATTTCATCGTAGACCCATCGCAAATGGGTTAGGCCTCCGCACGCTTGCTTCGTTCAACCGCCGCCAGTATCTTGAGCGGTTTTCCTGGCCGCCGCTTCCGGCGGTCGCCAGCCGATCCAAGCAAGGCGGACGAGCATGCGTAGTCACTACTGCGGGCAACTCAACGGCGGTCATGTCGACCAGGAGGTGATCCTTTGCGGCTGGGTGCACCGGCGTCGCGACCACGGCGGGGTGATCTTCGTCGATCTACGTGATCGCGACGGCCTCGTACAGGTGGTCTTCGATCCGGATCGACCGGCCGTCTTCGCCGCAGCCGAGCAGATCCGCAGCGAGTATGTGCTCAAGGTGAGCGGGCGCGTCCGCCCGCGACCGGCGGGTACCGAGAATGCCGAGCTGCCGACCGGGGCGATCGAGGTCCTCGGGCTCGAGCTCGACGTCCTGAACGCCGCCGAAACCCCGCCGATCCAGCTCGACGAGCACGGCGTCGAGGTCTCCGAGGAGCTGCGCCTGCGCTATCGCTATCTCGACCTCCGGCGGCCGGAGATGCAGGCGCGGCTCGCGGCGCGCAGCCGCATCACCCAGGTGCTGCGCAGCTTCCTCGATGAGCGCGGCTTCCGCGATCTGGAAACGCCGATCCTGACCAGATCGACCCCCGAAGGCGCGCGCGACTACCTGGTGCCGAGTCGCACCCATCCAGGTCAATTCTACGCCCTGCCCCAATCCCCGCAGCTCTTCAAACAGCTGCTGATGATGTCCGGCCTCGACCGCTACTATCAGATCGCCCGTTGCTTCCGCGACGAGGACCTGCGCGCCGATCGTCAACCCGAGTTCACCCAGCTCGATATCGAGGTCTCTTTCATGACCGAAGACGAGCTGATGGACCTGATGGAGGAGATGATCCGGGTCCTTTTCCGCAGCGTCCTCGACGTCGCGCTACCCGATCCGCTACCGCGCCTCAGCTATGACGAGGCCATGCGCCGTTACGGCTCCGACCGACCCGACCTGCGCGTGCCGCTCGAACTCGTCGACGTCGCCGACCTGCTCGAGGACGTCGACTTCAAGGTGTTCGCCGGCCCGGCCAAAGACCCCGGCGGCCGCGTCGCGGCCCTACGCCTGCCCAACGGCGGCGAGCTCACCCGCAAGGAAATCGATGACTACACAAAATTCGTCGGCATCTACGGGGCCAAGGGCCTCGCCTACATCAAGGTCAACGATTGGGCCAACCAAGGCCGTGGCGGTCTGCAGTCGCCGATCCTCAAGTTCCTGCCGGATACCGCCGTCGACGGCATCATGGCGCGCACCGGCGCGGTCGATGGCGACCTGATCTTCTTCGGCGCCGACACGGCAGGCATCGTCAACGAGGCGCTCGGCGCGCTGCGCGTCAAGCTCGGCCACGACCGCGGCCTGGTGAAGGCGGGCTGGGCGCCGCTGTGGGTCGTCGATTTCCCGATGTTCGAGCGCGACGCCCAGACGGGCCGCTGGATGGCCTTGCACCACCCCTTCACCGCGCCCAAAGAGGAGCAGCTCGAGCAGCTCGAGAATGACCCGGGGTCCTGCCAGTCCCGTGCCTATGACCTGGTACTCAACGGCACCGAGCTCGGCGGCGGCTCCATCCGTATCCATCGCGAGGCGGTGCAGCGGCGGGTCTTCTCGCTGCTGAACATTAGCGATGAGCAGGCCGAAGAGCGCTTCGGCTTCCTGCTCAAGGCGCTGAAATACGGCTGCCCGCCTCACGGCGGCATCGCCTTCGGGCTCGATCGGCTCGTGATGTTGATGACCGGCGCAAGCTCGATCCGCGACGTGATGGCCTTCCCGAAGACCCAGACCGCCGCCTGTCTGCTGACCGACGCCCCCTCGGCCGTCGACCCGGCGCAGCTCAACGAGCTCTCGCTGCGGGTGAAGCTGCGGCCGTGACGATCACGGGGCGGGTCGCTGTGACACGCTGCAAGGACATCCGTGTCAGCTCGACGGCGGGATCCCTCCCGCCGACGGTCGCAGCGACCCGCCTCCGATTACTTCCGGGATGATTGATAGTAACGGTCGGCCGCGGTCAGGCCAGCTGCGACGACGAAAGCGGCCCGATCCGCGCCCTGACGCGATTCCGTCCATGAGTACCGAGGCGGATACCGCTGCGCCGACACCTGAGTGCGCCGCGCCGTCGTCCCCGCACACCCCGCCAACCTACAAGCGACCCGAGTCGGTACTGGTCGTCATCTTCACGCAGGGCGGGGACTTCCTGCTATTGCGCCGGACCTGGCCCCGTAACTTCTGGCAATCCGTCACCGGCAGCCTCGCGCAAGGCGAGGCGCCCCGCGCCGCGGCTATCCGCGAAGTCGCGGAGGAGACCGGGATCTCGGCACCAGCGGCCCTGATCGATCTCCGTCTGAGCCAGCGCTTCGCGATCCCGCCTCGGTGGCGCCGGACCCGCTATGCCCCCGGCGTGCACTACAACCGCGAACACTGGCTCGCCCTGCCCCTCGCCCATCGGCGCCAGGTGCGACTGAATCCCCGCGAGCACCTCGATTACATTTGGGTACCGGCCGCCCGCGCCGCCTCGCTCACGGGATCCTGGACCAATCGCTTGGCGATCCAGCATCTCGCTCGCATGGCGATGCAGCGGGGTTGAGCACCTCCATCGCGTCATCCCCCAAACGGCTTGGCCAAATCGCGACCGATCCAACTGCTTGCCGCCAGCGCGCCCTGGCAAGAGTCGGCAAGAATTTTGCTTTATGCTAGCGAGCGGGGATTGGCGGTCGTTTGGGCACACCGCAAGTCGATCAACCGGACCTCTGGAGGAAAACATGCCGACTGGAAATGCAGCGCTTGCAGCAACCATGATGGCCGCCGCGTCCGCCCTGTTGTGGCTCGGGGCGGCGCAAGGGGAACAGAACGGCGCGGCGGCGAGCGCGGAGGACGACTTCGCCTGGACGAACCCGATCTCGGCTGAAGAGGCGTTACAGGCGATGGCCGGGTTGGCCGGATACTATCGGGTGGCCCCGAATGGCGATACCTACCTCTACCCGAGCCTAAGGCTTGTCCAAGGCCTCGGGGGGCTTTACGGGACCTACGGCATCAGCTCGCAGGGCATCACGCTGGTTCCGATGGGCATGGCAGCATCGAATCTAGGTATGAGCGCCATGGGCGGCGTGGCTGGCTCCTTTCGCGTCACACCCATGGGTCAGGCCTATTTCCGACCGCAGCCGGAGCCGCCCGTTGGCATGAGCGGCATGAGCGGGCCTGAACCTGACTGGCGCGCGCGCGAGTGGGGGCATGCCGCCGGTCAGGAGCCCTAGCAGAATGTCGCAGACCTGAGGTGCGTTGTATCGCGAGCCGGCCCGGACAAGCCCGGGGCCGCCGGGGCTTTCCATCTCTGGTCACGGGAAGCGGCCCGAGCCCACCCCTGGATCGGGCGTCCGTAGCCTGGGCGCGCGGGGCGCGAGCTGAGCCGCTCAGGCCCGCGCCAATCCGTAGCGCCGGATCATCCGATAGATGTTGCGCTCGCTGACGGCCAACACCGCCGCTACCTTGGCGCGGCGCCCCGAGTGCTTCTGCAGCAAAAGCCGCAGGTACTCGGCCTGCAGCTCCTCGAGCGTCGGGTCATGATCAAAGCTCACGGTAACCTTCGCAGGGCCACTGGCGCCGAAGGCCAGGTGCTCGGGCCGGATGGTCCTCGCGTCATGGGAGAGGATGATGGCCCGCTCGACGACGTTCTTGAGCTCCCGCACATTGCCTGGCCAATCATAGGCCGTCAATCGTTGCAGCGCCTCGTTGGAGATGCGCTTGTTGATGCGTCGCGAGAAGTTGTGATGTTGGATGAAGCTCGCCACGAGGTCCGGGATGTCGTCGCGACGCTCACGCAGCGGGGGCACGCTGATGACGAAAGTACTCAGGCGATAGAAGAGGTCGGAGCGGAAATCGCCGCGCTGACTCATTGCCTCGAGGTCGCGATTGGTCGCCGCAACGATACGCGCATTGGCCTGAAGGTCCTTATTCCCGCCGACGCGTCGAAACACCCCCGTCTCCAGGACCCGCAGCAGCTTGGCCTGCATGCTAGCGTCGATCTCACCGATTTCGTCCAGGAACAGGGTTCCGCCCTCGGCGCCCTCGATCAGACCGCGTTTGAGTCGATCGGCCCCGGTGAAGGCGCCCTTTTCGTGGCCAAAGAGCTCTGACTCGAAGAGCTTCTCCTGCAGGGTACAGCAATCCACGGGCACGAAATTGCGGCCTGACCGAGCACTGTCCTCGTGGACCGCACGGGCGACGAGTTCCTTGCCGGCCCCGCTCTCGCCTTGGATGAGCACGTTGACGTCGGTTGGACCGACGGCAGCGATCGTCTCCTTGGTTTTGCGCAGTGGTTCGCTCACGCCAATCATAAAGGTCGCTGCCGAGTCGCGGGCCTTCAGGCGACGCTGGCAGAAACGGTGGTCGTTGCGCAGGGCCGCATCGTCGATGGCCCGTTTGACGACCAAGGCCAGCTCCTCGGGACTGGCTGGCTTGAGGAGATATTCGTAAGCGCCCGCCTTCATCGCCGCCACCGCATCACGCACCGATCCATAAGCGGTCAGGACCACGACCGGCTGGGCCTTGGTCAGGTCTGTCAGCCGCTCGAGGATATCGCAGTCGGGGAGCCGCACGTCGGTGATCACAAGCTGCGGCTCGTGTCGGCTCAGATAGGCGTCGGCCTCCTCCCAACAGCCGGCACCGGTGGCCGCATAGCCTAAGCCGTTGAGCTGATCGACGATCAAGCGGCTGAGTGTCCGATCGTCCTCGATCACGAGGATCTTCTGCGACATCCTCAACCCCTCATCGACTCGGCATCGGCATCGGCATCCGGAAAGCGGACGGTGAAGCGGCTCCCTTGCCCGACGACGCTGTCGACGTCGAGCTTGCCCCCGTGACTCTCGACGATGGCCTTGGTGATCGACAAACCCAGGCCGGTACCGCGCACGCCATCCGCCCGCCGACTGAAGAAAGGCTCGAAGATGCGCAGCCGATCGGCCGGCTCGATCCCGACGCCGGTGTCCTCGAAGACGAGGACGACCTCGTCGGCCTCACGGTGACCCCGAACCTCGAGCCTGCCGCCGGCCGGCATCGCATGGAAGGCGTTCTGGGCAAGATTCAGCGCCACCATGCGCAGGTCGCTGTCGGCCGCCAGGACCCGCAGCGGCCCGCCATCGATATGGGAGCGCAGCTCGACCCCCTTGGATCGTGCCTCCCAACCGAGCAGCTGGACGGTCTCCTCAGTCACCTGCTCGACCACCACAAGCTCCCGACAGGATGGCGGGGGCACACTGAGCTTGAGGAGTTTCCGGGTCACGTCTTCGCACTTGGCAACCTCGTGATCGACGAGCTCGAGATACTCGTGAAGCTTCGTCGATCCGTCAGCCGCCGCCCCACTCGCCTGCTCCGCTGCGCGCAATGCCATTCGGACCGACGTCAGCGGATTGTGTATTTCGTGCGCAACCCCGGCCGCCAACCGCCCCAGCTCCGAGAGCCGCTGCTCGTGAGAGAAACGGATCTGCTGCTCGAGATCGCGGATCGACTCAACGACCATCCTGCGCGGTTGCCCGTCACGCATGACCCGCAGTGGCGCGGCGTAGATCTCCACATCCAAGCTGGTTCGGTCGGCGCGAAGATGGCGATGCACGACGCGCAACGGCTCGTCGCTGTCCATCACCTCCCTTAACGGACAAACCCGCAGCGTTTCCGGACAGGGCGTATCGCGCTGGTAGGTGGCCGCATAGCATTGACCCGAGGGGCGGGCGATGTCGCCGAACCCGTGCTGATCGAGATAGGCCTCATTGCACAACATCACTCGGTACCCCTCATCGATCACCCGAATCCCGTCCGGTATGGCGTCCACCAGCGCCTGAAGAAAAACTTCCTTTTCCTCGAGCTGCCCGATCTTCTCCTGCAGAGTCGCGGCCATTCCGTTGAAGCGATCCGCCAAAAGCGATACCTCGTCTTCCCCAGCGACGTCGAGGCGCGCATCGAGGTCACCCTCCGCCAGGCGTTGACTCGCAGCGGAGAGCTGCTCTACAGGACCGATCACGTAGCGACGGATGAACCACCAGCCGCCGGCGACGTTGATCAAAACCACGAAGGCACCCGATCCCATGAGCAGAAGCGTGGTCGTGCGCGTCTTGTCGCGGATGGCGGTCGCGTCGAAATCCACGGAGAGGAAGCCGACGCTCGGCTCGCCCGACTTGCCGTCCTCGCACTCGACGCATCTCGAGGCGTTGTCGGTCAGGGTTGTCGTGCTGCGCAAGACCGCCCGCCCCGCCCGGTCCTCGACGAGCCGCGGCTGCATTTCTTGGCTCGCACTAGCCTGATACGCGATATTCATGCCCAGAGCACGGGCGTCACTGGCAATCTGGACGTCTCCGGAGCCGTCGGCGATTCGTACGGCCAGGATGCCCGGCTGCTCCGCCAGACGGCGGACCAATGGCTGCAGCCTCGCATCGGCTCGCTCGAACAGCGGGCTCACCAGCGAGGCCTCCACCAGACGACTCACCTGCATGGCGGCGCGGGCCCTCTCAGCCTCGAGTTGGCCGCGATAGAGGCTGACGAAAAGCGCCAGAAAGAACAAAGAGCTAAAAAGCAGCCCCAAGGCTGTCGCCGCAGCGAAGGTACGATTGAGGTTCTGGTTGAACCGAAACATGACAACCTCTCGCCGACGCCATGGGTGAACCGGAGTCGAGTCCGGCGATTCCCTCTAACGATCATGGGGCGAGGCGAGCCACCCCGGACGATGAAATGTCGCCTCGCCCCTGATCGTTCCCTCACCCCAACCCTCTCCCAGAGGGCGAGGGAGCGAACGTGCTGCGCGAATTTCATAGTAAAGTCCGTTTTCCGATCGTCCACCCCAAAGCATAGCCGCCCCGCGAGGCGCTCACTGACAATTTGTCAGCCCGCGAGCGACGCCCCGCCAGAGGCCTGTGCGCGCCACATGAGCGCCCCCGTCAACC
>JGI12109J20283_10997744_pt1 | contig 11734 bp, 8 predicted proteins | sample ElkSlonscriptome_12_FD_20283 | JGI IMG/M metagenome (IMG submission 20283) | reverse complement strand
CAACACTTTCAAAAACCTCCGACACCGCAAACCGAGGCTCCGAATCACCGAGTCGCAATCGTCTACCCCGACCAGCACCCAAAGTCCCCCAAGACTGCAGAAATCGACCCAGCCGATCTCCATTCTGGCTCACCCCACCACCGGCCCACCCCGTGCCCCCTCCACCCCCCTTTATGACAAGCACAACAGACTGCTAAAATGCCCAACTAATCAAGGAAAATGTCCGGAGCGCACGCATGTCCATCATCAACAAACTCGAGCAACTTCGTTCCATCGGTGGTCAACCAATGACTCGCGGTCTCCCCGACGAAACGATTGTCCGTTTCGCCGACTCCGATCCGCGCCTGGAACAGGCCATTGACGATGCGCTCGGGGTGATCCAATGCTGGTCTTCGGCCTATCCGGACCTGATCAAGGCCGACGAGGCCGAGCAGAAGGAAGCCCTACAGGCGGCCTACGTCAATTTCTACGCCGATGATGCGGTCAACCCCTACGTGGCACTGGCCGGACGCGGCCCTTGGATCATCACGGCCAAGGGTGCCGTTCTGCATGATTCTGGCGGTTACGGCATGCTCGGCTTCGGTCACGCGCCTCAACAGATTCTCCAGGCAATGACACAGCCCCACGTGATGGCCAATGTCATGACGCCCTGCTTCTCGCACCTGAAGTTTGCCGAAACTCTGCGCGAAGAGATCGGCCAACGACGCGAGGACGGCTGCCCGTTCGACCGGTTTTTGTGCATGAACTCTGGCTCGGAGTCAGTCACGGTGGCGGGACGGATCGCCGACATCAACGCCAAGGACATGACCGACCCGGGTGCCGATAAAGCCGGATATGCCATCAAACGCCTGTCTCTGGCAGGCGGGTTCCACGGCCGGACAGATCGCCCGGCGCGCTACTCCGACTCATCCCGCCGGGCCTACATGGCTCACCTGGCCTCGTTTCGCGATGACGATACGCTGCTGACCGTCGAGCCGAACAATCTCGAGCAGCTGCGGGCGATCTTTGCGTACGCCGATCAGCAAAAAATCTTTATCGAGGCGATGTTCATGGAGCCGGTCATGGGTGAAGGCAATCCTGGAGCCGGCCTCTCGCCGGAGTTCTATGCCCTGGCCCGAGAACTGACTAGGTCCCACGGCACCATGCTGCTGGTCGATTCCATTCAGGCCGGTTTGCGCACCCATGGCGTGCTGTCAATCGTCGATTATCCGGGCTTCGAAGCGCTGGACGCGCCCGATATGGAAACCTACTCCAAGGCCCTGAATGCCGGCCAGTATCCAATGTCTGTGCTAGCCATGAACGAGTGGGCCGCTGAAACCTACCGCAAGGGCGTCTATGGCAACACCATGACGGCCAACCCGCGAGCGCTGGATGTGGGTACGACGGTGTTGAAGTCAATCACGCCGGAATTACGTCGCAATATCGTCGAACGCGGCCAGGAATTCCTGAACAAATTCAGAGAGCTACAGGGTGAACTTGATGGACGAATCACCCAGGTCCAGGGCACCGGACTGTTGTTTTCGGTCGAGCTGGACTCGACGCGCTACAAAGCCTACGGCAGCGAATCCACGGAAGAATTTCTGCGCATGAACGGCATCAACGTGATTCACGGCGGCGAGAATTCGCTGCGCTACACGCCGCCCTTCGGCACCACCTCAGAAGAGGTCGACATGATTGTTTCCGCGACCCGTGATGCCCTGCTCAATGGCCCGGTCAAGGCCATCGATCAGGCTGCCTGAATCACGAAGTCGTCAAACGGCAGGCTAAATGCCGTCACAGCAGGTCTGGGCTAAGTCAAAGGGAGCCCAGCCTGGACACTCCTTCGGCCAGCGCCGCCAGTCCCAGGGTCAAGCTGGCCGCCAGGCTGGCCAGCGCCGCCAGCTCACGTACGGCGAGGAGGACGACTGGCGTGTAGAAGACGATCCAGCTCTGGCAGAATCGGGTCACGGGTTTGCGTGAGTTCAGAACGGCTTGCGGCATGACGATGCTCCATCAGTATTGTTGATGGGCACATAAAATCATTCGGCCCTCTCAAATCCTGAGAATGCACCGGAGTTTTTTTTCTGGGGATTCCGCTGGCCGGCCCGTCGAGGGCTTTCCAGCGCTACTCTTGGCGATCCGAGAGCGAGCGCTCCATCTCCTCGACCGAGGCGTGGCGCAGGTCCTTGCCTTCGACAAGATAGATGATGTATTCGCCAATGTTTTTGGAGTGATCGCCGATGCGCTCCAGCGCGCGAGCGATCCAGATACAGTCCAGTACGCGACGGGTGTTGCGGGGTTCCTCGATCAGGTAGGTGTAGTACTGACGGAGTAGATTCTCGTACTCCACATCCACCTTTTCATCCTCCTGAACCAGGTTGACTGCCGTCTCCGGGACCAGGCGAGCGAATCCATCCAGCGCCTCGTGGAGCATGCGCCGCACGGTCTCGCCCATGGATTCCAGCTCGTGGTAATTGCCGCGAGGTCGATCCACGTCGGCCAGCCGTACGGCCATACGAGCAATCTTTTCCGCTTCGTCGCCTATTCGCTCCAAGTCATTGACGGTCTTAATAATCGCTAGGACCAGGCGCAAATCACTGGCGGTCGGGTGACGACGCGCCAAAATCATGGTGCTCTGTTCGTCGATTTCTTTCTCCATCTCGTTGACCTCGTCATCAAGGTCAATCACCCTCTGTGCCTTGGCCGTATCACCGTCGATGACCGACGCCATCGCGTCACGGACCATTTCCTCGGCCACGCCACCCATCGCCATCACATCCTGACGAAGCATCTCTAGTTCCTGATTGAACTGGCGAGAAATATGCTGATCGAATTGCTGTTCCATGGTTCCTGTAGTCTCCGAGGGGTCGTAGGCATCTACGACCGAAAATCATCAACGTCGAAAATAGCGACAAATTGCCTAGCCGTATCGACCCGTGATGTAGTCTTCTGTGGCCTGTTCGCGAGGGTTCGTGAACAATTGGGCGGTGTCGTCGAACTCGATCAGCTCACCCAGATACATGTAGGCGGTGTAGTCGGAAACGCGCGCTGCCTGCTGCATATTATGAGTAACGATCACGATCGTGTATTTTTCCTTCAGCTCGATAATCAGCTCTTCGACCTTGGCCGTCGAAATCGGATCCAGAGCAGAGCAAGGCTCGTCGAGGAGCACAACCTCCGGCTCGATTGCGATCGCCCGCGCGATGATCAGCCGCTGCTGCTGGCCGCCAGAGAGGCCGAAGGCGTTGTCGTCCAGTCGGTCCTTGACCTCATCCCATAGCGCGGCGGCTCGAAGGGAGTTTTCCACCACCTCAGCCAGCTTGCGCTTGTCGTTAACGCCCTGGAGGCGCAGGCCATAGGCCACGTTCTCAAAAATCGATTTCGGAAAGGGATTGGGCTTCTGGAACACCATGCCGACACGGCGACGGTGTTCTGCAACGTCCACCTCACGAGCCTGAATGTCCTGCCCGTCGATCAGGATCTCGCCCTCGATCCTGCAAATATCGATTAGATCGTTCATGCGATTGAAGCAGCGCAGAAGGGTGGATTTGCCGCAGCCGCTTGGACCGATAAACGCCGTCACCCGGTTGTGCGGAATGCGCATATTGACCGACTTCAGCGCCTGATCCTTGCCGTAGAACAGATTCAGATCACGCGTTTCGATGCAGATTTCCTCGTCTTGCATGGAAAGTCGGGTGCGTCCGGAATTGAGCACGCTTGTCTGAACTGGTACCGATTTCTTGTCTTCAACCGTCGAGTTCATGTCATTACCTCTAGTCGCCCTGTGAGCGATATTTTTCACGCAGTCGATTTCGAATCGAAATGGCCGTCAGATTCAGAATCAGGATCAACACCACCAGGGTCAACGCGGTGGCGTAGACCAGGGGACGAGCCGCCTCAACGTTCGGGCTTTGAAAACCGACATCGTAGATATGAAAGCCCAGGTGCATAATCTTGCGCTCAAGGTGCACGTAGGGGAATTCACCATCAACGGGCAGGCTTGGCGCCAGCTTGACCACACCGACCAGCATCAAGGGTGCAACCTCGCCGGCGGCGCGCGCAACCGCCAGGATAAGACCCGTCATCATCGCGGGTGCCGAAAGCGGCACGACCACTTTCCAGAGGGTTTCCCACTTGGTCGCACCCAAAGCAAGCGATCCCTCGCGTATCGTTCTGGGAATTCGTGCCAGGCCCTCCTCGGTCGATACGATGACGACGGGCAGCGTCAAGAGCGCCAAGGTGAGAGATGCCCAAAACAGGCCGGGTGTTCCAAAGGTCGGGGCCGGAAGACGCTCCGGAAAGAACAGCGAGTCAATGCTGCCGCCCATCAGATAGACAAAGAACCCTAGACCAAACACACCGAACACGATCGATGGCACACCGGCCAAATTGTAGACCGAGACTCGGATGGCCTTCAGCAGGGGCCCCTGCGTCGCATACTCGCGCAGATAGATCGCCGCCAGCACGCCGAAGGGTGTCACCAGAATAGACATGATCAGCACCATCGTTACGGTGCCGAAAATCGCCGGAAAAATGCCGCCCTCAGTATTTGCTTCACGCGGGAAACCGGTCAAAAAATCCTTGATGCTGCCGCCGTAGAACGCCAGCTTCCCGCCCAGGCCCATGGCGTTGTTGCGCGAGGCTTTGACGATATCAACGACCGAAATGGAGACGTCCTGGCCGTTCGCAGTTCGCGCCACAAGCACGCCACGCCGTGCCTCCTCTTGTACCCGATTGCGCTCCTGCCTGAGCACCTCATAGTCGGCATTCAACTCGGCCCGACGGGCTTCAACCTCGGACATCGCGTCGGCCCGCTCCTGACCGACCACGTTGTTGTAATCGAGGCCGCGCTCAATCAGTCGCAGCTCTTCCAGGCCCTTGTTGATGCGCCCAATGTCCCGATCCTCGATCGCTCGAATCTGATCCGCAAGCTCCGACTTGGATTCGATCATGGAACGCAGTTCAGGCCAGAGGGCAGCTCCCTCAGCGATCAGCTCGCCGTCGTATTGAAGACGCACTGGATAACCATAGAAATTACCGCCCTTGCGCCGCTCTAGCATCATTGCGTCTTCTGGGTAGGTCCATTCGCTGGTCGCCGACTCCAAGTGCCAGACGAAATCACGCGAGCTGATTTCACGGTTACCGACTTTGAAGAGGTGGCGAGTCACCAGCACGGCATCTTCAGCGACATCAACACCAGACTCACGGATCCGCTGCGCCGTCAAGGTTTCCTGTTCAACGACCTCGCCCAGAACTTGTCGCGTCCCGCCGGCCTCGAGCGTGACGGTGGTTGCAACGAGAGGAGACGGCCAGAAGTGAGCAAAGCCGCGAACGGCAATCAGGGTCAACAGGCCGATGACCATGATTAACGATATCCCCAGCGCGCCCCCAATCATCCAGATCCAGGGATCGCCCGATTTCACCCACGACTTGGTCTTCATCGCAAGCCCCTCACAGATTGCTGTAGCGCGCGCGCAGGCGCTGACGCACGATCTCGGCGATCGTGTTGACAAAAAACGTCATCGCGAACAGCACCAGACCGGCCATGAACAGAATGCGGAAATGGGTCGAGTCGACGGCTGTCTCCGGAAGCTCGACGGCGATATTGGCCGACAGGGTGCGCATGCCTTCGAAGATATTGAAGTTAAGCACGGGCGAGTTTCCGGTCGCCATGAGGACGATCATGGTTTCACCCACGGCGCGACCGAAGCCAATCATGACCGCTGAGAAAATGCCGGGGCTGGCGGTTAGAAGTACGACTCGCGTCACGGTTTGCCAGGGCGTCGCACCCAGGGCGAGTGAGCCCTGAGTCAGATGCTTCGGCACCGTGAATACGGCATCCTCTGCGATGGAGAATATCGTCGGAATGACCGCAAAGCCCATGGCAATGCCAACAACCAGCGCGTTACGCTGATCGTAGGTGATACCGACTTCGGTGAACCACTGGCGCATGGAACCATTGAAGAAGGCAATCTCGATCATCGGTGAGAGACCGACCAGAACCCAGACCACCAGGGCGATCACCGGCATAAGGATCACCGCTTCCCAGCCGGCAGGCACCCGAACCCGCCAGGCCCGGGGCAGCTGCGCATAGGCAAAGGCGATCGCCAGAAACGTCATTGGCAGGCCGATCAGAACGGTGAAAACGACGGGCAGATGATCTTCGATAAACGGCGCCAGCCATAATCCGGCGAGGAAGCCAAGGATGACGGTCGGCAGCGCCTCCATGACCTCGATCGTGGGTTTGACGTAGCCGCGGATCTGCGGGGCCATAAAGTAGGCGGTATAAATGGCACCCGCGATCGCCAGCGGCATGGCGAACAGCATGGCGAAGAAGGCGGCTTTCAGCGTGCCGATGGTCAACGGCACCATGGAATATTTCGGCTCAAAGCTGTCCGATCCGGACGAGGCCTGCCAGACGTACTCCGGGTTTGAGCGCCCCTCGTACCAGACCTTGTTCCAGAAGGCAGCGAGGGATGCTTCCGGGTGCTCGTTCCAGATATCAAGCACCTTAAGCTCGCCGCTGCGCGTCTCGGCCAGGATCTGATTGTTGACCGGCGAGACGGTCACCGCAGTTAGTGCAGTATCGGCAATCGACTTGAGCGACAGCGTGCGCGCTGAGGTGCCGTAGTGGATTCCCAGATAGCCTTGGTCATCGACCACGACAAAACCCTTGCGGTTATATTCGGGCCGGATATCCGTAATCGCGCCCGGGTGCTGACGAAACTCTCGCGCCCGGGCCAGGTAGAAAATGTTATCGCCGGCATCCGCGCTCTCGTCACGGACCAGGAACCACTGCGATAGACGACCTTCAGAAGTGCCAACCACTGCTGAGAAGGTGCCATTAAGGTATTCCATATCGGTAATCCGCTCACCGGGCTCGACCACCGAGGCCACGTCCCGCAAAACTGGATTGTCGGGCTCGGCGATGTCCCAATAAACCAGATTACCGGATGCATCAGCGCCGATCAGATTCCACAGGTTGGCGCTGAGATGCAGATGCGCGACCGGCTGCTCGTGAGCCGGGATGGGCCACTGCTGCCGCTGGATTTCCTGCGCTCCGGTCAGCAGCGCAGTGCGAACGCGGTAGCGAACCAGCGTTAGCTCGCCGTCCGAGGTCAAGGCGGCGACCCCCGTATCGTCTCGCGCCTGCTGAACCGCGATGGTCGTCAGCGCCCGACCCTGGTCATCGACAACCACAGGGTCCCGCCCCAGTGGAAACTCGGGCGCTGGAACGATCTCGCGCACGCCTTCAGAGGGGAAGGTCAGCTCCGATTCATGCCGTATGACCATCGCCCGGCCATCGCTGAGGCCAAATGCAACTAAGCGTGACCGTGGCTCACCGTTGCCGATACTGGTCACGGTCACACCGTCTGCAAGATTCAGATCGATGGTCCGCAGCAACTCGCCGTCACTGAGGCGGAAATACTGCAGCGTTCCCGCCTGGGTGTAGCGCATACCGATTTCGCCGTAACGCTCCAGGCCGAGATAGACCCCGGTACCCTCGCTCAGCGACTGGGTCTGCAGCGTGGTCGTCGACTCGATCGACGCTCCTTTCAGCAGCGGAAAGACCTCGCTGAACAGGTAAACGAAGATCAGGGTCAATGCGATGACCACGCCGCCACCGCCGGCGCGAACCATCCAACGGGCCGCGCCATCGGCCAGGTACCGCCGACGACGGCGCTTGGCCATCGTCGCTGCGCTGGGCAGGTGCGAGGGTCGTGGGTCGGGATTGATGGCGCTATCGTCCACGTCGGCTCCGGACTCCTCTCAAATCCAATCTGCGGTCTCTAGCCAGGTCCTGGCTACAGATCCAGCTGCTCTCGAATGCGATCAGCGGCCGAAGCCGGCAGCGGAATATAGCCATCGCGCACGACCACTTCCTGGCCCTGACGCGAGAGCACCATGCGGAAGAACTCGCGCTCGAGCGGAGGCAGCTCGCGATTCGGATTTTTGTTGACGTAAACGTAGAGCAGGCGTGCCAGCGGGTAGTCGCCAGTAGCCGCTGTTTCCTTGTTCGGCGCGATGCACTCGTCACTGCCCACGGCTGAAACACTGACGGTCTTCACGCCTGAGGTCATGTAGGCGATGCCGGAGTAGCCAATCCCGTTAAGGGACTCGTTGACGCCCTGGACCACCGAGGCCGAGCCGGGCTGCTCATTGATCGACGGCTTGAAGTCTCCACCGCAGAGCGCATTCTCCTTGAAGAAACCATAGGTGCCGGACACCGCATTGCGGCTGTAGAGGGCAAAGTCACGATTTGCCCAGGCACCCTCGAGGCCCAGCTCACCCCAGCGCGTAACGTCCTCAGCGCCTCCGCAGCGACGCCCGACAGAAAAAACGGCGTCGATCTGTTCGATGCCCAAACACTGCACAGGGTTGTCCTTATTGACGAACACGGCCAGCAGGTCGATCGAGGTGCCGACGGCCGTCGGCGGGTAGCCGTGACGCTCTTCGAAGGCCTGGACTTCGGATGAGCGCATCAGGCGACTCATCGGACCGAAGTTGGCCGTGCCCTCGGTAATCGCTGGTGGCGCGGTGGATGACCCCGCGCCTTGAATCTGAATATTGACGTTCGGGTAATAGTTCTGGAACAGCTCCGCCCACAGCGTCATTAAATTGTTGAGTGAGTCCGAGCCGATCGATGAAAGGTTGCCAGAGATTCCCGCTACGGGTTCATACTCAGGCAGATCAGTGTCCACCTGGGACTGTGCTGATGCTGCCGATGACAGAGATAGCACAGTGAAAACAACGAGATAAGCGATTTTATTGAACATAGCGAGCTTCCTGTTTGACCCGGGTTCGAATGAGGATGGTGGCACTGTATTTCAGTTTTGTGTCAGTTCAGTGACAGTTCGAGCCCCAATTGGTTGGAATAAAAAACGCCGCCCGCTGAGCGAGCGGCGTTGGGTCTCTTCAGCCAGATCCCTGAAACAGATTTGTCTCAGCGCATCGGGCCTCAAAGCGGCTTACTGGCCCAGCGGCGCGTCGCGGTCCAGGCCGACGGTCCAGCCCTTGGTCCAGTCGCTGTTGGCATCCAGGATGGCACCGGCATAGTCGACGTTATCGAAGAACCCATTGGTCGATGGCACGGAACCGACGATCGGCGCGATTCCCATCGGCAGGTAGTTCGTCAACATCGGCGTCGCGTCGCTGTTGCCCGACTGGTCAAGGATGAAAGTTGAAACAGCGAACGGATCGTCCGCAGCATCATCAAAGGTCCCCAAGTCGCAACCGCCCATAATGTTGTTGGTGAAGGTTAGATTTGCCGAGTTCTGGAACGTTGATTCCTGATCGATATCGACGCAGTACTCGCCGAATCCTGTGACGATCGAATTAGAGATGTTGACGCCCGACCCCTCGCGAATCAGCCAGCCGATGTCCGTGCTGGACTGACCGAGGAACGTCATGTTGGCCAGGGTCGGCAAGGCACGCGGCTCCAGATCGTTGTTGTCGCCGTTGTTGTCGCCTTCGATGCCCTGGTCGCCTTCGTCCGTGTACTGCTTGACGACGACGTACTGGACGTTGCCCTGCCAGCCTTCGGTCCAGTCGATGCTGTCGTCACCGGCGCCGGTAACCACGATGTTCTTGGCATTGACCGTGCCGCCGAAGAACTCGACGCCATCATCGGCATTCAGGTGGACCTGGATGTTCTCGATCGTCGTGGCGTCGCCCACACCCTGGAGGGCAATTCCGTTGAACTCGTCTTCTTCAGTGAACTGAAAGCCCGCGTTCGAAACGACCACGTAGCGAAGGACGCCGCTGTTGTCGTTCGGGTCGCTTCCGCCGTAGGTGCCGGTATCGCCCTCGCCCACTGCCGTGCCGCCGGGCACGTTCAGGGGTGCGCGACCGTTGATGACCAGACCGCCCCATTCGCCGCGGCCGGCAGCGCTAACGCCACGCATGACGATCGGATTGTTGGCCGTACCTTCGGCGTAGATCTTGCCGCCCTGGTTGACGACCAGGTTATCGATGCCGAAAGCGCCACCGACAATCTCGGTGCCCGCCTCAATGGTCAGCGCCACACCGTCGTTGACTCTCACCTGGCCTTCGATCAACCAGGTCGTGTCGTTGGTCAGGACGACGCTCTCATTGAGGTCACCGCTGATGATGCAGGTGCCGTCAATCGCGCCTTCGCCGTCGGAAAACGCGGGGCAGGCTGAAAAGGCTTCGTCGATGATGCAGTCTTCGCCGCGGGTGGCCGGAATCAGGTCCTGAGTCCCGGCACCATCGACACCATCATATTCGAGCGTCAGACTGTCGCAGCTGTTGAACTGCAGGGAGCCCGTACCCCAAACCGCGTTGGTAGCATCACCGGCGAAATCAGGGCCGAAGGTGCCGCCGGCGAATTCAAGGATGTCGAAGGTCGCCGTGTTCGTGTTCTGGTCGACATCGCCCTGCGCAAACAGCCAGATCGGATCGCCATCGCGATAGGTGAACCACTGCAGCAGGATGCCGGCGCCGAATTCCTGCGAGGTAAAGGGGTTGACGTCGACGATGACGCCGCGACCACCCTTGCCTTCTTCGAAGTAGTTGCCGCTGAATTCCTCGTTGACCACGAAGCCATGAGCCGACCCGAGAAGGGCCGTGCCCACTGCAGCAGTGAGGACGTTGCGCTTGAAATTGGAGAACATAGAAAGTTTCCTCGTTGAATGAGCTCTAGTGCGTTGGAATCGGCTCAGGCCCACTCGGCCCAAGCCATCCTGGTAAAGATAAGAAGCGCAGATGTCACATCAATGAAGCCGATATGAAGAAAATTTGACAGGGCCGAACAGGATGGCCGCGGGAGGATCAGAAGTCGATATCGACACCGAGACTGACGGTCCGACCGACGCTGTAGGACTGGGTGATCTCGTCGCCTTGGGTCACTTCGAATCGAGCGTCCAGCACGTTACCCAGCTTCATCTTGAAGCCCGCCCAGGGCCGCCAGCGATACTGGAGGATGAAATCCATCTGAGCCGCCGGCGCTTCCTCCTGATCAGGCGCGCCGAGGACGCCAACTTCAGATATTCGGGGCCCGACCTGATTGAACTGAAGGGTCGCGGCCAGGCCGCGATCCTCGTCGTCATAGCCGAGCTGGAAGTTGACGATATAGGGGGATTGGCCCTGAAGCGCGCGCGAGGACGAGGTCAGGATGCCTAGCTCGTCGATCTCGATCTCGGACTCGATCCAGGCGAGGTTTCCCGAGACGAAGAAGCGATCCAGCCAGCCCCATTGCGGCCAGCGGTCGGCAAGAAATCCGAGCTGCTTCCTCGCCTCGAACTCGATGCCGAAGTTCTCCGCCTCGATTGCGTTGGCAAAGGTCAGACGCTGCTGCACGCCCGGCTCGACGGTCAGTTCGATCGGGTTGTCGATCAGTTTGTAGAACACACCGAGTGACACGAGCTCATCGGGCGACGGGTAAAACTCCCAGCGCAGGTCGTAGTGGGTCACCGACGAGGGCTGGAGATCGGCGTTGCCCAGCACTTCCCTGTTGAGCACGGGATCGGTGAAAGGCGCCGGCGACAGTTCCTTGAAGTCCGGACGAATGATCGTCTCGGCAAAACCCGCCCGCAGCTGTTGACGATCGGTGATAAACCAGGTCAGAGCGGCCGCCGGCAGCAGGTCTTCGTTGTCCAGTTCGGCAATGATGGCCTCGTCGGGATCGAAGAGATCGAAGGTCGTGACCTGTTGGGTCCAGTCCTCGACGCGCGCGCCTGCGCTGAGACGAATCAGGTCGAAGAAGGTCAGATCGACATTGGCATAGATGGCCTCG
>JGI12109J20283_10287547_pt1 | contig 11735 bp, 10 predicted proteins | sample ElkSlonscriptome_12_FD_20283 | JGI IMG/M metagenome (IMG submission 20283) | reverse complement strand
CGCGCCAGCCGTGCGGCGCGCTGCCGTAAAGCGCGCCGCCGGTGCCCGGGAAACGATGTTCGAAGTCGCGCGGGGTCTGGACCACCGCCCGGTCGGGGTCGAAGGCCAGACGAAGACCGCAGCTTTGCAGCAGCTCGAACACGGCCGAGCGCACCGGGGCGATTGCCGCCTCGTCGAACGGATCGCGGTCGCCCGTCGCGGGTGCGTTGGTGATCATGAACAGCCGGCTTTCGGTTCGCGCCGGGTCGGTGAGCGGCTCGTCCTGGCGACAGACGTAGACCGCCGGCCGGCTGGGAAGCGTTCGTCGATCGAAGATTTCGGTGAATTCCCGGGGATAGTCGTCGGGGAAGAAGACGTTGTGGTGCGCCAGGTCGAACCCGCCGGTCTCGGCGACTACCGACCAGGTCACTGCCGAAAGCGAGCGTCGATTGCCGCGGTGGCGAGGGACCGCGCCGGCCGCTTGACGACCCAGTGCTCCTTGCCGGATGCCGGAAACGTCGGCGTTGGCTACCACCGCGTCGGACGACATCGTCTCACCGGTCGCAAGCCGGATGCCGCTGGCCCGGTCGCTGGCTGTCGCGACTTCGGTGACGTTGCTGTTGAATCGAACTTCCCCGCCTTTTTCCTCGATGGCGTCGACCAGTGTTTCCGCCAGTCGCTGCATACCGCCTTCGACGCGCCAGACGCCGCACTGTTCGACGTGTGCCACCAGCATCAGGGTTGCCGGGGAATGCAGCGGGCTGCCGCCGCAGTACGTTGCGTAGCGGGCAAACAGACCCTGCAGACGGGGGTCGTGGAAGGTTCGCCCGAGTTCCCGCCAGAGCGATCGGAACGGGCTGATGTTCCAGAGATCGATGAGACCGCGCCAGCCGGTTGCCGCGACCAGCGAGAACGGCGTCGGCCGCTGCCGTCTCATGAAGGTGCCGTAGAGGCTCTCGTAGGTCCGCCGGGCGCGATCGCAGAAGCGACGATAGCGGTCGGACTCGGCCGCGCCGGCCATCGCGCGAATGGCCTCTGCCGAACGGTCGATGTCGAAAAACAGGTCCAGCGTCGAGCCGTCGGTCCAGGCGTGTCGCGCGAGACGTTCGCTGCGCTGAAGCGTCAGCCGTTCGTGCAGGTCGAGCCCGGCAGCTGCAAACAGCTCTTCGAAGATCCACGGCATCGTGAAGACGGTTGGGCCGGAATCGATCGGATGGCCGTGCACGGCGATCTGGCGCATCTTGCCGCCGGGGCGGTCGGTTTTTTCCACAACGGTGACCGATGCGCCGCGACTCGAGAGGTCCAGCGCGGCGGCGAGGCCGCCGATTCCGGCTCCGACGACGATGACCCTTGGAGCTTCCAACTCAGCGCGCGCCCGGCAGCGTGTCGGCGTGCGTCCGGACAGGCGTCGACGAGCCGCCGCAGCGCCGATCGATTTCGATCGGCTGCGCGCACGACCATTGCCGCGGCGTCGATCGCGGTGATCGGTCCAAGCCTGAAACGCTTTTCGTCATGGAGCTTTGAACGGCGTCGACATGCGCGGGCCATGAAAGATCGTAGAGACTCAAGGAACGGATTCCGGGAGTAGCAATGAGGTAGTCTAGCGCAACCGAGTTGAACGACTGCGTGAGTGCCTGGGGTACCGCGTAGAGGGAGAAAAGCAAATGGACATCGGGGCACGCATCGACCGCGCGCTGACCAAGACGCTGGACAGGAATCGCGGCCCGGCCTGCCCGCCGGGCCTGGACGCGGCCATTCGCCACGCAGTGTTTCCCGGCGGCGCTCGCGTGCGTCCCAAGATCTGTCTTTCCGTGGCGGAAGCCTGCGGAGAAGATCGGCCTGAAGTCAGCGATGCGGCGGCCGTCGCCATCGAATTGCTGCACTGCGCATCGCTCGTACATGACGACCTGCCGTGCTTCGACGATTCGCCGCTGCGGCGCGGCAAACCTTCGGTGCATCACGCCTTCGGTGAACGGCTGGCGGTGCTGGCCGGTGATGCCCTGATCGTGCTTGCGTTCCAGTCCCTGCCGCAGCGTGCTGCCGACTCGCCGGAGCGGATGGGACAGTTGATCGAGATCGTCTCCGGGTCCTGCGGTCTGCCGGGCGGCATCGTGGCCGGCCAGGCCTGGGAGTGCGAGCCCGAGGTCGAGCTCGCTGAATATCAGCAGTCGAAGACCGGGTCGCTGTTTGCAGCCGCAACCATGGCCGGCGCCGCTTCGGCGGGCTTCGATCCAGCCCCATGGCGGACGCTGGGCGAGAGGATCGGTGAGGCCTATCAGGTCGTCGACGACATTCTCGACGTGGTCGGCGACGAGGAGAAGCTCGGCAAGCCGCTGGGTCAGGACGAGGCCCGCGAGCGGCCGAGTTCCGCAAGGAAGCTGGGCCTCAAGGGTGCGAGACGCCATTTCGACGAGCTGATGGCCGGCGTGGTGGAGCAGATTCCAGCGTGTCCGGGCGCGGAGGGTCTCAAAGCCCGGGTGGTCGCCGAAGCGCGCCGATTCCTACCGGGGAGGCTGGCCGTCGACGCAGCCTGATTCACCCCGGCGGGGTGAGTGACCCGACTCTTCTTATGCAGAAATCCTGGCGACCCTGGCGTTCCCTCACCGAGCGGCTGCTGTGCTGGCGCGATCGGGTGCTCAGCGATCCGGGTTTCCAGCGCCGGTCGTTGCGCTGGTTCTTCGCTCGGCCGATCGCGCGTCGCCGGATGCGGGCGCTTTTCGATCTGTGCAGCGGCTTCGTCTACTCGCAGGTCCTGCTGGCCTGCGTGCGGCTGGATCTGTTCGAAACGCTGGGTCGCAGCCCGCGCACCGCGAACGAGCTCGCGCTGAAGCTCGAGCTGCCCGTTGATCCGCTGAGCACGCTGCTTACGGCCGCCGAATCCCTGGGGCTGGTCGAGACCCGCGGCGACCGCTTCGGGCTCGGTCCGCTCGGTGCCGCTCTTCGAGGGAACCCGGCGGTCGCGATGATGATCGAGCATCACGCCAAGCTCTACGCCGACCTTGATGATCCAGTCTCGCTGATTCGCGATCCTTCCCGGTCGACCCAGCTGCGGCAATTCTGGGCATACGCCGCGAGCGAAGACCCCTCCGAGCTGGACACGGAATCGACGCGTGGCTACTCGGAGCTGATGGCTGCCTCCCAGGAACTGATTGCCGACCAGGTCCTTCGCGCCTATCCGGTGCACCGTCACCGGCGCCTGCTGGACGTCGGAGGGGGCAGCGGCGCTTTCGCGCTGGCTGCTCTGGAGCAAGCATCGGATCTGCAGGTCGAAATGTTCGATCTGCCGCCGGTTGCCGGTCTTGCGCGTGACCGCTTCGAGCGCAAGGGCTTCGCGTCGCGTGCGCAGGCCATCGGCGGTGACTTCCGTTTCGATGCGCTTCCCGAGGGCTGTGACCTGGTGTCGCTGGTGAGGATCGTTCACGACCACGACGACCAGCCCGTCGAGAGAATCCTGAAGGCCATCCGCCGCGCGATCGCTCCGGATGGCGTGCTGCTGATCGCCGAGCCGATGCTCGGCACGCGCGGTGCCGAACCGGTTTCGGCGGCCTACTTCGGCCTGTATCTGCTGGCCATGGGGCAGGGTAGGCCGAGGACCCCCGACGAAATCAGGGTCCTGCTGCGGCGGGCCGGTTTCTCGAATTTCCGGATGCACCGCACCACAGCACCGCTGCTCGCTCGAGTTATCACAGCGCGTCCTGCGAAAAATTGATCTGGCGCAATTGACGCGCTATTGACGGCGCGTATCTTCGGCGGCCAGGGAGTCGTTATCGAAACACCGGGACCTGGTCCCGACCTTCGCTCGTCTCCGGTCTACCTTCGCCAGAGGCATCAAAGGCTACCTCAGCCGCAGGATGCCGAGGATCGAGAGCACGATTTGGAAACCCTTGCAGTTGTCGTCGAAGAACCGGAACGGCTCGCGCTGAGAACGCTCGAGCTTGATGCTCCGGGGGACGCGGACGTCGTCGTCGACATCAACTGGAGCGGAATCAGCACCGGCACCGAGCGCCTTCTCTGGTCGGGGGCCATGCCGCCGTTTCCCGGATTGGCCTACCCGCTGGTGCCCGGATACGAGTCGATCGGGCGCGTTCGAGAAGCCGGGCCCCGGTCCGGTCGTCAACCGGGACAGCTGGTCTTCGTGCCCGGCGCGCGCTGCTACGGCGAAGTGCAGGGGCTGTTCGGCGGCGCCGCCTCGTGCGTCGTGCTACCCGGTGAAAGAGCCGTTCCGATCCACGAAGAGTTTGCCGAGCACGGCGTTCTGCTTGCGCTGGCGGCAACCGCCTACAACGCCATGCGCGCTCCGGAGGGCGGTTTTCGAATCCCGGAGTTGATCGTCGGCCACGGTGTGCTCGGGCGCTTGCTGGCAAGACTCTCGGTTGCGCTGGGTAAAGGCGAGCCGGTCGTCTGGGAGACCGATTTGCAGCGGCGGACCGGCGCGCAGGGCTATCGCGTGGTCGGACCGGACGAGGATCCGCGTAGCGATTACAACGCCATATATGACGTCAGCGGCGACGCCGCTTTGCTCGACTCGTTGATTGCACGACTGGCGCCTGGGGGCGAAATCACGCTGGCCGGGTTTTACAGCGAGCCTCTCCAGTTCTCATTTCCGCCGGCATTCATGCGCCGCGCGCGGCTACGCGTCGCGGCCGAATGGCGGCACGCCGACCTGCAGGCAGTAGAAGGACTCGCGCACGCGGGCGACCTGTCGCTCGACGGCCTGGTTACCAACAACTGCCCGGCAGATCAGGCCGACGCAGCGTATCGAACCGCGTTCAGCGACCCGTCGTGTCTGAAAATGGTTCTCGACTGGCGGTCGTTGCGATGACCCGCTACGGCTTTTCAATCAACTCATGGCGACGCACCGGCCACCACGGCCGGCCCGCCTTGCCGGGAACCACGCGGACTCGATTTTTCTCCGAAGCGATTGACCGAGATCAAAATCACTGTGGCGTTCGGAACCTATAGTGGGCACGAAGCGAAAATTCGTCGACCGTATCGAGGAAGAGACGACGCGAGGAATTCGAACATCAAATCGTGAGCATCGTCGCAGGAATGCACGACAGCTCGGCACCGGTCCGGAGGGTCTTAAGCTCCGGGGAGTGATCGGGGAACCCGATGCCAGGCTCGGCGATGCTTCCGATGGAAAGGTTCCTTGCCGAAAGGGATCGTCAGGTCAACGACCAGGGAGAAGCATGCAAAAACAGGGAGTTCCGACGAAGTGCCGGCGACGCGACGGATTTCCGGGCCGGCAGGTGCCGACCGGATTGCCTGCTGCGGACAATTCTGCAGCCAGCTTCGATATCGACCTTCGTTCAGAACTCGCTTGCAAACGACCGCGCGATCGGACCGCGCCGTCGATCTTGCCCTGCCGATCGCGCCTGACGCGAGCGGCCTTGGGAACCTGCCAAGTCAGAAATCGATTTTGAACATTGAGAGAGTTTTATCGGCAGCACGCCGATAGAGCCCGACCGCGGGGCCAGTGCGCGGAAACGCCCGAGAGGGCAAGAAGAGGAGACGTTTTATGGATAACCAAGATAAGTCGCTATCCGGACTTAGCGAACAGGAGGCGAAGGAGTTCCACAAGATTTTCGTGGTCAGCTTCATCGTCTTTACTGCCATCGCGATCATCGCCCACATATTGGCGTGGCAATGGCGTCCGTGGCTGCCGGGACCGGAAGGTTATGCCGTCATTGATGGCACGAAGGCCGCTATCGGTTCGTTCATCGCATCCATTTCCTAGGAGGATCAATCATGTGGCGTATATGGCTTTTATTCGACCCTCGCCGGGTTCTGGTAGCGCTTGGAACATTTCTGTTCGTACTGGCGCTGCTCATTCACTTCATCCTGCTCAGCACCGATCGGTTCAACTGGTTGGAAGGCACGAGCTCCGGAGCGGCAGCATCGGTACAAGTGTCGAGCGTGACATACGAACGGCGCGATCTGGTTTAGCGCCCCGATACAGCGGGGGGCTCTGCTCCCCGCTGAGCCGGTTGTCCGGCTGAATATGGATCTGAAAGGACGGAGGGCGCAGGCATGTCCATGCTGAGCTATGAAAAGAAATACCGCGTACGCGGCGGCACCTTGATCGGCGGCGATCTGTTCGACTTCTGGGTCGGACCGTTCTACGTCGGTTTCTTCGGGGTCACTGCGGCGTTCTTCTCGGTGCTGGGCACCGCGCTGCTCGTTTACGGAGCCGCAATCGGGCCCACCTGGAATATCTGGCAGATCAACATTGCTCCGCCGGACCTCAGTTACGGGCTTGCGATGGCGCCTCTGAAGGAAGGCGGCTTGTGGCAACTGGTCACGATTTGTGCAATCGGGGCCTTCGTTTCCTGGGCGCTCAGAGAAGTCGAGATCTGCCGAAAGCTGGGGATGGGTTTTCACGTCCCGATTGCGTTCGGCGCGGCGATCTTCGCCTACGTCACGCTGGTCGTGATCCGCCCGGTCCTGATGGGCGCGTGGGGCCACGGATTCCCGTACGGGATCCTGAGCCACCTCGATTGGGTTTCCAACGTCGGTTATCAGTACCTGCACTTTCACTACAACCCGGCACACATGCTGGCCGTGACGTTTTTCTTCACGACCACGCTGGCCTTGTCGATGCACGGAGGCGCGGTGCTTTCATCGCTGAACCCCGGCAAGGGCAAGGAAGTCAAGGGTGCCGAATACAGCAATTCTTTCTTCCGCGACACGATCGGATACTCGATCGGTGAGCTCGGCATTCATCGCCTCGGGCTGTACCTCGCGATCGCCGCTGGACTGTTCAGCGCACTGTGTATCGTCATCAGCGGACCATTCTGGACACGCGGCTGGCCCGAGTGGTGGAACTGGTGGCTTGAACTGCCGGTGTGGTCTTAATGGACAGGGGAGATAACCGTCATGGCTGAATATCAACATATCTTTACGCGGGCCCAGGTCCGCTTCCCGATGCACGACGGCGTTCCGCTACCTGCCGATAATGAACCGCGGCTCGGAAAACCGGTTTTTTCTTACTGGCTTGGACGGCTGGGTGATGCTCAGGTCGGACCGATCTACCTCGGTTGGTACGGTCTGGCATCGATCATCTGCGCATTCGTCGCCATCGAGATCATCGGCCTGAACATGTGGGCCTCGGTCGGATGGGATCCGATCGAATTCGTCCGTCAACTGCCCTGGCTGGCGCTGGAACCGCCGCCGGTTGAATATGGCTTGAGTCTGCCGCCGCTCAACGAGGGTGGCTGGTGGTTGATGGCCGGGTTCTTCCTGACTGCATCGATCCTGCTGTGGTGGATGCGCATGTACACCCGGGCTCGTGCGCTGGGTATGGGAACCCACGTGGCGTGGGCTTTCATGGCAGCCATCTGGCTGTATCTGGTGCTGGGTTTCATCCGCCCGATCGCTATGGGAAGCTGGAGTGAAGCCGTACCGTTCGGCATCTTCCCGCACCTGGACTGGACTGCGGCCTTCTCGATCCGCTACGGCAACCTGTTCTACAACCCGTTCCACATGCTCTCGATCGCCTTCCTGTACGGTTCGGTGCTGTTCTTCGCGATGCACGGCGGCACGGTTATGGCGACGGCTCGATACGGCTCGGAGCGCGAAATCGAACAGGCTTGGGACCGTGGAACGGCCTATGAACGTTCGGGCCTGTTCTGGCGCTGGACGATGGGTTTCTGCGCCAACGCCGAATCGATTCACCGGTGGGCGTGGTGGTTCGCGGTGCTGGTGCCGATCACGGGCGGCATCGGAATCCTGCTGACCGGAACCGTGGTCGATAACTGGTACCTCTGGGGACTGAAGCACGGAATCGTTCCGCCGTATCCGGAGACGGGTGTCGTTGATCCGGCCGCCATGCCAATGCAAGGAGGCAACCCATGAAAATCGCCGCATGGTTTACCGGCGTCGTCCTGTTCGGTCTGACGCTGTTCATGCTGTTCACCGCGGGTTGGGAGCGTCCGCCGGTCGATACCGAGCAGAGCGGGTATCGCGGCACCGGCATGGAAGAAGTCATCAACCCGCGCACGGAAGCCGATCTGCGAAGCACGCAGGTCGCTCCGGAGGCAACACCGCTGCCGCCCGATGCAGGACCAAGGGCGGGAGATGTCTACCAGAACGTCCAGGTTCTGGGCGATCTGTCGGTCGTTCGATTCACCCGCCTGATGCAGGCGATCACCGAATGGGTTTCGCCGGAAGAGGGTTGTGCCTACTGCCATAATCTCCAGAATCTCGCCGAGGATTCGGTCTACACCAAGATGGTGTCGCGAACGATGCTGCAGATGACGCAGAACATCAATTCCGAGTGGGACGATCATGTGCAGCAAACGGGCGTAACCTGCTACACCTGTCACCGCGGCAAGAATGTTCCGGAGTATGCGTGGTTCAACTCGGATCCCGATGCATCGGCCGTAGACGGCATGGTCGGATGGCGTAATGGCCAGAATCGGGCCTCTCCGTCAGTCGGTCTTTCTTCGCTTCCGGAAGATCCGTTCACGCCGTACATCGACGGGAACCAGAGCATTCGCGTCATCGGTGATACGGCTCTGCCCGACGGCGCGCCGGGCGAGACCATTCAGAATACCGAGTGGACTTACGGGCTGATGATCCACATGTCCGAAGCGCTGGGCGTGAACTGCACCTATTGCCATAACAGCCGCTCCTTCTCGGTCTGGAACCAGAGCACGCCACAGCGCGCGGTCTCCTGGTACGGTCTGGAGATGGCCCGGGCGGTCAATAACGAGTACGTTTCGCCGCTCAGCAGCGTACTGCCCCCGCACCGGCTCGGCCCGACGGGCGAAGGACAGAAGGTCAATTGCACGACCTGCCACCAGGGCGTGAACAAGCCGCTCTACGGCGCGGCCATGGCCGAAGCCTATCCGTCGCTGCTGGGTCCGGGCGCCTCGATGCAGGGCAGCCGCAACGCGGCAGTCATTCCAGAAACGCCGACCGAGCCCGCAGAACGGGTGCAGGTCGCAAAAGGCTCCTCGCCGCAAACGGCCGATGACCAAGCTGCGGTTCCCGCACGGGAATCGACGCTTCAGTAATCGGTTGTAGTCCCAGGCGCCGCCCGACCTTCGGGCGGCGTTTTTTTGTCCGCGGCATGGGTGCGAAGACCGGTCACTTCTGTAGCGGTCCGGACATTGAAGGCGGATGCGATCTCCAGACCCGGCCTGCTTGCGCAGCCAGATCGCGCTCTCGGGATTCCGTTCCCGGCTTGCGGATCAGGTTGCCGGAGCGATCGAGTCGGAAGCGCCGGCGGACTCCAGGAAATCGTCGTAGGTCCTGCAGAACGCTTCCGGCACTTCGAAATAGGGCAGCGCGCCGGTCTGGAACTCGCTGATATTCCAGTTCGATCGCTCGGCGTATTCAGCCGCCAGGCTGAAGTCGGTGAAATCTCCCCGGACGCCGTGCGAAAGCCAGACGGGCCCGTTCAGCCCGTCCATCAACGCACGCGTGTCCTTGCTGAACAAGAATCCTGAAAGGAAATAGAAAGGCGCGTTGTGTGCTTCCGGGTGGTTCGCCATCGCGCATGAATCGCGAAACATCTGTTCATCGATTTCCTTCCGGCCCCAGGTTTTCTTCAGGAAGAAGCGGATGCTTGCCTTGGTCGTGAGCGCGCGGAACAGCGGCGGCCCGACGAATCGGGCCTTCAGGCCCCTGAGCACCCCGGGCCGGCCCATCGTGCTGCCGGTCTCGGCATCGCTCGGCGTGCCGCGACGGAATCCTGTGCTGCTGACCAGCGCGAGGCTGCTGAACGGATCCGGGTGCTGGTTGGCGGCCCTCGCCAGGAATTCGCACGACAGCGAGACGGCCAGCGCGTCCACGCGCCGACTTTTGCACTCCGACTGGATATGCGAGACCATCGCGAAGATGGCATCGACCATCAACTGAGGCATGTATTCGCGCTCGCTCCGGTCCGAAAAGCCGAATCCCGGAAGGTCCATCGCGTAGACACGCCTGGTTCTCTTGTAGTAGTCGAACAGGGGGCGCACTTCATGTGCCGATGCCGATGCGTTGATGCTGTGAACCAGTAACATCGGATTGGCAGAATGACCTGCATGCAGCGACTCCGCGCTGTCGGGCCCGGCGCAATAAAAGCTGACCCGTCCCGCAATCGGGTCGTTCAGCTCGCTTCGTTCGCCGTGCAACGCGTGGGGAAGTTCGGTCGGTTCAGGCTGATCTGCCATGTTGGAGCTCGCAGCGTCTGTTCGGCGTTGAAAATCGATTCGAGGGGAGGCTTGCGCCTGTAGGGATCAGGCGCTTCGCGTCGATTGTCCCTCGCCGCCGCCTTCGCGCAGCGTACCCGAAACGGGTTCGCGATGGATCGAGTTTCGTTCACCTGAGTCCACCAGGGCCGACGTCTCACTTTTCTCCGGTGGGGCGGCACGACGCACCGGTGCCGGATCGAGACTCCAACGCCACAGCGCGTCGGCCGGGATCGGCAGCATCATGAACCAGTGCTCGATGACCGCAAGCGCCATCAACGTTGCAACCAGTGCGTGCCCGGTGGCGACGAATTCGCCGGCCAGCGGTGCCGTTGCGGTCTGGGCGAGCAGGACAGTGACGATGGTGCCCGCGGTGACCGAAAGCGGGAACAGCAGGTTCATCGCGCGGCGGCGGAAGAACCGCGTGAGGTAGGTCAGGTGCTTCGGGATGAAATCCTTGTTGAGATTACGAACGCCGAGAAAGACATTGAGCTTGGCGCTGACGTGCATGGCCCATAGCAGGACAAACGTCCAGAGTCCATATTGGTTCGGCTGATCCATCGTCAGCCCGACAAGGACAACTGCAGTCGCGATGATCGCGATCTCGTGATAGAGGCCGGTCTCCGCTGCGTGCAGGAAGTGTTTCCAACCGCGGCATCCGGGCGGGCACGCATCGCGGCGGGGACCGGTGATCACTCCCATGTAGTAACTCATCGTGTGCCAACCCCACACCAACACGCCGCAGGTAAACGAGACGTAGGCGCCCGCGGTCGTCTCCATCCCGGCTGTGGCCCAGATTCCCCAGATCGATGTCAGGAGAACGATCGTGCCGAGCAGCATGCTCCAGCGGAAGGTGCTCGGAGGACGTGCATTCAAATAGAAGATGACGCCGGTACTGAACCACCAGAGGAACGCTGCATAGACCGCTGCGAAGAACAAGGCGCTCAACGGCTCGACTCCGGCTCGCTCACGTCGGCGATTTCACGTTCAATCCGATCACGTAGCGGCAATCGGAGTACCGCGTCGAAAAGACCGACCAGGCGGCATGCGAGGCCGGGGAGCGGCGGGCGCGAGGCGCACGGGCCGGCGCGTGGTGTTGACGACGCCCGATGTTCGAATCGGCATAGCCGGCCATCGGATCGATTCGGTCTTCGAGTTGAGCGCTAGCGGGATCCCTGAGCGCGACGCGCGGCCTGCGCCCAGTGCCAGCAACGGCAGGAGAACGAGCATTCTGGACGTGGACGCCGTTCGTGAGCCTGAAAGCAAGGCTCATGAATCGGACTCGGCGCCGGCCAGCAGCTTTCGGAAGGATTCGACATTGGTGGCTCCGAAGGCGCGCAGCTCGATGCGCTGGCCGGTGGCAGGGTCTTCCAGCACCATGCGTCCGTTGGCCTGTTCGCTCAGCCTGAACGGCTCCTCGGGACCGATCCCGGCCGATCGGCGGGCGCGTGCGAAGCTGCGCAGGACGCCGCGAACGAAGCCGTCGGTACCCGACACCAGCACGGCAACGGGTTCTCCATCCGGCCGTTCTGCGTCGGTGACGATCACTTCGCCGTTCGGGCCGTCGGCGAATTTCAG
>JGI12109J20283_11301242_pt1 | contig 11737 bp, 8 predicted proteins | sample ElkSlonscriptome_12_FD_20283 | JGI IMG/M metagenome (IMG submission 20283) | reverse complement strand
CCGGCTGGTGGCGGTGGCGCTGGACGGCAGCGACGCCGAACCCCGGGTGCTGGCCAGTGGCGCGGATTTCTATGCCGCGCCGGCCCTCAGCCCCGACGGGCGCTGGTTGGCCTGGCTGCAATGGCGCCATCCGTGGATGCCCTGGGACGGTACCGAGTTGTGGCTCGCGGAACTGGACGATGCGGGCTTGCCCACGGCTCCCCGGCGGCTGGCGGGGAGCGCCGAGGAATCCCTCTGCGAACCCCGCTGGAGCCCGGACGGTGTGCTGCACGTGGTCTGCGACCGCGGCGGCTGGTGGAATCTGTATCGGCTGTGGGATGGCCAGTTGCAGGCCCTGTGCCCCCGGGAGGCGGAATTCGCCTCGCCCCACTGGCAGTTCGACCAGCGCAGCTACGATTTCACCGCCGACGGTACCCTGGTGTGCCGCTACACCCGCCATGGCCTGTGGCATCTGGCACGGCTGGACGGTATCGGACACCTCCACGAGATTGCCCTGCCCTACACCGACCTCGGTGGCGTCACGGCGCTGGGCACGGAGGTGGTGCTGATGGCGGGATCGCCCACCGAGGCGCCGGCGCTGATCCGGGTGGAGCCCGGGCGCGGCGGGTACACGGTGGTGGAACACTCCGGGGGGCTGGCGGTGGACCCCACCTGCATCAGCGAACCACGCCCGGTGTATTTTCCCACCGGTGACGATCAGCAGGCCCATGCGTTTTTCTACTCTCCCCGCAACGGCGACTTCCAGGCCCCCCCGGGAGAGCGCCCGCCGGTGCTGGTGAAGCTCCATGGCGGCCCCACCGCCGCCACCGGCAGCGTGCTGAATCCGGGCATCCAGTTCTGGACCAGCCGGGGTTTCGCGCTGCTGGACGTGAACTACGGCGGCAGCACCGGCTTCGGCCGGGCCTACCACCAGCGCCTGGACGGCCAGTGGGGTGTGGTCGACGTGGCCGATTGCATCAACGCGGTGCGCCATGCGGCCGCCGAGGGCTGGGTGGATGCCGGGCGCAGCGCCATCCGTGGCGGCAGCGCCGGGGGTTACACGGTGCTGGCGGCGCTGGCCTTCCACAATGTGTTCCGGGCCGGCGCCAGCCACTATGGCATCAGCGATCTGGAAACCCTGGCACAGGATACCCACAAATTCGAGTCCCGCTACCTGGAGCGGCTGATCGGCCCCTATCCCCAGGCCCGCGAGCGCTACCGGGCGCGCTCGCCCATCCATCACCCCGAGGGGCTGTCGGCACCGGTGATCTTCTTCCAGGGCCTGGAGGACCGGGTGGTGCCGCCGGACCAGGCCGAGACCATGGTGGCAGCGCTCAGGGCCAAGGGGCTGCCCGTGGCCTATGTACCCTTCCCGGGCGAGCAGCACGGCTTCCGTCAGGCCGCCAACATCCGCCGCTCGCTGGAGGCGGAGTTGTATTTCTACGGGCGGATCTTCGGCTTCGAGCCCGCCGACCGGGTGGTACCGGTGCCCATCGATAATCTGCCCGACTGAGCGCCCGGGCGCCGTTGTACCCAGTCCCCCAGCATCCACAGGCCGGCCAGCAGCAGCAGGCTCAGCAGCAACAGCGCGAGGGCAATCCAGCCGAACAGATCCGGGGCCTGCATCATGGTGGTCATCAGGGAATCCTGGTAGTAGAAAAACCAGGGGTGATCGGGGGGAAACAGCCAGATGTGGAACTGGTAGAACACCCGGGTAGGACCGATGACCAGCACCAGCACCACCCCGGTGCCCAGCACCGCGGCCAGTCGCAGCGCCAGCGCCCGGGGCCGGGGCAGGCAGCGCCGCCGCAGCAACCAGCCACTGGCCAGCAACCAGCCCCCCAGGGCGAGCCAGCCCAGCCACCGTCCCAGCGCCACCAGCCGCGCCACATCTTGTAAATGGACGATCTCCGGGGTCCGCAGCAGACGCCCCAGTGGCCGACCCGAGGGGTCGTGGTAACGCAATTCGGCAAGCCCCGCGCCGGCGTCGTGGATGGCGGCGTTGATGGCCGCGAACAGGCGAACCCGCTCGGCCCGGGTGGTGCTCTCGAAGCCCGAGCGGTAACGGTTCTCGGGGCCGAAGCGGGCGATGGTGTGGTCGATGCCGATGAGGTCGTGCCACAGCGGATAGCCGAAATCCACCGCCGCCAGCGCCAGCCAGCTCAAGTGCAGGGCAACCAACCAGCTCAGTATTGCATAGCCGGTGCGGGTTCCCCGAGGGGATCGCGGGGGGCCGGCCGGGGAGGGCTTGCCGACTGTCACGGTACTATCCTTGCATGTTTTTGCCCGAGTTATTGATTCACACCCCCAGGATAGTTCACGCGACGGAGCCGCGCCCTTGTCCGCACCCATCCGCACCCTCTTCCGGATGTCGTTGTTCAGCCTGCTGGTTCTCGCCATCGGCGTGCTGTTTCGCGAGCCGCTGGGCAACGCCTTTGCCACCAACCCGCTGTTCAACGGCCTGATCCTCGGCGCCTTCGGGCTGGGTCTGGCGAGCAATTTTCGTCAGGTAGTTACCCTGGTGGGCGAACAGCGCTGGTTGACTGCCCATCGCCACGCGCCGGCCACCCCACAGCTGCCCGCGCCGCGCCTGCTGGCGCCCATGGCGCGGCTGCTGGGCCAGCCGGGCGGGGATCCCGGTCTCTCCGGGCAGTCCCTGCCAACCTTGCTGGAGGGCATCCGGCTGCGCCTGGACGAGGTGCGCGATCTGTCCCGCTACCTCATCGGCCTGCTGATATTCCTGGGACTGCTGGGCACCTTCTGGGAACTGCTGCGCATCCTGGAATCGGTGGCCAGGGTGATGGAGGCCATGGACCCCGTCGGCGACGAGTTGAACGGCCTGTTCCTGCAACTCCAGACGGGCCTTCGCGAACCCCTGGGCGGCATGGGCAGCGCCTTCGGTTCCTTCCTGTTGGGACTGGTGGGCGCCCTGGGTCTGGGCTTCGTGGATCTGCAGGCCGGCAGCGCCCGGCACCGCTTCCTCCATGATCTGGAGAAATGGCTGGCGGGCCTGACCCGGCTGCACAGCGGGCGCCTGGACGGCAGCGGCGAGGCGGGTTCGGTGCAGGCCCTGCTGGAGCAGAACGCCTGCCAGCTGGAGCGCCTGGGCAGGCTCCTCACCCGCGACGAGGAGGAGCGGCGCATCCACACCCGCAACCTCCATTCCCTGGCCACCCAGGTGGCCACCCTCACCGAGCAGATGCGCGGCGAACGGGAGTTGTTGCTACGGCTGCTGCGCCTCAACGGCGACCCCGAGACCCTGGCCAGCCGGGATCTGCAACAGGATCTGTCCCGCCAGCACCTGCACAACATCGAGCAGCTGCTGCAACGGCTGCTGCGCGCCACCCGCCACAGCCCCGACGCCATGGCGCTGGCGCTACAGCGGGAACTGGCGCCGCTGGTGGGCGAGCCGCCGCCACGCCGATCCGACAACACCGTGGAACTACCCATCCGCCAGCGCCGCTGAGCGGGGCGCGGCGCAACACCAACACCCCGCTGCCGGCGGTGGTAAAATGCCCCGACGATGGACCTGAAGATCACCAGTTGCCGGGGCTTTCCCGCTATACTGGGTCTAAACCCTCCAGTCACCCGATACCCCAGGTCGTCAGCGGGTTCGCGCCCGCGGGTACCCCGGCCGCCCGATTCATCCGTCTTACCAGAACACATTCAGAGGTAGTAGCGTGGAACGCGAGAGCATGGAATACGACGTGGTCATCGTCGGTGCCGGCCCCTCGGGGCTCGCCGCGGCGATCCGTCTCAAACAACTGGCCGAACAGCAAGGCCAGGAAATCAGCGTCTGTATCCTGGAGAAGGGCTCCGAGGTGGGGGCGCATATCCTCTCCGGGGCGGTGATCGAGCCCCGCGCCCTGAACGAGTTGATCCCGGACTGGCGCGAGCGCGGCGCGCCGCTGAACACCCCGGCCGGCGACGATCGTTTCCTGTTCCTCACCCAGCAGGCGGGCTACCGGCTGCCCACCCCGCCGCAGATGAAAAACCACGGCAACTACATCGTCAGCCTCGGCAATGTCTGCCGCTGGCTGGCGGAACAGGCCGAGGGGCTGGGGGTGGAGATCTATCCCGGGTTCGCCGCCGCCGAGGTGCTTTATGACCGCGACGGGCGGGTGCTGGGCGTGGCCACCAACAACATGGGCGTGGGCAAGGACGGCGAACCCACCGAGGCCTTCGAGCCCGGCATGGAGCTTCGCGCCCCCTACACGATCTTCGCCGAGGGCTGCCGCGGCTCGCTGGCGAAACTCCTGATGGAGCGTTTCAAGCTCCGCAAGGACGTGGCGCCCCAGACCTACGGGCTCGGCATCAAGGAACTCTGGGAAATCGACCCGGCCCAGCATAAACCCGGGCTGGTGATCCACACCGTGGGCTGGCCGCTGGCCTCCGACACCTACGGCGGCTCCTGGATGTATCACATGGAGGACAACCAGGTGTCGGTGGGTTTCGTGGTGGGGCTGGATTACCAGAATCCCTATCTCAGCCCCTTCGAGGAGTTCCAGCGCTTCAAGACCCATCCCGAGATCCGCTCCTTCTTCGAGGGCGGACGACGCCTGTCCTACGGCGCCCGGGCGCTGTCCGAGGGCGGTTTCCAATCCATCCCCCGGCTCACCTTCCCGGGGGGCTTGCTGGTGGGCGACACCGCCGGTTTCCTCAACGTGCCGAAGATCAAGGGCACCCACACCGCCATGAAATCCGGTATGGTGGCCGCCGAGGCGGTGTTCGAGGCCCTCGTCGGGGAGCGCCCGGCGGAGGTCGGCGACTACACCGAGAAGCTTCGCCACAGCTGGCTGCGCGAGGAGCTCTGGCAGGTGCGCAATATCCGCCCGAGTTTCCGCTGGGGTCTGCTGGGCGGTATCGCCTACTCGGCCATCGACACCTATCTGTTGCAGGGCCGGGCGCCGTGGACGCTGGTGCATCACGCCGACCACGAGACCACCGGCCCGGCCAAGAACTTCGATCCCATCGACTACCCCAGACCCGACGGCAAGCTCACCTTCGACCGGCTATCCTCGGTGTATTTGTCCAACACCAACCACGAGGAGAACCAGCCCTGCCACCTGACCCTGAAAAATCCGGCGGTGGCCATCGATGTGAACCTGAAGGTTTACGACTCCCCGGAGAGCCGCTACTGTCCCGCCGGGGTCTACGAGATCGTCGGCCGGGACAGCGGCGAGCCACAGCTACAGATCAATGCCCAGAACTGCGTGCATTGCAAGACTTGCGATATCAAGGATCCCACCCAAAATATTCACTGGGTGGTACCCGAGGGCGGTGGCGGCCCCAATTACCCCAATATGTAAAAGGCCATAAACACCCGGAATGATTACACTTTGGTAAGACTGGCAACTTTGCCGTGTGGATCGAATCCAATTCGACAGAAATTTCACTGAGGAGAGGAAGTCCATGAACCTCGACAAGAATCAAGCGGTATTGCAGTCACGCACCGACGCCGGTGCGCTGACTACCAACAAGGTACTGCGCAACACCTACCTGCTGCTGTCCATGACCCTGCTGTTCAGCGGTCTGACGGCGGCCTTCGCGGTGGTCACCAACGCCCCGTTCCTGGGTCTGTTGACCCTGGCCATCTACTTCGGGTTGCTGTTCGCCACCAGCGCGCTGCGTAACAGCGTCTGGGGCATCGTCATGGTATTCGCCCTCACCGGCTTCCTGGGCTATACCCTGGGTCCGGTGCTGAACGTCTACCTCAGCATGCCGGGCGGCGCCGAGATCGTGATGCTGGCGCTGGGCGGCACCGGGATCATTTTCCTGGCCCTGTCCGGCTACGTGCTGGCCACCGGCAAGGACATGAGCTTCATGGCCGGGTTCCTGATGGTGGGTATCCTGGTGGCCTTCCTGGCCAGCCTTGCGGCCTTCCTGTTCAGCATCCCGGCACTGGCGCTGGCGGTGTCGGCCATGTTCATCGTGTTGATGTCCATGCTGATCATGTACCAGACCAGCGAAATCATCCACGGCGGCGAGACCAACTACATCATGGCCACCGTGACCCTGTACGTGGCCCTGTTCAACCTGTTCCAGAGCCTGCTGATGATCCTCGGGATATTCGGCGGCGACGACTGATCGAGCGGACCACACAGGTCACCGACCCCGCCCCCCGGCGGGGTTTTTTTTGCCTTGCCGGTGAGCTGCGGCGATGCCATGCTTGGATAAATCCACCACTTCACGACCATGACCGTAGCGTTTTCCCGTTCCCTGCGCTCCCTCGGCGCCGATCGCTACCGGGGCGCCCTGCTGGGGCTTGTCAGCGCCGCCCTGCTGCTGCTCGCCTGGACCCTGTGGTTCTTCGGCGCCGGCGTGGCGGTGTACGAGACCAGCCAGCAGGTCAGCGTCACCGGCGCCGATACCCTGCAAGCCAGTTTCAGCGACAGCGCGTTCCCCCGCATCCGGGTGGGTCAGCGGGCGCTGCTGCGGCCCACGAGTGATCCCACCGCGCAGCCCGTGAGCACCCTGGTGGCGGACCGCGAGCCTGCTTCCCGCCGCCACGGTAACCGGGTACGGCTGGCGGTACTGGACCCCGGGGCGATTCCCCTGCCCCAGGACGTGGACTACCAGGCCAGGGTGGTGGTGGAGACCGTCTCCCCGGCGCGGCTACTGCTGCGCGCCACTGGCATGGAAACCCGGTCCGACAGCGGAGGTCGACGGTGAGCGAGGTGGCGGCGAACCGGCGCTGGCTGGTGCCGGAGGTGGTGCAGACCTCGGCCATGGACTGCGGCCCGGCGGCGCTGAAATGCCTGCTGGAGGGCTACCACATCCCGGTGAGTTACGGGCGGTTGCGGGAGGCCTGCCACACCGATGTGGACGGCACCTCCATCGACACCCTGCAGGAGGTGGCCGAGCAACTGGGGCTGGAAGCCGAGCAGGTGATGATGCCGGCGGATCATCTGCTGCTGCCGGAGAGCCAGGCGTTGCCGGCCATCGTGGTGGTGACCCTGCCGGGGGGCTTCACCCATTTCGTGGTGGTGTGGAACCACATCGGCCCGTTCCTGCAGGTGATGGACCCGGGCAGTGGACGGCGGCTGGTGAGCCGGCGCCGCTTCCACGAGGAACTCTACACCCACCGCCAGCCGGTGGCGGCCGAGGACTGGCGGGACTGGGCGGCGGACGAGGGCTTCACGACGCTGCTGCGCCAGCGCCTGCTGAATCTGGAACTGGAGGAAGCCCGGGCGGAGGCGCTGCTGGCAGGGGCGCTGACCGATGCCGGCTGGCAGCCGCTGGCCGCGCTGGATGCCGCCACCCGCATGACCACGGCGCTGGTGACCTCGGGCAGCGTGGCGCCGGGGCTGGCCGCCGGGGAACTGCTGACCCGGCTACTGACCGCCACCGAGCCCCTGCGCACCGTGCCCGCCCAGTACTGGTCGGTGCAGCCGTTGCCACCCGCCGATCCCGACGAGCCTGAGATGCTGTTGATGCGCGGCGCGGTGCTGGTGCAGATCTTCGGTCGCCAGCCCGCCGCCGACGCGCTGGCGCCGGATCTGGCCTCGGCGCTGGGCGAACGAAGCGTGCCGCCGGAGCGGGAACTGCTGCGCTATCTGGGGCCGGAGGGTCTGCCGGTGGCCGGGCTCGGCCTGGGCGCGGCGGCGCTGGCGGCACTGGGCCTGACCCTGGAGGCGCTGCTGTTCCGGGGCCTGCTGGAGCTGCCCCGCTGGCCGGCGCTGCAGGACCATCAGGGCACCCTGCTGGTGATGATGCTGGCCTTCCTCGCCATCATGCTGCTGCTGGAATATCCCCTCACCGCCACCGTGCAGCGCCTGGGCCGGCGCCTGGAGACCCGCCTGCGGATCGCCTTCCTGACCAAGATCCCGCGCCTGGGGGACCGTTACTTCCACAGCCGGTTGACCTCGGACATGACCCACCGGGTGCACGAACTGCGCGAACTCCACAACCTCCCCGGGCTGGCCCTGGAGTTCCTGCGCAGCCTGTTTCTGCTGATCCTCACCGCCGCCGCGCTGTGCTGGCTGTACCCGGGCGGAATGTGGCTGACGATTCCCGCCAGCGTGCTGTTCGTGGGGCTTGCCCTGGCCACCCAGCCGCTGCTCATCGAGCAGGATCTGAACCTTCGCACCCACGACGGAGCACTGAGCCGCTTCTATCTGGATGCGTTGCTGGGCCTCACCCCCATCCGCACCCACAGCGCCGAGCGCTCGGTGCGTCGCGAGCACGAGGCGCTGCTGATCCAGTGGATGCGGGCGAGCCTCCAGTTCTACCGCGCCCACCTGCTGATCCACGGCGTCTCGGCGGCGCTGGGGGCGGGCTTCGCCGCCTGGATGCTGCTGGGCTATATCGACCATGGCGGCGCCAGCGCCGGGGTGCTGCTGTTGTTCTACTGGGCCTTGCGGCTACCGGCGCTGGGCGATCAGCTGGCCCAGCACCTCCAACAGTACCCCCGCCAGCGCAACCGCGTGGCGCGGGTGCTGGAGCCCCTGCAATCCCCCGAGGAGGGCGTGGCCGGGGTGGGCGAGACCGCCGCCCTGCCAGACACCGGCGCCACTGGGGTGGCCATCCGCATGGAACATCTTCAGGTGCGGGCCGGTGGCCAGGTGATCCTGGAGGATATTCATCTGGCCATCGCGCCGGGCGAGCACGTGGCGGTGGTGGGTCCCTCGGGGGCCGGTAAATCCAGTTTCGTGGGCCTGCTACTGGGCTGGCATCGCCCGTCCAGCGGACGCTTGCTGGTGGACGACCACTCCCTGGATGGCGACCGGCTCAGAAGCCTGCGCCGCCACACCGCCTGGATCGACCCGGCGGTGCAGATCTGGAACCGCACCCTGCTGAATAACCTGCGCTACGGCTCGGAGCAGGTGGATCCGGTCCACCTGGGCGAGGTGCTGGAACGGGCGGATCTTCTCGGGGTGCTGGAGCGGTTGCCGGACGGTCTGCAGACCGGGCTCGGTGAGGGGGGCGGGCTGGTCTCGGGGGGCGAGGGTCAGCGGGTGCGGCTGGGCCGGGGGATGTTTCGCCGCCATGCCCGGTTGGTGATCCTGGACGAGCCCTTCCGCGGGTTGGACCGGGGCCAGCGCCGGGCGCTGCTGGCGCGCACCCGCGAGTACTGGCGGGACGCCACGTTGATTTTCATCTCCCACGACGTGGGCGATACCCGTGAGTTCGCCCGGGTGCTGGTGATCGACCGGGGACGGCTGGTGGAGGATGCCGCGCCAGCGCGGCTCAAGCGGCGCAAGCGCTCGCTCTACCGGCGCCTGCTGGAGGCCGAGGACGCGGTGCGCGAGGGCCTATGGAACAGCGCCGACTGGCGCCGCCTGTGGCTGGAGGACGGTACGGTGCGAGAGCGCCTGCCCGGCCCGGACCAACCGCCGGGCCGCCCCGGCGGGCGCTGACGGCGCTTCAGGCCTCGAAGGACAGCAGTTTCGGTGGGATCGCCGCCACCACGGCACGCGCGGTGTCGCTTACCTGCCCCACCACTGAACCCGCCTGCACACCACTTCGCACCGGCAGGCCGGCGCGGATCCGGGCGGGCCTCGCCGGGGGCTGCCGGCACCCGGATCGCCTAGCCATAGCTACGCAGATACCACGGGGATTGCCCGGACTTGAAGCCCTGTTCCTCGGCGCTGAGCCCGGCCCGCAGGCCGCTTCGCACCGGCAGGCCGCCCCGAGAACGATGTCCCGCCGGTTGCCGACAATCGCCGCGATGCGGTTTCGCAATCCTGTTCATGGTCTGGTCATCCTCGAAAACCGATTCATTATCCGAAGCTTACTCCCCACCCCGAAACCCTGGATATCAAAAAATTGCGGACCCGGCGGGGTTTCCAGGACAAGTTCCCGGCATTCAGTCGCGGCGCCATTGACGTATCATCTGCTTGCCTTCCTGGAAACGCGCCTGGAGATAGTCCCGGGTGTCGTCGGGATCGAAACTCAGCAGATTGCCGCCGGTGGCGAAGTGGCGCAGGAAAGTGTGCCCCACCGCGTAGGTGGCCGCCCCGCCCAGGCTGGAGGCGCCGATCACCCCCACCGTGGTGCCGAGCCCCGGCACCGACTTCACCAGGCTGGCCGCCGACAGCGCCGCCGAGGTGGGCAGCACCGCCCCCAGCAACGCGGCGATCAGGCCACGGCCCAGGCCCCGGTAAAAGGGCAAACCATAGAGCCTGGCGAGTTGGCGCACCATGCGCAGTTGCAGCGCGCCGAGGGCCAGCAGATCCACCAGCGGCACCGGTACCAGGGTTACACTCATGGCAGCGATCACATGGTTTTTGATGATATGCCGGGCGGCATCCACCCGTGGATCGTCCGGGACGAGTTTATCCGAGACGGGGCTCACGGGATCGTTCATGGAGGCGGGCGGGGTCTCCGCCGGGCTCTGCGGGTGGTGCTTGGGGCGCAGCTTGAACATGGTGATGAGGCGCGTCGCGGGCATGGTCACGGTGACAATGCCAGGGAGTGTAATTTATAGTCCGGTGGCTCGCCACGTTTCCGGCACCTTCCAGCCCGTGTGATTCCATGTCCGATCCGCAACCCCTAGCCTGGCCCGCCGACCGTCTCGGGGAGGCGGTGGAGGCACTGGTGCTGCGCGCCGGGCTCGCGAGTCCACCCCTGCCCCGGCAACTGGCCGGTGATCCGCCGGATGCCACCCGGCGGGACGCCGTGGGACGCTGGCTGGAGGCGAGTCTGCGACCCCTGGGACTGGAGGCCGAGGCGGTGGAGGCGGCCTATCCGGAACTGGCCAGCATGCTCGCCCGGGCCGGTCCTGCGCTGCTGGCGCTGCCGGGGGAATCGCCCCGCTTCCTGCTGCTACTGGGCCGGGGCCTGCTGGGACTGCGCTGCCTGGGACCGGATCTGCGCATCCGGCGGGTGGGGCTTGAGCGCCTGCGCCACCACCTCACCGCCGAACTGGAGGCACCCCACCGGGCAGCCCTGCAACCGTTGCTGGACGAGGCCCTGCCCGAGCCCCAGCGCGGGCGCGCCCTGCAGGCCATGCTGGACGATCTGCTGGCCGACAGCCCGGTGGGCGGCTGCTGGATCCTGCGCCTGTCGCCAGCGGCGAACTTTTTCCGGCAGATGCGCCTGAACGGACTGTTGCGCCGCGCCGGGCTGCTGTTCGGTTTGCAGATGCTGATGCAGGGTCTACAGGTGCTCGGCTGGTTCCTGATCGTGCGCGGGGCGCTGGCCGGGGAACTGGATCGGGCCTGGGTGCTGGCCTGGGCGCTGCTGCTGTTCACCCAGATCCCGGTGCGGATGCTGATGCTGTGGTTGCAGAGCCTGCTTACCGTGGGCGCCGGCAGCCTGTTCAAGCAGCGCCTGCTGTACGGCACCCTGCAACTGTCCCCCGAGGAGATCCGCCACCAGGGCAACGGCCAGTTCATGAGCCGGGTGATGGAGTCCGAGGCGGTGGAGACCCTGGTGCTGGGCGGGGGCTTCGCCGGGCTGGCCGCGCTGGTGGAACTGGGCAGCGCGGTGGCGGTGCTGGTGGGCGGCGCCGACGACTGGCTGACGGCCGGGCTGCTCAGCGGCTGGACCGGCCTCACGTTGGTGGTGGCCTGGCGCTTCGCCCGTCACAGCAAGGACTGGCGCGACGGCCATCGGTTTCTGCTGAACGCGCTGGTGGAGCGCATGGTGGGCCACCGCACCCGACTGGCCCAGGAAAATCCCGCCAGTTGGCACGACGAGGAGGATCGACTGCTGGACGGTTACGGCAAACTGGAACAGCGGCTGGACCGCACCCAGTTGCAACTGTCCGATGTCACCAGCCGCGGCTGGCTGCTGATGGGCTTCGGCGGACTGG